>Ga0182736_1000509_pt1 | contig 57688 bp, 44 predicted proteins | sample eDN5th30CKraftBY_FD_128882 | JGI IMG/M metagenome (GOLD analysis project Ga0182736, IMG submission 128882) | Enriched backyard soil microbial communities from Emeryville, California, USA - eDNA 5th pass 30_C Kraft BY (version 2) (version 2) | ecosystem: Environmental > Terrestrial > Soil >... | reverse complement strand
TGTACGGCACGATGGCCACCCCCGCGATGTGCACCAGTTCGGTGGCGATGTCGGCCGGCAGCAGCGAGACCGCGCGCTCGGACGAGGCGATGAGCTCGCCGATCAGCTTCGCCGAGTAGCCTTCGGTAAGCGGCACGGGCGGCGCGATGCCGGCCTGGATGAACAGCGTGGCCACCTGGTCGCGCAGCGCCGTGCGGGGTTCGCCCAGGATCCAGTCCAGTTCGGCCAGCCGGGGCCAGGAAAGCGGCACCCGCCCCAGTTGCGCCGCCAGCTTCCTGCTGCCGATCAGCCGGGCCTGCTGGTGATACAGCGGTTCGAACACCAGCCCCTGCAGGTCCAGCGTGGGGCTTGCCCGGGCAATGACCACATCCAGTTCGTGGTCGCGCAGCGCGCGCAGCAAGTTCTCGCTGGTGCCGTCCTGGATGCGCACGGCCAGGCGGTCGGTGCCGGCCTGCACGCGGGATACGGCCTCGGCCACCAGGCGCCCGGACACGAACGGAGTCACCCCCACGTGCAGGCGCGTCGCCAGGCCTGCGCCGGAGGCTTCCATGTCGCGCACCAGATGGCTTAGGTCCTGCAGCATGGCCCGCGCCCGGGCCGTGACGACGCGCCCGATGTCGGTGGGCGCCATGCCGCGCGCCGTGCGGACGAAAAGTGGGGCGCCGAACATCGATTCCAGCTCGGACAGCGTGTTGGTCACCGCCGGCTGGCTGGTGGCCATCAGTTCGGCCACGCGCGTCAGGGAACCGTGCTGGTGAACCTGCACGATCAACTGCAAATGGCGCATTTTCAGCCGGGTGGCGAGCCGGCGGGCGACATCGTCAGTGGGAAAAGCGGAGCTTGGCATCGTCGGCAAATCCAGAGATATAAGATAAACATTATGACTGTATCTTTAATTAGAATATTTAAATGATAACGGTGGCCTAGAATGGATCATTATTTGTAACATTATCGCCATCCGGCGCCAGCAGACAGGAAAATCAGCATGACCATTCGCCAAGCCGCCCTCGATTACCACGAGTTCCCCACCCCAGGGAAGGTCTCAGTGTCTCCGACCAAGCCCCTGGTCACCCAGGGGGATCTGGCGCTGGCCTATACGCCGGGCGTGGCGGCTGCCTGCGAAGAGATCGTCGCCGACCCCGCCAATGCCGTCCGGTACACGTCCCGCGGCAACCTGGTGGGCGTGATCACCAACGGCACGGCCGTGCTGGGCCTGGGCAATATCGGCCCGCTGGCCTCCAAGCCGGTGATGGAAGGCAAGGCGGTGCTGTTCAAGAAGTTCGCCGGCCTGGACGTGTTCGACATCGAGATCGACGAGACCGACCCGGACAAGCTGGTCGACATCATCGCCTCGCTGGGCCCGACCTTCGGCGGCATCAACCTGGAAGACATCAAGGCGCCCGAGTGCTTCGAGGTCGAGCGCAAGCTGCGCGAGCGCATGAAGATCCCCGTCTTTCATGACGACCAGCACGGCACCGCGATCACGGTGAGCGCGGCGTTCATCAACGGGTTGAAGGTCGTCGGCAAGGACATCCGGCAGGTCAAGGTGGTGACCTCGGGCGCGGGCGCCGCGGCGCTGGCCTGCCTGGAGCTGATGGTCGACCTGGGCCTGCCGCGCGAGAACATCTGGGTCACCGACATCGAAGGCGTGGTGTATGCAGGGCGTACCGTGCTGATGGACGAACAGAAGGCCGCCTTTGCCCAGCAGACCGATGCCCGCAAGCTGGCCGAGGTCATCGCCGGGGCGGACGTGTTCCTGGGGCTGTCCGTGGGCGGCGTGCTGCAGCCTGCCATGGTCGCGGCCATGGCGGCGCGGCCGTTGATCCTGGCGCTGGCCAACCCCACGCCCGAGATCCTGCCCGAGGCGGCGCATGCGGTGCGCGACGATGTGGTCATGGCCACGGGGCGTTCGGACTTCCCCAACCAGGTCAACAACGTGCTGTGCTTCCCGTACATTTTCCGCGGTGCCATGGATGTGGGGGCCACGACCATCACGCGCGAAATGGAGAAGGCCGCGGTCCGCGCCATCGCCGCCCTTGCCGAGGAAGAGCAGAACGAGGTGGTGGCCGCCGCCTACGGTACCTACGAGTTGCGCTTCGGCCCCAACTACCTGATTCCCAAGCCCTTCGATCCGCGCCTGATCGTGCGCATCGCGCCCGCCGTGGCCGCCGCCGCGATGGAAAGCGGCGTGGCCACCCGCCCGCTGGCGGACCTGGACGCCTATGCCGAACAACTGCAGCAGTTCGTGTATCTGTCCGGCGCTTTCATGAAGCCGCTGTTCGCCAGCGCCAAGCGCCTGGTGCGCACGGGCGGCAAGACCCGCATCGTCTTCACCGAAGGCGAAGACGAGCGCGTGCTGCGGGCTGTGCAGGTGGTGGTCGACGAGGGGCTGGCCAGGCCTATCCTGGTGGGCCGGCCGGCCGTGTTGCTGGCGCGCATCGAGAAGCTCGGCCTGCGCCTGCGCTTGGGCCAGGATGTCGAGGTGACCAACCCCGAGTTCGACGAGCGTTTTCATCGCTACTGGACCACCTACTGGGACATGATGTGCCGGCGCGGCATCACCAAAGAGATGGCGCGCGTCGAGATGCGCCGGCGCATGACGCTGATCGGCGCCATGATGGTTCGCCTGGGCGACGCCGACGGCATGATCTGCGGCACGGTGGGGGCTTATCTCGATCACCTGCGGTTCGTCGACGAGGTCATCGGCCGGCAGCCGGGGCAGGGCGTGTACGCCGCGATGAACATCCTGCTGCTGAACGAGCGGACCATCGCGCTGGTGGATACGCACGTCAACGACGACCCCACGGCCGAGCAGATCGCCGAATACACCCGGATGGCGGCGCAGACCATGCGCCGGCTGGGCCTGGTGCCGAAGGTCGCGCTCTTGTCGCGCTCGAACTTCGGGTCGGGCAGTTCGGCCTCTGGCGCCAAGATGCGCCGGGCGCTCGAACTGCTGCGCGAGCAGGCGCCCGACCTGGAGGCCGATGGCGAGATGCACGGCGACTGCGCGCTGAACGAGGCGCTGCGGATGCGTCTGCTGCCCAGCTCGCCGCTGAAAGGCGAGGCCAACCTGCTGGTCTGCCCGAACGTCGACGCGGGCAACATCGCCTACAACCTGCTCAAGACCGCCGCGGGCGGCAACGTGGCCGTGGGGCCTTTCCTGCTGGGCGCCAACGCGCCGGTGCACATTCTGACCTCGAGCTCGAGCGTGCGCCGGATCGTCAACATGGCGGCGCTGGTGGTGCTCGAAGCCAACGCGGCCGACGGCGCGCAGTGACCGGGCCGGTTCCGGCGTAGGCGCCGCCGCCCGGTTGCGGCGGCGCTACACCATCAGCATGGTGGACAATTCGGCGGCCAGTTCCCGCATGGCCTGCGCCACCGGACCTTCGAGCTTTTCGCGCGTCATGACGGAACTGGCGCCGCCGCAATTCATGGCCATGACATGCCGGCCGTTGGGCGACACGATGGCCACCCCCAGCGCGTTCACGTCGGGGTGGTAGCGCCGCAGGTTCAGCACGTAGCCGCGCTCGCGATACATGTCGACGGCTTCGTCGAGATAGCGGCGGTGTTCCTTCCAGTGTTCGGGATGCGCCTGTTGCAGCTCTTGCAGCAGCGATTCCCGCTCGGCGTCGGGCAATGCGGCCATGTAGGCGGCGCCCACGGCCGAACGTTCGATCTGCAGGGCCGAGCCCACATGGAAGTTCAGCCGCAGCATGGTGGGCGCCGACGCCCGGGCCAGGATGCGCATGTGGAGCTGGTCGCGGCCGGCCACCGAGACTGACGAGTCGAAGCGGTTGGCGATCTCGGCGATACGGGGTTGCGCGACTTCGGCGATGCCGCCGTGCGACAGCGCTTCGCAGCCCAGCGCCAACACCCCCGGGCTGACCCGCAGCTTTTCCGGATCGTGTCCCGGTTCAAGGTAGCCGGCCTTTTGCAGCGTATAGCAAAGGCGCCAGACAGTGGATTGCGACAGCCCCAGCATGCGCGCGATCTCGGTGCTGCCCAGCTCGCGATGCGCGCTGCTGAAGCAGCGCAGTACATCCAGCCCGCGGGCCAGCGCGGTGACGAAGTGACGATCTTCTTTCATGGGGCCTCTCGGTAGACGGATGAGGGCCTGCCGGTGCGTTGACAGCGCCGGTAGTAGGCTTTTACACTGACCTGCATAGTGGATAATAAATTTGCACTGCAAATTATAAACGAGGCAACCCAATTATGGCAACTGATTTGGCGGGCGCTGCGGCTAACGGTCCGGACGGCTTTCCCGATTTAAGGCATTTCTTCGCGCCACGGCGGGTTGCGCTGGTCGGGGCGACCGAAGACCTGTCCAAGTTCGGCGGACGGTGCATGCGCCAGACCCTGGATTTCGGCTACACGGGCACCATCTACCCGGTGAATCCGCGCCGGGACGAGGTCTTCGGCCTGCCCTGCCACGGCTCGATCGCCGACCTGCCGGAAGTACCTGACCACGTTGGCATCGTGCTGCCCGCCACCGCGGTGCCGCAGGCGCTCGAAGACTGTGCGGCGCGCGGCGTCCCGTTCGCCACGGTGTTTTCCTCGGGTTTCGGCGAACTGGGCACGGACGCGGGCCGGGCCATGCAGCAACGGATCGTGCAGCTTGCTCGGGAAGGCGGCATCAGGCTGATGGGCCCCAACTGCAACGGCATGATCAATTTCGTGGATGGCTTCGCGCTGACGTCCACGGCCACGATCCAGGGCCCGCGCCGGCCTGCCGGCGACATCGCCGTGGTCAGCCAGTCGGGGGGCGCGGGGCAGGTCAATGTCATGTGGCGGGCCCAGCAGGCCGGGCTGGGCATCAGCTACCAGGTCAGCTGCGGCAATGCCGCCGACCTGGACCTGATCGATTACGCGTGGTTCATGCTGGAAAGCCCGGCCACGCGCGTGGTGCTGATGCTGGTCGAGCGCCTGGCCGACGGCGAACGGCTGCGCCGCCTGGCGTCGCGCGCCCATGCGCTGGGCAAGAGCATCGCGATGGTGAAAGTGGGGCGCACCGAGGCCGGCAGCCGTGCGGCCGCCTCCCATACCGGCGCGATAACGGGGGCCGACGATGTTTGCGATGCGGCCTTGCGCCAGATGGGCATCGTGCGCGTCGACGACTGCAACGAACTCTACGAAACCGCCATGCTGTTGCGCCAGGGGCGGACAGTGGCCGGCCGCGGCGCGGCGGCGACCTCTATCTCGGGCGGCAATCTGGTCATGGTGGCGGACCTGGGTGCATCGCTCGGCCTGGATTGGCCCGACTATGCGCCGCAGACGCGCGACCGCCTGGCGCAGGCGCTGCCCGGGTTCGGCTCGGCCACCAACCCCACCGACCTGACCGCCGCCGCCATTGGCCAGGAGGGGGCGTACGAGCGGGCCGCGCGGGCCATCTTGGCCGATCCGGCGGTGGATGTGATGATTCCCGTCCTGACCATTGCCAACACGTCTGATATCAGGACCATCGCGCGCGTGGCCCAGGCCAGCGAAAAACTCGTGCCCATCCTCTGGACGGGGTGTGCGTCCGACGATCCGGCCCTGACGCCCGAGACGCTGGTGGCGGAAGGCCAGGCGGTGTACCGGGACGCGATGGCGTGCCTGAAGGCGGTGCGTCGCGTCATGGACCACGGCGAATGGCGGCGGCGCCAGGACGAGGCGCCCGCGGCGCGGCCGCCCGGCACCGACGCGGCCGCCGCGCGCCGCTTGCTGGCGCAAGCCGAAGGCGTGCTCAGCGAGCATCAGTCGAAAGCGCTATTGGCCTGCTATGGCCTGCCGCTGACCCGGGAATACCTGGCGCGTTCGGCAGACGAGGCGGTGCGTTGCGCGGCCCGCCTCGGCGGCCCGGCCGTGCTGAAGGTGCAGTCCGCGGATATCCCGCACAAGACCGAAGCCGGCGCCATCCGCATGGGCGTGCAGGGCGATGCCGCCGTGGCGGCTGCGCATCGCGACATCCTGCGCGCCGCCGCGCAGTATTGTCCGGGGGCCCGCATCGATGGCGTGCTGGTGCAAGAGATGATTACCGGCGCCCGCGAACTGCTGCTGGGCGTGTCGCAAGACGCCACGTTCGGGCCGGTGCTGGCCATCGGCTTGGGCGGCATCCACGTCGAGGTCTTCAAGGATGTGGTCTTCAGGCTGGCGCCGCTGAGCCCGGCCGAGGCGCGGCGCGCCGTCATGGAATTGCGCAGCGCGGCGTTGCTGCGGGAAGTGCGGGGCCAGCCGGCCGCCGACATCGACGCGCTGGTCGACTGCGTGGTGCGAGTGTCGTGGCTGGCCGCCGATCTGCGCGACAGCCTGGCCGAGCTCGACATCAACCCCTTGTGCGTATTGCCGGACGGGCAGGGCGTACGGGTGGTCGATGCCCTGGCCGTGCCGCGCAGGTAGCCGCACCCCGCAAGGCTTTTCTTTTCAACGACTCAAGGAACCCCAATGCCCGCAAAATCGCTTTATCTGGTGCTGGACATGATCAACGACCTGGTCCACGAGCAAGGCCCGAACGGCGCGACGCCGCTGGGCGAGCAGGTGCGCAGCCGCGGCCTGCTGGCCAATACGCGCGTCGCGCTCGAGAAGGCGCGCAAGGCGGGCGTGCCCGTCGGCTATGTGCGCGTGGGGTTTTCGCCCGACTACCGGGAATGTCCGCCGGCATCGCCGGTGTTCTCGCGCGCACGCGAACACGGCCTGTTCAAGCTGGGAAGCTGGGGCACCGAGGTGCATCCGGAACTGGCGCCGGCCGAGGCCGATTTCGACATCGTCAAGCACCGGGTCAGCCCGTTCTACGGCACGTCGCTGGAACCGCTGCTGCGCGCGCACGGAATCGAACGGCTGTACCTGGGCGGCGTCTCGTCCAATGCGGTGGTGCAGGCCACGGTCAGGGACGCGCACGACCGCGATTATGCGTGCGTCGTCCTTGAAGATTGCTGCGCCTCGTTTTCGGCCGAAGACCATCAGCAATCCATGCTGGCGGTTGCGCGCTTCGCCACACTCTCTTCTTCCCGGGAAGTCGATTTCCTGGCTTGAGGCCCGGCCCGCGCAACGCCACGGGCCGGTAGAACGATACCTACAAGGAGACAAACCATGATTGCGAAACGACAGACCCCGCGCCTGGCGCGGTGGGGCGGGACCATACTGGCCGCCGCGGCGATGGCGATGGTTGCGCCCGCCGCAATGGCGTATCCGGACCGGCCCATTACCGTCATCAACCCCTGGACTGCCGGGGGGCCGGCCGACACGGTGGCGCGGCCCATTCTCGAGAAGTTGTCGCAGCGCCTGCACCAGCCCGTGGTGCTGGAAAACCGGGCCGGCGCCAACGGCGTGATCGGCGCCACCTATGTGGCCCGGGCCAAGCCCGACGGCTACACCTTGCTGTTCTCGCACGTCGGCCCGATCACCATCAGCCCGGCCCTGACCAAGGACATGCCCTACGATTCGCTGCGCGATTTCGCGCCGATCACGCAGGTGGTGTCGGCCCCCACCGTCCTGCTGGTCCGCCCGGACCTGCCCATCCACAATCTCAAGGAACTGGTCGACTATGCGCGCGCGCATCCCGGCAAGCTGTCCTATGGATCGGTCGGGCCGGGCAGCACCACGCACCTGGCGGGCGTCATCCTGGGGGACATGGCCGACGTCGAACTCTTGCACGTGCCCTACAAGGGGGCGGCGCCGGTCGTCACCGATCTGCTGGGCGGCCAGATCGACATGGGGTTCCTGAACATCGCGGGCGCCATGTCGTATATCAAGTCCGGCCAGCTGCGGCCCATCGGCGTCAGCACCCTGAAGCGTTCCTCGCTGCTGCCCGATCTGCCCGCAATCGCCGAGACCTATCCGGGCTTCGAGGTCAATTCCTGGTATGGCCTGATGGCCCCGGCGAAGACCCCGCAGCCCATTGTCGAGCAGTTGCAGCGCGAGGTCAGCGAGATCCTGAAACTGCCCGATATCAAGAAACAGTTCGAGGCCAATGGCCTGGCGCCGGAAGGCACCACGCCCGAGGTCTATACGCAACAGATCGAGCGCGACCTCAAGCGCTGGGCCGGCATCGTCAAGGAAGCCGGCCTGAAGCCGCAATAGGCGCACGCTGCTGCATGAACGCCAGTATCCGGCCCACGACGTCCGCGGGCCGGCTTTCCAGCACGCTGCCATCGGCATCGCCCAGCGTGGCGTAGCGGGCCTGCCGCATTTGCGCGCACAGGGCGGGGCCCTGCGGCCCGAAATGGGCTTCGGCCGGGGTCAGCAGCTCCAGCACCAGCGTGCGCGCGGCGATGCGCTGCAGCGAACCGGTCAGGTCGAAATCGAAGATGGCATCGTAGATCGGCATGACCGCCTTCCAGCCCTGCAGGTAGTCCAGCACGCGGATTTCGGCCTGCGCGATCTGCGCGGCGTCGATGTGCCGGGAATGCAGCAACGCCGGCGGCCACCAGTAGCCGTCCAGCGTGGCATGCGCGCCCAGCCAATTGCGCAGGGCGTCGGCATGCGGGTCGCCGCTGTCGTGCGTGGGCGTGTAGCGGGCCAGGAAGTCGCGGATGCCGGCGTTGCGTTCGGCATGGTCGGCGTGGATGCTGTGGGTCTGCCCGGCCAGCATGACGTCGCCCACGCGGTCGGGCCAGCCGCTGGCCAGCGCCGCGGCAATCTTGTTGCCGGTATGCAGGCCGAACACGTGCGCGCGCGCGATGCCCAGGGTGTCCATCAGCTGCACCAGGCTGGCGGCCAGGGCCGGCAAGGTAACGGGGCCAGGCAGCGGCGCGGAGCCGCCGAAGCCGGGCGTGTCGACGGCAATGGCGTGGAAGTGCGGGGCCAGCAGGGGCAGCATGTGGCGGTACGCGCGGTGCGAGCGTGGCGAGGCGTGCAGCAACAGCAGCGGCTCGCCGGCGCCGGCCTCGGCATAGTGCACCTGGCCGCCCGGCGTGGCGGCGTAGGCGCAGCGCGGCAGGTCAGCGGCGCGGGGTGGGCGAGTCATGGGGTGGCCTCAATCCATGGTGACGTGGGCTGCGCGGATGATCTGCGCGTAGCGTTCGGAATCGTTGCGCAAGGTCTGGGCGAACGCTTCGGGCGTGGTGCCGGTGGGCGTGATGCCCAGCGCATCGAAGCGCTGGCGCACCTCGGGCGCCTTCAGGGCCTCGTTGATGTCCGCATTGATCTTGCGCAGCAGGCCGTCGGGCAGGCCGGCCGGGGCCAGCACGCCCCACCAGATGCCGCCATCGAAGCCGGGCAGCGCCGCTTCCGACATGGTGGGCAAGTCCGGCAGCACCGGCGAGCGCTGCGGGCTGGTGACCGCCAGGGCGCGGATGCGGCCCGCCTGCACCTGCGGCAGCGCCGACGGCATGGCCTCGATCATCATCTGCACCGTGCCGCCGATCAAGGCCGCCATGGCGGGCCCGCTGCCGTTGTACGGGATGTGCACGATGTCCACGCCGGCATCGCGCTTGAACATCTCGGTGATCAGGTGGATGGACGTGCCGTTGCCGGTAGAGGCGTACGACAGCTTGCCGGGCCGCGCCTTGGCCAGCGCGATCAGTTCTTTGACCGAATGCGCCGGCACGGACGGATGCACGACCGCCAGCATGGGCGCCACGCCCACCAGCGACACCGGCGTGAAGTCGGCAATCGGGTCGAACGGCAGCTTGGGATTCAGGCCGGGCAGGATCGCGTGGGTGATGCTACCCAGCATCAGCGTCAGGCCGTCGGGCGCGGCGCGCGCCACCACGTCGCTGCCGATGACGCCGCTGGCGCCGGGGCGGTTCTCGATCACCACCGACTGTTTCCAGACGGCGGTCAGGCGCTGCCCCAAGGCGCGTGCGATCGAATCGTTGGGCCCGCCGGGCGGGTAAGGCACCACGATGCGCACCGGGTGAGTGGGAAAGCGCTCGGCCGCGTCCGGCGCGGCAGCGCTGGTGCCCGAGGCGGCGGCAAGCAGCATGCACGCCAGTAATCTATGCCATGCCATGATGGTCTCCTTGGCGCGGCGGGCGTGGCCGCCGCGTTCCGATGGGTTCAATCGAGTTTGATGTTGGCCTTGTGGACGACGTCGGTCCACTTGCCGGTCTCTTGACGCATGTAGTCGGCGAAGGCCTGCGGGCTCATGGGCATGGGGTCCAGCCCCAGCTTGGCCAGCAACTGCTGCATGTCCGGGCTGTCGATGATGCGCACCAGTTCGGCGTTGAGCTTGTCGACCACCGGTGCGGGCGTGCCGGCCGGTGCCAGGATGCCGAACCACGACCCGACGTCGAAGCCGGGCAACCCGGATTCGGCGACCGTGGGCAGTTCGGGCATGGCCGAGGCGCGCTTCTTGGTCGAGACGGCCACGGCGCGCAGCTTGCCGCTGCGCACATGCGGCAGCGACGACGTCATGCCGTCGAAGATCATGTCGACGTGCCCGCCCAGCAGGTCCACGATGGCCGGCGCGTTGCCCTTGTACGGCACGTGGGTCATGGAAATGCCGGCCATGCTCTTGAGCAGTTCGCCGGCCAGGTGGGCGCCTTGTCCGGCCCCGCCGGAAGCGAAGCTGAAGCGATTCGGCTGGGCTTTGGACAAGGTGATGACGTCGCTGATGGAGTGGATGGGCGAATCCGGCCGCACCACCAGCATCAGCGGCAGCGTGGCGACGGTGGTGATGGGGGCGAAGTCCTTGACGGGGTCGTAGGGCAGCTTGTCGTACAGGCTGGGGTTGACCACCAGCGTGCCGAAGAACGCGACCAGCAGGCTGTAGCCGTCGGGCGCCGCCTTGGCCACCATTTCGGTGGCGATGAAGGAATTGCCGCCGGGGCGGTTTTCGACCACCACCGGCACCTTCCAGGCCTGGCCGAGCCGTTCGCCCAGCGCGCGCGAGACGACATCGGTGGGCCCGCCGGGCGGGAACGGCAGGATCAGGTGGATGGGCTTGGACGGGTACGTATTCTGGGCCGCGGCCGGCAATGTGGCCGCGCCGGCCAGGCAGGCAAGCGCCAATATCAGGGTCTTGCAGCAGGGAAGCAATCGCATGGTGGGTCTCCTGGTGTTGTTGTCCGCAGCGTCGCCTGCGGTGTGCCGGACAGGCAGCGGTCCGGCCTATCGTTCCTGCCGCACCGTCGCCGCATGGCGACCGGCGATGCGGCCGAAAACAGCGCTCTTGCCCAACGACGAGCCTGTCATGTAGGCGGCTCCGTGGAAGCCGCCGGTGACTTCGCCGGCGGCGTACAGGCCGGCAATGGGCTCGCCGTAGACGTCCAGCACGCGCGCCTGCGCATCGATCGCCAGCCCCGCGTAGGTCGCCAGCACGGCGCTGGTCGAGGCATAGGCATAGAACGGCGCGGTGTCGATGGGGCGCAGCGCGCCGTAGTGGTTGGCCAGCCCGTCGCGGCCGAATTCGGTATCGCGGCCATGCAACGCGATGTCGCGGTTGTAGCGCTCCAGCGTGGCGGCAAGCGTGGCTGCGTCGATGCCCAGCTTCGCGGCCAGCGCCGCCACCGAGTCGGCCTGCACCAGGTGGCCCGAGGCCAGGGCGCCCTGGAAGTCCGAGGTCGTCACGCCGGGCACCGACAATGCCATGATGCCCGCGTCGAAGATCTGATAGGCCAGCGCATCGCGTTGTTCCAGGCAGGCGTCGCCGCTGATCTTGTACGACACGGACTCGTCGACGAAGCGGCGTCCGTCCAGGTTGACGGCGATGCCGCCCTTGAAGATGGCGTGGATGAGCAGGCGCTGTTCGGCGCCGGCGTCGGGGTGCACGCCGAAGGTGCCGCGCACGTAGCCCATGTCGCGCAGATTGGCGCCCAGGGCCATGCCCATCCGGAGCCCGTCGCCGGTATTGCCGCGCCCGCCGATGCGCAGCGCACGGGTCTGCAGGGGGGCGAACACGCCCAGCCACTCTTCGCTGCGCGAGAACCCGCCGGTAGCCAGCACGATGCCGCGGCTGGCACGCATTGGCCGGGCCGGCGCCGCGCCGTCGGCCACCCGCAATTCCAGGCCGTTGCCGCCGGCGCGATGCAGGCGTTGCGCCGGCGCGTTGCAGCGCAACTCGAAGCGGCCCGTCGCGCGCGCGCTGCGTTCCAGCGCGGCGATCATCTGCGCCGTATCGACGCGGTTCGAGCGGGGCACGGACTGGCCGCCGCCCAACTGTACCGACTGGAACCGCACGCCGTGTTGCTTGAGCCAGCGGTAGGTGTCGAGCTGGGCCGCCACGTATGCCTGCAGCAGCTGCGGGTCGTTGCGCCCGCCGCCGATGTTCTGCAGGTCCGACAGCAGCAGCGCATCGGAATCCGCGATGCCGGCGGCCTGCTGTTCATCGGTGCCGGCGAATGCCATGGCCCCACCGCTGATCACGGTGCTGCCGCCGACCGCATCGAGCTTTTCCAGCATCAATACGCGGCTGCCCTCTTGCAGGGCCGCCAGGGCGGCACAATAGCCGGCCAGGCCGCCGCCGCAGACGATGACGTCTGCGGCGGCGGCCGGTTGCGCTGCAGGCGCGTCGGGGGCGGGGGTGGCTGAAGTGTGCACGGCGGGTCTCCTTGTATTTGTTGTGCTGGCCTGGGGTGTGGCGTCGGCCGCTGCCGGCGCGGAACGCCGGGCGGCATCGCGCGTCATTGCCCGGTATAGCGGGGCGGGCGCTTTTCCTGGAAGGCGCGCGCGGCTTCCGTGCGATCGTGGGTATCCAGCAGATGGGCGGACAGGTCGCTTTCCAGCCGCATGCCATCGGCCAACGGCATGTCGGCACCGCCCCGCACCGCTTCCTTGGCAAACTGCATGGCCAGCGGCGGGCGCGCGGCGATGTGCCGGGCCAGGTCGCCGGCTGCCTGTTCCAGGTCGTCGGGCGAGGCCAGCCGGGAAACCAGGCCGATGGCCAGCGCCCGCTGGGCATCCAGCCGTTCGCCGGTCAGCACCAGGTCCAGCGCCAGGCCCAGGCCCAGCACGCGGGTGAGGCGTTGCGTGCCGCCGGCGCCGGGAATGATGCCGTGGCCGGTCTCGGGCAGCCCGAACGAGGCATTCGTCGCGGCGATGCGGATGTCGCAGGCCAGTGCGATTTCCAGGCCGCCGCCCAGGCAGTGGCCGTGCACGGCGGCGATCACCGGCTTGAGCGTGCGGTCGAACGCCGCGATCCAGTGGTGATGCACCCGCGCCTGGCGATAGGCGGTCGGTTGCGGCGCGGCGCCGAATTCCTTGATATCGGCGCCGGCACAGAAAGCGCGCGGCCCGGCGCCGCGTACCACGATGGCCCGCACCTGCGGGTCGGCGTCGGCGGTGGCCAGCGCCTCGGGCAGCAGGCGCCGCACGTCGTCGTTGATGGCGTTCATGGCGTCGGGGCGGTTCAGCGTGATCCACGCGACCGCATCCTGGGTATGGACAAGCACGGCGTCGGTCATGGTGCCTCCGTGGTGGCGGGTTCGAACTGTGGTGGCTGGCCCGCTGCGCCGGGGCGCACTTGCACGGCCAGGCCGATGCGGACCCGGTCGGGCGCGATGCCGGCCAGCCGCGTCATCAGGTGCGGGCCTTCGTCGGTGGCGACGATGGCCACGGTGTAGGGCACGTCGGCGGCGAACGCCGGGCTGGGCGCGCGGTGCACGACGGAATAGCTGTAGACGGTGCCGCGGCCGCTGGCGCGCGCCGGCGCGACGTCGGCGCTGCCGCAGAACGGGCAGGCCGGACGGGGGTAGAAATGGAAGCGTCCGCAGGCGGCGCAACGCGGCAGGGCGAAGCCCAGGTTGTGCACCTGGCCCCAATAGGAGTGTTGGTCGATGTCGGCGTCGGACATGGCGTCAGGCCTTTGCAAGGATCAGGGTGGCGTGCAGGCCGATGATGCCGCCGTTGCCGTGCACCAGCGCGACCTCGGCGTCGGGAACCTGCCGCGCACCGGCCTGGCCGCGCACCTGGCGCACGCCTTCCAGCAGGTGCAGCATGCCGCCGGCCAGGCCGGGGTGCCCGGCCGACAGCAGCCCGCCATGGGTGGTGACCGGCAGCTTGCCGCCGGGTCCGATGGCGCCGTGCTCGACGTAGCGGCCGCCTTCGCCCTTGGCGCAGAAACCCAGGTCTTCCAGTTCGATGATGACGGTGATGGTGAAGCAGTCGTACAACTCGGCCACGTCGACGTCCGCTGGCGACAGGCCCGCCATGGCGAAGGCCTCGCGGCCGGATTGCACCGCGCCGGTGGTGGTGACGTCGCGGTAGTCGCCGATATAGGTATGCGAATGCCCGTAGCCGTGGCCCAGCAGTGCGACCGCGGGCTGGCGCAGGTCGCGCGCGCGTTCCGGCGTGGTGACGATGAACGCGGCCGCGCCGTCGGACACCAGCGCGCAATCCAGCAGCCGCAGCGGCGAGGTGATCATGCGCGACTGCATCACGTCGGCCACCGAGATGGGGTCGCGCTTGTGCGCCAGCGGATTGTGCGCCGCATACGCCCGCATGGCCACCGCCACTTCGGCCATCTGCTCGAGGGTGGTGCCGTACTCGTGCATGTGCCGCTGGGCCGCCAGCGCGTACAGCGTGGGAACCAGCGGACCGTGGGGCGCCTCGAACTCGGGGTGCGCCCAGCCGGCATCGGCCATCTTGCGCACTGCCGCGCCGCGCGAATGAAACGACAGCAGGTTCTGTCCGGCCACGCACAGCACTGTCTCGCACTGGCCGGTGGCCACCGCCATGGCCGCATGATGGGCCATGGCCACGCCCGAAGCCCCGGCCACGTCCAGCGTGGCCAGATAGCGTGGCCGCAGGCCCAGGCCGTCGGCCACCACGCCGCAGGGCATGGCCCAGTTTTCCACGCGCAGCGGCGTGGTGAGCAGGCCGTCGATGTCCTGCGGCGCCAGGCCGGCATCGGCCAGCGCGCCCAGGGCCGCCTGGCGCTGCAGGCCCAGGGCATCGAATTGCGGCACCAGCCCGACCGGGCTTTCGCCCACGCCGGCGATGACCGCCGCCAGGGGAGTGCGCCGGCTCACTGCAGCACCTCGCGCGCGATCAGCATGCGCTGGATTTCAGACGACCCTTCGCCCACGCGGTAATGGCGGATGTCGCGGTAGAAGCGCTCTACCGGGAAGCCGCGCACCAGCCCCATGCCGCCGTGGATCTGCACCGCCCGGTCGGCGACCCGGCCGACCATTTCTGACGCGGCCAGCTTGCACATACTGGGCGCGCTGCCGGTGTCTTCGCCGGCGTGCAGGCGGCGCAGGGTCTCGTAGACGAATGCGCGCGCAAGCGCCAGTTCGGTGGCCGAGTCGGCCAGCATCCATTGGATGGCCTGGCGTTCGGCCAGCGGCTTGCCGAAGGTGATGCGTTCCCGGGCATGCTGCGTCGCCATTTCCAGCAGGCGGTCGGCCGCGCCCAGGCAAGAGCAGGCCACGCCCATGCGGCCGCTGGTCAGCGACGACATGGCCACCTTGAAGCCCTGGCCGACCTCGCCCAGCACGCATCCGGCAGGCAGCACGCAATCGTCGAAGGCCAGTTCGGCCAGTTTGATGGGTTCCGAACCGATCGTGGTGTCGACCCGGGAAACCGTGAAACCGGGCGTATTCTTGTCGACCAGGAAGGCGGTGATGCCGCCGCGCGCGCGCTTCTCGGGGTCGGTGACGGCCATGACCAGCACCACGTCGGCGATGTGGGCACCGCTGATGTAGTGCTTGCGGCCGTTGAGCACCCAGCCGTCGCCGCGCGGCTCGGCGCGCGTCTGGATCGCCTGCGCGTCCGAGCCCGCCGCCGGTTCGGTGAGCGCGAATGCCGCGTTCAGCGTGCCCGCGCACAGCCCGGCCAGGTAGCGCTCCTGCTGGGCAGGGCTGCCGAAGCGGGCGATCGCGATGGGGTTCAGGCCGCTGGTGGCGTCCAGGATCAGCGTGAAGATGCGGTGCGAACGGCTGAATTCTTCCAGCACCAGGCAATAGGTGGGCAGGTCGAAGTCGCCGCCGCCGAATTGCGCGGGCAGGCGCATGCCAAGATAGCCGTGTTCGCGCAGCAGCGGCACGGTACGTTCGGGCAGTTGGCCGGTGCGGTCGATTTCCTGAGCGATGGGCTCGAGCTGCTGCTGCGTGAAGCGGCGGATGGCCGCGCGCATTTCGGCGAGGTCCGGGCTGATTTCCAGTTGCAAGTCAGGTCTCCTGGGGACGTGGTGATGGCGCGGGTTGGCCGGCAAGCGTGGCGGCTTCCGCCGCCCTGGCCAGATGCTGGCGCAGGTCGCGATTGAGCCAGCGTTTGTTGACGGCATAGGCATGGCCGGCCTGCGCGCCGCGTGCCCGGGCCAGCCCGGCGCAGTGGTCGCGCAGTGCCTGGGCCGGCGCCAGATGGTCGATCAGGCCGGCCTGCAGGGCTTGGCCGGCATCGACGCGCTCGCCGGCCTGCACCAGCCGCTGGACCATCGCGCGGGGCGCGCGTTGCGCCACGATGGCCGCGCCCACTGGCGAGGGCATGCCCAGGCGGATCTCCGGCAACGACAGCCAGGCCTGTTCGGCCATGACGATTTCGTCGCAGGCCAGCGCCAGCATCGCGCCGGCGCCTACCGCCGGAGCCTGCACGCAGGCCAGCAGTGGCTTGGGGAAGTCCAGCAAGGCATAGAGAACGTCCATCAGCAGGGCACGGCGGCGTTGCGCGGCCTCTGCCTTGGGCAGTTCGGCGAACTCCTTCAAGTCGGCGCCGGCGCAGAATGCCCGATCGCCCGCGGCGGCCAGCACCGCCGCGCCGATGGCAGGGTCTTGCGCAGCCTGCTGCAGCGCGCCGGCCAGCGCACTGCAAGTGGCCTGGTCCAGCGCATTGGCGGCGGCCGGTCGCGCCAGCGTCAGCCAGCGCACGTTGCCTTCGGTGGCGATCTCGATCATGTCAGCGTGCGGCCCAGGCATCCACTTGCTCCAGGATGTCCGCGGGCGGGGTGGTGTAGGCCCATCGGCGGCCTACGCCCATTCCGGTCGCGCGCTGCAGCCGCACCATCATCTGCGCGGTCGCCAGCGCGTTGCCGATGCAGTCCATCACGGTCGCGCCGTCGATCGTGCGCACGCCGTTGAAGAAGAGCAGTTCGCTCAGCACGCCTTCGGCCGGGATCACCACGTCGGCACCGCCTTCGACCAGGCGTTGGGCCACGGCGCGAAAGTCGTCGCAGACGGCTTGCGGGGCGCTCATCGCCGCCTCCAGTTGCGCTTCGGTCACGGGCTGGGCCAGCGCCTCGATGCCGCTGACGCGCGCGCCCAGGGAATGCCGCGCCACCAGCGCCGCCACGCGCTTGACGCCAGCCGGCGCAAGCGGCACCAACGCGAAACGTTCGGCCAGCGCGCACGCGGTCAACAACGCGCTTTCAGGCATGGACACGACGGGAATGCGCAGGACCGAGCGGATCTCTGCCAGAAAAGGCTCGCTGAAGCTGCCCAGGACGACTGCATCGTGCCCCTCGGCTTCGGCCCGGCGGCAGAAGTCGATGGCCTCGCGCTGGATGACGTGCTTGACGTAGGGGTAGCGCAGCATCTCTGCCGGGGTGCGGACGTCGTACCAATGGTCCGAGGCGCCGTTGAAGGTGACGGCGGCTTCGTCGCCGCAGACTTCCCGTGCGTGCTGCGACAGGGCCTGGACGTAGCGGGGCAGATGGCCCAGCGGAGCCATAGACTGATACCAGATTTTCATGGTCATGACAGGAACGGAGAAAGGTGGGTGGCGGCTATTCGGCCTTGGCGCCCGTCATCTTCACGATCGCGGTGTATTCGGGCGTTTCCTTGGCGATTTGCGCGGCGAACTGCTGCGGCGTGCTGGCGATTTTTTCCAGCCCCCCGGCCACGAACAGGCGTTGGTGCACATCGGGCTGGTTCAGCGCATCGACCGTCGCGTCGTGCAGCTTCTGCACGATCGCCGGCGGCGTCCCGGCGGGCGCCAGCAGGCCATACCAGGAAACGATCTGGAAGCCCGGCAAGCCCGATTCGGCCACCGTGGGGATGTTCGGGGCGAACGTGGCGCGCTTGGGCGTGACCACCGCCAGCCCCTTGAGCGACCCGTTCTGCAACGACGGCATGGCCGCCAGCAGGCCGCCCACCATCAGCTTCACGTGGCCGGCCAGCAGGGCCGTGGTCGCGGGCGCCATGCCGCGGTATGGGATATGCACGATGTCGATGCCGGCGCGCTGCGCCAGCAGGGCGCCGGCCAGGTGGCCGCCGGATCCCGCGCCGGAAGACCCGTAGCTCAATTCGCCCGGATGCGCCTTGGCGTAGGCGATCAGTTCCTGCACGTTGTTCGCCGACACGGACGGATGCGCCAGCAGCACCAGCGGGATCTCGGCGATCTGGGTGATGGGCGCGAAGTCCTTCTGCGGATTGAACGGCAGCTTGTCGTACAGGGAAACGTTCACCACCAGCGGGCCATTCGTGCCCAGCAGCAATGTCTGGCCGTCGGGCGCCGCGCGGGCGACTTCCTCGGTGCCGATATTGCCGCCCGCGCCCGAGCGGTTCTCGATGACGAACGGCTGGCCCAGGTTCACGGCCAGCTTTGCCGCAATGCTGCGTGCCACCACGTCCGCCGGGCCGCCCGGCGGGTAGGGCACGACGATGCGTACAGGGCTCGACGGGTAGCTGGCCGCCCCGTTCGCGGCGTGCGCGGAACCCGGCGCGGCCAGCATGGCGGCAGCGCAGGTAGCGCCCAGCGCAGCCAGCCGCCGCAAGGCATACCGGCACGTGATGCTCAGGGTCATCATTTTTGTCTCCTTATTTATAATTTGCACTGCAAATTTAATACTTGCTCTGCAAATAAGAATAGAGCGCGCCCGTGACGCTGTCAACGAAACGCCGGAGCCGGTTGCCGATTTTCATGGCGCTTTTTCCGGGGAACGTGCGGGAGGGGCGGTCTTGCGTGAAGGCGTTCTTGTGTCGCGCCGAGGGTGTCGCGCAGGTTGATCCGCGCAACAGCGGGTGCACAGCGCGTTGCGGCCTGAATACTGCTCGCCGAGTCGGATGCCTTCGAGACTTTCGGCGTTGTCGCTTTGAATGTCGACGTCGTTTTCCGAAATCGATCTTCGGCGCGCCATGTCGTTCCCGCGTTTAGGCGTGAACAAACCTCCTGTCCAGGCAGGTAAAGAACAAGTCAAAAATACCTGAGATCGGGGATGGTCGGTGCCGGACGCGAGTATCTAAGATAGTTCCAAATACGTTCGGCAATAAATCAAAAAAGGGGTGATATTTTGAAGAAGAAACTGCAGCGTCTGTTCGTCGGCTTGTTTTGCGCGATGTTATGCGGTACTGCACTCGCGAGCAAAAAAGATAATACGTTGGTCATTGCCTGGGCCAGAGGACTTGAGTCTCTCGATCTGTACTTCAGTACCGCGCGTGAGGCCATCATTATTTCTCGGTTGTTATTCGACACGCTGCTCGATAAAGACCCGAAAACCGGGGATTTCAGGCCTCTGCTGGCGCGCAGTTTCCAGGTTCTCGATGACAAATCGATCGAATTGAATCTGCGCGACGATGTCTATTTCCATGACGGCAGCAAGATGACAGCCGATGACGTGGTATTCACATTGAATTGGGTGAAACAGCCGGAAAACAAGGTCATTCACCAGCAGAATGTCTCCTGGATCGACTGGGTAGAGAAGGTCGGGGACTACCGCGTCGTGGTGCACACCAAGTACCCCAATCCCTCGGCGCTCGATTTTCTGGCCGGGCCCTTGCCGATTTATTCGAAAAAATACTATGAAAAGGTGGGTCCGGCAGGCATGGGCATTCACCCAATCGGGACTGGTCCATATCGTCTGACGGAGCTCAGGCCTGGCGACAGCATGGTGCTTGAACGGAATTCGCAATACTTCTCTGGCGGTCCCAAGGGGACCCCTTCGGTGGAACGGATCACTCAGCGCAGTATTCCAGAAGAAAACACTCAGATCATCGAGCTGATCAACGGCAAGATCGATTGGATATGGAAACTATCGCCGGACCAGGCGGCGCGTTTGAAGACCCGGCAAGGCGTGACGGTGATCGATGCGCCAACTATGCGTATCGGCTACCTGCAGTTCGACGTTGCTGGGCGTAGCGGACCGTCGCCGTTGCAGGACCTCAAGGTGCGTAAGGCCATCGCCCATGCGATCAATCGCCAGGGCATCGCGAAGCGCCTGATGGGCAGTTCTGCCGAGGTGGTGCATGCCTTCTGCCACCCAACCCAGTTCGGTTGCACGAATAACGTCGCCAAGTACGACTATGACCCGGCAAAAGCCAGGGAACTACTGGATCAGGCGGGTTACCCCGATGGCTTTTCGGTGAAGCTCTATTCGTATGAGAATCGCCGGGTGATCGAGGCGATTCTGGCCGATCTTGCGGCGGTAGGCATAAAGGCAGAGCCGGTCATCTCTTCTTTCGAGCCTTTGCGAGACAAAGTCAGCGCGGGCGAAGTGCCTTTTACATACATGGCTTGGGGCTCGAATTCGATCGCCGACGTTTCCGCAATCGTTCCGCATTTCTTCACCGGCGGCAGCAGCGATACCGTAAGGGATGCGCAAGTAGCCGAATTGGTCCGGGAGGCGGGCAGCACCATGGACAAGAAAAAAAGAACGGCGCTGTACGAGCAGGCCTTCCAGGCCATTGCAGACAACGTCTACATGCTGCCGATGTACTCATTCAGCATCAACTACGCCATGTCCGCCGACCTTGCGTTCGAGCCGTCCACAGACGAAATTCCGCGCTTCTATAAAGCCCAATGGAAATGACTGGTAATTTCGAATGCTGCGCTATCTGACTCGTAAGATCGGACTGGGAATCGGCGTGCTACTTTGCACATCGGCAATTGCGTTCTTCCTGACTTTCCTGGTGGGCGATCCGGCGTCTCGAATGGCCGGCGAGTCTGCTACCGCCGAGGAAATCGCCCAGGTCCGCCAACAATACGGATTCGACCAGCCCCTGCCCATCCAGTATGTGCGGTGGCTGGCCCAGGGAATATCCGGAAACTTCGGAGACAGCCTGTTCCTGAAAATTCCAGTCCTCCAGGTGATAGCCGAGCACATGCCGGTGACGCTGCGCCTGGCCAGCTATTCGATCTTTTTTTCATTGATCGTCGGCCTGGCCATGGGTGGAATCGCCGCCATACGCGAAGGAGGCCTGATCGACAAGTTGTGTCTGTTCATCTCGCTGGTGGCGCAAGCAATGCCGGTTTTCTGGTTTGCCCTGGTCATCATGGTTCTTTTCAGTTTTACGTGGCCTGTCTTGCCAGCTTCCGGCACCGAGAGTTGGAGAAACTTTGTATTGCCGACGCTCGCGCTTGGCTTCAACGCCATGCCGGCAATTATCAGGCTCACACGTACGAGTTTGATCGATGTGCTGAAGACCGATTACATCCGTACTGCACGGGCAAAGGGCATTCCATTTCGTAGAGTGGTGACAAAGCACGCCTTCGTCAATGCCTTGAATCCCGTGGTCAGCGTGAGTGTCGTGCAGTTCGGCTACATGTTGACGGGCTCCATCGTTGTGGAAATGATCTTCGCGCTTCACGGCATAGGCCAACTGGCATGGTCTTCCATACAGCGCGGCGACGTGCCGATGATCCAGGCCATCATTCTGCTGTTTTCCGTGATCTATGTGATGTTGGGCATCCTGTCGGACATCGTCGCCGCCTGGCTCAACCCTAAGCTGAGGACCGCTGTTCATGCCTGAAGACAAAGCACCAGGGAGCGAGTCGATTCGTGATCGATGGCCGTTATCGCGTTTTTTCGATTCGGGCAATATAGCGGCCCTGATCGCCTTGACATTCGTGTGTGCGCTTTGCGTGATCGCCGTGCTGGCTCCGTTCATTGCCCCGTACGATCCCTATCAGCCGAATCTCGCCAATGTAATGGTGCCGCCGGTATGGTTCGGGGGAGGAGCATGGAGCCATCCGCTGGGAACCGATTCGCTGGGGCGGGATTACCTGAGCAGGCTGATATTCGGAGCCCGGATTTCGCTGTTGGTGGGCTTTGTTGCCACATTCATTTCTGGTTTGATCGGTATCACCCTGGGATTGCTGGCCGGATATTTCGGCGGCAAAGTGGATTCGATAGTCTCATTTCTTATTTCGGTACGGCTTGGAATGCCGGTAGCGCTGGCCGCGCTGGCCGTGGTGTCGGTAGCTGGTGGTTCGCTGACCATTATCGTGGTGGTGCTTTCCCTGTTGCTGTGGGACCGCTTCGCCCTGGTTGCCCGGGGATTGGCAAAGCAGATCCGCGAGCAGGAGTTTGTCGTCTCCGCTCAAGCGTTGGGGTGCCACCCGCTGCGTGTGATGATTACGGAGATCCTACCGAACATGCGAACTGCGTTGGTGGTGGTGGCCACGCTCGAGGTCGCCAATGCCATTCTCCTGGAGTCTGCGCTGAGCTTCTTGGGAATGGGGGTCAAACCGCCCGTCCCATCGTGGGGCTTGATGATCGCTGAGGCCAAGCAAGATTTACTGTTCGATGCATGGTTGATGTTCATCCCCGGAACAGCCTTGCTTTTCCTGCTGCTGGCAGTGAATGTCGTCGGAGATTCGGTAAGCCAGTATCGTCCGCAGGGAGGACGGGTCAAATGAATGCCGTGTTGAGTGTTCGCGATCTGAACGTGGGTTTCAGCGCTTCCGCCCACGCAGTCAGGGGAGTCAGCTTCGACGTCTACCCGGGGGAAACCCTTTGCATCGTAGGTGAATCGGGTAGCGGTAAGTCCATGACGTCGCTCGCGGTAATGGGGCTGTTGCCACCGGCCGCCCGATTGTCGGCCAGCAGTATCCTTCTAGAGGGCAAGGAATTGGTCGGGCTGAGTCCGAATGAACTGAACCAGTTGCGGGGCAGCCGCATGGCGATGATCTTCCAGGAGCCGATGACTTCTCTGAACCCGTCTATGCGCATCGGCGAGCAGATGATCGAGGGCCTGCGGCATCACGGCAAGGCGAGCCATGAACAGGCCTGGAAGCGGGCGGTGGAACTACTGGCCTGGACCGGCATAGGCGATACCCAGGCCCGGATGTCGATGTACCCGCATCAACTGTCCGGAGGCCTGAGGCAACGCGTCATGATCGCCATGAGCCTCATGTGTTCACCGTCCTTGTTGATCGCCGACGAGCCCACAACGGCATTGGATGTCACGACACAGTTGAAAATCCTGGGCTTGTTGAGCAACGTACAGAAGAAATTCGGAACAGCGATTCTGTTGATTACCCACGACCTGGGAGTAGTGGCAAAGGTTGCAGATCGGGTGGCAGTCATGTACGGCGGAAAGATCGTCGAGGCTGGCCCCGCGCAAGACGTACTGAAAGCCCCCCGGCACCCTTACACGCGGGCCTTGCTTGACTGCCTGCCTCAGGCACACCAGGGAGAACTGCTGAAAGTGATTCCTGGAAGCATACCTGTCTTCAAGGAGACATCACTCGGTTGTGGCTTTGCCAGCCGTTGCGTTCACGCCGGCACGCGATGCGATGACGATGCGCTGCTGGAAGCGAAATTCGCCGCCGGCGCGCGTTGTGTCAGGCCAATTTCTTACGCCCCGACGCAAGCGGCCCGGACGGGAGGGATTCATGCCTAGTATTGTCGAGGCATGCGGAATCTCTTTGATTATGCGCTCCCCTTCGCTGTTCGGCGGGGGAAAGGCCACAGAGATTCTAAGAGACGTGAACTTGAGCGTCGAACATGGAGACGTTCTGGGTATAGTGGGTGAGTCAGGTAGTGGGAAAAGTACGATTGCCAAAGTCTTGCTGGGCCTGCAGCAGCCGAGTTCGGGCTGGGTGAGCATCGCCGGAAAAGACCGCCGCGACGCCACGGTCAGGGAACTGGCTCCGTACATTCAGCCCGTCTTCCAGGATCCGTTCAGCTCGCTCAACCCCGCCCAATCCGTCGCCGACATCGTGGCTCTGCCGTTGTGCATTCACCGGCCGGGCTTGAATAAAGCACAGCGTCGAGCACAGGCCGCCGACATACTGGAACGCTGCGGCCTGCCGTCTTATCTAGCGGTGCGGTCGCCTCATGAATTGTCTGGCGGCCAGCGACAACGGGTCGCCATTGCTCGTGCCTTGGTCCTGCGGCCGAAAATCGTGGTGTTCGATGAACCGACTTCGGCCCTGGACATATCCGTGCAGGCGCAAATTCTGAATCTGTTGCGTGAGTTGCAGCGGGATTTGACGCTGACTTACGTTTTCATCAGCCACAACCTCGGGGTGATCCGGTATCTGGCATCGAATGTCATTGTGATGCGCGATGGACGGATCGTCGAGGCCGGGTCGGTGGAAAGCGTATTTGCCCAACCGGGCTCCGCTTACACCCGCGAGCTTTTGGCTGCGGTGCTAGAAATACCGGGTCAGTCGCCGGCAGCTTGACCGGTTCCTCATTCCTCCCGATCATTGGGTTTCTACCGACATCATGAACCAATTGTGTGATCTATCCGCAGTCGAGCTGCGTCGCCTTATTGGCACAAAAGAAGTTTCCCCGGTAGAGGTCCTGAAGGCCTTTCGGGAAAGGATCGAGTCTGTCAATCCAGGCATCAATGCCATCACTGCCACGTGCTGGCCGCGCGCCGAGCACGAGGCGAAGCTGGCGGAACAGGCAGTGCTTCGCGGGGAGGCCCTGGGATTGCTACATGGGATGCCCATCGGGATCAAAGACCTCGACGACACCGAGGCGGTCGTGACCACCTATGGCTCGACGTTGTATCGGGATCATGTGCCGACGGCTGACGAGTACAACGTTGCCCGCGTTCGCCAGGCAGGCGCGATCGTGGTCGGAAAAACCAATGTTCCCCAGTTTGGCCTGGGCGGCCATTCCACGAACCCGGTTTACGGCCCTACCAGGAATCCATACAACAGGGAACTGATCGCGGGAGGCTCATCCGGCGGCTCCGCCGCAGCCGTCGCGGCTCGCCTATTGCCTTTTTGTACAGGATCGGATTCCGGCGGAAGCTCGCGTAATCCGGCCGCCTATTGCGGCGTGGTGGGGTTGCGGCAGAGCGCGGGCATTGTGCCGCAGCCCAAGCGCAAGCTGACCTGGTCGCCGTTTCCCATCAAAGGGCCGATCGCGCGCGACATATCCGATTCATGCCTGCTGCTTGCGGCGATGGCAGGCCACGATTCGTCCGACCCTTTTTCCCATCCACTCAATGCGAGCGACTGGCTCTTTCCGCAGCGCGTGGATTTGTCTCAAGTAAAGGCCGCATTCTCGTCCGATCTCGGCTTCGCCTTGGTCGACGATATCATCCGGTCCCGTTTTACGCACTGCCGCCAGGAATTCCAGGCCGTCTTTGCATCCGTCGGCTCCGCCCATCCGGATAACCCGCACGGCAACGATATGTACGAAATGTTGCGCTCCATCACCGCGGTCGTGGCACTCAAGCCCTATATGGCCGAACATCGCGACTTGCTCGGCGAGAACAACGTTGCGATGTATGAAAAAGGGCGCGCGTTGACGGGAGAGCAAATCGCCTGGATCACGAATGAACAGACGGCCTTGTACCAGCGGTTCGATGCATTTTTCAAAGATCATGATCTTCTGATCACGCCGACCGTGGGCGTTCCGCCCCATCATGTCGATGAGTTGTACGCAAAGCAGGTAAATGGCCAGCCGACCCGAACCTTCATGCACACGCTTGCGCTGACCTACGGAATTACCGTGGTTGGCCATCCTGCCATTTCCATTCCGTGCGGCATCGAGCCCGTATCCGGCACTCCATTTCACCTGCAGTTGGTCGCGGGGAAGGGACAGGACGCGTTCTTGCTTGGCGCGGCTCATGCATTGATGAGCTATTTTTCTACGCGAGATGCTCTGCGAGCGCCAAGGCCCGACGAAGCCGCCCTGCTGCGCTGGGGCAAAGGCCAGTATTGACCACGCAAGTGCGTGTGGCGGCCGAAGGGCCGCCATGCCGCGCGGTTCCGGGGGTGGACGCTACGGCGTTTTCTGGTGCAAATGGGCCACCAGCAATTTTGCCGTGGATGGCAGCAAGTCGAAATCCTTGGATGCCAGGAAAAGTTGCCGGCGCGCCCAGGAATCGTTGAGCGTGATGCTGACGAGATCAGTTGCGCCCAACAACTGGTACGCCCGGCGCGGCATGATGCCGATGCCCAATCCATTGACTATCATGCGCGCCATGGCATCCAGGGTGGTAACCTGGATGCGCAGGCGCAGTTCGGCGTTGGCTGCCCGGGCTGCCTCCTGGATAGCCAGCGATATCGAACTATGCTCTTGCATGCCCACATAGTCGAAAGCCAAGGTGTCACAGAACTGCAGCTGCGGCTGAGAGGCAAGCGGATGTGAAAGCGGTACGATCAGCGCGAGCTCTTCGCTGCGATACGGCACCGTTTGAAGACCCGGAAATGCCTCCAGCGCATTTTCGCTGCAGATTCCCAGGTCGGCGGCTCCCTCGAAGACCGCGCGCGGTATCTGGATGCTGAGTTTTTCGGTGATGTCGATCTTGACGTGCGGGTGATCCCGAGAGAAATCGCCCAGGTCTTCCGGTAGATATTGAACGATGGCTGACATGTTCGCGTAGATGCGGATGTGCCCGCGTACGCCCTGCCCGTACTCCGCCAGTTCGGTCCGCATTCTTTGAAGGCGGAAAAGTATCGAGCGCGTGTGGTGCAACATGGTCTGGCCTGCGGGGGTGATATCGACCCCGCGCATATGTCGATGGAAGAGCCGGGCGCCCACCGTTGCTTCGAGCTCGGAAAGGCGCTTGCTGGCCGCCGAGACGGCCAGCGCCTCCTGTTCGGCGGCTTTGCCGATCGAACCCAGCTCACAGGCAGCCGCAAAGAGTTGCAGCGACGTGATGTCTATCCGACGAGCGAAGGTGCGATCAGACAGCTGGGGCTGAAAAGACCCGCGAGCCTCGGGCTCGGCGGTTGGCGGCGTATCGGGTGGGGGGGCGCCGGTCATGATCGTCACCGTGATCAGGTCAGTTTCTTCAAAGCGTCGAACGTCGTTATTCTACCGGCGATGGCGCTGGCCGCGACGGTATATGGGTTGGCCAGCCATACTGAACCCGGCCCCGATCGGCCGGGAAAGTTGCGATTGATCGCGCTGATCGTCACTTCGTCCGCATGCGTCGACTGCCCCGGGCCGCAGTTGGCGCAGGCCCCGCACCCCGGCATGACGATTTCAGCGCCGATTTCCTGGAACGTTTTCGTGTAGCCCATCTGTTCGCAGTAGCGCTGCACATCGACCGTGCCGAACTGCAGGTACAGCCGCGTGCCCGCGGCCAGCTGCCTGCCATTGTGCAGCGCCCATTCCAGGACTTCATGGTAATAATCGAAATCGTCCCGTTTTCCTCCGGTACACGAGCCGCCGTACGCGATATGTATGGGTTGTTCCTCGGCCAGCGCCGCGATCGCCAATCCGTTGCCCGGATCGCCCGGACGCGCAACCATGGCGGGCAGCGTCGTCGCATCAATATGAATGGTCGCTTTCACTGCGGCATCGGGATCGCTGGCCATCCAGTCCTCAAGCTGAAAGTCGATCCCCCGCCTTTCTTTGAGAAAAGCCACCGTATTCCGGTCGGGAGCGACTATCCCGGTAAAGCCGCCCAGTTCCGCCACCATGTTCGTCAAGGTGGCCCGTTCGTCGACCGACATGGCTTGAATGGCAGAGCCGACGTATTCGAATACCGCGCCGATCGCTTCGCCTTTCTTGATCGGGTCCATTTGCAGCAGATGCAGCACCACATCCTTGGCGGTGACTCCGTCTGCAAGCTGGCCGTCGACCTGGATGCGTATGGTCTCGGGCACCTTGCAGCGAACGTACCCTGTCACCCAACTGTTGGCCATGTCCGTCGAGCCGGCGCCAAAGGCGAGACAGCCCAGCGCCCCGGAATGCGGAGTGTGCGAATCTGTGCCTGCCACCACTTGGCCGGGTAAGGCGTAGCGCTCGGCCATGACCGCATGGCAGATTCCCTCGGCGCCGGAATGATCGGACAGTTCTTCATGCGCGCGGACGGGATAGCTGCGGGTGAATGCGCGGTGTCCGTTGGCAAGATTGGCCACTCCGGGCAGCAAGTTGTCGCGCAGGTGCGGAATACTCTTGCGGGCAAGCACCAGGTGATCCTGGAAGACGACGATCGTTGACGGGTCATGCAACGAGGCGGGGTTGCCGAACGCCCGGTGCATGAAGTGCGCGGCCATGCCCGTGAAGTAATCGTGACTGAAGCGCCAATCGCAGGCCAGAAAAACACCGCTGCCCGGATTCATGCAGGGCGTGTACGGATGCAGATGCCGCGCTATGATTTTTTCGACCAGGGTCAGCGGCCGATTCGGCGGATTTTCCATCGGGCGCGTGGACGGCCTGGGCCACTGCATTATCTGGCTATATCGAAGCAGGCCACCCGCCCGGATGATACGCGTGGTGAGTATGTCGCGCCCATCAAGGAACTCGTCCACCGGAATCTTCTCGCCCGACCGGATGCGTTCGATCAAGCCGAAGTCCGTGCTGGTAAGAATGCCGATGTTTGCACAATTCTGCTGGTATATCCGTTCGAAGCTCTCGGCGATTATCAGTCGCACGCCCGCATACAGTTCCGCCAACGGGCTGGATTCTCGGGAGGAGCCCTTCCCATAGCGTTTTCCCGCAACCACTACGTCGAAGCCGGCATTGCGTATGGCGTTGTTTCCGATGGGGCGAACGCCGTCGCAACTGAGGCCGATATAAGGATACTGTCCCAGGGTCTCGTCGTACGTCAGCATACAGGTTACGGGCGTGATTTCATCGGTAGAAATATCGTCACGCAAGGGCGCGGCCTGGTGTAGCCCTAACTGAGCGCCATTGAGCTGATCCTTGATAATCGAGGGATTGCGGGACAGAAAAAGAAACTTTCCTTGAAAACCGATGCGTTCGTTCATATCGCGATATAGATGTCGATAAACGTCTGATCATAGTCATCGAGGGTCGTTCCGCGACCCCGGCTTTCACGAAGTACCCCTTCGCGAACCGAGAATCCGCCTCCCGCTTTCCTCTGCGATCATTGCACCCGGAAGTGCTTTGGCGCTATCTCGGTGGAGAAAATCGGTGAGCAAGACCCTTTACGAAAAGTTGTGGGACGAGCACGTCGTCGCGACGGCAGAAGGCGGTGCGTCCCTAATTTATATAGATCGGCACCTGATCAATGAGGTGTCCAGCCCCCAGGCTTTCGAAGCCCTTCGCGAATCTGGCCGCACAGTATGGAGGCCATCCAGCTGTCTGGCGGTGGTGGACCACAATATTCCCACCACCGACCGCCGGATTCCAATCGCGGATCCCTTCGCACGGGCTCAGGTCGACGCCATGGGACGGAATGCGAAATCGTTTGGGGTCCGCTATTTCGACATTCATGATCCACGGCAGGGCATCGAGCATGTCATCGGCCCCGAACAGGGGGCCATTCTTCCTGGCATGACAGTGGTCTGCGGCGACTCGCATACTTCCACTCACGGCGCTTTTGGCTGTCTGGCCTACGGAATCGGCACCTCGGAGGTCGAGCATGTGCTGGCCACGCAGACCCTGTTGACGCAGAAAATGCGCACGATGCTGGTCAAAATAGATGGAAAACTGCCTTCGGGCGTACAACCCAAAGACATCATTCTTTCCCTTATCGGCCGGATCGGCACCGGCGGCGCCACCGGGCACGCCGTGGAATATGCGGGCTCGACGATAGGGGAAATGTCGATGGAAGGTCGAATGACGATCTGCAATATGTCCATCGAAGCCGGCGCCCGGGCCGGCATGGTCGCGGTCGACGATACCACTATTGAATATCTTCGAGGGCGTCCGCTCGCCCCGCAGGGCGAAATGTGGGACCAGGCGGAAGCCCACTGGAGAAGCCTGCGCTCGGACCCGGACGCAGTCTTCGACGCGGTGGTGCACCTTGATGCGTCCAGTGTCGAACCTCAGGTCACCTGGGGCACATCGCCCGAGATGGTGGTCGGCATCAATGGCGTCGTGCCCGATCCGCAGGCCGAAACCGATCCTGTGCGGCGGCACGGCATCGGCTTGGCATTGAAGTACATGGGGCTCGAGCCCGGCACTCGCATTTCCAGTATCGAGCTGGATAAGGTCTTCATCGGTTCGTGTACCAACTCGCGGATCGAAGACCTGCGCTCTGCGGCGGCAGTCGTCAAGGGAAGGCGCGTTGCGCCGAATATCAAACTCGCGATGGTCGTTCCTGGATCCGGGTTGGTCAAACGCCAGGCAGAGCGGGAAGGGCTGGCGCAGATTTTCATGGATGCGGGCTTCGAGTGGCGCGCGCCTGGCTGCTCCATGTGCATGGCCATGAACGCAGACAGGCTGGAGCCGCAGGAGCGCTGCGCGTCAACATCGAACCGCAACTTTGAGGGGCGCCAAGGCCAGGGTGGCCGCACGCATCTGGTAAGCCCTTCCATGGCTGCGGCCGCCGCCATCGCTGGCCGGTTCGTGGATGCGCGCACCTATTTCTGAGGGATGAGAAACACGCAGTGGCGGATCGTCGGATCTCGCCACCGGTGGCATAAAACCCTGGCCGCCGGCTAAAAATACCTACTCTCGGGGATATGTATGAAGTAGGTTCATCCCTACAGTGTCTCAAATGCTCACGCACCTCAGATGAGCATTCTTGGAGACAGTGAAAATGCGTCTAAAAAAAGCCCTGACAGCCCTATCCATTGCGGCGATTCCCGTTTTCTCGATGGCGCAGGCTGCTTATCCCGAGCGGCCGATCACATTGATCGTGCCTTTCGCCCCCGGGGGCGGCACCGATATTGTCGGGCGGCTGGTTGCCGAGCGCCTGGGACAGGAATTGAATCAGGTCATCGTCGTGGAGAACAAGCCCGGCGCGGGCGCTGCGTTGGGGGCCGCTTACGTGGCCAATGCCGAGCCAACCGGCTATACCTTGCTGCTGGGTACCTCGGCCGAGCTGACGATCGGCCCGAATCTCAGGGAAGTCAAATACGATCCGGTCAAAAGCTTCGAGCCCATCGCGCGTCTGGGGGTTTCCCCCAACATCATATTGTCGTCCAGGAAAGCGAATACCAGCGGGATTGCGCAGTTGATCGATGCGGGAAAGAAGGCGGGAAGCCAGCTTTCCTATGGGTCGGGCGGGGTGGGAACCGGGCCGCATCTTGCGGGCGAACTGTTGAGCAGCATGGGCGGTTTTCCCTTTCTGCATATTCCATACCGGGGCAGTGGTCCGGCAATGGTTGGCGTGATGAGCGGGGAGATCCCGTTCATGGTGTCCACTCTGGCGCCGGCGCTGCCTGCCGTGAAAGAGGGCAGTGTCATTCCCGTAGCGGTGACCTCGTCGCAACGCTCGGCCAGTTTGCCTGATGTGCCCACCGTGGCAGAACAAGGGCTCCCGGGGTACGAATCGGTGACCTGGTATGCCTTGATGGCGCCGGCCGGTGTGCCGGACGAGGTGCGTGCGAAGTTGGGCGATGCGGTGCGCAAAGTCCTGGGGCAGCCGGCCGTGATCGAGAAGCTGCGTTCGCTCGGTATCGATCCGATTCCGGGGGCGGAAGCGGCCGAAGATGTGCGCGGACGGATATCCACTGAGTTGGCGCAATGGGGGAACCTGATCAAAGAGCGAAATATCAAGGTGGAATGAAGAGCGGCCACCATTATCCGCAGTCATTCGCCCGACGCGACTACGTAACGTTTGCCCCGCTTGATAGGAAGGAATAATGAGTGAAGTGATCCACCCACGGCGCTGCATGCTGCTGGTGCCTGGCTCCAACGCCAGAATGCTGGAAAAATCGGCCACCTCGGAAGCCGACGTCCTGATGTTCGACCTGGACGACGCCGTCGTCTATGAAGAGGCGTCCAAGCGGGCGGCGCAGCAGATGCTTGCTCGCTCGACGTCGGCCCACGATTTCTCTTCCAAGGAGATCGTCGTTCGCATCAATGCGATTGACACGCCATGGTGGCGGGATGATATCCGCGCGGCGGTGGCGGCGGGTATCAGGCTGGTAATGCCCCCGAAGGCCGACGGGCCGGAACAGTTGCTGGAGGTGGTTCGTTTCATTGACAGCCTGCCGGCCGGCCAGGACGTAAAGCTGTGGCCCATGATCGAGACGACAGGAGCCATCCTGAACTGCGACGCGATAGCCCGGCAGGTTCCGCGTCTCATGGGTTTCTGCTTCGGCATCGGCGATTACACCGTATCGGTCGGAGCGCACTTTGTCGATATTCCGGACCGAGTGTCTTATCCGCTTGGGCACCTGGTGTGCGTGGCGCGTCACCACGGGCTGGTGCCGTTCGCGCCGGCCGTGGCTTTCTCGGACATGGGGTCGGATACGATCGTGAGGGAGTGGGGGACTTATCTGAGCCGCGTCGGGTACGAAGGCGCCCTCGTGATTCATCCGCGCCATGTCCCGATCATCAACGAGATCTTCACGCCCTCGCGGGCCGCCATCGATGCCGCGCTCGAGATGTACAAGGCGATCGCCGACGCGCGCGCGCAAGGTCGCGCCGCGGTCATCATTGGCGGGAAGCTGATCGAGAAAGTCAACATCGATATTGCGAAGCGTACGCTGGCGATCGCCAGGAAGCTGGGTCTTGTTTCGTCGGAGGAGTCGGCATGACTGACGCCACCGCAGCCGCGCCGTTGCTTGCCGGCCTCAAGGTCATCGACTGCTCCACGGTCTTTGCGGGCCCTGCCGCCGCAGCCTATCTAGCTGACTTTGGAGCTGAAGTCGTCAAGGTCGAGCACCCCAAAGGGGACCATGCACGGTCGTTCGAGCCGGTCCATAACGATATCTCGCTGTGGTGCAAGCTGGTCAATCGCAACAAATTGCATATGACGCTCGATTTGCATGACGGGCAAGCCCAGCAGATCTTCAAGCGTCTGGTCGAACAGGCCGATGTCGTCATCGAGAACTTCCGGCCCGGCACGCTGCAGCGTTGGGGCATCGGATACGATGAACTGGCCAAGATCAACCCTGGCCTGGTCATGTTGCACGTTACGGCATTCGGCCAGACCGGACCTTATTCTGATCGGCCGGGATATGGAACATTGGCCGAGGCAATGAGCGGCATGGCACAACTGATCGGATATCCCGATCGTCCCCCTCTGTTGCCACCGCTGGCATTGGGAGACAACATCGGGGCGATTGCCGGCGCATTCGCAGTGATGGCCGCCCTGTTCAATCGCCAGCGTACCGGAGAAGGCCAGGAGATCGATCTGGCTCTGGTAGAGCCCCTGCTCGCGGTGCTGGGCGTACAAACCCTGGTGCGCGACATCACGGGTGAAAGCCTGGCCCGCAATGGCAACCGCGTCAACCACCTTGCTCCGCGAGGCGCCTGGGAAACCGCGGATAAGCGGTGGGTCTCGGTCACGGTGGGCAACGACAACACATTCAAGAGCCTGACCCAAGCGATGGGCATGCCCGAACTGTTCGTCGACGAGCGGTTCTCTACCAATCGAGCCAGGCTGAAGAACGTGGACGCCATCGAGTCCATCATGGCCGGCTGGTTTGCGCATACAGATTTCGCTGATGCCATCAGGTTGCTGGAGGACCACAATGTCGCGCATGCGCCGCTATATGACGCCGCGCAGCTGTTGGAAGACCCTCAATTGAAATCTCGAAACGCCTTTGTGTCGGTCGCCGATCAGGAGCTGGGCAAGGTGCTATTGCCCAATCTGCTGGTGCGGTTTTCGAAGGGAGCCGGTCAGGTGCGGCACGCCGGGCAGCCCAAGGGCGCGCACAACGTACAGATCCTGCGCGACAGGCTTGGATTGTCTGACGGTGACATCAAGGCATTGCGGGAACGAGAAGTGATTTGAACACACTGTTTCCTGACATTTCCACCGGGCCGTTCCTGGAACGCGAAGAGCAATTGGCCACGCTGCTTCGCCATTTTCAGATATCTTCCCGCGCTGTTGGCCAGTTCGTGGCGATCGCCGCTGAAGCCGGCCTGGGCAAGAGCCGGCTGGTGGACGAATTCCGGAACGCATTGCCCGTCGGTGTGCAGTTTCTCTGGGGTCGGGCGTTCGCCGCGACCCGCACTAATTCTTACTCTGTGTGGGTAGACGCGTTCGACGTCTATTTGCGCTCGCTCGAACCCGACCTGTGCGGCACATTGCTGGGCGATAGTCCGGACCTTCGTCGGCTGTTCGTGGCGGCGACGCTTCATTCCGCCGACGCCAGCCTGCCGGCATCCCCTGAAGACCGCAGCGATCGTCGAACCAGTCTTTTCAGTCATATGGCAGCCATGCTGGTGCGCATGGCGCAGGTTGGGCCTGTCGTGCTTGTCCTGGATAATCTTCATTGGGCCGATACGAGCTCGATCAAGATGTTGCACGCGCTGATCCGCAGTTTGCGAGATACACGCATACTGATCCTGATGCTCTATCGGCATGATGACCCCATGGCGCCGCCTTTGTTGCAGGAATGCCTGGATGCGCTTGACGCCATAGGGCAAATCGACCGAATCGCTCTCGGGCCGCTCAGCGATAAGGCCACAAAGTCGTTCTTGCGCGCAGAGGTAGAGCCGGAATGGGACGAGGAGTGCATTGCGTCGCTGCACACTCTTACGCAGGGAAATCCGCTTTACATCCGCGAGTACATTACCTACGCGCAGACACGCAACAGCGGCAATCCGCTGACGCCATGCGCGATGCGGACCGTGGTGCCCGACACGGTCGAGGCATTGATTCGCGAGCGGCTGCGATGCCTGAATGACGACGCGAGAAGGACATTGGCCGTCGCCGCGGTGATCGAGGCACGGATACCCTATTCGCTCGTACGCGATGTGCTACGCCTGAGCGAAGAGCAGACGTTGGCCGCTTTCGACCTCTTGGCCAGCATGCATTTGTTGCGCGAGGTGGTCGTTGGCGCGGAACTGACCTACGAGTTCCATAAGCCCTTGGTCCAGGCCGCGGTGTATCAGGCCTTGGGGGAAGCCCGCCGCCGATACTTGCATAAACTGGTGGCCGTAGAGCTGAGAAATCAGGCCAACGTAAAAATCAATGCCGCGCAACTTGCCCGTCACCTGCTTGCCAGCGGCGATGTCGGCCAGCAGGTGTTGGCGCTGCCCTATCTGGTCGAGGCGGCTCAAGAGGCCGTGGCGGTGTTCGGCAACAATGAGGCTGTCAGCCTGCTGACGCTGGCGCTCGAGGTCATGGGCCATCACGACGAGCCGCAGGTTTCCCCTGTCGAGCTGTTGCTGAACCTGGGTGAGTCCCATAAAAGGCTGGGACAGTTCTGCGATGCGGTGTCGGCGTGGTCGGCGGCGTTGAATATTGAAGACGTCACTGTCGAGCAACGTGCGAACCTTCGCCGATGCATCGCACGGACTCAATGGCAATCGGGCGCTCCGGAAGCCGCAATGAAGACATTGCAGGCGGGCTTGGAGGATGGGGCCGAGCATGCCGGCCGCTTCGGATTGGCGCTATTGCAGGAATATGCGCTGGCGCATGTCCGTCAGGGAAAGCTGGCGGCTGCTTCTGAACAATGTGCCCATCTTGTCGAGCAACTGCAGTCAGCCGGAGAGCCCGAAATCCTGGCGCGCGTTCTGATCGTCCAGGGCATGATACAAGGGTATGCAGGTCGAGCCGCCGAAGCCCAGTCTACCTTGGATCAAGCCATCGCGATGTCCAGCCAGCTGCACTACCCAGGAGCGGCATATCTGGCTTGCTACACCGCCGCCGCGCTGATGCGGTATGGCGGAGATGTCGTGCGTTTTGAAAACCTGTGCGGGCAATGCGATGTCATCGCCGATAGAATGCACGCAGTCGCCTTGGTCAGCTGGCCGGATTCAATCCGCGTGGAGTTCTACACCACGCTAGGCCGATACCGCGATGCCGTCGCTGCCGGAACGCGTGCCCTGAAAATCGAAGAAAGAATCGGGCAGGGCTGTACCTTGCCGCGTACCCACGCGTTTCTTGCTGTGGCTCAGCAGACATTGGGTGAGCGGAACGCCGCGCGCTGGCACATCGGCGAAGCGGGGAAATGGGTGGACCGCGCGGTCAGCGGCGAACCCAGGGCAGCGTTCACATTGAGCATCTGCATGGCGCGCGTGGAATTTCTGGAAACCCATTACCAGAAAGCCGTGGAATCCATCGACGAGGCCGTTGCCTTGCTCGATGTGACGGGGGCATTGCCGTTCTATCTGTTGCATCCTTACGCGTTGCCCATGGCCGCCGAAGCAGCGGCGCGGATGTCGCGCCCCGACGAGGCGCGCAGGATCTGCAATCGGATACTGGCTCTCGGGCATAAGGAGTTTCCTTCCGCAGAAGGTGCTGTCGCGCTGACCGAGGGACTTATTTCGCGGGACCAGGGCGACTACACGAGCGCCTACCGGTATCTGCAGGCAGCTGTTCGCATCTGGGGCGGCTCGGGCCAGCACTTCGACTGCTGCCGGGCTTCCATCGAGCTTGCTTCGGTAATCGCCAAGCTCGGCCAGCGCGACAAGGCCGTCGGCCTGCTGGGTGATGTCGGAAAGGCACTTCGGGAAATGGGCGCGGTTCGCGAGGAAAACCAGGTGGCTGAAAATCTGCGCACGCTGGGTGTCCGGCCAGTCCGCATCAACCCGGCCGGCATGATAGACCAACCTTTGAGCCGGCGGGAGCTGGAAGTTGCAGCTCTACTCCGCCACGGGATGACCAACAAGGAAGTGGCCGCGCGCTTGTTCCTGAGCGAATTGACCATCGAGACTCATGTGAAGAATATCCTGAGAAAACTGGCGTTGAAGTCTCGTGCTCAGATCGCGGCCTATGCGGTGCAGCACCGCATAGGAGACGAGCCTTCGGATGGTGGGTGCCGTCTTTGATACGCATACGATAAGGTGCCGCTATGGAAAACCCCCATCTTTGGGTGGGCCTGGTGCTGGTTGCGGTGATCGCGCAGACGATTCGGAATTTCGCACAGCGCAGTATTGGCAAACTGGCGAATCCCTGGGCCGCCACGCTGGTCCGGTTCTTGTACGGCTTGCCTTTCACCGCCTTGGTCATGCTCGTGATGGTGGTGGCATTGGCGCCACTGCCTCCGTTGGCCGTTTTCGTTCCCGCGTACTGGATCTGGCTCTGCTTGGCGATGGTTGCCCAGGTTCTGGGGACAGCGTGGCTGTTGATGTCCATGGCTCAGAGCAGTTTCGTCATCGCCGTGGCGCTGTCGAAAACCGAACTGGTTCAAATCGTCATATTCTCCATGCTGCTTTTGCAGCAGGCCACGACGATTCCCGTGCTCATATCGATTCTTGTCGTGAGCCTAGGGGTGCTGTTGCTCTCGACATCGGGCCGCCACAAGGCGGATATGCACGGCTTATCGAAGGCGCTGCGGCTCGGTATCGGCTCGGGAGCCGGTTTCGCGCTGGCGGCGATGGGGTTTCGAGAAGCCGGGCTGGTCCTGCTCGTCGAGCAACACGTCAGCCTGTCTCCGTTCTATGTCGGTGTGTTGAATTTGTTCCTGGCGCAGTTGCTGCAGACTGTGCTGCTGGGTGGATGGTTGGCATGGCGCGACCGGCCGGCGATAACGGGCATCATGAGCCAGTGGCGCAGCTCTCTTGGCGCGGGGTTCTTTGGCGCATTCGCGTCTGTGGCCTGGTTCACGGCCTACTTGCTTCGTCCTGCCGCAGATGTGCGAACGCTGGGAATGCTGGAGATCGTTCTCAGCTATGTCGTGTCCCGTCGCCTTTTGCTCGAACGCACGACCAAACGGGAGGTGTCTGCAATTCTCCTGATCTGCACGGGGGTGGTGCTTACGGCGCTGCATGTTTGATCCTTTATCGCATCGGATATACCCGGTTCCGGGGAGTGCAATCCGGTGGCCGAAACCGCAGAATGACATGCGAAAAGGAGAATGCAATGCGCACCCGAGATGCGTTGTACATAGACGGGCAGTGGGTACATCCCGGCCTCACTGCGCCCGTATCGGTTCTTAATCCCTACGATGGCTCCGTGTTGGGGCAGTTCGTGCCCGGTGGCCTCGACGAAGTGAATCGAGCCGTCGAGGCAGCAAGCCGTGCCCAGCGGGCCTGGGAACAGCTGCCGGTCCAGACCAGGGCTGATGGCGTGCGTCGGATGGCGTCATACCTTGAAGCCCGATTGGATGAGTTGTCGAATCTGCTGGTCGACGAGGTGGGGATGCCTGTTCGATGGGCCCGGCCGATTCAGGCCGAGTTTCCCGTCGAAAATCTGCGGCGGCATGCCGATCTGGCAGAGAGCTTCGATTTCGTACAACACGTGAGAAATTCCGAAGTGCGACGCGTCGCCACTGGGGTGGTGGCGGCTATTACGCCGTGGAATTATCCATTGCACCAGATAGTGTTGAAAGTCGCACCCGCGCTCTTGACGGGGTGCACTATCGTGCTCAAGCCATCGGAGATCACGCCGTTCAATGCCTATCTGATGGCCGACGCGGCCCACGCTGCCGGGTTACCCCCCGGCGTCTTCAACCTGGTGGTCGGAACAGGGACAGAAGTCGGCCGTGCGCTGGTCGAGCATCCCCATGTGGACAAGGTGTCCTTCACCGGATCCACCGCCACTGGCAGCGCGATTGCCAAGGCTGCGGCGGCGCAGTTCAAGCGACTGACGCTGGAACTCGGCGGGAAGAGCCCTTCGGTCGTCCTGCGCGGCGCCGAGTTGGAGCGCGCGGTCAGGGCGACGGTGTCGCGTTGCATGATCAATTCGGGCCAGACTTGTACTGCGTTGACTCGATTGCTGGTGCCTCGGGAGTCCCACGATCAGCTGGCCGCGTATGCCGCCCAGGTGGCTTCATCCATGCCGCTGGGCGATCCGCGGCAAGCCACGACGCGGTTGGGGCCGCTGACGACACGCGCTCAGCGGGACAAGGTGCTTGCCTACGTGGCTTCAGGAGATCTAGAAGGTGCATGTCGCCATGGAAGCCCGGAAAAGTTGCCCGACGGATTGCCTGTGGCGGGCAATTTCGTCGCGCCAGTCGTTTTCTCGGGCGTGACTGCAGAAATGACGATTGCCCAGGAGGAGATATTCGGACCCGTGCTTTGCGTCATGCCCTACGACGACGAGGTCGAGGCCTTGGCGATAGCCGAGTCCACCCAATACGGGTTGGCGGCTGCTGTCTGGGGGAGCACCGACGGTGCTGCACGTGAGTTTGCCTTGAGTCTGCGCGCAGGCCAGATAGATATCAACGGCGGCGACTTCAATTCGTTGGCGCCTTTCGGCGGATTCAAGACCTCTGGCTTGGGCCGCGAAGCGGGCGTGTATGGATTGGAGGATTTTCTGGAGTATCAGGCGCTGCAGTTCCGGGCTTGACCAAGATGATGGAGCATAGTGAAGATGGACAAGAAGACAGATGAGTCTTGCGTGAACGGCGCTTATGTCGTGGTGGACGCGCTGGTAGATAACGGGGTGAACGTATTTTTCTCGAACCCGGGAACATCGGAGATCCACCTCGTCAGTGCCATCGACAAACATGCTGGCGCACGGGCGGTTCTTTGTCTGTTCGAGGGCGTGGCGACGGGCGCTGCAGATGGATACGGGCGAGTTTGCGACAGGCCCGCGGCCGTCTTGCTACACCTGGGTCCGGGGTTGGCGAACGGGCTGGCGAATCTGCACAATGCGGCAAAGGCCAATACTCCCATGGTGGTCATTGTCGGTGATCACGCCACGAACCACCTCGAGTTCGATACCCCGTTGCGCAGCGACCTGCCGTCTCTGGCGAATTTTGCTGCAAAAGCCGTTTTCAGCATGAGGCCGGGCGACGATCTGCGCGCGATCATCGGCGAGGCGGTGAGTACCGCCAATGCGCTTCCCCGTGGGCCAGTCGTGCTCTTGGCTAACGCGGATGTCATGTGGTTGCCTACGAAGGCCGTGGAGTCGACTCCCGCGTCTGCGCCACTGGCGCCGCCCGCGCAGCATGGTGTGGATGCGCAGCAGCTGCAACGAGCGATCACCCTGCTCAAGCAGGGAGACAAGACATTGTTGCTCGTCGGCGGGGATGTCCTGACGGAAGAGAACCTGGCCCTGGTCGACCGGATCTCACAGGCAACCGGATGCACGGTGTTTTGCGAGACGTTCAATGCCCGTCATGAGCGCGGAGCCGGTGTGAGCGCGATAACGCGTCTTCCCTATATGGCTGACGTTGCCGTGCCATTGCTTGCCGATATCGCTCAGTGCGTTCTGATCGGCGCGGGCCGCCCGGTGGCGTTCTTCGCCAGCCCTGAGGCGCGCAGCGAATTGACCCGTCCGGATGTAGAGTTCTGGGAACTGGCTGATGAGATTCCGGTGCAACCTGTCTTGAAGCAACTCGCACAGTATCTTGCGCCGGCCGTAGAGGGGCGGCGTTCGCCCCGCGAGCTGACCGAACCGCAAGACGGACCGTTGACGCCGCGCTCGATCTGGTCGGTGATGAATCAGTTGCTACCTTATGGAGCTATCGTGGCGGACGAGTCGGGCGTGACTTCGGTGGGCGCTGACGTGATGATGACCGTAGCCAACCGCCACACGTGGTTGAATCTTACCGGTGGGGCGATCGGCCAAGGCTTGCCGATGGCCACCGGCGCTGCCATTGGATGCGCCAATGCCCCCGTCGTGGCGGTGCATGGTGATGGCGGTGCCATGTACACCCTGCAGGCGCTATGGACTCAGCAGCGTGAAAAACTGCGTGTGGTGAATATTATTTTTCGGAATGATTCCTACAGTATTCTGGAGTACGAAGTGAAACGTCACGGGCTGGGTCCGTTGGGCGAAAAAGGCAAAAGCATGTTCGCCTTGACGAATCCCACGCTGGATTGGGTACATCTTGCGCAGGGCATGGGAATGGCTGCGCGCGCTGTTGAGAGCGTTGCAGAGTTTCAAGAGGTACTGTCGACGGCGTTCGAGAGCTCTGGCCCGGCTTTGATCGAAGTTCGATTAAGCCGGCACAGAGGGGCGGGGTGATAACGCTCGCACTTGTGCCGTTGGGGATGGATGCCACAAGCTGTGAGCAGTACTGCCCGCTGTTCAGCGGGCGATTTTTCTTGTGATGTCCACTACTGAGCCACCCATATGGGGCTGACCAGAAAAAAACCCATAAAGCGTTGACCGCTTTATGGGTTTCAGTACTTGCGCACACCCGCATCGCGCCTCAGGCCGGGCTCACACCTTGCTCAATGCCTGATCCAGATCGGCGAGCAGGTCGTCCACGTGCTCGATGCCGATGCACAGGCGCACGGTTTCCTCTTTCACGCCAGACCTGGCCAGTTCGTCGGGCGAGAGCTGGCGGTGCGTGGTGCTGGCCGGATGCGTCGCCAACGATTTTGTGTCGCCGATATTGACCAGGCGCGTAAACAATTGCAGCGCATCCAGGAAGCGCGCGCCGGCGGCACGCGCGTCGTCGCCGGGCGCGGATTTCACGCCAAAGGTGAACAGGCCCGAGGCTCGTCCTCCCATGTATTTTTGCGCCAGCGCGTGGTCGCGGTGGTCAGCCAGGCCGGCATAGCTGACCCAGGAAACCTTGGGGTGCTTCTGCAGCCACTCGGCGATCTTCTGCGTGTTCTCGCAAATGCGGTCCATGCGCAGCGCCAGGGTCTCGATGCCTTGCAGGATTTGCCAGGCGTTGAACGGCGAGATGGCCGCCCCCATGTTGCGCAGTGGCACGACGCGTGCGCGGCCGATGTATGCGGCGGCGCCCAGTGCCTCGGTATAGACCACGCCGTGATAGCTCACGTCGGGCTCGTTCAAGCGTGGAAAACGCTTCTTGTGCTCGGCCCAGGGGAACTTGCCGCTGTCGACGATCACGCCGCCCAGGCTGGTGCCATGGCCGCCCATGTACTTGGTCAGCGAATGCACGACGATGTCGGCGCCGTGTTCGAATGGCCGCAGCAGGTAGGGGCTGGCCACCGTGTTGTCTACGATGACGGGTATGCCATGCTTGTGCGCGATGGCGACGACCTTGGCGATATCGGTCACATTGCCCGCCGGATTGCCGATGGACTCGACATATACCGCCTTGGTGCGCTCGTCGATCAGCTTTTCGAAGCTCTCGGGGTCGTTGTGGTCGCCAAAACGGACCGTGATGCCGTATTGCGGCAGCGTGTGCGCAAATAAGTTGAAGGTGCCGCCATACAGGGCCGTGCTGCTGACGATGTTGTCGCCTGCTTCGGCGATGGTCTGGATGGCGTAGGTGACCGCCACTTGGCCAGAGGCCACGGCCAGTGCGCCAACGCCGCCCTCGAGCGCCGCCACGCGTTGCTCCAGCACGTCGGTCGTCGGGTTCATGATGCGGGTGTAGATATTCCCGGGCACCTTCAGGTCGAACAAGTCTGCGCCGTGCTGCGCGCTGTCGAACGCATAGGCAACTGTCTGGTACAGCGGCACGGCCACTGATTTGGTGGTCGGGTCGGGGCTGTAACCGGCATGCACCGACTTGGTTTCGAATTTCAGGTGGTCGCGGAAATCAGTCATGTTGGGTTTTTCTCCAAATATTCCTGGTCTACGGTCGAATATCGAGCGGAGTATGGCACATCACGGTTGGTTTTCTCGGCTATTCCTGGCATCTGCATATGCCGATGGGAAAGCTTCCGCTGGAGCCCAGGGCGCGCCGGCATCGTGCGGCGTGGCGGGGCGATGGGCAAATCCAGAAAAAAGGACGGATCGGTTATCCCGTCCGTCCTTCCGATGCTTGCTAATTTGGTGGAGCCGGGGGGAATTGAACCCCCGTCCGCAAGCCCTCTGCAACCAGTTCTACATGCGTAGTCGGCCTATTTGGTTTTAACTCTGGACTTAGCCAACCGACAGGCCGGACCAGAGCGATTCACGTAATTTAAGTCTGAACCGTGTGACCCCAGTGCAGACCGATTCCTTGTAAATGTCGCTGCTGCGGTTCGGGGTTGCCCCCTGGAAAGTTGCCTTCCCCCGCCTGACCCAAGGACAGATCAGTGCAGCGGCTCACCGCTTAAGCGGCGAGAGCGAAACGCTCGTCGTTGGCGTTTGTAGTGTTCCAGTGGATTAACGAGCGAACTGGTGCTCGGCATGCCCTGAGTTGTTTCGCGACCCACGTCGAATCCGGATCGGCCCCAAGTTGTTTGTATTGTACTGCAATACCCGCCCGAACAGGCAGGATGTCGCCGCCTTCAGGAGATATGTGCGCTTTCTTGCCGGGAGCAGGGCTCGGCTGTTCTGAACGGGCTGCCTGTCCAAACACCCGTCAGGTTTGTTCGTCGTTGTCGGATGCGGCCGATTGCTCCATAATAAATGAAAATTGTTCTCGTTCTTGAGGCGACGCCACCGACCCACCAGGGGTCCATTCACCCTGACCCGGCGACTGTCGCGGCCCATGCGCCTGCTTAAGGTGATTCGGGCCGGCGGCGCCGGCAGTTGTGTCCCGCCGCCAGATAACCACCCAATCAGGAGACTCTTGTGCACACGTCGGTTCGCGTCCTCTGGGCGACTTTGAGCTTCGCGGTCTGCTTCGCAGCGCCGTCGGCCTGGGCAGCGCCCTATGTCTGGGTTGCGATCGGGCAAGACAGCGGGCAGGTCCATGTCGGCGAATTGATCCCGGCGAGCCGGGAAGTGTCCATGCCTGTCCTGAAAGAGCCGCGCGCCGTGCTGGCCGACGGCAAGGAACTGCCCGTTCAGGCCACCGGCGATGGTTATTCCATAACCTTGCCTGGGCCAGAAGTGGCGGGGGACGTGCGCTTCACGGCGAAATCGCTGGACAGCGACGATGTGCTGACGATCTTTGCCGCCAAGGCCGGCCGCTCGGAGACCCAGCCGGTCAATGACCTGGAGCTGGTGCCGACCGAGCCCAACGGGACCCGCTTTCGCCTGGTCTGGAAGGGCAAGCCGGTGGCAGCTGCCGTGATCGGTATCCAGACCTCGGCCGGATGGCGGCGTACGCTGCGTGCCGCGCCGGACGGCACCGTGTCCCTGGTGTCGCCGGAATTTCCCAGCCTGTTTCCGTCCAGGTACGTGCTGAATGCCACGGTCAAGATCAATGGCGAGATGACACTGGACGGCAAGAACTACGATCAGGTCCGGTATACCGCCACGCTTGCCTTCGACGTAACGAAGTAGCGAAGGGGCGGGGCGGTCATCGTCTTGGCAGGGGAAGCCGCCTGGTTTTCGCCACCCGGTGTGCGCGATATGAGCGAACAGCAGGCCCAGCCCGAGCATCGACAGGTCGAAGCCGGCCAGCACCCAGTCGCCGGCGGGCAGGCTGGTGCCCAGGTGGCGCTCGGTGGTCAGCGCATTGACGAGCGGCAGCAGTGCATAGGCCAGCGCGGCCAGGCGCAGCGTTTCGATCCAGGCGCGGGTCGGCGGTCGCAGCGCCGGGTAGGCCAGCATTGCCGCCCAGACGATGAACATGACATGGGCTTCCCAGGCCGCGCGCCCGGGCAGGCCGGCCGGGATCAGGCGATTGGCCCAGAAGTATGAAACGATGGCGATGGGCAGCCCGGCTATCGTGCCGATATTCAATCCATGCACCAGCCGGTAGCCGAATTCACCGCCTTGCCTGGCTTTGCGTTTTGCGGTCCACAAGACCAGGCCCGTGGCGATCATGGCGCAGCCAAGCAGGCCCGACAGGAAATACAGCCACCGCAGTGCCGGCGCGGCAAAACGTCCCTCATGCAGCGAATATAGTGTGCTGGCGAACTGGCGCGGGGCGCCCGGCGAGCCGGCTGGCATCGGCTGGCCGGTGACGCCGTCGAATTGCAGATTGTCGACGCCTATGGCGCGGCGCCCTTCACGCTGGGCGCGCACGATCACCCGCGCCGCCGCATCGCCCGGATGGCGCACCAGCAGGCCTGAAACGGCGATGCCATGCCAGTGTGTGCCGGCCTGGCGCGCGATCTGACTCAATGACGCCAGGGGCGCCTGCCGGCCGCTGGCCGGTATATGGCTGGCCGGATAGGCTTCGGCCTGGAAATCCCGCTGCGCGGACGGGCCGGTGCCGTATCCGGCCATGATGCCCGCGGGCATGTATTCAGGCAGGAAAAAGGCCAGCCCGCTGTAGGTGATCATCAAGAAGAAAGGCAATGCCAGGACGCTGCTCAGGTTGTGCGCGTCCAGCCACGAGCGCTGCCCCTTGCCAGGGCGGAAAGTGTAGAAATCAGTGAGGATTTTCTTGTGGGTGACCACGCCGGATATCAGTGCGACCAGCATGAACATCGTACAGATGCCTACCGCCAGGATGCCTGCGTCCCCCGGCAAGTAGTGCAGCAGATAGTGCATGCGATAGAGCAATTGCCCTCCGCCCGTGTCGCGCGCCGGGGTCTGTTCGACGAACTCGCCGCTGGCCGGATCATAGGTGGCGCGATGCGCGCGGCCGGGCGATCCATCGGCGTTGCGAGGGGCGCGAACGAAAAGGGTGAAGTAGGGCTGGGTGCGTTCGACGGGCAGGCCGATATTCCAGAACTCGGCGTTGGAGTATCTGGCCTGCAGGTATGCCTGCGCTCGGCCCAGGGCGGTTGCCGTGTCCGAGGCCTGCATGGCCGAAACCCGTGGCAGCTCGGGCCGCATCCAGCGATCGATCTCGTAGTTGAAGTAGCCCGCCGAGCCTGTGGCGAACACGAAGAACAACACCCAGCCGGTCACCAGCCCCGTCCAGGTGTGCAGCCACGCCATGCTTTGCCGCAAGCCTTCCTTCATCGTCGCGCCCCGGCCGCCGGAATGCATGCCCGCTAGAACTTCAGGTTGGCGGACAGCACGATGGTGCGGGCGTCGCCCAGGTATTGGCTGTTCACCCAATAGCGCTTGTTGGTCAGGTTATTGACGTTCAAGCGCAGCGTAAGCGGGTAGCCGCCCGCGTCCGTCACGTAGCGGGCGCCGATGTCGACCAGGGTATAGGCGGGCAGGCGATCGGTGTTCATCGTATCGGCCCAGGACGCGCCCGTGTAGCTGATGCCGGCATTGAGCGTCAGGCCCTGTATCTGGGGAATGCGGTATTCGCCGTACATCTTGAGCATGCGGTTGGCCGTGCCCACCGGGCGCTTGCCTTCCAGGGTGGGATCCTGCTTTTGCTGCTTCACCTTGGCATCCAGCAGGGTCAACCCGCCCACCAATGTCAGGTTGGGAGTGACTCGGCCCGTGGCGGTGAACTCCAGTCCGCGATGCACCTGCCGGCCGTCCTGGACATAAGTGGGGCGGGCCGGGTCGCTGGCGTCATAGTACTGCAGCCCCTTGTCGATCTCGAACAGCGCGGCCGTCAGCAGCATCTCGCCCACCGTGGCCTTCACGCCGACTTCGATCTGCTTGCTGATCAAGGGCGCCATGACCTCGCCCGCGTTGCTCACCGGCTGGCCGTTGTAATCGTCCGCCGCCACGCCACCCTGTTCGAGCGCTTCCATGTAAGTCGCGTAGGTCGTCAGCGCGGGGATCGGTTTGTAGATCAAGGATACCGTCGGCGTGTTGGCGCTTTTCTTGTACGAGGTCTGCCAATCGTCGTCGGGGCTGCCGCGCGACTTGCTGCGGATGGTGGACCGGCTCAGGCCCACCAGCATCGACCACTGGTCGTTGAATTGGATATCGTCGCCGATCGTCCAGGTGGCCTGCCGGTTGACCGAACTGTTCCACTTGGCCTGCTGGCCGTAGACGGGCCATTGAGGCGATGGAATGTAGGTGGGCTGGTCCAGCGGCAGGCCGGCGAGCGGCGGCGTCTGGGTGGCGCCGTCGGCACGGTCGTAGCGCGTGTTGCGGGTGGCCAGATAGCCGGCCGTGACCTTGTGCGCAACGGGGCCGGTGTTGAAGGCGACATCCGCGAAGCCATGCCAGGCATGGCCGTACATTTCCTGGGGCGTGGTGATGTAGCTGACCTGGGTGTATGTCCGGTCGGGCTGCACGGTGTTGGACGAGAACGCGTATTCGCGGGTATCGCGCCGGTCCAGGTAGGCCGCGCGCAGCGTGATCGCGTCGGTCGCCTCCCAGCGCAGATTGGCGCCCAGGCGCTGGCTTTCGACGTCGTAGAAGGTCCATTTCTGCGACCACAGTTCGGTGGGATCCAGGTCGCGGGCATCGGGTCGCTGCGCCCCGGGCGCGATCGACCAATAGGCCTGGCGTTGCGAATGGTAGTCGCGATACGAGCCGTCGACCTGGATCAGCAGGCGGTCAGTGGGGCGCCAGTCGAAGGCTGCGCTGATGAACTTCTTGCGCAGCGTGTAATCGTCGATGCGGGTCGGGCCGTCTTGCAGGACGGCATTGATGCGGTAGCCGAAGTGCCCGGCGGCGTCGATCGGGCCGCCGAAATCGCCATGCACGTACGTGTTGGCGTCGCCCGTGTTGCCCAGCGTGACGGAGTTGTAGCGCTCGGCCGTCGGGCGCTTGGTGACATAGTTGATCAGCCCGCCGACGTTGCCCGGCCCGTACAGGAAACCGGACAGCCCGGTCAGGATCTCGACGCGCTCGACATCTTCGGTACTGGTGCCGTGGCCGTACATGGCGCCTGTCAAGCCGTTGCGCGCGGGCGTGGTGCTGAGAAAGCCGCGCATGTAGACATAGGGCGTGTCGTTCTGGGACTGCGGCCAGCTGAGCTGCGTGGTGGGGTTCATCCGGAAGATCTGGTCCGGCGTGGTGGCCTGGATGTTCTCGATGAGTTCGGCGGGCACCACCGCGATGGCGTAGGGCGTGTCCTGCAGGGTGCGGCCCTCCCAGGGGCCCACCGGCGAAATGCCTTGCGTGACATAGCCCGTCTGTTCGGTGCCGTCCACGGCGCCGCTGACCGTCACCGGGGCCAGGGTCGCTACGCCGTCCGGCACGCCGCTGGCGGCGGGCGGGGCAGGGCGCAGCGTGTATTCGCCGGTGGCGTCGCGAACCGCCTCCAGTCCGGTGCCGGACAGCAGCACCTGCAAGGCGTCCGGGATGCTGTAGTTGCCGTTCAGCCCGGCAGTATCGTGGCCCGCTGTCAGGGCTGCATTGACCGAGATCGCGATGCCGGCCTGGCGCCCGAAGCGGCTGAGCGCCTGGTCGAGCGACCCGGCGGGAATGCTGAAATCGTGGCGCGGCTGCGCGCGGCCGGACGTCGCCTGCGCGTGCGCCGTGCCGACCGGTGCGCCGGCAATGAACATGACGCCCGTCATCGCCCATAACACGGCGCGCGCCAGCGGCTGCGGGGCAAGCAGGCCGGGCCGCGTGCCGCGGCGTATGGGGCCGGCGGCACGACGCGGGCCGGTGACCGGCAAAAGGGGCGCATGCGCCCGGCTGGCGACCATCATGGGGCTTCCTCACGAATACGGGTTGACAGGCGTAGCCCAGCCAAGGGCCGCCAGGGCCGTTCCGCAGGGCTTCTGTCTGGGAGGCCGCTCGAAACCGGAAAAACTGCCGGGTTATTGGTGAATAAATGTTTCTTGAACTGGCCGTACTGTTCTTACTCGCGGCTGGGGCGAGCCGTCACCATGACCCAATAACGGGTGTAGTGCGTGACCCGGATGGGAAGCCGGCGTTCGAGCGAGTCCAGGATTCGCTGGGTGGGGTCGGGGCCATCCAGGGGCCAGGCGCCGGTGATGCGCAAGCCGGCGGCTTCCGGCGCCACGCGCAGCCAGCCGGAGCGATAGCGGTTCAATTCCGCCAGAAAGTCTGCCAGCCGCATGTTCTCGGCTGACAAGATGCCGTCCAGCCAAGCCTGGCTGTTGTGGTCCAGGGCCAGCGCGGGTTCGATGCGGTCGTGCGTGAAGCGGGCCTGTTGTCCGGCCTGGAGCAGGGCAGTGTGGGTCTTCGGTTGCCGCCGCGTGTGGATTTCGACGGCGCCTTCATTGACCGCCACTTGTGTGAACCGCGCGTCGCCGGTATCGACGCGCCGCACGGTAAAGCGCGTGCCCATCGGCAGCAGCGCGCCGTCGGCCGTGGACACCACCAGCGGCCGGCCAGCCGGATCGACGGCGGTGGCGATCATGATTTCGCCGCCGTGCAGCACGATGCGGCGCTCGCGCGCGTGGTAGCGCACGTCGACGGCGGTGCCGGTATTCAACCGCAACTGCGTGCCGTCCGCCAGCACCAGATCGCGGCGTTCGCCGGTGGCCGTGTGCAGATCCGACATGGCGGCAGTCAACGTGCCACGCCAGCCCAGCCGTTCTTGCGACACGTACAGTCCGATGCCGCCCGCGCCCATCCAGGCCAGGGTCTTGAGCGTCCGGCGGCGGCCGGAACGCGCCGCCAGGCGCAGCATGGTGGCGCGGGTCACGTCTGGCGCGACGCGCGCCGCACTGTCCTGCAGCCGGCCTCCAAGGCGGCTCAGTCGTTCCCAGGCGCGCGCGTGGTCGGCATGCGCGGCCTGCCAGCGATGGAAGGCTTCCCGGTCCTGCGGCGTCATCATCCCGGATGCGAGCCGCACGTACCACGAGATGGCCTGCTCGACGATGGGCTCGGCAATGGGCGTGTGCCCGTTGCCGGAACGGGAAGAGGTCGGGGCCAGGCGTACGCGCGCGGAATCTTCCATCGGGCAAGGGATCAGGCGTCCGCGTAGAGCGCCCTGTAGCAGCGCGCGATGGCGTGTGTCATGGCTTTCTGCACGATGTTGACGGTGACGTCCAGGCGCTCGGCGATTTGCGGGTAGGTCATGCCGTCGATCTGTGACAGCAGGAAGATTTCGCGGTGGCGCGTGGACAGGCCGTCCAGCAGGAAGGCGATTTCCTCGAGGGTTTCGAGGATGAGCGCGCGTTGTTCAGGCGAAGGCGAGACGGGCTCCGGCTGCGAGGCGAGGGTGGCCCGCCACGCCTCTTCCAGTGCCTGCCGTCGCCAGTGACTGACAACCAGGCCGTGGGCGATGGTCGTCAGGTAGGCGCGCGGTTCCCGGATGGTGTCACGCTCTTGGCGGCGCAGTACGCGCACGAACGTGTCGTGCGCCAGGTCTGCCGCGTCGAAGGAATTGCCCAGCTTGCGCCGTAGCCAGCCCTGCAGCCATCCATGATGGTCGCAATACAGGGTCTCGACACTCGGAACGGGTGCCTGGTCTGCTGGCAAGTTGGGATCCCCCCGGTACCGGATGAGGCAGCGGTGTTGTAAATAAGAATAAGTATCAATTATCGCTACCGATTGGTTATTTGGCAACACAGTTTGGGGTTTTTGCAAAGACGCACCGGGCAACTCGACAGCAGGCGCGCGGGCCGGTATCCATGGGGCGCCTGAGCCCCGAGGTGATTCTTAAAGTCAAAGACCCTCGTTGCGGGGTGGCAAATTTCCAACGATAATCAAAATTAATTCTTATTTAGATTTGTGGGCGTCTGACGTTTGGGCCGGCGCCATTGGAACGCTTCATGCTCAGCGAGGCCTCTTCTTCGAACGTCGAATCCCTATATTGCAGCCATCACCGATGGTTGCAGGGCTGGCTGCGCCGCAAGCTCGGCGATGCCTTTAGCGCTGCCGATCTCGCTCATGACACTTTTTTGCGTCTGCTCTCCAAGGACTCCCCACCGTCGATCCGGGAACCCCGCGCGCTGCTGACCACCATTGCCAGCGGTCTGGTGCTGGATATGCGCCGCCGCCAGCGCATCGAGCACGCCTACCTGGAAGCGTTGGCCTTGCGGCCGGAGCCCCAGGCTCCTTCGCCGGAAACGCGTGCGATCCTGATCGAGACTTTGGTGGAAATCGATCGTCTGCTCGACAGCCTGCCTCGCGCCGTGCGCCAGGCCTTTCTGATGTCACAGCTGGAGGGGCTCAAGCAAAGCGAAATCGCCGTGCGCCTGGGTGTTTCCATCCCCACCGTCAAGCGCTATGTGGCGCGGGCGGTGGCGCTGTGTTACTTCGCCTGAAACAACCCGTCCACGCCATGTCCCCCAGGCTGCGACACGACGGCATGACCGACACGCCGATCCCCGCCGCGGTACGTACGCAAGCAGCCGAATGGTTGGTGGCGCTGCAAGCCGAAGATGTCAGCGACGAAACACGAGCGCTCTGGCGCCAATGGCGCAAGGCCCATCCCGATCACGAGCGTGCATGGCACCGTATCGAGTCCTTCGGCCAGACATTGCAAGGCCTGCCGCCCGGCCTGGCCCAGATGCTGAATGCGCCGGTGTCTCCACGCCGCCGTCAGGCCATCAAGGCGCTGGCCTGTGTCTTGTTCGTCGGGGGAGCGGCCTGGGTGGCCGAGGATTCCGTGCCCTGGCGCCTATGGGTGGCCGATAAGCGTACCGGCACAGGCGAACGAGCGGACTTGACCTTGCAGGACGGCACGCTCGTGCAACTCGACGCAAGCTCGGCCGTCGAGGTGCTTTTCGACGCCGAGGCGCGCATGCTGCGGCTGCTGGCCGGCGAGATCATGGTAACAACTGCCAGCGATCCTATGACGGGAGCCGGGGCCGGGCAGTCGCGCCCCTTCATCGTGCAGACCGCACAAGGCCGCCTGCGTGCGCTGGGCACACGCTTCAGCGTCAGCACTCTTGGCGATGAGGCCAGCGGGGCCAGCCGTGTATCGGTGTTCGAAGGAGCCGTCGAAATCCGGCCGCGGCTCGCCCCTGATGCGCCGCTCGTGCTGCGGGCCGGCGAACAGGGACGGCTTACGCGCGATCTGGCCGAAACCGGCGGCGTCGTTGACGAATCGGCCGCCGCATGGACTCGGGGCATGATCCTGGCCCAGGACATGCCCCTGGAAGAGTTTCTGACCAGACTCGGCCGCTATCGCGCGGGCTGGCTGGTCTGCGACCCGGCCGTGGCGCACTTCAAGGTAACGGGAACCTATCCGCTCGCGGACAGCGATCTCGTTCTGGACGTTCTTGCAGCCACCCTGCCCATCCGTGTCCAGTTCGTCACCCGCTACTGGGCGGCAGTGCGACCTGCCGATTGATCCCTTTTCGGCTTCCGAGCGGCAATGAAAGTAGAGACCTTCATTCGCCCCGAGAGAAACCCATCATGGATCGTTCCAGGTTCCAGAAACTTCAGCGCCGCGCCGCTGTGCATCGCCAACAAGCTCATCCGCTACCCCGCCTTTTCGTTACCCACATCCTGACGCGAAGCCTGGCAGCGAGCATTGGCGGCTTCGTTGTCCTGCCCGCCCCTGCGCATGCTCAAGCGGCTCAAGCCGTCAACGTCTACCATATCTCCCCGGGGCCGCTTACCCAGGCGCTGAACCGCTTCGGACGCGACGCCGGCATCCTGCTGTCGTTCTCCTCTGAACAAACGAAAGGCCTGCAAACAAGAGGGATCGACGGCAGCTACTCCGTGGCAGACGCCCTGGGCGTGCTGCTTGCGGGCACGAACCTGGAAGCCGCGCGCCAGGAAAATGGCAGTTACCTGCTGCATGTCGTGCCTACCCAGGCAGGCGTGTCCGTGCTTCCCTCGGTCACGGTGCAGGGGGTCGCGGAAACCGCCACGGGCCCCGTACAAGGATACGTCGCCACGCGCAGCGCGACAGGGACGAAGTCGGATACCCCCTTGTCCGAGACCCCGCAGACCCTCAACGTCGTAACCCGCGATGAAATGGATGCGCGCAATGTGCTTACCCTCAGCGACGCACTGGCTTATACCCCCGGCGTGCAAGCCGGCTGGTCGGGCTATGAACTGCGCCAGGACGTGGTCCTGATCAGAGGCTTTAACGGCAACTACGCCAGCTACCAAGACGGCCTGCGCAGCCTGACGGGCGAATACGTCATCCCGCGCCTGGATCCCTGGGGAGCCGAGCGTGTAGAGGTGCTGAAAGGGCCGGCATCTGTCCTGTATGGGTCCAACACACCGGGAGGCCTTATCAATTACGTGAGCAAGCGCCCGACCAGTGAGCCTCAGCGCGAAGTGTCCGTCCAGTACGGCAGCCACGACTACAAGCAGGCTGGTATCGACGTAAGCGGTCCCGTCGATGAGGATGGAAAAGTTGCCTATCGCCTGGTGGCCTCTCTACGAGATACCGGTTCCGAAGTGCGACACACAGGAGAGCGGCGCCAGTTCCTAGCCCCGTCCTTGACGCTGCGCCCCGATGCCGACACTACACTGACCCTGATGGCCCAGTATCAGCGGGACAAGATCCAGGGCTGGACTGGCTACTTCTGGCCCATACAAGGCACGCTGTGGACCAATCCGAACGGCAAGCTGGACCCTCGCACCTTCCCGGGCGAGCCCGGCCTGGACCACTGGGACGTGGAGCGAACCAACATCGGCTACGAGCTCGAACACCGCTTCAATGAAACATGGAGTTTCTCGCAGGTGGTTCGCTATACCCACATCGGCTTTGACGCAGCGAACAGCTTCCTAGGCGGCTGGGCAGACGACACGATGCGCCTGGTCAACCGCGGCTATACCGGTTGGGATGAAAGCATAAAGGGTCTTCAACTCGACCAGCGCATCCAGGCTAAATTCAGTACAGGCCATGTACAGCACACGGCCCTCGTCGGTGTGGATATCCGCCGCGTCAATGGAGACTACCGCTACGATCAGGGCGACTTGGGCCCGCTGGATCTTTATGATCCCGTGTACGGACAGAAAGCCAGCGACATCTACTCGCCCACCAAAACCGAAAGCCGCACCCGGCAAACCGGATTGTATTTTCAAGATCAGTTGAAGTGGGACCAGTGGGCACTGTCGCTGTCGGCCCGGCATGACTGGGCCAGCCTGGATCAGACGGGAGTCAATTTCGGCAGCACCGTAGACACGCACACGCGCGATCGGGTCTGGACCGGTCGGGCAGGCTTGATCTACCTGGCCGAAAACGGCCTCGCTCCCTACGTGAGCTGGTCCACGTCTTTCGAGCCCGCGACTGGACGAACGAAAGAAGGCGAAGCCTTCAAGCCGACGAAAGGCCGGCAGGTCGAGGCTGGCGTGCGATACCAGCCCGTGGGCACCATGTCGTCCATTACATTATCGGCCTTCGACGTGACCCAGACCAACGTCACCGCCGCCGATCCGGCTGACGTCAACTTCAGCCGGCAAGTTGGTGAAATTCGCGTGCGCGGGGTCGAGCTGGAAGGAAAGATGCAATTGGGGCGGCAATGGGGGGTGATCGCATCGCTGGCCTTGCTGGATCCGGAAGTGGCCAAAAACACCCCCGACTGGTCCGGCACGAATATCGAAGGCAATCGACCTTCGAACGTCCCCAGGCAGCAGGCATCCCTGTGGGTGGACTATTCCCCTACAGACATTGTCCAAGGGCTGCGTATCGGCCTTGGCGTTCGGTATCGCGGCAGCACCTATGGTGACGACTACAACCGCATCCGCATGCCCTCCCTGGCGCTATGGGACGGCCGCATCAGCTATGACCTTGGCGCGGCGGCTCCATCGCTGCGAGGGTTGACGGCGGCAGTCTCCGCCAGCAATCTCTTCGACAAACAATATGTGGGGAGTTGCGGCAGCGAAACGGCCTGCTACTGGGGAGGTGGACGGATGATCTACGGATCGCTGAACTATCGTTGGTAATTTCAAGCGCCGAAAGCGCTGACGCCGATCCAGGGTGATTCACGCAACTTAAAACTCCCGCGGGCGGACGGGATTCCGCATGTTTTCATGCGTTGGCACAAGGCTGCTGCGGCAAGGCCCGCGCGCGTGGCCGGCCAGTGGCTGCCAGCAGGGCGCCCAGGCCGATGGCGGCGACCACGATGCCCGCCGCCGCCACGCCCAGCGAAGCCAGGCCATACTGGTCGATGACGTGCCCGCCCACGAGGGCGCCCAGGCCGATGCCGATGTTGGCGCCCGAGATGTTCAGCGACGCGGCGAAGGCCGGCGCCTCGGGGGCGGACTTCATCACGCGCACGTGGCATACGATGAACAGCGCCGCCTGCGCGATGCCCCAGATGCCCAGCGGCACGGCCAGCAGGCCGGGCGAACGCATCAGCGGCGCCAGCACGGCCAGGCCCGCGGCCATCAGGGCCGAGAACAGCAGGGTGGCGCCCAGGGCGCTGCGGTCGGCCAGCCGTCCGCCGGCCCAGTTGCCGGCCAGCCCGATGGCGCCGAACGCCATCATCGACCAGCCCACCCATTGGCCGTTGAAGCCGGCCAGCCGTTCCAGCATGTCGGCCAGGTACGTATAAGCGGTGAACATGCCGGTGAAGACCAGCAGCGACAGCAGTACGTGGCCCACCACCCGCGGGTTGCGCAGGATCTGCAGCTGGGTCTTCAGCTCGATGCCGTGCGCATGGCGAGGCGGGCGCGGGAAGAATGCCCACAGCAGCAGCGCCTTGGCGAAAGCCACGCCCGCCAGCACGCCGAAGGCCGCGCGCCACCCGAAGGCATCGGAAATCAGCACGCCGATCGGGATGCCGAACACCGTGGCCGCCACGATGCCGAAGGCCACCATCGAGACGGCGCGGCCGGCGCGCGCCGGCCCGGCCAGTTCGACGGCCGTGGCGCTGGCCAGCGACCAGAACACCGGCAGCGCCAACGCGGGCACGAAGCGCGCCAGGGCCATGACGCCGATATTGGGGGCCAGTGCCGCCGCCGCGTTCGAGGCGCCGAACAGCACCAGCACGCCGATGAACAGCCGCTTGCGGTTCACATTGGCCATCAGCGCCGTCAACAGCGGGCCGGTGGCTGCCACCGTGAAGGCGAACAGGGTAACCAGCAGCCCGGCCTGGGACACGGTGACGTGCAGGTCGCGCGCCAGCGGGGGCAGCAGGCCGACGATCAGGAATTCGGTCGTCAAGATGGTGAAACCCGCAACGGACAACAACAGAATAGGCAACAGCATGGGACTCCGATGCGCAGCACGAAGGCGCTGCGCCACAGGGCAGGGGGTGAACGGGTAGAAATGCCCGGGCGGGTCGGGCGGCGTGCCGGCAACCGGGCCGCGCCGTGGGGGAGGGACGGCGGGCCGGTCGGCAACAACATCACGTTGAGGCTCCACTGTAGTAGAGCCCGGGATCAGGATAAAGAGGGAATTTTCGGCATGACTGTTCGTCTGGAACGAACAGTGGCGGGCTTGCGCCCGCCATCGCCGGTCAGCGCAGGTCGCCCGGCAGCAGGGGGTGGATGGCGCCCCACAGTTCGCTGGGCGTATTGGCGCAGGCTTCGGCCGACCAGGTGGTGACGTTCTCGTCCTGGCCCAGGTAGCCATAGGCGGCGGCCACGGCCGGCATGCCGGCCGCATGGGCAGCCTGGATGTCGCGCAGGTCGTCGCCTACGTAGACGCAGCGGTCGGTGGCGTAGCCGGCCTGCCGGGCGGCATGCAATAGCGGTGCCGGGTGCGGCTTGGCGTGTTCGGTGGTGTCGCCGCACACCAGGACTGCGCTGTGGCGGGTCAGGCCCAGGAACTCGACGATGGGCAGGGTCAGGTGGGTGACCTTGTTCGTGACGATGCCCCAGGCCAGGCCGCGTTCGCGGATGCTGTCGAGCAGGGCGGCGATACCCGGGAACAGGCGGCTGTGGACGGTGGAGCCGGCCGCGTAGTCTTCCAGGAACTGCAGCCGTGCGGGTTCGTAGTCGGGGTGGCCGGGCAGCAGGTCCAGCGCGATGCGCAGCAGGCCGCGCGCCCCTTGCGAGGCCACCGGACGCAGGGTTTCGTAGGGCAGGGGCTCCAGGCCGCGGCGGGTGCGCTGGCGGTTGGCCGCGGCCACCAGGTCGGGGGCGGTGTCGGCCAGGGTGCCGTCGAAATCGAACAGGATCAGGGCGCTCATTTGCGGGTGGCCATCAGGTAGTTCACCGAGGTGTCGCCCGACAGGCTGTAGACCTGGGTAATGGGGTTGTATTCCATGCCACGCATGCTGGCCGGCTGCAGGCCGGCCTGGCGGGCTTGCGCCGCCAGCTCGCTGGGCTTGATGAATTGTTCGTGGCTGTGGGTGCCGCGGGGCAGCAGGCGCAGCACGTATTCGGCACCGATGATGGCGTACAGGAACGACTTGGCGTTGCGGTTCAGGGTAGAAAAGAACACCCAGCCGCTCGGCTTGGCCAGGGCCGCGCAGGCCCGCACCACCGAGCCGGGGTCGGGCACGTGCTCGAGCATTTCCATGCAGGTCACCACGTCGTAGCGGCCGGGCTGTTCGGCGGCCAGGTCTTCGACGGGCACGGCCCGGTATTCGACCTGCACGCCCGATTCCAGGCCGTGCAGGCGGGCGATTTTCAGCGACCGCTCGGCCAGGTCGATGCCGGTGACCTGCGCGCCGGCCACGGCCATGCTTTCGGACAGGATGCCGCCGCCGCAGCCGACGTCCAGCACCGTCTTGCCGGCCAGGCTGCCGGCGCATTCCTGGATCCAGCCCAGGCGCAGCGGGTTGATGGCATGAAGCGGCTTGAACTCGCTTTCCGGGTCCCACCAGCGGGCGGCCAGGGCGGCGAACTTGTCCAGCTCGGCCTGGTCGGCGTTGACGCCGGGGCGGGCGGATGCAGAGGTCTGGGTCGTCATGGGCAACAGGGCGCGGCCGCGCCGGGATGAAAAAAGGGCCTCGCATTGCGAGGCCCTTCATTGTAGCGGGTAGCGCGTCGATTAACGGCGGCTGCCCACGATTTCGACTTCCACGCGACGGTTCTGGGCACGGCCCTCACGCGTCTTGTTGGAAGCGACGGGCTGCAGTTCGCCCTTGCCTTCCGTGTAGACCCGGTTGGGATCCACGCCCTTGCTGACCAGGTACGACTTGACCGAAGCGGCACGGCGCTCGGACAGCTTCTGGTTGTAGGCTTCGGTACCGATCGAGTCGGTGTGGCCCACGGCGATGATGGTTTCGAGGTTGATACCCGAAGCTTGCTGGGCGACTTGATCCAGCAGTTGGCGGCCTTCCGGCTTCAGGGTCGACTTGTCGAAGTCGAAGAACGTGTCAGCGTTGAACACGACCTTGGTGGCCATGGGCGCGGGCTTGGCGGGCGCTTGAGCAACCGGAACACCGTCGCAGCCGGGGATGCCGGTGGCGGGGGTCCAGAAGGCGTCGCGCCAGCACAGTTCATTCGTGCCGTTCATCCACACGTCGCCAAACGGGTTGCGCCAGTTGTCCACGGTTTGCGCGGAAACTGCACCCGAAGCCGTAACCGCGGCGAAGGCGAGCGCCAGAGCGAATTTGGAGGGTTTGTTCATGTTTCTCCTCGTTGAGCTTGAAGCTGGATAAGTGACTCGCAGCGAACCCCCGCCGCATATCAGGAAAACGGGGCCAGTA
>Ga0182736_1000508_pt1 | contig 57773 bp, 51 predicted proteins | sample eDN5th30CKraftBY_FD_128882 | JGI IMG/M metagenome (GOLD analysis project Ga0182736, IMG submission 128882) | Enriched backyard soil microbial communities from Emeryville, California, USA - eDNA 5th pass 30_C Kraft BY (version 2) (version 2) | ecosystem: Environmental > Terrestrial > Soil >... | reverse complement strand
GGAACTGCTGGTGGCGTGCAAGGGCATCGATGGCAGCCTGAATTGATGATTGTCGGGCTTGTCCTCGCTGTAGCGCTTCAGGCGCCGTCCGTTGGCGCACCATTGGTTGCGTTCGATAGCGCGTGTGCCCGGCTCGACGGCATTGATACGATGGATTCCCGATTATCGGAGAGTGGTTGGGAACGATTCACGGCAACGCAAGGCTCGGAATTGTCACGGGTGGTTGCCGCGATCGAGACGGCGCCAGCCGGCATTCGTGTCGATACACGCATTTTCAAGCGCGCGGCCCAACCCGACCTCGTCGTGCTCGGCTCGCAGGTTTATGCAAGCGACGGCTCAGGCTCGATTGAATGCCAGGTGTTGAGTGAGAGTGCTGTCGTTCCCAGCCTGGATCAACTTCGGGAATGGGCTGGTACGGCGCCAACCAAAGTGTTGAAGAAAAACGGAATTTTGACTTGGGTGTGGCAATCCGGACGGTCTGCGGATCAGCCGTTTCTAGCTGTTACCTACACGCCGGCCAGTGCAAAGCGCCGCTTCCCAGGGGTTGGGCTGTCGGTAAGAACCGTAAAATTTTTGTCCTAACACGCGAAGAAGGATCAAGATGAGCATCCTCGTCGACAAGAACACCAAGGTGATCACCCAGGGCATGACCGGGGAAACCGGCACGTTCCACACCCAGCAGGCGCTCGCCTATGGCACGCAGATGGTCGGCGGCGTCACGCCGGGCAAGGGCGGCAGCGAGCACATCGGCCTGCCGGTGTTCAACACCGTGTCCGAAGCGGTCGCCAAGACCGGCGCCACCGCCAGCGTCATCTACGTCCCGCCCCCCTTCGCCGCCGATTCGATCCTCGAGGCGATCGACGCAGAGGTGCCGCTGATCGTCACGATCACGGAGGGCATTCCGGTGCTCGACATGGTCAAGGTCAAGCGCGCGCTCAGCGGCTCGAAGTCGCGGCTGATCGGCCCGAACTGCCCCGGCGTGCTGACGCCGGGCGAGTGCAAGATCGGCATCATGCCCGGCGGCATCTTTTCCAAGGGATCGGTCGGCGTTGTCAGCCGTTCAGGGACGCTGACCTATGAGGCGGTGTTCCAGACCACCAACGCGGGGCTGGGCCAGACCACCGCTGTCGGCATCGGCGGCGATCCGGTCAACGGCACCAACTTCATCGACGTGCTGGAACTGTTCCTCGCCGATGAGGCGACCAAGTCGATCATCATGATCGGCGAGATCGGCGGTTCTGCCGAAGAGGAAGCGGCGCAGTTCCTGCGCGACGAGGCGAAGCGCGGCCGCAAGAAGCCGATGGCGGGCTTCATCGCCGGCCGCACCGCGCCTCCGGGCCGTCGCATGGGCCACGCCGGCGCGATCGTGTCGGGCGGCAAGGGCGGCGCCGAAGACAAGATCGCGGCGATGGAGGCGGCGGGCATCCGCGTCGCCGATTCGCCGTCGGAGCTGGGCACCACGCTGGTCGAGGTGCTGAAGAATCTGTGAGCCTTGCTCCCACCGGGAGAAGGGCTGTGGAAGACCGGGCGGCTCGCCGTCTGGTCGAAGTTGGATGAGGGTGATCCGATTGGCGTGTCACCCGCACCCGCCCACCCGGCTTGACCGGGCGGGCGCCTCCCTCTCCCGCCGGGAGAGGGGTTGAAGGACGAGGCTATGGGCTACGAAGGGCAGGATTTCAGCGAGATCGCGGGGGGCGTGTCCCCGGCCTTCGTCGAGACGCTCTATGCGCGGTTCAAGGCCGACCCGAACAGCGTCGAGCCGGGCTGGCGCGGCTGGTTCGAGGGGCTGGAGAGCGCCGCCTCCGGCCCGAGCTGGGTCAACAGCCGCTGGCCGGTCAGCGACACCGACGCGCTCACCGCCGCGCTCGACCCGACCCAGATGGAGCCGGCCCCGGCCCCCGCGAAGCCGGGCAAGCCCGCGCCGGCCGTTTCCGGCGCCGCCGCGCCCGCCCCGGCGCTGGCCGACATCCGCCGCGCCGCCGACGATTCGATCCGCGCGATGATGCTGATCCGCACCTATCGCGTGCGCGGGCACCTGGCCGCCAATCTCGATCCGCTCGGCCTGTCGAGCCGCGAGATGCCCGAGGATCTCAAGACCGAATACCACGGCTTCACCGACGCCGATCTCGATCGTCCGGTCTATCTCGCCGGGGCGCTGGGGCTGGAGACGGCGACGATCCGCGAGGTCGTCGGCATCCTGCGCGCCAATTACTGCGGCAATGTCGGCCTCGAATACATGCACATCGCCGACGTGGACGAGCGCCGCTTCCTCCAGGACCGGATGGAGGGCAAGGACAAGGCGATCGACTTCACCGTCGATGGCAAGAAGGCGATCCTGACCAAGGTCATTCACGCCGAGCAATATGAGAAGTTCCTGGGCCGCAAGTACGTCGGTACCAAGCGGTTCGGGCTCGACGGCGGCGAGGCGATGATCCCCGCGCTGGAAAGCGTGATCAAATACGGCGGCCAGTACGGCGTGCGCGAGATCGTGTTCGGCATGGCGCACCGCGGCCGGCTCAACGTGCTGACCAACGTGATGGGCAAGCCCTACCGCGTCGTGTTCCACGAATTCGCCGGCGGATCGGACAATCCCGACGACATCGGCGGTTCGGGCGACGTGAAGTATCACCTCGGCACCTCGACCGACCGCGAGTTCGACGGGATCAGCGTCCACATGTCGCTGGTCGCCAACCCCTCGCACCTCGAGGCCGAGGATCCCGTCGTGCTGGGCAAGACCCGCGCGATCCAGACGCTGGCGGGCGACCTGGCCGAGCACAAGGCGTCGCTGCCGGTGCTGATCCACGGCGACGCGGCGTTCGCCGGGCAGGGGATCGTATGGGAATGCTTCGGCTTTTCCGACATTCGCGGCTACAACACCGGCGGCTGCATCCACTTCGTCATCAACAACCAGATCGGCTTCACCACCAGCCCGCAGTTCGCGCGCTCGTCGCCGTATCCGTCGGACGTGGCGAAGGGCGTCCAGGCGCCGATCTTCCACGTCAACGGCGACGATCCCGAAGCGGTCACCTTCGCGTGCAAGATGGCGATCGAATATCGCCAGACCTTCCACCGCGACGTGGTGATCGACATGTGGTGCTATCGCCGCTTCGGTCACAACGAGGGCGACGAGCCGAGCTTTACCCAGCCGCTGATGTACGCCGCGATCAAGAACCATCCCGGCGTCAGCGACGTCTACGGCCGCCGGCTGCTGGCCGAGGGCGTGGTCGACCAGTCGTGGATCGACGGGCAGATCCATCAGTTCACCACCCTGCTGGAGGGCGAGTTCGAGGCGGGCGCCGCCTACAAGCCGAACAAGGCGGACTGGTTCGCCGGCCGCTGGTCGGGCCTGCACGCGCCGGCCGACGCCGAAAGCGCGCGCCGCAATGTGGAGACCGGCATCGACAAGAAGCTGTTCGACAGCCTCGGCCGCACGCTGACCACGGTTCCCGACAGCATCACGATCCACAAGACACTGGCCCGCGTCGTCGACGCCAAGCGCGAGATGTTCAAGTCGGGCGCCAATTTCGACTGGGCGACCGGTGAGGCGCTGGCCTATGGCGCGCTGCTGTCGGAGGGTTATGGCGTGCGCCTGTCCGGCCAGGATTCGGGGCGCGGCACCTTCTCGCAGCGCCATGCGGTGTGGGTCGACCAGACCGACGAGCACAAGTACATCCCGCTCGCCACCGTCGAGCACGGCAATTTCGAGGTGCTCGACAGCCCGCTGTCCGAATATGGCGTGCTCGGGTTCGAGTACGGCTACGCGCTGGCCGATCCCAAGACGCTGGTGCTGTGGGAGGCGCAGTTCGGCGACTTCGCCAATGGCGCGCAGATCATGATCGACCAGTTCATCGCGTCGGGCGAGGCCAAGTGGCTGCGCGCCAACGGCCTGGTGATGCTGCTGCCGCACGGCTACGAAGGGCAGGGGCCGGAGCATAGCTCGGCGCGCCTCGAACGCTTCCTGCAACTGTGCGCGCAGGATAACATGCAGGTCGCCAACTGCACCACGCCGGCCAATTATTTCCACCTGTTGCGCCGGCAGATGCACCGCAATTTCCGCAAGCCGCTGATCGTGTTCACGCCCAAGTCGCTGCTGCGGCACAAGATGGCGGTGTCGAGCGCGGAGGATTTCCAGGGCGACAGCCATTTCCGCCGGCTGCTGTCCGATCCCAGGGCGCCGGACGACGCCGCGACGAAGCGGCTGGTGCTGTGTTCGGGCAAGGTCGCCTATGACCTGATGGAGGCGCGCGATGCCGCCGGCGACGGAGAGACCCAGATCGTCCGGGTCGAACAGCTCTATCCCTTCCCCGGCGAGCCGCTGACCGAGCGGCTCAAGCGGATGCCGAAGCTGGAGGATGTGGTGTGGGCGCAGGAGGAACCGCGCAACAACGGCGCCTGGTTCTTCGTCGAACCGCTGATCGAGGCCGCGCTGGCCGCTGCCCAGGCCAAGGTCGCGCGGCCGCGCTATTCGGGCCGCGCGGCGTCGGCTTCGCCGGCGACCGGCCTGATGAAGCGGCACCAGCTGGAGCAGGCCGCGCTCGTCGCCGACGCGCTCGGCCACAACGTCCGCGAGGAAATCCGGCGGACCAAGACCAAGTAGACACGATCTAACCGCCGTTCGCTCAGCCCGAACGGATGTGAGGAACCGAGGAGCGTTATGTCGACCGAAATCAAAGTCCCGACGCTGGGCGAATCGATCACAGAAGCCACGCTGGGCGAATGGCTGAAGCAGCCGGGCGATCCGGTGCAGCTCGATGAGCCGGTCGCGAGCCTGGAGACCGACAAGGTTTCGGTCGAGGTGCCGTCCCCCGTCGCCGGGGTGATGGGCGCGCACGGCGTCAACGTCGGCGATACCGTCGCGGTCGGCGCGACGATCGGCGTGGTCGAGGCTGGCGGTGCCGCAGCCGCGCCCGCACCCGCCGCTGCCCCGGCATCCGCCGCCGCCGCTCCGGCGCCCGCCGCCGCTCCGGCCCCAGCCCCCGCTCCGTCCAGCGATGCGCCCGCCGCGCTGTCGCCGTCGGTGCGCCGCGCGGTGCTGGAAACCGGCGTCGATCCGGCCACGGTGACGGGCACCGGCAAGGATGGCCGCATCACCAAGGACGACGTTCTCGCCGCCGCATCGACCCCGGCCGCGCCTGCCCCGGCGCCGGCCGCCGCGGCGCCCGCGCCGGCCGCCGCTCCGGCAACCGCCGCCCCGTCGGGCGAGCGGCGCGAGGAGCGGGTGCGGATGACGCGCCTGCGCCAGACCATCGCCAAGCGGCTGAAGGAGGCGCAGAACACCGCCGCGATGCTGACGACGTTCAACGACGTCGACATGACCGCGGTGATCGAGGCGCGCGCGAAGTACAAGGACCTGTTCGAGAAGAAGCACGGCGTGCGGCTCGGCTTCATGGGCTTCTTCGCCAAGGCGGCCTGCCTGGCGCTGAAGGACGTGCCGTCGGTCAACGCCCGCATCGACGGTGAGGAGATCGTCTACCACGACTACGCCGACATCTCGGTCGCGGTCAGCGCGCCGCAGGGGCTGGTGGTGCCGGTGGTCCGCGACGCCGACCAGATGAGCGTCGCCCAGGTCGAAAAGACGATCGGCGATTTCGGCCGCCGTGCCAAGGACGGCACGCTCAAGATGGAAGAGATGAAGGGCGGCACCTTCACCATCTCCAACGGCGGCGTGTTCGGATCGCTCTTGTCGACCCCGATCATCAACCCGCCGCAGTCGGCGGTGCTCGGCCTCCACCGCATCGAGGACCGCCCGGTGGTCCGCGACGGCCAGATCGTGATCCGGCCGATGATGTATCTCGCGCTCAGCTACGACCACCGCCTGGTCGACGGGCGCGAGGCGGTGACCTTCCTGGTCGCGCTCAAGAACGCGATCGAGGATCCGACGCGCATCCTGATCGACCTGTAAGTTACATCGCGGATACCCATCTTCCGTTCGTGCTGAGCTTGTCGAAGCACCGTCCTTCACCGGGCGCGGAAGAGCAAAACGGCCCTTCGACAAGCTCGGGGCGAACGGAGTGAGAGATGGCCGAGTTTGATTATGACGTCCTCGTGATCGGTGCCGGCCCGGGCGGCTATGTCGCGGCGATCCGCGCGGCGCAGCTCGGCCTGCGCACCGCCTGCGCCGAAAGCCGTGAGACGCTGGGCGGCACCTGCCTCAACGTCGGCTGCATCCCGTCGAAGGCGATGCTGCACGCGTCCGAATATTTCGATCACGCCGCCAACGGCAGCTTCGCCAAGCTGGGGATCAAGGTCACGCCCGAGTTGGACCTCGACGCGATGCACGGCCAGCGCAAGGACGCGGTCAAGCAGCTGACCGGCGGCATCGAATTCCTGTTCAAGAAGAACAAGGTGACGTGGCTGAAGGGCCGCGCCGCGTTCGAGGACGCCCACACCGTCACCGTCGGCGGCGAAAAGGTCACCGCGAAGAACATCGTCATCGCCACCGGATCGTCGGTGACGCCGCTGCCGGGCGTCGAGATCGATAACGCCAAGGGTATCGTGGTCGATTCGACCGGCGCGCTGGAACTGGCGAAGGTCCCCGATCATCTGGTGGTGATCGGCGGCGGCGTGATCGGGCTGGAGCTGGGCAGCGTGTGGCGCCGGCTCGGGGCCAAGGTCACCTGCGTCGAATTCCTCGACCAGATCCTGCCCGGCTTCGACGGCGACGTCCGCAAGGAAGCCAACAAGATCTTCAAGAAGCAGGGCATCGAATTCAAGTTGTCGACCAAGGTCACCGGCGTGGCGGTCAATGGCGACAAGGCGACGCTGACGGTCGAGCCGGCCGCGGGCGGCGCGGCGGAGACGATCGAGGCCGACGCGGTGCTGGTGTCGATCGGGCGCCGTCCCAACGTCGACGGGCTGGCGCTGGACAAGGCCGGCCTGACCCTCAACGCGCGCGGCCAGATCGAGACCGACCACAGCTTCCGCACCGCGGTCGACGGCGTGTGGGCGATCGGCGACGTCATCCCCGGCCCGATGCTGGCGCACAAGGCCGAGGACGAGGGCATCGCGGTGGCGGAGAACATCGCCGGGCTGACTGGCATCGTGAACCACGATGTCATCCCCAGCGTGGTCTACACCTGGCCCGAGATCGCGGGCGTCGGCCTGACCGAGGAAGCGGCCAAGGCGAAGGGCGAGGTCAAGGTCGGCAAGTTCCCGATGATGGCCAATTCGCGCGCCAAGACCAATCACGAGCCCGACGGCTTCGTGAAGGTGATCGCCGACGCCAAGTCCGATCGCGTGCTGGGCGTGTGGATCATCGCGGTGCCCGCCGGCACGATGATCGCGCAGGCGGCGCAGGCGATGGAATTCGGCGCGACCAGTGAGGATATCGCCTACACCTGCCACGCCCACCCGACGCACAGCGAGGCGATCAAGGAAGCGGCGATGGCGGTGACGGGCAAGCCGATCCACATCTGACGTCATGTCGATTGGAACGGGCGCGCGCGTGCGGTTCGTCGCGCGCGGCGCCCGCTTCGCGACTTCGTCGTGCGCCGCCCCGCGACGTGCGATAGGGTGGCGGGGCAGGAGTCAGCCAGTGTCACCAATCCCCGTCCCGATCTTCATGCTGGCGGCGCTGGCGGTCGCCGCGCCGCTATCCGCGCAGGATCAGCCGCCGCCGCCGCGCGACGGTCAGGATATCGTCGTCACCGGCCAGGCCGAATCAAAGGCGCGGGAAGCGGCGGTGCGCGGCCTGACCACCGCGATCACCACGCGCAGCGATGGACAGGTCGCGCGCTTTTCCGATCCGGTGTGCGCCGCCAGCGTCGGGTTCGAGCCGCAATATGACCGGATCGTCGTCGAACGGATCACCGCCGCCGCGCGCGATGCCGGGATCGCGGTCGACAAGCCCGGCTGCGCGCCCAACCTGACCGTGGTGATGGTCGACAACGGTCAGGCGGTGCTCAAGGCGCTGTACAAGGCGCGTCCGGGGACGTTTTCCGCAATCGGCACTGCCGAACGCAAGCGATTGCTGGCCGATTCCGGTCCGGTCCACGTCCTGACGCTCTCCGAGTTGCGCGACCGCGACGGCGAGCGGGTCGGGTCGGTGTCCGATCCGTCGGGGCGCGGCGCCAATCCGATGCCGATGCTGCTGGTCCACAGCGTGTCGATCATCAACCCGTCGACGCGGCAGGACATCGCCGGATCGGTGGTGCTGATCGATCGCGCGGCGGCGATGGGCAAGACGCTGCGCCAGTTGGGCGACTATGCCGCGATGCGCGCGCTGGCGCGGACCCGCGACGCCGGCAGCGGCGACAACACCATCCTCAAGCTGTTCGGAACCGATGCCGCCGCCGCGCCGGCCGAACTGACCAGCTTCGACCGTGCCTATCTGCGCGGGCTCTACCGGGGGCCGGCGACTCGCAGCTATCTGGGCGCGGTGAGCAGCATCGCCAGCAGCATCAACCGCACCGGCGCCCCCGACGCCGTGGCGGAGCCGGTGCCGACGCCGGAATAAATCCTCCGATACGTCATCCCGCCACCGGGCGGACGCCAAAGCCGCGTCGCACGGACGTGGGGTCTTTTCGGATTTCGTCCGACCCGACCCGATCGATCCCCGACTCGCGCCGGGACGGCGGCTGCTTCCCCTACGAAATCAGCCACGCCAGCGCGGAGTCGCGGTCGGCGAACACGCCGATGTCGTCGCGCGACTGGCGCAGGCGCTGCAGCTGCAATCGGGCCAGCGTCGACGGGGTGAAATAGGCGACCCGCCGTGCCCATAGCGGGCGAACCCTGGGATCGGCGAAGGTGCGCTGGAGCAGTTCGATCGTCTCGCCGGGCGCGATATTGGCCTCGCTGACGTCGTACAGCGACAGATGCTGCCCGGCGCCGTTGCCCAGCGATACGATGGCCGCACGGACCGCCTCCCCGGCTTCGCGGGCGACCTCCGGCGTGAAGTAGCCTGTGAACTTCGCCTCGATCAGATTATGGACCGGGTCGATGCGGATGCTGTGCACGCTGTCCTCCAAACTCATCCGTGGCATATCGGGCAAAACCCCTGACAAAGCGTTGCCGGCGCGGCTTATTTGACGCGGCTCGTCGGCCCGTTACATCGCTTGGTCGATGACCGTCGCACTCACCCCCGGCCTTGGCCCGATCCTGCCCTGGCTCGACCTGTTCGGCATCGCCGTGTTCGCCGCCACCGGCGCGCTGGCGGCGGCGGGGCGGGCGCAGACCCTGGTCACCGTCACCTTCTTTGCGCTGGTCACCGGGGTCGGCGGCGGCAGCGTGCGCGACCTGCTGATCGGCGCGCCGGTGTTCTGGGTCCATGATCCGCTGCTGGCGGCGGTGTGCCTGGGCGTCGCGCTGCTGATCTGGGTGACGCCGCAGCATTGGTGGTCGGGCGCGGCGCTCGACTGGCTCGATGCCGCCGGGCTGGCGGCCTATGCGGTGTTCGGCGCGGCCAAGGCGCTCGGCTTCGGCATCCCGCCGGTGCCGGCGGCGCTGATGGGGGTGGTGACCGCCTGCGTCGGCGGGATCATCCGCGACGTGCTGGCCGGGGAACCGTCGATCCTGATGCGGCCCGAACTCTACGTCACCGCCGCCGCGCTGGCGGCCGGGCTGTACGTCGTGCTCCACCTGGCCGGGGTGCCGTCGCCGATCGCCGCTCCGATCGCCGCCGCCGCCGGCTTCGCCCTGCGCGCCGCCGCGATCTACTGGCGGCTGGGCCTGCCGGCCTATCGCGGGCGGCGGTAGAAGAAGCAGTTTGTTCGCGCGGAGGCGCGGAGGTGTTTCGCCCCTGGCCCCGTCTCGCGTCAGCGAGACCATCGAATCCATGGCAAGCGGCGTTCTTTCAGGCCGCTGGCGCTGCCGACGGCACGGCAGGCGACATCTCTCCGCGCCTCCGCGCCTCCGCGCGAACAAACTTCCTCTTCTTCAGACCCGCACCACTCCCACTTCGCTGAACGGGCGCGGCTCGACCGGGGGGATCTGACCTTCGTTCAGCTCGCACTGCCAGAAACCGACGTCGACCCAGCGGCCCTGCTTGAAGCCGATCTCGCGGTACATGCCGGTGCGGCGGAATCCGACCGCCTCGTGCGTGCGGATCACCTGATCGTTGGGGAGGGAGACCACCGCCACCGCCTGGGTAAAGCCCTGCTGGCGCAGCGTGTCGACCAGCGCCTCGTACAGCAGCCGCCCCACGCCCTGGCCGGCCATCGCCCCGGCGACATAATAGGACGTCTCGACCGCATAACGATACGCCGGCCGGTCGCGCCATTGCCCGGCATAGGCATAGGCGAGCACGCCGTGATCGTTCTCCCCATTGGTCGCGACCAGCCACGGATAGAGTCCGCCGGACGCCTCCATCCGCGCGCGCATCGTGTCGGCGTCGGGCGGATCGGTCTCGAACGACACCGTGCCGCCCAGCACATAGGGCGCATAGATCGCGGCGATCGCGGCGGCATCCTCGGGCCGCGCGGCGCGGATCGCGATCATTGGAACAACCGCGCGAACAGCATGTCGGCCAGCTTCCGGTCGGCGGCGCTCGGCCGGGGCGGCGCATAGGCGGCGCATTCCAGGCACAGCACCTGCACCGACGGGCCGGTCGCGATCCGCCGCGCGTCGCCGATCGCCTGGGCGAACACCGCGCGGCGCTGGGCGGACAGCCGGGCGAGCGCGTCGCCGGCCGGCGCGCCGGCATCGTCTTCGTCATTGCTCATCAGCGAAGCCGCCAGTCGCGAGGTCCATTTGGGTTCCTTTTCCAGAAAGACGGGATGGACCTTGGCCGGGTCGAGTTTGGCGCGCCGCGCCGCCTCCGCCACGGCATCGTCGAGCGTGCCGAACCGGTCGACCAGCTTCAACTGATGCGCGGTCCCGCCGTCCCACACCCGGCCCTGGCCGATCTCGTTGACTCGCTCGGGCGTCAGCCTGCGCGCTTCGGAGACGCGGGCGATGAAGCGGCGATAGCCGTTCTCGATGCTCGATTGCAGCACCGCGTCGAGCTGGGGCGAGGTGCCGCGATAGACGTCGGGCTGGCCGGTCAGCGGCGTGGTGGCGACGCCGTCGGCGGTGACGCCAATCTTGGCCAGCGCGTTCTCGAACGTCGGCAGGATGCCAAAGATGCCGATCGATCCGGTGATGGTGTTGGGCTCGGCAAAGATCGTGTCGCCGGCCGTCGCCACCCAATAGCCGCCCGACGCCGCCAGTCCGCCCATCGACACGACCACCGGCAGACCCTGCGCCTTGGCCTGGAGCACCGCCTGGCGGATCTGCTCGCTGGCCAGCGCCGATCCGCCCGGCGAATCGACCCGCACCACCAATGCCTTGAGCTTCTTCTTGGCCAGCCCGTCGAGCAGCAGCTTCGATATCGTCGCGCCGCCCGCCGTGCCGGCGCTGGCCTTGCCGTCGACGATCTCTCCGGCGACGGTGATCACGCCGATCGCGTCGCCGGAGGTCGAGGCCGGATTGGCCGCCAGCCAGTCGGCCAGCTTGATCGCGCGATAGCTGCCCGCCGCCTTGTCGTCGCCCGCGCCGGCAATCTCCGCCACGCGCTTGCCGAACGCGACGCGGTCGCCCAGCTTGTCGACCAGCCCCGCCGCCAGATTGGCCTGCGCGATGTCGCCGTTGGCGGCGACCACCACCTTGTCGGGCTGCGCCAGGAAATCGGCGAGCTTCGCCTTGGGCCGCGCCTTGGCGACATTGTCCTGCCACTGGCTGAAGATCGTGCCGTACAGCGCCTGGTTAGCGGCGCGCGCCGGCTCGGACTGGCCGGTCAGCGTATAGGGCTCGACCGCCGACTTGAACTGGCCGACGCGATAGACGTGGACGTTGACGCCCAGCTTGTCGATCAGCCCCTTGTAGTAGAGCTGCGATCCGCCGGGGCCGGAAAACAGCGTGCCGCCCATCGGGTCGACCCACACCTCGCTGGCGTTGGCGGCGATCAGGTAGCTGCTGTCGAGATAGCCGGTGGCATAGGCCAGCACCGGCTTGCCGCTGGCGCGCACCCGGCCGACCGCGGCGGCGACCTCTGCCACCGCGGCGGGATAGCCGCCGGCGAAGCGATCGAGATCGAGCACCACCGCCTTGACCCGGTTGTCGCCCTTGGCGCTGTCGAGCGCGCGGATCACGTCGCGCAGCCGTACCTCGCCGGTGACGCCGCCGCCGCCCAGGCTGGCGAGCGGATCGACCTCCTGCGGCTGTTCGACCAGCCGGCCCTCCAGCGCCACCACCAGCGCGCCGTCGCGGATCGCCTTGGGCGCGGGCCGCGCGTTGAGAAGGGCGAACAGGCCCCCGAAGAACAGCAACAGGAAGACCAGGACGAGCGCGTCCTTGATCCCGACCAGCAGTTTCCACGCACCTCGAACCAGCTTCACTGACACATCCCTCTGCGGAATCGGTGCGGCGACGCTAAAGCAAGGGCGGCGAGGGGGCAATTGGCGGAAATACGCGGATAAAAATGCGGAAAAAGGACGCGGCGCGCGGGGGATGGCCGAGGGAGGGCCCCGCGCGCCGCGCCCGCCTCAGTCGCCGGCGGGGGTGGCCGGGACGAAGGGGGACCGGCTTACTTGCCGAACGGCTTGGGCAGCGTGATCTTCAGCGGCAGGTTCGACAGGCCGGGGATGCCGGTCCACGTCGGCACCGCCACGCCCAGCGCGCCGACCGTGACGTCGACGACGTTGCCGCCGGTCAACACGTTGACGCCGACCTGCCGGGTGATCCCGGGATCGCTGCCGGCGACGTTGACGCCCACCACCGCATTGCCGTCGTTGGGCGCGGTCACCGAGGCGCCCCCCGCCGTGACCGTCGCCACGTCGGCCAGCTGGGTGGTGCCCGCCTTGGTCAGGCTGTTGACCGCGACGTTGACCAGCGGGCCGCCGGTCAGCGCGTCGACCGTGGCCAGCACGCCTTCGCGCTTGCTGGTCTGGCCGAGGTTGATCGCGGTGGCGGGGCCGGTCGGGGAATGGCCGGTGTGAAAGCTGCCGGCGTCGACCGAGACGATGCTGGCGGGATTGGGCAGCGCCGGGGCGGTCTGCGCGGCGGCGGTGCCGGCGGTCAGGGCGGCGGCCACGGCGGCGCCGGCCAGCGCCATTCTGGGGGAAATGGGCATCGGTGACGATTCCTCTCATGCCGACGGACCACGCGCCCGTCTGGTGCCCAGGGGAGCCGAAAAGCGTGAATCCTCCCTTGCGCTTTGCTCCGCCGATGCCGCCGCTTCGGCGCGGATCATCGCGGCGCTAACCATCGTGATCCGCCCGCCCGCCCGCTTCGTCGGGCCGGTGGCGCTGGCACCGTTCCGGCGCAGTCTCGTGGCGGGTCGGCGACGGGCGAACTTTATTCGCGGGCGGATCGGCGCGCCGCCCTTGACGAGGTGTCACCCCCGCCACATATGCCGGCCGTTGGCACTCGACTTGTGCGAGTGCCAAGTCCAACCATCACGTCACTAAACAAGGGATGACGCGCATGAACTTCCGTCCGCTGCACGATCGCGTGCTTGTTCGCCGGGTCGAGGCTGATGAAAAGACCGCCGGTGGGATCATCATCCCCGACACCGCCAAGGAAAAGCCGCAGGAAGGCGAAGTCGTCGCCGCCGGTGCCGGCGCCAAGGCCGAGGACGGCAAGGTGACCCCGCTCGACGTCAAGGCCGGCGACAAGATCCTGTTCGGCAAGTGGTCGGGCACCGAGGTCAAGGTCAACGGCGAAGATCTGCTGATCATGAAGGAATCGGACATCCTCGGCATCGTCGAGTGATGGCCGGGTCACCGCCGCGCGCCGACGCGCGCGAGGTGTGACCTTAGTGTGACTTTCGAACCAACCGCATCAATTTGAAAGGGTAGCCACCATGGCAGCCAAGGACGTAAAATTCAGCCGCGACGCGCGTGAGCGCATCCTCAAGGGCGTCGATATCCTCGCCGACGCCGTCAAGGTCACGCTGGGGCCGAAGGGCCGCAACGTCGTCATCGACAAGAGCTTCGGCGCGCCGCGTATCACCAAGGACGGCGTCACCGTCGCCAAGGAGATCGAGCTGAAGGACAAGTTCGAGAACATGGGCGCGCAGATGCTGCGCGAAGTGGCCTCGAAGACCAACGACAACGCCGGTGACGGCACCACCACCGCCACCGTGCTCGCCCAGGCGATCGTGCGTGAGGGCATGAAGTCGGTCGCCGCCGGCATGAACCCGATGGACCTGAAGCGCGGGATCGACCTAGCCGTCGCCAAGGTGATCGACGACATCAAGAGCCGCTCGAAGCCGGTGTCCGGCTCGAACGAGATCGCCCAGGTCGGCATCATCTCGGCCAACGGCGACACCGTCGTCGGTGAGAAGATCGCCGAGGCGATGGAGAAGGTCGGCAAGGAAGGCGTCATCACCGTCGAGGAGGCCAAGGGCCTCGAATTCGAGCTGGACGTCGTCGAGGGCATGCAGTTCGACCGCGGCTATCTGTCGCCCTACTTCATCACCAACCCGGAAAAGATGACGGTCGAGCTCGCCGATCCGTACATCCTGATCCACGAGAAGAAGCTGTCGAACCTGCAGGCGATCCTGCCGATCCTCGAAGCCGTGGTGCAGAGCGGCCGTCCGCTCCTCATCATCGCCGAGGACATCGAGGGTGAGGCGCTGGCCACGCTGGTGGTCAACAAGCTGCGCGGCGGCCTGAAGGTCGCGGCCGTCAAGGCACCGGGCTTCGGCGATCGCCGCAAGGCGATGCTCGAGGACATCGCGATCCTGACCAAGGGCGAAGTGATCTCCGAGGATCTCGGCATCAAGCTCGAGAACGTGACGCTCGGCATGCTCGGCACCGCCAAGCGCGTGTCGATCGACAAGGACAACACCACCATCGTCGATGGGGCCGGTGAGGCCGACGCGATCAAGGGCCGCACCGAGGCGATCCGTGCGCAGATCGAGAACACCACCAGCGACTATGACCGTGAGAAGCTCCAGGAGCGTCTGGCGAAGCTGGCCGGTGGCGTCGCCGTGATCAAGGTCGGCGGTGCGTCCGAAGTCGAGGTCAAGGAGCGCAAGGACCGCGTCGACGACGCGCTGCACGCGACCCGCGCGGCCGTCGAGGAAGGCATCGTTCCGGGCGGCGGCACCGCGCTGCTCTATGCCACCAAGGCGATCGAGGGCCTGACCGGCGCCAACGACGACCAGACGCGCGGCATCGACATCGTCCGTCGCTCGCTGTCGGCGCTGGTGCGTCAGATCGCCACCAACGCCGGCCATGACGGCGCGGTGGTGTCGGGCAAGCTGCTCGAGGGCAACGATCCGACCCAGGGCTTCAACGCCCAGACCGAGAAGTACGAGAACCTGGTCGAGGCCGGTGTGATCGATCCGACCAAGGTGGTCCGCACCGCGCTCCAGAACGCGGCGTCGGTCGCCGGCCTGCTCATCACCACCGAAGCGGCGGTGAGCGAGCTGCCGGAAGACAAGCCGGCGATGCCGATGGGCGGCGGCGGCATGGGCGGCATGGGCGGCATGGATTTCTGATCCAGTCCGTCCGGCCACCAGCCGGAAAGGAAACGGGCCGGGAGAGCGATCTCCCGGCCCTTTTTCGTGCTTGAACGGCGTGCCGTAAATATGACCCGTTCGTGCTGAGCTTGTCGAAGCACCGTCCTTTCTTTCGAAAAAGAAGAGCGGCCTTCGACAGGCTCAGGGCGAACGGAAAGGGGCCTCCAGCATCCGCAGCAGCCACGCATTGACGTCGACGTCGATCACCAGATGGACGCGGTCGCTGGCGCCGTCGTTGGTAACCGCGTGCGGGTCGGACAGGCGCAGATACCAGCAGCTCCCCGGTGTCATCGTCACCGGCACGCCGTTGAGCAGGAAGCGGACGTCGGCGTTGGTGCGGATCGGCACGTGCAGCCGCGCCATCCCGCTCTCGGCATCCAGCCGAACATCGCTATGCTCGAGGATGCGCGATCCGGCGGCGAGCCGCATCAGCCGGACGACTCGCAGCGGACAGCGAAAGCTGTCGAGCACCGCGCGGAACGCCGGCGCATCGTCGAGCAGCGCGGTATCGACGAAGGCGGTCGCGCCGGGATCGGGATAGACCAGCCGAATCGGATGGGTCTCCCCGGCGGGCGCGCGCAGCGGCAGCATGTCCCACCGCCCGTCGTAATTCTCCCGCACCACGTGCCGCGTCCACTCACGTGCCTCGATCCGGTTGAGGTCGGCGTCGAGCGCGGCGGCGTCGAACGTGAAGGGCAACGCCACCCGATCGGGAAACCGCCATTCCGGCGCTGGGTCGGCGAAGAGGGTCATCCGGTCACGTCAGGCCGGCCCACCCTGATCGTCGTCGCGGTAGCGGATCTGGAGATAGCGTTCGCGGGTCGACAGCTGGTCGAGGTCGCCTTGCGCCAGTTGCTGGCTCATCTCGCCGATCTCCGCCTCGATCGTCCGCAGCCCGTCGACCAGTTGCTGGTCGGGGGTGCGGCCATTGCGCGGGGTGGTGCGCAGCGGTTCGGGGACGCGGCTATAGCCCTTGATCAGCTCGGGCAATTGCTCGCCGACCAGCTTGCGGACCTCGGCGGCGGCGGGCTCGTTCTCGTTGAGCGTGGCGAGCTGCGGCGCCAGCGTCTCCAGCCGCGTCCCGATGGTGTCGAGCAGAGTCAACGCGGGGGCGGGCAGCGCCGGGCGCTGCGCATCCAGCCACGCCTCGGTCTGGCGCGGCAGGGCCTTGAGCGGCACCTGTCCCAGTCGTTCGGGCGCCGGCGTCCGCGTTGCCGGCATCAGTGCGAATACCAGCGTCGCGGCGATCAGCAGCGCCATCACCGCCAGCGCGCCGAACATGCCCAGCGGCACGAACAGCCCGATCGCCACCGCCGCGACGATGATCGCGGCATCGGCGGCGAGCACGCGCCCGACGCGGGTGACGATCTCCGCCTCGCGCCGCTTGCGCGATCGGGTGGCCACCGCGCCGCCATAGCCGGCGCGGGTGCGGTCGAGCACTTCCTGGCTGCGGAACACGACGTCGTCGACTTCGGACACGGGTTTAGAGCGCCTCCAGCTTGAAGGTGTCGGCACCGCCGCCCGGCCCAGAAAGCTGCGCCTGCGCCTGTCCCTCGGCACGCGCGATATAGCCCTTAGACTTCTCGACCTCGTTCGACAGGGTGGTGACCGTGGTCTTCATCGAATCGAGCGCCTTGAGCTTGAAGGTGTCGATCGCGTCCATCGTATCATAGATGTTCTGGAACGCGCGCTGGAGCACCTCGACCGGCACCGATGAGCTGGCCGCCTGTTCATGGATCGCGGCGGTGTTCGACTTGAGCAGCTTGCCGGTCGAATCGATGATGTTGGCGGTGGTGGTGTTGAGCGCGGTCACCTGTTCCAGCACCAGCTTCTGGTTGGTCAGCGCCTGTGCGACGGTGACGGCGGTGCGCAGCGCGGAGACGGTGGTGGTGCTGGCGCGATCGACGCCCTTCACCAGCTCGACATTGTTCTTCTTGACCAGATCGAGCGCCAGATAGCCCTGCACCGTCACCGCCATCTGGGTCAGCAGGTCCTGGGTGCGCTGGCGGGTGTAGAACAGCGCGGTCTCGCGAATCGCCTTGGCCTTGGCCGGATCGCTGTGGTCGAGGTCGTTGGCCTTGTCCTCCAGCTTCTGGTCCATCGTCCGCGACAGCAGGATCATCTGCTCCATCCGGCCCATCGCCGCCCACAGATTCTGCCGCTCGACGTCGATCGCGGCGTTGTCCATCAGCAGCTCGTCCTTGCCCGAGGCGAGCGCCTTCAGGATCGCGGCGATGTGCGACTGCGACGAACGGTATTTGTCGAAATAGCCGCTCAGCCCCCCGCCGCCGAAGATCTTGCTGAGGAATCCGCCGCTGCCGGTCAGGAACTTGCCGTTGTTGCCGGGATCGAGCTCCTCGATCGTGCGGCGCAGCTTGACCAGATCGGCGCCGATGCCGGTGTCCGAATCCATCGCCTTGACCGGGCGGTCGAGGAAGCGGTTGGACTGGCCCGCCGCTTCCCGAATCTCCTTTTGCCCCATCGCGGTGATCGCATCGATGCGCTTGCCGAATTCGGGCGAATTGACGTCCTGGGCGACCAGATCGGTGATGAAGGTATCGACGCGCTCCTCCAGCTTGGATCGCGTGCCATCATCGACCGGCACCAGCCCCGCCGATTTCTCCGGCGCGACGGTGGGGACGGGATCGGGTGGGGTAAGAACGAGATCCTGCTCGGCGGTGGCGGTCTCGGTGGTGGGCGGATTGGTCGCCATGGTGATCTCCTGCCGGGTGGTTACTCAATGGAGCCTGGCCGGCGCGCGTTCAAGGTCGATCGGCACCGGCAGGTCAGTCGCTGCCGACCTTTTGGTGACGGATGATGGTGGTGCCGACGGTGATTTCCTTCAGGTCGCACTTTGCCGGGTCGGCCTCGACATCGCTGACGCAGAAACGCGCGCCGGGCATCACCCCCTCGATCGTCGCGCTCGATCCGACCTTGGCCGTGCCGCGCGCCAGCACCGCACCGACGACGATGCCGTGGCATTCGCCCGAACTCGACTGGTGGCACGCCATGGTCAGCGCGCCGGTATCGCCGGACAGCGTCACCTCGGCCTTGACCGAATGCTGCTGGTCGCCGCACCCGGCAAGCGCGGTCGCCAACGCCAGCCACACCCATGATTTCACCACCTGACATCCTCCTGGTGATATAGATATGTAACACACGCCGTCGATTGCCAAGGGCGTGGGCTTCCCGCGACGCAGCATTTGCGCTAGGGGCGCGCAACATTCACGCGAAATCGGAACACTCTATGCGCCTTCGGAACGTGGCTATCATCGCCCACGTCGATCACGGCAAGACCACGCTCGTCGATCAGCTCTTTCGCCAGTCCGGCACTTTCCGGGACAATCAGCGCGTCGAGGAACGCGCGATGGACTCGAACGACCTCGAAAAGGAACGAGGGATCACCATCCTCGCCAAGCCCACCTCGATCGAGTGGGAAGGCACGCGGATCAACATCGTCGATACACCCGGCCACGCCGATTTCGGCGGTGAGGTGGAGCGAATCCTGTCGATGGTCGACGGCGTCGTCCTGCTGGTCGATTCGTCCGAAGGGGCGATGCCGCAGACCAAGTTCGTGACCGGCAAGGCGCTGGCGCTGGGCCTGCGTCCGATCGTGGTGGTCAACAAGATCGACCGCCCGGACGAGCGCATCCAGGAAGTGCTGGACGAGGTGTTCGACCTGTTCGTGTCGCTCGACGCGAGCGACGAACAGCTCGATTTTCCCGTGCTCTACGCCTCCGGCCGCAACGGCTATGCCAATGAGGATCCGACGCTGCGCGAGGGTACGCTGCGTCCGCTCTTCCAGAAGATCGTCGACCATGTCCCGCCGCCGTCGCTCGACGAGAACGCGCCGTTCAGCTTCCTGGTGACGCTGCTCGACCGTGACAATTTCCTTGGCCGTATCCTGACCGGCCGAGTCAATTCGGGCGTGGTCAAGGTCAACCAGCCGATTCATGCGCTGGATCAGAACGGCAACGTGATCGAGACGGGCCGCGCGTCGAAGCTGATGAGCTTTCGCGGGCTGGAGCGCGTGCCGGTCGACGAGGCGCGCGCGGGCGACATCATCTCGATGGCGGGCCTGACCGTCGCCACGGTGGCGAACACCATCGCCGACACGTCGGTGACCGAGGCGATCCAGGCGCAGCCGATCGATCCGCCGACGCTGTCGATGCGCTTTGCCGTCAACGATTCGCCGATGGCCGGTCGCGACGGATCGAAGGTCACGTCGCGCATGATTCGCGACCGGCTGGAGCGCGAGGCCGAATCGAACGTCGCGATCAAGGTCACCGAGAGCGAGGACAAGGACAGCTTCGAAGTTGCCGGGCGCGGCGAGCTTCAGCTCGGCGTGCTGATCGAGACGATGCGCCGCGAGGGCTTCGAACTCGGCATCAGCCGTCCGCGCGTGCTGTTCCGCGAGGACGAGAACGGCAACCGCACCGAGCCGTACGAGACCGTCGTGATCGACGTCGACGACGAGCATTCGGGCACGGTCGTCGACAAGATGAACCAGCGCAAGGGCGAGATGACCGACATGCGCCCGTCGGGCGGCGGCAAGACGCGCATCACGTTCTCCGCCCCGTCGCGCGGCCTGATCGGCTATCATGGCGAGTTCCTGTCCGACACGCGCGGCACCGGCATCATGAACCGGCTGTTCGAGAAGTACGGGCCGCACAAGGGCGCGATCGAAGGCCGCAAGAACGGCGTGCTGATCTCCAACGGATCGGGTGAGGCCAACAGCTATGCGCTCGGACCGCTGGAAGAGCGCGGCATCCTGTTCGTCGGCCATGGCGAGCCGCTGTACGAAGGCATGATCGTCGGTGAGAACGCCAAGACGGATGACCTCGAGGTCAATCCGATGAAGGCGAAGCAGCTCACCAACTTCCGCGCGTCCGGCGGCAAGGACGACGCCGTCCGCCTGACCCCGCCGAAGAAGATGACGCTGGAACAGGCGATCGCCTATATCGACGACGACGAGATGGTCGAGGTGACGCCGAAGAAGATCCGGCTGCGCAAGCGCCACCTCGATCCGCACGAGCGCAAGCGTGCGTCGCGAGCCAAGCAGGCGGCCTGACCCCGCTTTTCCGCTTTCGGTGAACGGGTGGCCGTGCTTAGTTCGGCCGGTCGTTCACCGGGGCGGGACAACCCATGTTGATCGCTGTGCTGCTGGTGCTTGCCGGCGTTCAGGACGCCACCGTCGCCCAACCGGCGGTGGCAAGCGACGGTACGCAGCGCTGGTCGATCCTGGCTGATCCTTGCGCTTCGCCTGGCAACGGCGATGACATCGTGGTGTGCGGGCGGGGCATCCCGGAAGCGCGGCTGCCGCTTCCCGCCGAGCGCGGGCCGCCCGACCGGCCGATGCCGAGCAATCCGAACCTGACCGGCATGGGGGCGCTCGCCGCCGCCGCACCGCCGTGCGCAGCCGCGATCGGCGGGTGCACGGTCGGCGTCGACGTGTTCGGCGGGGCGGCCTTTCTGGTCCGCGCCGCCGGCAAGATCATCGACCCCGATAGCTGCTGCGACCGGCCGGGGGAGGCGACCGATCCGGTGATGCTGGTCAACGATATCGGTGCGGCGCTGAAGCGCGGGCGCCACAAAAAGTCCGACACATCGAACCGCGTGCCGATTCCGCTCGACGATCCAGCGCCGGCTACGGCCCGGGCACCCTGAACGGCGACGGCCGCTCGTCCGCTCGCGGCCGCCGCGGGACGATATGGTCAACGCGATGTTAACCCGGCTCTGCAAAGCCGGTGCGATGCGACGCGTTCATCGATGGCCGGGCCTGGAGTCCACGCGCGCGATCGTCTGGCTGGGGATGGTGGTCGCGGCCGGCATGACGATTTCCGCCTGCTGGTCCGCCGGGTTCCGCCTGAGCGCCGGAACCTATCCGCTTGCCGGCGCCCTCGCCGTCGGGGCGGCGATCTGCCTGCTGCGGCCGCCGGCGTCGTTCGGACGCAACGCCGGGCTGATGGCGATGCTCGAAGGGATATTGCTGTTCGTCGTGACGGGGATGCTGGGCGCGCTGCTCAGCTATGTCGCGATGCGCTTCTCCGGTCCCTTCACCGACGACCTGCTCGACCGGATGGACCGGGCGCTGGGGCTCGGCTGGCCCGCGATCCGCGCCGCCGTGGTGGCGCGTCCATGGCTGGAGGGGTTGCTGACGACCGCGTATTTCGCCTGTTTCTGGATGCCGCTGGCGATCGTCGTGATCCTGTGGCGCATCGGGCGGATCGATCGCATCTACCCCTGGCTGCTCGCCAACGGGATCGCGCTGGCGATGACGCTGGCGGTGTCGGCGTTCTTTCCGGCGCGCGCCGCCTTCGCCTTCTACGGCGATCCCGCGCCGCCGGTGAACGCGCTCCAGTTCGGCGGGGCGATCGACGCGCTGCGCGCCGGATCGTTGCGCGATATCGACCTCGCCAATCTGGGCGGAATCATCACCTTTCCGAGTTTTCACGCCGCGATGGCGGTGCTGTTCGTCTGGGCGGCGTGGCCGGCGCGGCGGCTCCGGGTTCCCTGCGTGGCGATCAACCTGGCGATGTGGGCCGCCGCCGTTCCGATCGGCGGCCACTATGTCGTCGATCTGATCGCCGGATCGCTGATCGCGATCGCGGCGATCATGCTGGTGGCGGCGGGGGAGCGCGGCGGCCGGCGCGGGTTCAGCCGTTCGCCATTTCCAGCAGCACCGCCCATTCCTCGTCCCGGACCGGCGTGACCGACAGGCGCGACAGGCGTAGCATCTCCAGCCCCTTGAGGCGCGGCTCGGCCTTCATCTCGGCAAGCGTGACCGGGTGGGCGAGCGGCGCGACCGCCTTGACCGCGACGCTGGCCCAGGCGCCGTCGTCGCCATCGGGCCGCCATGCGCGCGTCACCTCCATGATGCCGACCGCCGCCTTCTGCTTGCCCGAATGGTAGAAGAACGCCTGATCGCCCGGCGCCATCTGGCGCAGGAAGATGCGCGCGGTGGCGTTGCGCACCCCGTCCCACTCGGTCGCGCCGTCGCGGATCAGGTCGTCCCAGCCATAGGTTTCGGGTTCCGATCGCATGAGCCAATGGGCCATCTGGGACAATCCTCCTCGCTGAACCTGTGGTAAACGCCGCATTTCGGGCGAGTTCAGATGCGCCCTGCTAATCCACTCGGCAAGCTCGGTCGACATTGGTGTTTCGTCAGTCGGGCGTGCCTGCATGAGGAGGATCGACATGGCTAATTTCTTGACCAAGGCGACGCTCGGCATCGCGCTCGGGGCCAGCGCCGTCGTTGCGACGGCCACCCCGGCGGAGGCGCAGCGTTACAATCGCGGCTATCGCCACCATGACTCGACTGGTCCGGCGGTGGTTGCCGGCATCGCCGGGCTGGCGATCGGCGCGGCGATCGCGTCGAACGGCAACCGCCGCTACGACGACCGCGGCTATTACGACCGGGGCTATTACCGGGGCGGCTACCGTGACGGATATTACCGCGATCGCGGTTATTACAACGACGGCTATTACGCGCGGCGCGGCTACCGCGGCGGCTATAGCTGCCGCGTACGCAGTGTCTATGACCCGTACCAGCACCGTCGGGTCCGCGTCCGCTATTGCTGACGCCGGATGCGAGCAGGGGAAAGGCGGCGCGACCGGTTCGCGCCGCCTTTTCTTTTGCGCGGCGCTGGGGCAGGAGCGGGCGCCATGACCGACACACCTCCCGATCGTCTCTCGACCAATCCGCGCAGCCCCCATTTCGATCAGGCGCTGCTGAGCCGTGGCATTGGCATCCGCTTCAAGGGCGTGCAGCGGCGCGATGTCGAGGAATATTCGATCTCCGAGAGCTGGATTCGCGTCCAGCTCGGCAAAAAGACCGATCGCCACGGCCAGCCGCTGACGATCAAGCTGACCGGCGAGGTCGAAGCGTGGTTCGAGAGCCCGGCCGACGGCGAAGAGCCGGCCGAAGGCTGATCAGCCGACCCCGCCGGTCATCAGGCGCAGGCCCGGATGACAGGCGGCGGTGAGACCGGATCCGCGACGGGCGGTCAGTGGACGAAGCGCGCCACCACGTCGCGATAGCTGCGGCTGACCTTCACCTGCCCGCCCGATTCGAGCACCAGGAAACACTCGCCGTTGGTGTGCGGCTTGACCTGACGCACCAGGTCGAGGTTGACGATCGTCGAGCGGTGGACTCGCTGGAAGCGGCGGGGATCGAGCCGCTTCTCCAGATCCTTCATCGTCTGGCGCAGGATCAGCGTGTTGTCGCCGGTCTTGATGCACATATAGTCGCCCGCCGCCTCGACCACCTCGATCGAATCGACGTCGACGCGGAAGATCTTGCCGCGATCCTTGATGTTGATCAGCTTCTCGAAACGACTGGATGCCGGCTGGTCGTCGCCATCGCCCAGGTTGCCGGCGGCGTCGGGGGCGACCTCGGCCAGCACCTCCTTCAGCTTCTCGACCTCCTCGACGCCGCGCCGCTCGGACAGGCGCTGGCGGATGCGGTCCAGCGTGTCGGCCAGCCGCGCCTCCTCGACCGGCTTCATCAGGTAATCGACCGCCTGCGCGTCGAACGCGCGGATCGCGTGGTCGGAATAGGCGGTGACGAACACGAACAGCGGCGGCTCGACCTCCATCAGCCCCTGGACGACCGAAAAGCCGTCGAATCCGGGCATCTGGATGTCGAGGAACACCAGATCGGGCTTGTGGGTCTTGATCGAGCTGATCGCCTCGCGGCCGTTGCTGCATTTGTCGACGATCTCGACGTCGTCGAATTCCTGAAGCCTCAGTTCAAGGCCCTGGATCGCCAGGGGCTCGTCGTCGACGAGGATGGTGCGGATGGTCATGCTGCCTCACTCAATGAAAAGATCGTGTCTGTCTGTGCCCCCACCCTGAACCGGATCGCGCCCGCCCGTCCGCTGCCGTTTCCCGTCGGCAGGGGGATGGCGGGTGGCGTCCGCTGCGTCATGCTGCCTCTCGTACTGGTTCCTCGACCTGAAATGGGAATTCGATCTCGACGCGAAAGCCCTTGCCCGGGGCCGATCGCGTTTCGAACCGGTGGTCGGGCCCATATGCCTGCGCCAGCCGGTCCCTGATATTGGCGAGCCCGACCCCGGTTGAAAGGCTTGGCCGCGGTTTGGCGGCGATCAATCCCGGTCCGGTGTCCGATACGGTGATCTGCACCCGATCGCCGTTGAGTCGAGCGACGACGGCGATATCGGCGCCCTCTTCCTGCGGGGTGACGGCGTATTTGATCGCGTTCTCGACCAGCGGCTGGAGCAGCAGCGACGGCAGTCGCGCCTTCTCCACGCGTGGCTCGACGGTGAATTCGGTGCGCAGCCGGCTCTCGAACCGCATCTTCTCGATCTCCAGATACAGCTTCAGCGTCTCCACTTCCTGCGCGACCGTGACATGCGCGGTCGGTTCGTTGGCCAGGGTGTAACGCAGGAACGCCGACAAACGGCTCAACATCGCATTGGCCCGTTCGGTCTGCTTGAGTAGCACCAGCGTCGAGATCGAGTTGAGCGTGTTGAACAGGAAGTGCGGATTGAGCTGATAGCGCAGCATCGCCAGCTGCGCCGAGCTGGCCTGCGTCTCCAGCGCCTGCATCTCGTCGATCTGCTGTTCGACGATCAGGTAGAAGTTGATGCCGAAATAGAGCGCCGACCAGCCTGCCAGCACGGTGAAGTTGAGGAAGAAGGTCGCGCCGACCAGCGGCAGCGTGATCCCCAGTTCGGCATTGGGGCGGACGAACGAATAGGTGAAGGCGTCGATCACCGCATAGGTGATGGTGGCGCCCCCCAGCGTCAGCAGCGTCAGCACGATGCCGGGCACGCGCGGCAGGCGACGGTAATAGCCGTACAGCGTCGAGAGCAGCAGCGTGATGCAATAGCCGGCGATCGATTCGACGATGACGACGATCATGCTTTCGAACGAGATCGCGTTCGAGATGTTGGCGACGGTGCGCAGCAGCAGATAGCCGGTCCAGCCCGCCGCCTGGAGCATCCAGAAGGCCCGGCTCTTGTCCTCGAAGAACGGGCGGGAAAAGATCGCTGGTTTCACCATTCGGCGTTTAGCGGGGTTGGCGAGGCTGGGCAAAGCCCCAAGAAAAAGGCCGCCGCCCCCCGGGGGGACGACGGCCTGATCATTCAGACGATGATCGCGGATCAGAAGCCGACCACGACCGAACCCATGAAGGTGCGCGGATAACCGAGCTGGGCGTTCGGCGCCGAGCCGTAGTTGGTGATCGCGCCGGTGGTGGCGTTGTAGGTCGGTCCCTGGTTCAGGTTGGCGGTGAAGCCGCCGACATACTTCTCGTTGAACGCGTTGAGCAGGTTGAACTGGAAATAGGTCTGGTCGTTCAGACCGGCCCAGTCGAGGCCCACGCGGGCGTTGAAGTCGACCAGCGTATAGGCCGGAGCCTTGGCACCGAAGATCTCCTTCACCACCGGGCTGCCGTTGACGGTCAGCTGCTGACGCACCGGCTCGTTGGTGTCGTAGATGTAGCGCGGGCCGGTCCGCTTGGCATTCACGCCGAGCGAGAAGAACGCCAGGTCGAGCGTGGCGCCACCGCCGAAGGTGTAGACCGGCGCGCCGGCTTCACGCTTGCCGGCGGTCGGGGCGTAGATCGCCGTGCCGCCCGAGGTACGGCCGACCACGACGTCGTCCTGGATCTCCGAGTGGAGATACGAACCGAAGCCGTACAGGCTGAACTCGTGGATCGGGCGGTAGGACACGCTGCCGTCGAAGCCGTACTTCTTCACGCGGCCCAGGTTGCGGTAGATCGACTTCTCGAGGTCCGGGTCATAGGACGATGCCAGACGATCGTGATAGTCGGTGTACCACGCGCCGATCTGCGCCTGGATCTTCGACGAGCTGTAGCGGAAGCCGACGTCGAAATTGTCGGTCTTTTCCGGCTTCGGGCGCGCCTGCGCCGTGTCGAACGAGAAGAAGAACGAGTTGTACAGGTTGTCGGTGCCCGGCACCTGGATGCCCTGCGAATAGTTGGCGAAGATGCTCGCCTGGGGCGTGAACTTGAAGGTGATGCCGACGTCCGGCGTCGCCTTCTTGTAGTTCAGGATGCGCTGCTGCGGACCCTGGGTCGCCTGTGCCGGCTGGCCGGGGATGGCGTTCACGGTCGGATTGGCGGCCAGATAGGCTGCCAGGCCCGCATCGTTGGTGCCGTAGCACTCGACGAAGCCGGCGGCACTCGACGTCGCGCAATAGTTGGTCAGGTTGCGCTTCATGAACTTCATCGCGACACCGGCGCGCAGCACCAGCTTCTCGTCGAAGAACTCGCCGCGATATTCGGCCGAAACCTGATGCAGGATCGCATAGGACAGGCGGTCGCGCTTCTGGAGCACGTTGCCACCGACATCGGTCAGCGGATCGGTGATCGGGAAGACGTACTGCGGCTTGCCGTTGGGCAGCAGGATGCCGACTTCGCCGGTCTGACGGTGACGGGCGCGGTCGTAGGTGTAGTTCAGGCGGACGGTCTGCGTGTCGCTCATCTCATAGCGCAGGCCGGTGATCACGCCGATGCGGCGGGTGCCGGTCTGGCTGGGGGCCAGCATACGCACGGTATCGAGCAGATCGCCGTCGCCGTTCAGGTCGCGGCCGAAATAGGGCGTGCCGGCGATGTAGCCGTACTGGCAGCTCACGCCAGCGCCGCTCGGCGTGGTGTTGCAGTTGGCGGTGCCGCCGGTCGGGTCGACGTCGCGCAGGCCTTCCTGCGCCACGACGGTGCCGCCGCCGTTCGCCTGGACCCACTGATAGCTGGGGTCGAAGGTGAAGACGAGCTGGTCGGACAGGGTGAAGCGCGACGAGCCGCGGATGTTGCCGGTCTTCGACGGGTTGTAACGCTCGTCGAAGGTCGAACCACAGCTGTTGGCGAGATCGGCGACACCGGCGCGGGCGACCTGATTGGTCTGGCACAGCGGGATGGTGTAGCGCGCTTCCTCGTCACCGACCGGGAAGCGGTTGGCGGAGCCAGAGCCGACGGTGCGCGGCGTCGAGTTGACCACCTGGTTCGGCGCGGTGCCGCTCACCGTGTCGACGGTCAGGTCCTGACGCAGCGGCAGCGAGCCCTGGAAGTTGTTGCGGTTGACGTTGTAGTGCGCCGCGACCGAGATGAAATCGCCGCTGTTGCCGAGTTCCTGATAGATGCGGCCGTTATACTGCTGCTTCTCGACCTTGCCGATGTTGTTGAACACGACGTTGTTGCGTGCCTGGCTGGCGGCGATGAAGATGCGCGGCCCGCCGTCGAAGATCTCGCCGGTGTTGATCATGCCGAAGGTGCGGAAGAAGTCGAAGTCGCCGCGCGATCCGACCACCTTCACGCCGAAATTCTTGCTCGGGGTGATCGTGCGATAGTTGACGGTCGAACCGGTCGCGCCCGCGGTCGGCGAGTCGACGTCGGTGGTGCCCAGGTTGACGTTGACCTGCTCGATCAGCTCGGGATCGAGCTGCTGGTTCGAATAGAGCGCGTAGTTGCCCGAATCGTTGAGCGGGATGCCGTCGAAGGTCTGGCTGATGCGGGTCGAATCGAAGCCGCGGATGGTGAGCGTGCCGCCCGCCGAACCGAACGGATCGTTGTTCTGGAAGCTGACGCCCGGCATCTGGTTGATCGTGTCGTTGATCGTCTGGCCCGGCGCCATGCGGCTGATGAATTCCTGGGTCAGGACCTGCTTGGCCTTTGACGTATCGGGCACCTCGATGCCGGCGACGCCGCTGTCGCGCGATCCGCTGACGATAATGTCGTTCTCGAAGTCGATCGAACCGGTCGACTGGGCGTAGGCAGTGCCCGGAAGCGCGAACGCGACAAGCGCCACGCCGGCAAACAGCTTCATCCGCATGGAAATTCCCCTTTTGAGCCAAATGCTCTCAACACGGCGATACGCGCCGTCGCGGCGCCCCTGCGCCCGATTTGTGACGCTTAAATGACGGGACGCGAGTCGCGCAATGTCAACCGCAAGGTAATTTTGTTGCGTTGCAAAACGGCATCACCCGGCCGCCGCGACGATCGCCGCCCAGCCCGCCTCGTCGATCACGCGGATGCCCAGATCGGCGGCCTTCTTGAGCTTCGATCCGGCGCCGGGGCCGGCCACGACCAGATCGGTTTTCGCCGAGACCGACCCGGCGACGCGCGCGCCCAGCGCCTCGGCCTGGGCCTTGGCTTCATCGCGGCTGATCGTTTCCAGGCTGCCGGTGAACACCACCGTCTTTCCCGACACCTCCGACTCGCGGACTTCGGAGACGAAGGCGGGAGGCGACACCTCGCCGAGCAGATCGTCCCACACCGTGCGATTGTGCGGTTCGTGAAAGAAGTCTGCAAGGGCGTGGCCGACGGCGGCACCGACATTCTCCACGCCGATCAGTTCGGCGATCGCCTTGTCCAGGCGCGCGCGCGCCTTTTGTTCGGTCTCGCCCAGCACGGGCGCGGTGGTGTCGCGCAGCGCGATGATCTGGTCGGCCAGCGCACTGATCGCGGGAAAGGCGACGTAGTGTTTGAGCAGATCGCGCGCGGTGATGCTGCCGATGTGGCGGATGCCCAGCCCGAACAGCAGTCGCGCCGGGTCGGGCGCCCGCTTTGCCTCGATCGCGGCCAGCAGATTGTCGACCGACTTGTCCTTCCACCCCTCACGCCCGACCAGTTCGTCGCGGTGCGCGGACAGGCGGAAGATGTCGGCGGGTTCGCTGATCCAGCCGAGATCGAGGAATTCGCTCAGGCTCTTTTCGCCCAGCCCCTCGATATCGAGCGCACCGCGGCTGACGAAATGGCGCAGCCGCTCCAGTCGCTGGGCGGGGCAGATCAGGCCGCCGGTGCAGCGGATATCGACCTCACCCTCCTCGCGCACCGCATCGGAGCCGCATTCGGGGCAGTGGGTGGGGAAGGACCATGGCGCGCGCGCGGTGTCGTGGGTCAGGTTCTCGACGATCTGCGGGATGACGTCGCCCGCGCGTTGGAGAACGACGCGGTCGCCGGGGCGCGCGCCGAGCCGCGCGATCTCATCGGCGTTGTGCAAGGTGGCGTTGGTGACGACGACGCCGCCGACCGTGACAGGGGTCAGCCGCGCCACCGGGGTGAGCTTGCCGGTGCGGCCGACCTGGATGTCGATCCTTTCGAGCGTGGTCTCGGCGCGTTCGGCGGGAAATTTATGCGCCAGCCCCCAGCGCGGCGCGCGCCCGACGCTGCCCAGCCGCGCCTGCCAGTCGAGCCGGTCGACCTTGTAGACCACGCCGTCGATATCGAACGGCAGGTCGGCCCGCTGGTGCTCGATCGCGCGATAGACCGCCAGCGCCTGATCGACGGTGTCGCAGCGGCGAAAGCTGTCGGCGACAGGGAAGCCCCACGCGCGGATCGCGGCGATCACCTCCGCCTGGGTGTCGCCGGGCAGCGCGCCGGTCTCCCCCCAGCCCCAGGCGAGAAAGCGCAGCGGGCGCGATTCGGTGACGCGCGCATCCTTTTGCCGCAGCGATCCGGCGGCGGCGTTGCGTGGGTTGGCGAACTGGCGCGCCTTGTCGGGGTCGCCCGCCTCGGTCGCCTCGGCAAGCAGGCGGGCGTTGAGCGCGGCGAAGGCGGCCTTTTCCATATAGACCTCACCGCGCACCTCGAACAGATCGGGGGCGTCGGCGGGCAGGGTGTGCGGCAGCCCGGCAATGGTCAGCGCGTTGGCGGTGACGTCCTCACCCACCGCGCCGTCGCCACGCGTCAGCGCGCGGACCAGCCGGCGACTTTCGTAGCGCAGCGAGCAGGACAGCCCGTCGATCTTTGGCTCCGCGGTCAGCGCGACCGGTTCGTCGTCGGACAGGCTGAGGAAGCGGCGGATGCGGGCGACGAATTCGTGGACGTCCGCATCGGCGAAACCATTGTCGAGGCTGAACATCGGCCGGGCGTGGGCGACCTTGGCCAGATGGCCGGCGGGCGCGGCGCCGACCTGGCGGCTGGGCGAATCGGCGCGGACCAGCGCGGGAAACGCCGCCTCGATCGCGGTGTTGCGGCGGACCAGCGCGTCATAGGCGGCGTCACTGATCTCCGGCGCGTCTTCGGTGTGATAGCGCCGGTTGTGGAGCGCGATCTCGGTGGCGAGCCGTTCAAGTTCGGCGGCGGCTTCGGCGTCGGTGGTGGGCAGCGCATCCATCATGTGGCGCCTAGCGGAGCGCGGGCGGGGGCATCAAGCGTTCGCGCCATATCGGTTGGCGGAAACACGGGTTAGACGGGGCGCCCGTCTGGAGATTCTGCCGTGACCGAAGCAACGATCAAGCTCTACGCCCATCCGCTGTCGTCCTATTGCCACAAGGCGCTGGTCGCCTTTTACGAAAATGCGATCCCGTTCGATTATGGTGTGATCGACGGCAGCGAGCCGGTGACGAGCACGTTCGCGCGGCTGTCGCCGATGGGGAAGTTCCCGATCCTGGTCGAGGGCGACCGCACGATCTTCGAAGCGACGGCGATCATCGAATATCTGCACGTCCGTCATCCCGGCGATGTGCGGCTGATCCCCGACGATCCCGATCAGGCGGTCGAGGTGCGGATGCTCGACCGGTTCTTCGACAATTATGTGATGACGCCGCAGGGCAAGGTGGTGATCGACCATCTGCGCGACAGCGAGCATGACCTGCGCGGCGTGCGAGAAGCGCGGGCGATGCTCGATCGCGCCTATGCCTGGCTCGACGAGCGGATGGCGGAGCGTGAGTGGGCGGCCGCGGAGCAATTCAGCCTGGCCGACTGCGCGGCAGCGCCGGCGCTGCTCTATGCCGACTGGACGCACCCGATCCCCGAGCGGTTCGAAAACCTGCGCGCGTATCGCGCCCGGCTGCTCGCCCGGCCTAGCTATGCCCGCGCGCTCGATGAGGCGCGGCCCTATCGGCACATGTTCCCGCTTGGCGCGCCCGCCGATCGCGATTAGTCGGCGGCGTCATGACCGTCACCATCAAACCCGCCGACCTGATCGAGAGCGTCACCGACGCGCTCCAGTTCATCAGCTATTATCACCCGATGGATTACATCCGCGCGCTGGGCGAGGCCTATGAAGCCGAGCAGTCGCCCGCCGCCAAGGACGCGATCGCGCAGATCCTGACCAATTCGCGGATGTGCGCGGAGGGACACCGCCCGATCTGTCAGGACACCGGCATCGTCACCGTGTTCGTCAAATGGGGGCAGGACTGCCGGCTGGATGGCGACCAGTCGTTGCAGGCGGTGATCGACGAGGGGGTGCGGCGCGCCTACCTCCACCCCGAGAACAAGCTGCGCGCGTCGATCCTCGCGGACCCGGCCTTCACCCGCCGCAACACGCGCGACAACACGCCCTCGGTCCTCCACGTCGAGATGGTGCCCGGCGCCAAGGTGTCGGTCGATGTCGCGGCCAAGGGCGGCGGCAGCGAGAACAAGTCGAAGTTCAAGATGATGAACCCCAGCGATTCGATCGTCGACTGGGTGCTGGAGATGGTGCCGCAGATGGGCGCCGGCTGGTGCCCGCCGGGGATGCTGGGGATCGGGATCGGCGGCACGGCGGAAAAGGCGGTGCTGCTGGCCAAGGAATCGCTGATGGGCTCGATCGACATGGGCCAGCTCAAGGCGCGGGGGCCGCAGAACGATATTGAGGCGCTGCGCATCGAGCTGTTCGACAAGGTCAACGCGCTGGGCATCGGCGCGCAGGGGCTGGGCGGACTGTCCACCATCCTCGACGTCAAGATCCTCGACTGGCCGACGCACGCCGCGTCGAAGCCGGTGGCGATGATCCCCAATTGCGCCGCCACCCGCCATGCGCACTTCACGCTCGACGGTTCCGGCCCGGCCTATCTGGAGGCGCCGAAGCTGGATGAGTGGCCCAAGGTCGACTGGACGCCCGACAGCGCGGCGATCCGTGTCGACCTCGACACGCTGACGCCGGAGGTGGTGAAGGGCTGGAAACAGGGCGACCGGCTGCTGCTCAACGGCAAGATGCTGACCGGTCGCGACGCCGCGCACAAGCGGATCAAGGACATGCTCGAGGCCGGCGAGCAGCTGCCGGTCGAGTTCCGTGGCCGCGTGATCTACTATGTCGGCCCGGTCGATCCGGTCGGCGAGGAAGTGGTCGGCCCGGCCGGCCCGACCACGGCGACGCGCATGGACAAGTTCGCCCGCATGATGCTGGAGCAGGGCTTGCTGGCGATGGTCGGCAAGGCCGAGCGCGGGCCGGCGGCGGTCGAGGCGATCCGCGATCACCAGAGCGCCTACCTGATGGCGGTCGGCGGCGCCGCCTATCTGGTCGCGCGCGCGATCAAGGGCAGCAAGGTCGTCGGCTTCGAGGACCTCGGCATGGAGGCGATCTACGAATTCGAGGTGCAGGATTTCCCGGTGACGGTCGCGGTCGATTCGACGGGCGCCAACGTCCATCAGCTCGCGCCGCTGGTGTGGCGGGAAAGGATCGCGAAGGAGCATCTGCTGCCCGCATAGAAGCAAGACGAAGCCGGACGCCCACGGGGGCATCCGGCTCCGGTACGCGTTACTGGACCCGCCGATACGCCGCGGGTCGGTACAGTCGGACGTCAGAAGTGGGTGACGATACCCAGCGTCGGACGAAAGCTGTGGAAATTGCCGAAGGTCGAAACCTCGCCGCGCAGGCGGAAGCCCGAACGGCCGGTGATGCCACCCAGGCCGATGTCCTTCGGCCCGGCTTCGAAGCCGATGCCATAAGTCATGTCATGATAGTCGCGGCCGCCCGGCACGCGCTTCTCGAAATTGACCCACTGATAGCCGACCTTGCCGTAGAGCAGGCCGGAATCGCCCGCGCGCACGCCCAGCCGGCCGGCGCCGCCGTACTGCCAGTCGATGTCGCCCGTGACGCCCTTGGCAACGTTGCCCTCCGCGCCGATGAAGACCGGGCCGAGCGGGACGTTGAAGCCGACCAGCCCTTCGACCAGGCTGCCGTTGAGCTTGTTGTCGCGATTGACCGGGGGAATGCCGGCGCGATTGCTCTCGGCGTCAAAGCTTTCCCAACCGCCGCGGATGCCGAAATAGGGCTCGATGCCGAACGCGCGCGATCCATCGGGCGCGGCCTCGGTGGTTTGGCTCCCGGCCGGGGCGTCCTGGGCAAAGGCGGGGACGGCGATCGCCGTAGCCGCGAGCGCGGCAGCGCGGAGAAGTGTACGCATGAGACAATACCTTGTTGTTGAACATGATCGGACGGCGATGAGCCCGAGCGGCGAGGGCGGCGCATCCGATGGTGGCAAAACCGTCGGGCAGCCGATCGCGTTGCATCGCACAAGAAAAAAACCGGCACTTTCACAATCTGTTGCGCGAAGAACACGGTTTCTGTCGCGGAGATGAACGAACCGGGGCATCGCCGTGGCGTCCCCCGGGCGGATATGCGGCGCGACGGTTTCTCCGGCGATTTTGTTCCCTTCGCCGCGCCCGCTTCCCGCGGAGAACCGCGTCGGATAGGGGGCGGGGATGATCACCTCCCCGATCTGGCTGCCTGCCACGCTGGTCGCCGGCGCCGTCCAGGCGTGGCGGCTGGCGATACAGCGGCGCGTCGGGCAGGCGCTTTCGGTCAATGCCGCCGGGCTGGTGCGCTATCTCTACGGCCTGCCGATCGCGGTCGGGCTGATGCTCGCCTATCAGTTCGTCGTCGCGCCCGGCCCGTTTCCGGCGCTGGGGCGCGACTTTCTGCTGTTCTGCGCCGCCGGCGGGCTGGCGCAGATCGTCGCGACCAACCTGTTGCTGATGGCTTTCGACCAGCGCAGCTTCGTCGTCGGCACCGCCTATTCCAAGACCGAGGCGGCGCAGAGCGCGGTCCTGTCGATCTTCCTGCTCGGCGAGCGGCTCAACGCGCTGACCTGGGTGGGGATCGCGGTGAGCGTGGGCGGGATCATGATCCTGTCGGCGGGCGGCAAGCGGATGGGGCCGCTGGCGCTGCTGCGCGCGTTCGGTCAGCGCGGCGCGATCTATGGGCTGGCGTCGGGGTTCATGTTCTCGCTCACCACCATCGGCATCCGCCGCGCGACGTTCGAGGTGGCGACCGCCGATCACCTCCGCGCCGCGCTGATCGTGCTGGCGGCGACGGTGACGCTGCAGACGGCGATGCAGGGCGGCTATGTGCTGGTCCGCGAGCGTGAGCAGTTGCGCCGCGTGTTCGCCGACTGGCGCGTGGCGGGGCAGGTCGGGCTGTTGTCCTCGCTCGGCTCGGCGTGCTGGTTCACCGGCTTCGCCACCGCGCCGGTCGCGCTGGTGCGGGTGGTCGGGCAGGTCGAGGTGGTGTTCACCATGGCCTTTGCCCATTTCTACCTGCGCGAACGCATATCGCGCAGCGAGATGGCCGGGCTGGCGTTGGTGACCGCCGGCGTCGTGCTGGCATTGTCGGGGGCCTTATAGCCATGATTCGCACGATCGTCCGTCGGCTGGGGACCTTTCTGCTGTTCGCCGTCGTCGGCATCGGGTTGGCGGCGACGATCATCCCGCGCTTCCTCGACCGCATCTATTATCGCGGGCCGACCAGCGGCCATTTCGATGGGCAGCGTTTCTTCAACCCCGACGGCGCCGACGACGTGCTGGCGAGTCCCGGCGGGCGGGCGCTGGCGGCGCGGTTCCTGAGCGGCAGCGACGGTCGCCCGCCGTGGCCGGCGCATGTCGCCGTCACGCCGTCGAAGCCCGCCGCGCGAGTCGAGGGTACCGCGATGGTCGCCACCTGGGTCGGGCATGCCAGCGTGCTGGTGCAGACGCAGGGGATCAACCTCCTGACCGATCCGGTGTGGAGCGAGACCGCCGGTCCGTTCGGCATCGGCCCGCGCCGCGTCGCCGCGCCGGGCATCGCCTTTGATGACCTGCCGAAGATCGACGTGATCCTGGTCAGCCACAACCACTACGACCATATGGACGTGACGACACTCAAACGGTTGTGGACGCGCGACCGGCCGGTGATCGTCACCGCGCTGGGAAACGACGCTGCGATGGGGCTGCCCGCGCAGGCGCGCGACTGGGGCGGCCGCGTGGCGATCAAGCCGGGGATCGACGTGATCGTGACGCGCGGCCACCATTGGGATTCGCGCTGGTTCACCGACCGCAACCGCGCGCTGTGGTCGAGCTTCGTCGTGCGGCTGCCCGGCGGCAATCTGTTCTTTGCCGGTGATACCGGGGCGGGCGACCTCAAGTGGGCCGACGAAGCGGCGGCTTATGGTCCGGTCCGGCTCGCGCTGATCCCGATCGGCGCGTTCCGCTTTTCCGCCGGGCAGATGGCGACCGGCAGCCACATCGGCCCGATCGACGCGGTCGAGGTGTTCCGCCGGCTGGGCGCGACCAGTGGCATCGCCGTGCATTGGGGCACGTTCCGCCTGTCCTATGAAGCTCGCGACACGCCGCCGCGATTGCTGGCGGCGGCGATGCGTTGTGCGGGGCTGGGCGGCTTCGCGGCGGTGCCGGTCGGTGTGCCACAGGACATCGCGCCCTATGCCGAACCTGGTGCCGTCGCGCCGCTGGATGGGGCGGGAATGGAGCGGTGCCTCGACACCCCGGCGGTGCGCGCGCTGCGCTGATATGGTTGCGCTCGCGTAAACCGCTGATAGGACAGGCGCGGGGGGACGATCGGGTGAGCGGGGCCGCGGACAGCGCCTATTATGTGACGTCTATCGACCGCGTCGGGCTCGCGCTTGGCGCGGGCGGCGGGCTGGCCGGGCTGGTCGCCGCGATGCTGGTCGCGGCGGGCGGCCAGACCGGGGCGGCGGCACTGGTGCTCGGCTGGCTGGTCGGCGCGATCTTCGCGATGCTGGCGCTGGTCGGGGTGGCCGGGCCGGTGTGGCTGGCGTTGCACGTGTCGGGCCGGCGCGGACCCTGGAGCGCCGCCGCGACGACGGGCGGGTTGGCGCTGATCCTGTTTTCCGCCGGGTTGAGCTGGGGCTATGGCATGTTCGCCGCGCCCGGCGGCGGCGCGCTGGGCTATCGCATCGCCAGCGCGGTGGCGACCGGCCTGATCGTGGCGGTGGCCGCCGCCACGATCGGCTGGGTCATGCAGCGGATCGCCTACCGCCGCCTGCTGTGATCGATCAGCCGCCGACGCGGAAGGCGCAGAACTTGTTGCCGTCCAGATCGCGGAAATAGGCGCCGTAGAACGCCTGCGGCCCCTCGGGGCTGCGCAGCCCCGGCGCGCCCTCGCACGTGCCGCCCAGCGCCAATGCCTTGGCGTGGAAGGCGTCGACCTGCGCCCGTTCCTTCAGCGGGATCGCTACCATGTTGCCGTTGCCGACCGTGGCGGGGTTGCCGTCATAGGGCCGCGTCACCGCCAGCGAGGGCTGGTTGAAACTGGAGCCGTAAAGGGTGAAGCCGCGATCATCGGGCATCTCCATGATCCGCTTGGCGCCGATCGTGTCGAGCAGCGCGTCGTAGAATTCATGCGCTCTGGCGATGTCGTTGGTGCCGACGGATGCGTAACCGATCATGCCGTGTCTCCCTCAATCCTCTTCTTCGCCGGTGCACGCGCCGGTGCGCTGGCTGTCGATGGCCATCGTCATCGTCATCCCGCTGACCGGATTGCCTGGCGCCGCCTTGCCGGTCGATTGGACAACCATCTTGTAGGCGTTGGGACTGTAGCTGCCCGTCATCTTCGTCGTGCGTTCCTGGCCCGACTGGGCGCAGGTCATCTCCGCGTCGATCGTGCCGCCGGCCATGGTGAAGCGGTTGTAGCGGCAATCGCCGGCCGCCGCGTCGCCGAAGAATTTCTCCTTGGGCTTCTGGACATCCTCCGGGGTCAGGCAGGTGACGAAGCTGTGCGGCTCGCCCATGCCCTTCTTCATCTGCTCGGCCATCGCCGGTGGCGCGCCGGGGATCTGAACGTCGCTGACCGTCATCGTCCCCTTCCACTGGCCGGGCGACACGAACGCGGCGCCGCCGGTCGCGGCCTCGACCTTGGCGGCAACCTCCCCGGCGGAGGCGTTGGTGGCGGTGACGCTCGGCCCCTGATTGCACGCGGCGAGCGCGATGGGGGCGAGCAGGATCAGGCGCTTCATTACATCGATCTCCCGAGGCACGGCATCGATTGCGCCGCTGGACCTACCACACCATATTCTGCCGATATGGCAATTCAAATCCGCACCACGCTGGCCGAACCGGAGACCGGGGAGGCGTTCGTGCCGCACCGGCCTGCGCGCCCCCCCAAGGCAGAGGCGGGCCGGCGCTTCGAGATCGTCAGCGATTACGAGCCGTCGGGCGACCAGCCGACCGCGATCGCCGAACTGGTCGAGGCGGCGGCGGCGGGCGAGCGCGATCAGGTGCTGCTGGGCGTCACCGGATCGGGCAAGACCTTCACCATGGCCAAGGTGATCGAGGGGTTGCAGCGCCCGGCGCTGGTGCTCGCCCCCAACAAGATCCTCGCGGCGCAGCTCTATGGCGAATTCAAAAGCTTTTTTCCCAACAACGCGGTCGAATATTTCGTCAGCTATTACGATTATTACCAGCCGGAAGCCTACGTCCCGCGTTCCGACACCTACATCGAGAAGGAAAGCTCGGTGAACGAGTCGATCGACCGGATGCGCCATTCGGCGACTCGTTCGCTGCTGGAGCGCGACGACGTCATCATCGTCGCGTCGGTATCGTGCCTGTACGGCATCGGATCGGTCGAGACCTATTCGGCGATGATCTTTGACCTGAAGAAGGGCCAGACCGTCGACCAGCGCGAGATCATCCGAAAGCTGGTCGCGCTGCAGTACAAGCGCAACGACGCCGCGTTCGCGCGCGGCAATTTCCGGGTGCGCGGCGACAGCCTGGAGATCTTTCCGTCGCACTATGAGGATACCGCGTGGCGCGTCGCCTTCTTCGGCGACGATATCGAGGAGATCACCGAGTTCGATCCCTTGACCGGCAAGAAGGTGGCGAATCTCGACTACGTCCGCGTCTATGCCAATTCGCATTATGTGACGCCGGGGCCGACGCTGAAGCAGGCGATGGAGGGCATCCGCCACGAACTGGCCGAGCGGCTGAAGGAACTGGTTGCCGAGGGGCATCTGCTGGAGGCGCAGCGGCTCGAGCAGCGCACCAATTTCGACCTGGAGATGATCGCGGCGACCGGAAGCTGTGCGGGGATCGAGAATTACAGCCGCTTCCTGACCGGCCGCCTGCCCGGCGAGCCGCCGCCGACGCTGTTCGAGTATCTCCCCGAAAACGCGCTGCTGTTCGTCGACGAGAGCCACCAGACGATCGGCCAGATCAACGGCATGTCGCGCGGCGACCACCGCCGCAAGATCACGCTGGCCGAATATGGCTTCCGCCTGCCATCGGCGATCGACAACCGGCCGCTGCGTTTCAACGAATGGGACGCGATGCGCCCGCAGACCACCTATGTCTCCGCGACGCCGGGCGACTGGGAGATGGAGCAGACCGGCGGCGTGTTCGCCGAACAGGTGATCCGCCCGACCGGCCTGATCGACCCGCCGGTCGAGATCCGCCCGGTCGAGGAACAGGTGCAGGACCTGATCCAGGAATGTCGCAAGGTGGCCGAGGGCGGCTATCGCACGCTGGTGACGACGCTGACCAAGCGGATGGCCGAGGATCTGACCGAATATATGCACGAGGCCGGCCTGAAGGTCCGCTACATGCATTCGGACACCGAGACGCTGGAGCGGATCGAGCTGATCCGCGACCTTCGCATGGGGGTGTACGACGTGCTGGTCGGCATCAACCTGCTGCGCGAGGGACTCGATATTCCCGAGTGCGGGCTGGTGGCGATCCTCGATGCCGACAAGGAGGGGTTCCTGCGTTCGGAAACGTCGCTGATCCAGACGATCGGCCGCGCCGCGCGCAACGTCGACGGACGGGTGATCCTCTATGCCGACCGCATGACCGGCAGCATGGAACGCGCGCTCAACGAGACCAATCGCCGGCGGGAAAAGCAGCAGGCCTACAACGCCGAACACGGCATCACCCCGACGACGATCCGCCGCGACATCGGCGACATCATCGCGCACGTCGCGTCGAAGGATCAGGTGACGGTGGAGATCGAGGCCGACCGTCCGCACATGGTCGGCCACAATCTGCGCAGCTATATCGAGAGCCTCGAAAAGAAGATGCGCGACGCCGCCGCCAATCTGGAGTTCGAGGAGGCGGGCCGGCTGCGCGACGAGATCCGGTCGCTGGAGGCCGAGGAGCTTGGCCTGCCGCCGAGCGAGCACAAGGCGCCGCTGATGGGCCGTTCGACCGAGGGCAAGCCCGGCACGCGCAAGACCCGTTATGGCAAGACCCAGCGCAAGTTCGGCGGCGCCGGGCGCGCCTGACCGGCGCGTCGTTCGCGCAACCTCGGCGAGCCGGTCGGCGCGTGCGGCGGCGAAAGGTTGAGGCCGGCCCCCGCTTCGCCCATAGAAGCGGGATGCGTCGTGTCCTTCCCATCCGTGCGCTCGCGCCCGTCGCGCTCGCCGTCGCCGTGCTTGCCGGCTGCGTGCCGCAAGGCAGCCCGCCGGCTCCCGAGCCGCCCGCACGGCCCGTTCCGGTGCCGTCGCCCCAACCGGCGCCGCCTCCGCCGCCTGAGCTGGGCGCGGACTGGCGCGACTGGCCGCTGACGCCCGGCGACTGGGTTTATCGGCAGGATGCGCGCGGCGGCATCGCGCTCTATGGCCGTCCCGGCGCCGATGCCGCGCTGACGCTGCGCTGCGACCGTGCCGACCGCGCCATCTACCTGTCGCGCGCGGGCAGCGGCGCGACCGCCTTCACCGTCCGCACCAGCACGCAGGCGAAGACGCTGCCGGCGCAGCCTACCGGCGGATCGCCCGCCTATCTGGCGACGCGGATCGCCCCTGACGATCGGCTGCTCGACGCGATGGGGTTCAGTCGCGGGCGCTTCATCGTCGAGACCGCCGGGATGGCGCCGCTGGTGGTGCCTGCCTGGGCCGAGGTGCTGCGGATCGTCGAGGACTGCCGCGACTGATCGGGCCGTTCATGCGTTGATCGCGCATGAAGGAGACCCGTCGTGATCCGCAAGCTCAAGTCCGGCGAATACCGCCTCTATTCGCGCAAGGTCGATCCGGCGACGCACAAGCGCCGCAACCTCGGCACCTTTGCCAGCCGCGCGGCGGCCGAGAAGCACGAGCGCGAGGTGCAATATTTCAAGAGACACTGAAGGGGTGCCGCGCGCCGCTCACCGGCGAACCGCAGACCTGAGAGAATCGGTCAGAATCAAAAACATTTCAAGACTTGAATGCTGATGCCGGGTGATTCACATATGGGGCGTGCCCGGATACGTGGCACGGTGTTTCAACAAGCGAAAGGAGGTGATCCGATGTCTCATGGTTCAGCAATGGGGTCGGTTCAGTTCGTTCGGGAGACGCGCCGCTAAATCCGCCGGTCCGGGCGGGGGGTATCCTCCCCCAGTCAACGCCCGGTCCACAGGATGAAGCGGTCCGCATGGTCTCCCGGGCTGGAGCTTCCGGCCGCTGACCATGTCGGAGGTCGCCGGGTGCCTTGGACGGGCATCCGGCGGCCTCTTTCATTTTGACGCCCGCGCAAAGGGGAACGGCATGGCCGACCGCATCCTGGTCTTCTACGGTTCCTATCGCCGCGACCGCATGGGTATCCGGCTGGCCGACTATCTGGTCGCCGGGCTGCGCGCGCGCGGCGCCGATGTCGAGCTGATCGACGCCAAGGCGGTCGACCTGCCGATGCTCGACCGGATGTACAAGGAATATGCGCCGGGCGAGGCGCCGCCGGCGATGGCCGATCTGGCCGCCAAGATCGTCGCCGCCGACGCCTTTGTCTTTGTCACCGGCGAATATAACTGGGGGCCGCAGCCGGGGCTCAAGAACCTGACCGACCATTATCTGGAGGAATGGTTCTGGCGGCCCGCGGCGATCGCCAGCTATTCGGCCGGGCGATTGAGCGGCGCGCGCAGCAATTCGATCTGGCACGCCATCCTGAGCGAGATGGGGATGGCGGTGATCTCCTCGACGCTGACGGTCGGGCCGATCGGGCAGACGCTGGACACCGCCGCGCAGCCGATCGGTGACGGCGGCGCGGCGCTCGACCGCCAGTTCCCGCGCTTCGCCGACGATCTGGCGTGGTGGACCGAGGCGGCACGCGCGCAGCGCGCCCGGCAGGCGCCGCCCTATTGAGCGCGCGGGTACCGGCGACCGCAAGCGCCATCGCCCTGCTCGCGCTGTCGGCGTGCGCGGGGGGCAACTACCGGCCGGTCAGCGACCAGCCGGTTCGCATCGGCAAGCCCTACACCATTCGCGGCGAGACCTATGTCCCCGCCGCCGACCCGACCTATGACGTGCTCGGCTATGCCAGCTGGTACGGCAGCGAATCCGGCAACCGCACCGCCAACGGCGAGCGGTTTCGCCCGGCGTGGATCACCGCCGCGCATACCAGCCTGCCGCTGCCGACCTATGTCGAGGTGACCGCGCTCGATACCGGCCGGCGGATCGTGGTGCGGGTCAACGATCGCGGCCCGTTCGTGAAAGGGCCGCGCATCATCGACCTGTCGCGCGGCGCGGCGGAGCAGCTCGGGATGCGCGGGCAGGGCGTCGCGCCGGTGCGGGTCCGCCGGATCGAGCCGTCCGAGGGCGACCGCGCGCGGCTGCGCAAGGGCAAGCCGACGCGCGCCCTGCCGCCGGTGGATGAGGCGACGCTGCGCAACCTGCGCGGGCAGCTTTCGGCGGCGGGCTTCTAGACGCGGTCGCGCGCCGCCTTGCCGAACAGGCCCGCCGATATCAGCCACAGCGTCGAGAACACGCCGGTGCCGAGCGCGACCTCATATACGCCGGCATAGCCGGGCGAGGCCCATCCCGCCGCCAGCGCGATCCCGCCGACGAGCGCCTGAGCGGCGGCGGTGGTTGCCATCACCCGCGCCATCCCCGCCGCGCGGAACCGCGCGAGCGCGGCGCCAACGGCGGCGATGGCGATGACGCCGACGAACAGCAGGTTGGCGGGGTTGTCCTCATCGCCAAGGATGCCGACCGCACCGTTGACCCACAATAGCAGGAAGGCGGCGACAACCGCGATGCCGCAGCCGGCGCGATAGGCGATGTCGCGCGACCGGCGCACCACCAGTTCCATCGTCAGCCCGGCCCCGCCGAGCAGCACCGCCATCGCGACATAGTCGAACGCGGTCCACGGCGCCCCGGCGATCGCGGGAAGCAGCAGGACAAATCCCGCGATGCCCCAGACGATCACCCGCCAGGGAATGCGGTGCCGCGCGGGGTCGGTGTTGGTCGTGTCGGTCATGGTCGAGCCTCATGCTTGTGGAGGCCCGTCGTCTAACCGGCGCACCGGTGAGCGGCATGAGCGGCAGGTGAGCAATTGCTGAAATCGAAGGTCAGCCCTCCGCCGCCAGCCCCTTGAGCCGATACAGCACCTCCAGCGCCTCGCGCGGGCTGAGCGCGTCGATGTCGAGCGCGTCGAGTTCGTGGCGGAGCGCATCGACCGCGACTTCCTCCGCTTCAGCCGCCGCCGCGAACAGCGGCAGATCGTCCAGCCCCGCCGCGATGCCGCCGGTCTTCGCGCGTCCGGCCTCCAGCTTGTCGAGCACCGCCTTGGCGCGCTTGATCGTCACAGGGGGTAGCCCGGCCAGCCGCGCGACCGCGAGCCCGTAACTACGGTCGGCCGCGCCCTCGGCCACCTCATGCAGCAGGACCAGATCGCCCTTCCACTCGCGCGCGCGGACGTGGTGGAGGGTCAGCGCGTCGCAGCGTTCGGCCAGCCGGGTCAGCTCGTGATAATGGGTGGCGAACAGGCAGCGGCAGCGGTTGTCCTCATGGATCGCCTCGACCACCGCCCAGGCGATCGCCAGCCCGTCATAGGTGCTGGTGCCGCGCCCGACCTCATCGAGGATGACGAAGCTGCGCGGCGTCGCCTGCGCCAGGATCGCGGCGGTCTCGACCATCTCGACCATGAAGGTCGATCGCCCGCGCGCGAGATTGTCCGAGGCGCCGACGCGGCTGAACAGCCGGTCGACCAGCCCCAGCGTCGCGCGAGTGGCGGGAACATAGCTGCCCGCCTGTGCAAGCACCGCGATCAGCGCGTTCTGGCGCAGGAAGGTCGACTTGCCGCCCATGTTCGGCCCGGTCACCAGCCATAGCCGTGACGTTTCCGACAGGGCGCAGTCGTTGGCGACGAAGCGGCCCCCCGATCGGGCGATGGCGGTCTCGACCACCGGATGGCGTCCACCCTCGATTTCGAAACAGGCGTGGTCGACCAGCGTGGGCAGCGCCCAGCCGCCCTCCGCCGCGCGCTCGGCCAGCCCCGCCGCGACGTCGATCCGCGCGAGCGCGTCGGCAGTGCGGGCGATCGCCTCGCGAGTCGCCAGCGCCTGCGCGGTCAGATCCTCCAGATGCGCGGCCTCGGCGGCGAGGGCGTGGGCGCCGGCCTGGCCGACCTTGATCGCCACCTCGTGCAATTCGGGGGCGTTGAAACGGACCACCCCGGCGAGTGTCTGGCGGTGGGTGAAGCCCGAATCGGGGCGCATCAGCGGATCGGCGGCGCGCGCCGGCACCTCGATATGATAGCCGAGCACGCCGTTGTGACGGATCTTGAGCGTGGGCGTGCCGGTCGACTCGCGATATTGCGCCTCCAGCGCGGCGATCGCGCGGCGGCCGCCGGCCCCGGCATCGCGCAGGTCATCGAGCGCGGCGTCATATCCCTCCGCGATATAGCCGCCATGCGCGGCGTCGATCGGCGGAGCGGGGACCAGCGCGCGCGCGAGCAGATCGATCAACGCGCCGTGCCCCTGGAGCCGGGGCGCCAGTGCGACCAGCAGCGGCGGCTCGCTGAGTTGGCCGAGCGTCTCGCCCAACCGCCATGCGCCGTCGAGCCCGTCGCGGAGCTGGCCGAGATCGCGCGGGGAGCCTCGCCCCGCCGCCAGCCGACCCAGCGCGCGGCCGATGTCGGGCAGCGCACGCAGCGTGGCGCGGGTCCGCTCGCGCAGGCCGGAGTCGTCGTGGAAAAGTTGGACCAGCGCCAGCCGGCCCTCGATCGCCGCCTTGTCCATCAGCGGCGCGGACAGGTCGGCGCCGAGCAGCCGTGCGCCCGCGCCGGTGACGGTCCGGTCGATCGCGTCGAGCAGCGATCCGGCGCGGGTGCCGGCGGTGCTGAGCGTCAGCTCCAGGCTCTCGCGCGTCGCCGCGTCGATCGCCATCGCCGCTTCGGATCGGGAGACGCGCGGCGGGCGGAGGAACGGCAGGCTGCCGCGCGCGGTATGCTCCAGATAGGCGATCAGCCCGCCCGCCGCCGCCAGCGCCGCGCGCGACATGCGGCCATAGCCGTCGAGCGTGGCAACGCCGTGAAGGTGCTTGAGCCGGTCCTCGCCGCGTGCGCTGTCGAAATCGGCGCGGGGCCGGTGGACGGTGGCGTCGGGCCACCCGTCCTCGGCGGCGACCACTTCCGCCGCACCCAGCCGCGCCAGCTCGGCGCCCAGACCGGCGACATCGGTCTCGATCACCTCGAACCGCCCGGTCGAGATGTCGGCGGCGGCGATCGCCACCCCGCCACCCGCCTCGCCCACCGCCGCGCACCAGTTGGCGGTGCGAGAATCGAGCAGAGTCTCCTCGGTCAACGTGCCCGCCGTCACCACGCGGATGATCGCGCGGGCGACCAGCGCCTTGCTGCCGCGCGCCTTCTTCGCTTCCTCGGGGCTTTCGATCTGGTCGGCGATGGCGACGCGGTGCCCGGCCTTGATCAGCCGGGCGAGATACCCCTCCATGCTGTGCGCCGGCACGCCGCACATCGGGATCGGCGCGCCGCCGTGCTCGCCGCGCGCGGTCAGCGCGATGTCGAGCACCGCGCTGGCTACCTTCGCATCGTCGAAGAACAGCTCGTAGAAATCGCCCATCCGGTAGAACAGCAGGCAATCGTCCGCCTCCGCTCGCAACGCGAGATACTGGGCCATCATCGGCGTGGGGGCGGCGTCGGCCATCGCGGCTGGGTAGCGGGGCAGTGAGATTGACCGCAAGCCCCGATCTCCCTTCGACAAACGGCGTGGGCGCGGTTTAAGGGACTGTCTCCAGCGAGAGGGGTAGGCGATGTCCGAAGAAGCCAGCGTGCAATTTTCCGAACGAGAGGCGCTGCTGTTCCACTCGGAAGGGCGCCCCGGCAAGATCGAGATCGTCGCGTCGAAGCCGATGGCGACCCAGCGTGATCTGGCGCTGGCCTATTCCCCCGGCGTGGCGGTGCCGGTGCAGGCGATCGCCGACGATCCCGCCACCGCCTATGACTATACCGCCAAGGGCAATCTGGTCGCCGTCATCTCCAACGGCACCGCGATCCTCGGCATGGGCAACCTCGGCGCGCTGGCGTCGAAGCCGGTGATGGAGGGCAAGGCGGTGCTGTTCAAGCGCTTCGCCGACGTCGACGCGATCGACATCGAGCTGAAGTCCGAGAACGTCGACCGCCTGATCGATGCGATCGAGCTGATGGAGCCGAGCTTCGGCGGCATCAACCTGGAGGATATCAAGGCGCCCGAATGCTTCATCATCGAGCAGACGCTTCGGGAACGCATGAACATCCCGGTGTTCCACGACGATCAGCACGGCACGGCGATCATCACCGCCGCCGGCCTGGTCAACGCCTGCCTGCTGACCGGCCGCAAGCTGGAGGACATCAAGGTGGTGGTGAACGGCGCCGGCGCCGCCGCGATCGCCTGCACCGAGCTGATCAAGGCGCTGGGCGTGCGCCACGACAACGTCATCATGTGCGACCGTACCGGCGTTATCTATCAAGGCCGTGAGGACGTGAACCAGTGGCAGTCGGCGCACGCCGCGCGCACCGAACGCCGCTCGCTGACCGACGCGCTGGTCGGCGCCGACGTGTTCCTGGGTCTGTCCGCCGCCGGCGCGCTCAAGCCCGAGATGGTCAAGGACATGGCCAAGGCGCCGATCATCTTCGCCATGGCCAACCCCGAGCCGGAGATCCGGCCGGAGGCGGCGACGGCGGTGCGCCCCGACGCGATCGTCGCGACCGGCCGTTCGGATTATCCGAACCAGGTCAACAATGTCCTCGGTTTCCCCTTCATCTTTCGTGGCGCGCTCGACGTGCGCGCGACCGGCATCAACGACGCGATGAAGATCGCCGCCGCCAACGCGATCGCCGAACTGGCGCGCGAGCGCGTGCCGGAAGAGGTCGCGGCGGCCTATGGCGTGCGCCACGTGTTCGGGCCGGAATATATCATCCCGGCGCCGTTCGATCCCCGACTGATGGAGGTGGTGCCCGCGGCGGTCGCGCAGGCGGCGATGGATTCGGGGGTGGCGACCAAGCCGATCCTCGACATGGCCGCGTACCGCCAGGCGCTGCGCGCGCGGCTCAACCCGACCACGTCGGTGCTGACCCTCGCCTACGAAGGCGCGCGCGCGCATCCCAAGCGCGTGCTGTTCGCCGAGGGCGAGGAGGAAGTGGTGCTGCGCGCCGCGATCGCCTTCCGCGAAGGGGGTTACGGCACGCCGGTGCTGGTCGGGCGCGACGACGTGCACGATCGGCTGCGCGCGCTGGGGGTCAATGACCCCGAGAGCTATGAGGTCCACAACAGCCGCACGTCGCGGCTGGTGCCGACGATGGTCGACTTCCTCTACCAGCGGCTGCAACGGCGCGGCTATCTGCGCCGCGATGTCGAGCGGATGATCAATCAGGACCGCAACATCTTTGGCGCGGTGCTGCTCCAGCTCGGTGAGGCGGATGCGATGATCACCGGCGTCACGCGTACCTATGCCCATTCGATCCGCGAGGTCCGCCGCGTGATCGACCCCGAGGCGGGCCGCACGCCGTTCGGCGTCCACGTGCTGGTCGGGCAGAGCCACACCGTGTTCATGGCGGACACGACGATCAACGAGCGGCCGAGCGCCGAGGAACTGGCCGACATCGCCGAGCAGACCGCGGCGGTGGCGCGGCGGATGGGGCACGAGCCGCGAGTCGCCTTCCTCAGCTATTCGACCTTTGGCAATCCGCCGGGGCAGTGGCTGGAGAACCTGCGCGAGGCGGTCAAGGTGCTCGACGCCCGCCAGGTCGGGTTCGAATATGAAGGCGAAATGTCGCCCGACGTCGCGCTCAATCCGCGCCAGCTGGCGAATTACCCGTTCGCGCGGCTGTCCGGCCCGGCCAACGTGCTGATCATGCCGGGCCTGCAATCGGCCAACATCTCGGCCAAGCTGCTGCGCGAGCTGGGCGGCGACAGCGTGATCGGCCCGATGCTGATCGGCATGGAAAAGCCGGTGCAGGTCGCGGTGATGACCAGCACCGCCAGCGAACTGGTGACGCTGGCGGTGCTCGCCGCGGGCGGGATCGCGCGATAGGACGAAACCGCCCCGGCGCGCCCGCGGGGGACGCGCCGGGAGCGTGGTTCGATCAGCCGTCGATCCGCGTCTGGATCGACGCGTTGACGATGCCGCCGTCGACGGTGATCGTGTCGCCGACGACATAGTCGCCCGCGCGGCTGGCGAGGTAGATCGCCGCCGCCGCCATGTCTTCCGGCTCACCGATCCGGCGCGACGGAATCGCCTGCGCCACCGAATCGCCATGGTCGCGCGCGTCGCGGTTCATCTCGCTGGCGAACGCGCCGGGGGCGATCGAGGTGACGTTGATCGAATCCTCGATCAGCCGCGCGGCGATGCGCTTGGTCAGATAGATCAGCGCCGATTTCGAGGCGTGGTAGCTGTAGGTTTCCCACGCGTTCAGCCGCTGGCCGTCGATCGAGGTGATGTTGATCACCTTGGCCGGACGCGCCCGGCTCGCCCCGGCCTTGAGCATCGGGTGCAGCGCCTGGGTGAGGAAGAACGGCGACTTGACGTTCAGGTCCATCACCTTGTCCCAGCCGCTTTCCGGGAAATCCTCGAACGGCACGCCCCACGCCGCGCCGGCGTTGTTGACCAGGATGTCGAGATGATCCTCGCGCTCGCCGATCTGCGCGGCCAGCGCCTTGCACCCTTCCACCGTCGACACGTCCTGCGGCAGCGCGATCGCGTTGGGGCCAAGTTCGGCGACGGCGTCGTCGCAGGCAGCGGCCTTGCGCGACGAGATGTAGACCTTGGCCCCCTGGGCGATGAAGCCGGCGGCGATCATCTTGCCGATGCCGCGCGACCCGCCGGTGACGAGCGCGATCCGTCCGTCGAGGCGGAACAGGTTGGTGGTGTCCATCGTCATTGTCTCCTGATGTCGGTCCGGCCCGACGCTTGCCCGTCATGGGCACGCATCGCCGGTCCCCTGGGTGATCGGGTTATCCGCCGCGCTTCAGCGTCTCGCGGGCGATGATGAGCTGCTGGATCTGGCTGGTGCCTTCGTAGATGCGGAACAGGCGGACATCGCGGTAGAGTCGCTCGATGCCATAATCGGCGATGTAGCCGGCGCCGCCGAAGATCTGGACCGCGCGGTCGGCGACGCGGCCGACCATCTCGCTGGCGAAATATTTGGCGGCGGCCGATTCCATCACCACGTCCCGGCCCGCGTCCTTTGCGGCGGCGGTTTCCAGCACCATCGCGCGCGCGACCAGCGCCTCGGTCTTGCTGTCGGCGATCATCGCCTGGATCAACTGGTGCTCGGCGATCGGCTTGCCGAACTGGCGGCGCTCGGTGGCGTAGGCGACACAATCCGCGATCAGCCGTTCGGCCACCCCGACGCACACCGCCGCGATATGCAGCCGGCCGCGATCGAGCACGCGCATCGCGATCTTGAAGCCCTCGCCCTCCGCGCCCAGCCGGTTGGCGGCGGGGACGGGGACGTCGTCGAGGATGACGTCGGCGACCTTGGCGCCCTTTTGCCCCATCTTGTGCTCGGGCTCGCCGATCGACACGCCGGGCAGGTCGCGCGGGACGAGGAACGCCGATACCCCGCGCGCGCCGGGATCGTCGCCGGTGCGCGCCATCACCGTGAACAGGTCCGCCTTGTCGGCATTGGTGATGAACCGTTTGGTGCCCGACAGGCGATAGACGTCGCCGTGGCGCACCGCGCGCGTCTTGACCGCCCCCGAATCCGATCCGACGTCGGGTTCGGTCAGCGCGAAGCTGGTGATGATGTCGCCGCTGGCGATGCGCGGCAGCCACGCCGCCTTTTGTTCCGGGGTGCCGGCCATCACCAGCCCCTGCGACCCGATCCCGACATTGGTGCCGAAGCTCGACCGGAACGCCGGGGTGGTGCGCCCCAGTTCGATCGCGACGCGTGCTTCCTCGGCCATCGTCAGGCCCAGCCCGCCATATTCCTCGGCGATCGACAGGCCGAACAGGCCCATCGCCTTCATCTCGGCGATCACCTCGCCCGGAATCGCGTCCGCCGCCTCGACCGCGCTTTCCAGCGGGCGGAGCCGCTCCGTCACGAAACGCCGTACCGTTTCGATCAGGGCGTCGAATGTGTCCGGATCGAGCGCCATCGCTTTCCCTCCTATCCACGTTTGCCGACCTGCTAGTCGGGGATGGGGAAGCCCGCAAGTGCAGCATACCGCTTTTTCAAATGCCGATTGACGGGGCGATGGCCGATCCTATGCTGCCGCGAAAATGTGAGGAGTGGTTATGCGTTTCGTGGGCAAGCGCGCTGTGGTGACCGGCGGCGCATCCGGGATCGGCCGAGCGACGGCGGAGAGGCTCGCGCAGGACGGTGCCGAGGTGTGGATCGGCGACATCGACGATGCCGGGGGCGAAGCGGTGGCGGCGGCGGTGGGTGGTCGGTATCATCGCTGCGACGTCAGCGACCCCGTCCAGATCGCGGCGCTGGTCGGCGCGGCGGACGCGGCGGGCGGGCTCGACCTGCTGGTCAACAACGCCGGCGCGGGCGGATCGCGCGAGCGGATCGACGCGATCTCCGCCGACGAGTGGGACCGCACCCATGCGTTGCTGCTGCGATCGGTGGTGATGGGGATCCGCCATGCCGCGCCGCTGATGGCGAAGCGCGGCGGCGGCGCGATCGTCAACACGTCCTCCGTCTCCGCGTTCCAGTCGGGCGCGGCGCCGATCGCCTATTCCGTGGCGAAGGCGGCGGTGATCCACCTGACCCGGCTGGCGGCCGCCGAACTGTCGCAGCACAATATCCGGGTCAACGCGGTCGCGCCCGGCTTCATCACCACCAACATCTTCACCGCGTCGCTGGGCATGACCGGCGCGGCGCGCGACCAGGCCAACGCGATGATCGCCGGGGCGGCGGCGCAGGCGCAGCCGGTGCGCCGCGCCGGCCGGCCCGAGGATATCGCCGCCGCCATCGCCTATCTGCTGAGCGACGAGGCCGGCTTCGTCACCGGCACTCACCTGCTGGTCGACGGCGGCATGAACATCGGCCCGCGTCATAGCTGGGACCCCGACGTACCCAGCTTCTTCGATGCGATCGGCAAGGCGGCCGGCCAGTGAGCACTGCCGCGTCGGATGCGCGGGCGGGCGCGCTGCCGCCCGTCCGGCGGATCGGGCAGGGGACGATGCTGGCCTATGCGTTCGGCGCGGTCGCCTATGGCGTCAAGGATTCGGGGTTCGGCACCTTCCTGCTGCTGTTCTACAACCAGGTGATCGGACTGCCCGCGGCAACGGTCGGGCTGGTGGTGATGTGCGCGCTGCTGATCGACGCGCTGATCGATCCGGCGGTGGGCTTCCTGTCCGATCGCACGCGCGGCCGGTGGGGGCGGCGGCACCCGTGGATGTACGCGGCGGCGCTGCCGATCGCGGTGGGCTGGATATTCCTGTGGAACCCGCCGGCGCTGTCCGAACCGGCGACGTTGCTGTGGCTGTTCGTGATGGCGGTGGTCGTGCGATCGGCGGTGTCCTGCTACGAAGTGCCGTCGGTGGCGCTGACGCCCGAGCTGACCGCCGACTATGACGAGCGCACGCGGATCATGGCCTATCGCTACCTGTTCGGCTGGGCGGGCGGGCTGGTGATGCTGGTCGCGGCCTATCAGGTCTTCCTCGCGCCGACCCCCGCCTTTGCCAACGGGCTGCTCAACCGCGCCGGCTATGCCAATTTCGCGATCGCGGGCGCGGTGCTGATGGCGGTGGCGATCCTGGCGTCGGCGCTGGGTACCCACCATGAGATCAAGCACCTGCCGCGCCCGGACCTGCGCGGCGGCACGCTTCGTTCGAGCTTTGCCGAACTGATGGCGACGGTGCGCAACCGCGCGTTCCTGGTGCTGATGCTGGCGGGGGTGTGCGCCTACACCAATCAGGGGATCAGCTATGCGCTGTCCAACTATCTCTACAGCTATGTGTGGGGATTCCGGGGCGCGACCTTCGTCTATCTGATGTTCGTGCTGTTCACCGGCGTTGTCCTGGCGTTCCTGTTCGCGCCGCGCGCCGCCAAGCGGTTCGGCAAGCCGCGCACCGCCGCGGTGGCGGTGTCGCTGGCGATGCTGTTCCAGACCGCACCCTATTGGCTGCGGCTGGCGGGGTGGTTTCCCGACGTCGGTGCGCCGCTGCTGATCCCGACGCTGTTCGGCACCTATATCCTGTCCACCGCGCTCAACGTGTCCGCGTTCATCATCGGCGCGTCGATGATGGCCGACGTGGTCGAGGATTCGGAAACCCGCACCGGCATGCGATCCGAAGGCGTGTTCTTCGCCGGATCGTTCTTCGTCCAGAAATGCACGTCGGGCATCGGCATCTTCCTGGCCGGGCTGATCCTGGCGATGGCGGGTTTCCCGGAAAAGGCGACGCCGGGCATGGTGCCGGTGGCGACGATCGACCGGCTGACGATCGTCTATGGCGGGATCTACCTCGCGCTGGCGTTCACTTCCGCGCTGCTGTTCCTGCGTTTCCCGTTCGGCAAGGCCGAACATGACGCGCGCATCGCGCGGATGGCGGGGGCGTAGACTTGGGGAGTCCGCAGGGGCTGAACGGCAATGCCCGCCGATGGAGCGGACTCCACCGACGGGCACCATTTCCTCCCCAGGAAACCTTTGATCCTGGCCGGCGCGGGCCTGGTTGGGAGCAACCCCGCGCCGGCGGGAACCTCACCCCAGCCGGCCGAGCCGGTGGTAGAGGTTCGAGAACTTGGCCGAACGCGGCTCGTCGGCGATGCGCTTCACATAGTCGCCGATCGCTTCCTTCATCAGGTCGAAGTCCTCGGTCGAGAAGACGGCGCGGCTGCGATTGGGTTCGGTGGTCATGGCTCTTCTCCTTTCTGTGAGTCACCTCAGGCGGCTTCGGTGAACTGGGCCGATTCGGTCGATTCGGCGAGCGCGGTGGTCGAGCTTTGCCCGCCGGCCAGCGTCGTCGCGATCAGATCGAAATAGCCGGTGCCGACCTCGCGCTGGTGCTTGGTCGCGGTGTAGCCGTTGGCTTCGCTGGCGAACTCCGCCTGCTGCAGCTCCGAATAGGCGGCCATGCCGCGGTCCTTGTAGCCGCGCGCCAGCTCGAACATGCCGTGGTTGAGCTGGTGGAAGCCCGCCAGCGTCACGAACTGGAACTTGTAGCCCATCGCGCCGATCTCCCGCTGGAAGCGGGCGATGGTGTCCTTGTCGAGGTTCTTTTCCCAGTTGAAGCTGGGCGAGCAATTGTACGCCAGCATCTTGTTCGGATGTTCCTTCTTGATCGCCTCGGCGAAACGGCGGGCGTCGTCGAGGTTGGGGTAGGAGGTTTCCCACCACAGCAGATCGGCATGTTCGGCGAACGCTAGCCCGCGCTTGATGCAATGATCGACGCCGGTGCCGTCCTTGAGGCGGAAGAACCCCTCCGGCGTACGCTCGCCGGTCAGGAACTCGCGGTCGCGCTCGTCGACGTCGCTGGTGATCAGCTTCGCGCTTTCGGCATCGGTGCGGGCGCAGATGATCGTCGGCACGCCCGACACGTCGGCGGCGAGCCGCGCGGCGTCGAGGTTGCGGATGTGCGCCTGCGTCGGGATCAGCACCTTGCCGCCCAGATGGCCGCACTTCTTTTCGGAGGCGAGCTGGTCCTCATAATGCACGCCCGCCGCGCCCGCCGCGATGTACGCCTTCATGATCTCGAAGCAGTTGAGCGGGCCGCCGAAGCCGGCCTCGGCATCCGCGACGATCGGGGCGAACCAGTCGCGGGTCGCGCCGCCTTCCATATGCTCGATCTGGTCGGCGCGCTGGAGCGTCGCGTTGATGCGGCGCGCCAGTTCCGGCCCGGCGTTCGACGGGTAGAGCGACTGGTCGGGATACATCTGCCCGGCGGTGTTGGCGTCGGCGGCGACCTGCCAGCCCGACAGATAGATCGCCTGCAATCCGGCGCGGACCATCTGCATCGCCTGGTTGCCGCTGAGCGCGCCGAGGGCGTTGATGTAATCCTCCGACTTGAGCAGTTCCCACAGCCGCAGCGCGCCGCGACGGGCGAGCGTATGCTCGACCGGCAGCGAGCCGCGCAGCTTGGCGACGTCGTCCGCCGAATAGGGCCGGACGATGCCGTCGAAACGGCCGGCGGGGGCGGGGACGAGGTCTTCGAAGCTGATCGACATTGTCGTGTCCTTTACAGTGCGGGGCCGATTTGGGTGAAGGTCACAGCAAAGTCACACGTGAACGCGCTTTTTCGGTGTGGGATTGTGCCTTTCACGCCATCGGCGGTTGTCGCGTTGTAAAAATATTTACAAAGCACTCCGGTTTTGCGAGAACGCCGGCGATGGCCGATCGCAAGCTCTTCGCCGGACATGCGGTGCGCCGGCTGCGGCGGACGCTGGGGCTGACCCAGGCGGCGATGGCCGAGGCGCTGGAGGTGTCGCCCAGCTACCTCAACCTGATCGAGCGCAACCAGCGCCCGCTGACCGCGACATTGCTGCTGCGGCTGGCCGAGGCGTTCGATTTCGACCCGCGCGCGCTGGCGGCGGGCGAGCCGGGCGGCGGCGCCCACGGGCTGCGGCGGCGGCTGGCCGATCCGATGTTCGCCGATCTGGCGGTCGATCGTGCCGAGGTGGAGGAATGGCTGGCGGGCGCGCCGGGCGGGGCGGAGGCGTTCGCGCGCGCCTATGACCGGATCGGGATCGGCAGCGGCGCGGCGGCGGACGAGGCGCCCGACGCCGGCACGCTGGTGCGGCGCGAGATCGAGCGGTGGCGCAACCATTTCACCGACCTCGACGCCGCCGCGGAGGCGCTGGCCGACGAACTGCGGCAGGGCGCGGGCGACCTGTTCGGCGCGATGGCCGAGCGGCTGCGCGTCAAGCACCAGCTATCGATCCGCATCCTGCCGCTGGAGGTGATGCCCGACGTGCGCGTGCGGCTCGACCTGCACGCGCGGCAACTGCACTTGTCGGAGACGCTCGACCCCGCCTCCCGCAGCTTCGCGCTGGCGCGGCAACTGGGGCAGAACGAGGCGCGCGGCGAGATCGACGCGCTGGCGCGCGGCGCCGGCTTTGCCGACCGCACCGCCGAGCGGATGTTTCGCCGCCACCTGACCGGTTATTTCGCGGCGGCGGTGATGATGCCCTATGCCCGCTTCCTGCGCGCGTGCGAGGCGACCGGATACGACCTGGAGCTGCTGCGGCGCCGGTTCGGGGCGAGCGCCGAACAGGTCGCGCACCGGCTGACCACCCTGCAACGCGTGGGCGCGCGCGGGCTGCCGTTCTTCATGCTGCGCACCGACCGCGCGGGGCAGGTGTCGAAGCGGTTCGCCGGGGCGAGCGGATCGCCGCTGGTCGAGGGACCGGGGCTGTGCCCGCTGTGGGATGTGTTCGCGGCGTTCGCGCGGCCCGACGAGCGGATCGTGCAGGTGGTGGCGCTGGAGGATGGCACGCGGTGGTTCACCAGTTCCCGCTGCGTCGGGCCGGCGGGCGGCTGGACCGGCGCGGTGCGCGCGCGGTTCGTGGTGACGCTTGGGCTGGCGGCCGAGGCGGCCGGCGGGCTGGCGGCGGCGCGCGGCATCGACCTGAGCGGCGCGGCGGCGCCGATCGGGCTGGGCTGCCGCGCGTGCACCCGCCCCGACTGTCCCCAGCGATCCGCCCCGCCGGCCGGGCGGGCGCAGACCGTCAACGAACGCGAAATGGGGGTGTCGCCGTTCGGGTTCGTCGGGGATTGGAAAAGTTAAGGCGAGCGATCGCTGCGTTCTCAAAATCCTCTTGAATGGAAATAGTTGTGTTCAGCCTGGCTACTCATTGGAATGAAACGGGCGCGGTAAATCCGGCTGACCAGCAGGTCTCGTTCCGTGATTTTCCCGGATAGTTCCACTTTTACGAGCCCCGGTTGCCTCCATTTCTTTCGAAGTGCTTCGGTCAGCAATGCTCCAGAGGGAGTGAATCGCCAGTCGCTGAGAGGAATCGCGCGACGCCGACACTTATCTGCGATCAAGATGTGGCCATGCTCGGAGGTGCCAACTACCGTGCCAGTCCATCGTATTTCTTTCCCGCTCCAGCCGATTAAAATTTTTGGTAGGTCGCATAAACTATCGGATGGTGGAGCCGGATTTCCACATGACAATATTGTAGACATGAAAATAGTTAGAAATACTATTTTTAATACTCTAATTAACATCTCTCTAGTTAAACTATAATAAAAAACCATACTGAAGCGGATATAATTTTTCATCACGATTGATCCAGTTCTTTTTGATAAAATACTGGAGATTGTAAGTTTTCTGAAGCCTATCCCCCCGCCACGCAATCGCCGTCACGGACGCCAGCGACGCTGCCGACGTCGAGGATGATCTTCGCCCGGCGGGAGAAGGTCAGCGCCTGCCAGCGGCCGCTGTTGCCGATCGCGGTGCGGCTGCGCAGGAAGGTGAGGTGGAGCAACTCGTACTGCTCCGGGTCGATCCGGCCGGCGTCGATCATGCAGCCCCAGCGTTCGACGTTCCACGCATAGTCACGCGCGATGCCGTCCTGGTCGATCGTCTCCGCCAGCGCGCGATACCACGCCAGGATCGCGCGCAGGCGTGGCCAGCGTTCCGCCGGCGGCATCGCGGCGAGCCTGGCGCGCAGGCGGGCGATGTCCTCATCGGCGGGGAGGCCGCCCTGCTGGACGCGGGTGTCGATCGCCCAGCGGACCTTGCGCGCGGTGATCGGTCCGTCCGGGAACACGCGCAGCAGATCGAGCCGGACCGTGTCGAGCAGCGCGACATAGGCGTCGGTCTGGATCTGCAACATCGCGTCGCTTTCGAAGATCGCGGTCAGTTCGGCGTCGAGCGTGGGCGAGAGATGGCCGGCGGCATCCTGTGCGGCGAGGATCGCGGTACGGCATTTCCGGGCGACCGGCACCGACAGGCACGGTTTCGACAGCAGCAGCTTGCCATAGGTGGGTGCGAGCAATCTCAGGCCGCGCTTGAACCGGCCGCGCGAGCGGAAGCTGTCGCGCCAGCGCACGAGCACCGGTTGCAGGCTGCCGGTGCCGAAATTCCACTGCGCCATGCCGACCGAGATCAACTGGCCGTCGAAATTGCCGGTCGGCATCGCCCAGCAGCCCATCGTCTCGGGAATCGCGGTTTCCGCCATGCGCGCGAAGATCGCCGCGCGATCGAGGCCGATGCCGGCGAGGCGATCGGCGGCGGCGGGATCGATGCGGAGGAAGGGGACGCCGTCGGTGCCGCCGGGGCTGTCGCCGACCATGCGGCAGGCGGGTGGGCCCTGCGGTGGCGGGGTCTGGGGCGCCGGGGTCTGGGGCGGCGATGTCTGGGGCGGCGGGGTCTGGGCGTGAACGGCCGGGACGGCGAAAGCGAGGGTGGCGGCCACGACGAACGGAAGGAACGGGCGCGCCATCGGTTGTCCTTGGTTGGCCGGACGGCGATCCTATCGTCGCGGGCGGTGCGGGCAAGCGCGCGTTTTCGCGGATCGGCCTCACCCTTCCCGCCCCGGACGGGCGGGGCTCAGCGTTGGGCCTGGGCCGGTGCGGTCTCGATCAGCCAGCTATGGTTCTCGACGATCGTCGACGGCACCGGGCGGCCGCGCGCGTCGAGCGAGGGGCGGTAGCGGAAGCGTTGCTCGATCAGGCGGCAGGTGAGAGCGTCCAGCCGGGCATTGCCGCTCGACCGGGTGATCTCGCAGTCGCCGATGCGGCCATCGGTGCGGACCAGATAGCGCACCCCGACGGTGCCGCCGATGCCGGCGTCGCTCAGATCGCGTGGGAAGTCCGCATTGCGGAGCCGCCCGCCGATGCGGCGCGGCGGGGTCTCGTCCTCCCAGCCGCCGCCGTCGCCGTCGCCCGATCCGCCGCTGCCGGTGCCGTCGCCGATCCCGCCCGCGCCGGTGCCGGGTCCGGGCCGGTCGGCCGCGCCGCTGGTCGGATCGCTGGCGGTGGCCGGCGCCGGCGAGGTGACCACCGGCGTGGGCAGGGGGATCGGGAGGATCGGGGGCGGCGCCATGATCTCGGTCGCGCGGGAATGGAGATTGGGCGGGGCCGCAGCCCCCTCCGGGCGGGTGTTGCGGACCGGATCGGGGACGACTTTCACCACCGGCGGCGGGGGCGGATCGGCGGTGATCGCGAACAGGTTGAGCGGGTCGCTCGCCGGCATCTGAAAGCGGATCGCGAGACCGGTGGCCAGCGCGTAGATCAGCAGCGCCTGCACCGCGATCGCGGCGATCGCCGGACCGATCCGG
>Ga0182736_1000505_pt1 | contig 57986 bp, 61 predicted proteins | sample eDN5th30CKraftBY_FD_128882 | JGI IMG/M metagenome (GOLD analysis project Ga0182736, IMG submission 128882) | Enriched backyard soil microbial communities from Emeryville, California, USA - eDNA 5th pass 30_C Kraft BY (version 2) (version 2) | ecosystem: Environmental > Terrestrial > Soil >... | reverse complement strand
TTCCCCCTCCATGGCCACCCCGCGCACGGGGAAGCGGGTGGTCTGCACCTTGCGGGTGACGATCGACACCTTGGCCCCGACGAGGCGGTTGACCAGGGTCGACTTGCCGGCGTTTGGGGCGCCGATCACGGCGGCGAATCCGGCGCGGGTCATAGGGCTCCTTCGCGAACCAATAGGGCTTCGGCGGCGGCCTTTTCGGCGGCCTGACGGGATGCGCCGCGGCCTTCGGCGGCGCCGACCCCGTCGACGCTGGCTGAAACGGTGAAGATGGGGGCGTGTTCCGGCCCCTCGCGGCCGACCACGGCATAGGTGGGCAGAGGTTTCCCGCGCCCCTGCGCCCACTCCTGCAGGCGGGTCTTGGGGTCCTTGGGGCGGACCTCCGTCACGTCGCCGAAATCGTCGTTCCAGAAGGTGACGAACACCCGCCGGGCGGCGTCGAGGCCGCCGTCGCGATATAGGGCGGCCATGATGGCCTCGCACCCGCCGGCCAGGATGGAGTCCTTGTCGCGCCCACCGGCTTTCGTTTCGGCGCCGGAAAGCCGCAACGCCGGCCCGAGCTCCATGCGCCGGGCCACCTTGGCGCAGGCGGCACGGGAGACGAGGGTGTTGAGCCGGGGGGCGAGGTCGCCCTCGCGGGCGCCCGGGTCCATCGCCATCAGATGCTCAGCGGCCAGCAGCCCCAGCACCCGGTCGCCGATGAACTCCAGCCGCTCGTTGTCGTAGGCGTGGCGCGCGCCGTCGCCGACGCTGGAATGGGTCAGCGCCTCTTCCAGCAGTTGGCTGTCCTCGAAAATATGGCCGAGCCGGGCCTGCAGCGCCTCGACGGCGGCGGCCCTGGCGTTGCCCGACTTGCCCACCGCCGCCCTACTCGATCCGGCGGGCGAAGCGGTTCACGCGGGCGTCCATCACCCAGGTCCAGGGCTTGAACAGGGACGCCCCTTCCTTCCACGACAGCAGGATCACCTCGGCGCGGCCCACCAGATTCTCGGCCGGCACGAAGCCGACCCCGGTCTCCTCGGGGTAGCGGCTGTCCAGGGAATTGTCGCGATTGTCGCCCATCATGAAGAAGTGGCCGGCGGGCACCACGAATACGCCGGTGTTCTCCACGTCGCTGCTGGGGTCCAGCGAGTAGGTGGTGAAGGTGTGGTCGCCCATGGTGTTGCGGTAGCGCTGGATCGAGCGCGGGGCGCCGAACACGCTTTCCACCGTCTCAGGGGACATCTCGCTGCGCGGCACGGCCTTGCCGTTCACATAGAGCAGCCCGTCGGTCACCTGGATGCGATCGCCGGGCAGGCCCACCAGCCGCTTGATGTAGTCGGTGCTGCCGTCCCGCGGCAGCTTGAACACCACCACGTCGCCGCGATGCGGCTGGCGCTCGAGGATGCGGCCGGAGAACAGCGGCGGGCTGAAGGGGATGGAGTGCTTGCTCCAGCCGTAGGTGTATTTCGACACGATGATGTAGTCGCCCACCAGCAGGGTCGGCTCCATCGACGCGGACGGGATGGTGAAGGGCTGGAACAGCAGCACCCGCAGCACCAGCGCGATCAACAGCGCATAGACGACGGTCTTTACGAGTTCGACCGCCTCGTTGGGCTTCTTGGTTTTCACCGGCGCCTCGTTCGAAACGGGCTGGTCAACGCCTTCAGTCATGACTCGGCCCTTTGGCTCAAAGCGACTGGCCGAAGCGAGAAAGGCGCATGTTCGTGGCCCAGGTCCAGGGCTTGAACAGCGACACGCCTTGCTTCCAGGAGAACAGGATGATCTCCGCGCGGCCCACCAGATTCTCGGTCGGCACGAAGCCGACGCCGATCTCGCTGGGATAGCGGCTGTCGAGGGAATTGTCGCGGTTGTCGCCCATCACGAACAGGCGGCCCTCCGGCACGGTGTAGACGCTGGTGGTCTCCATCTCGGCGGTCGGGCCCAGCGTGTAGGTGGTGAAGGCCTTGGAGCCCATCACGTTGCTCTGGCGATGCATCTGCTGGGGCGTGTCGAAGGCGTCCTCGACCATCCGCACCGGCAGGTTCTTGTGATCGACCGCCTTGCCGTTGATCAGCACCACGCCCTGATCGATCTGCACCTTGTCGCCGGGCAGGCCGATCACCCGCTTGATGTAGTCGGTGCGCCCGTCCCGCGGCAGCTTGAACACCACCACGTCGCCGCGCTCCGGCATGCGGCCGAACAGGCGGCCCTTGATCACCGAGGGGCTGAACGGGATGGAGTGCCGGCTCCAGCCATAGGCGTATTTTGACACCACGATGTAGTCGCCCGGCAGGATGGTGGGCACCATCGAGGCGGTCGGGATGGTGAAGGGCTGGAACAGCACGATCCGCAGCACCAGGAAGATCAGCAGGGCGATCCCGGCCGACCTTCCGAACTCGAACACCTCGCGGACCGGATCGCTCTTTTTCGGAACGACCTCTTCGGCGGCGGATTGGATCTCGGTTTCACTCATGAAGGGGCAGGCCTAAGGGTTCGAGGCCGCTGGGGCAAGTCGTCAAGGCGCCGCGTGACCGGCGGGCAGGGCCTCGATCAGCACCATGGCCTTGGCGAGCGGGGGCTCGTCGGTGAGGGTCAGGTGGATCACGGCGACGTGGCCGGGGGGCGTGATCAGCGCCAGCCGCGCCGCTGCGCCGCCGGTCAGGTTCAGGGTGGGACGGCCGCTGGACAGGTTGATCACCCCCATGTCGCGCCAGAACACCCCTTCGCGGAACCCTGTTCCGAGGGCCTTGGCGCAGGCTTCCTTGGCGGCGAAGCGCTTGGCGTAGCTCGCCGCCCGCCCGGCCTTTCGCTCCGACCGCGCCCGCTCCACGTCGGTGAAGATGCGGTCGATGAAGCGATCGCCGAAGCGGGCCAGCGAAGCCTCGATGCGACGGATGTCGGTCAGGTCGGTGCCGATGCCGAGGATCACACCACGGCCCTCGCCGCGTTCATCAGCTCGCGCATCCGGCGGATGGCCGCTTCCAGGCCGATGAAGATGGCCTCCCCCACTAGGAAGTGGCCGATGTTCAGCTCCATCACCTCGGGGATGGTGGCGACCGGGCTGACCGTGGCGTAGTCGATGCCGTGACCGGCGTGCACTTCCAGGCCGCGCTTGTGCGCCTCGGCGGCGGCGGCGCGCAGGCGGTCGAGCTGGCGCAGGGCCTCGTCCGCCTCCCCGTGCCGGACCGCGTCGCAGTAGGCGCCGGTGTGCAGCTCCACCACCTGGGCGCCCACGGCTTCCGAAACGGCGACCTGAACCTTGGACGCCTCGATGAAGAGGGAGACCCGCGCCCCGCCTTCGTCGCGGAGGCGACGCACGGCGGGCGCCACCGTGTTGTGCTGGCCGGCGACGTCGAGGCCGCCTTCCGTGGTCCGCTCCTCGCGCCGTTCAGGCACGAGGCAGACCGCGTGGGGGCGATGCTTCAGGGCGATCTCGACCATCTCGTCGGTGACCGCCATCTCCAGGTTCAGCGGCCGCTGCAGCCGGCGGGCGAGTTCGGAGAGCTGTTCGATGTCGGCGTCGGAGATATGGCGGCGATCTTCCCGCAGGTGGGCGGTGATGCCGTCCGCCCCCGCAGCGATGGCCGCTTCGGCGGCGCGCAAGGGCTCGGGATGGGCGCCGCCGCGGGCGTTGCGGATGGTGGCGACGTGATCGATGTTGACCCCGAGGCGCAGGATGGTCACGCGGACAGCCTCCGGCTTCCCGGATCCTCGATCGGGATCGCCGCCAGCTCCGGCGGCAGGGCGTCGGCCGGATAGGCCGGGGTCTTGATCGCCGCCAGCGCGATCAACGGCGCGCCCACGTCCGCCTCACCCCCGGAACGGTCGACGATGCAGGCGGCGCAGACCACCTTGGCGCCGGTCTTCTCGATGGCGGCGATGCATTCGCGGGACGACAGGCCGGTGGTGACGATGTCCTCCACCATGACCACCCGCTGACCGGGCTCCAGATGGAAGCCGCGGCGCAGGCGGAACTCGCCCCCTTCGCGCTCGACGAACAGGGACGGCACGCCGAGGTGACGGGCGGTTTCGTAGCCGGGGATGATGGCGCCCACAGCGGGGGACACCACCACGTCGATCTCGCCGGCGAAATCGCGGATCGCCGCCGCCAGGGCCTTGCAGAGCCGCTCGGCCCGGTCGGCCCGCATGAAGACGAGGTTCTTCTGGAAGAAGATGGGGCTGTGCAGACCCGAAGACAGGACAAAGTGGCCCTCGCGCAGCGCGCCGGCGGCCCGGAATTCGGCCATCACGTCATCGGGGGTCATAGGCGATAGCTCTCCTCGGCAAGTCGCGTTCTTCCTAGAGCGGTTTTGGCGGTTGGGGGAGAGAAAGGTTGGGCGCCGTCGCCGCCGACTGCGGGAAGCGCGGGCTCCAGGGATCGGTGAAGCGGATGTAGCCGACGAGGCCGCCGGCGAAAATCCAGGCCGCCGCGACCACGGCGAGGCCGCCCTTGCCCCGTGTCCAGACGGGCGCCAGCAAAGGCCACAGGGACAGAGCGGCGAGGGCGCCGAACAGGGCGAGGGCCGGGGCAAGATCGAGCGCCACGGCGACGGCGTGGGCCAGCGCCCCGAGCCAACCCGCCGCGGCGACGGCGATCACGGCCGCCACCGGCAGCCCGCCGCCCCGGCCGAGGGCGGTCGTCGCTGCGGCCAGCGCCCCCGCTCCCACCGGCCAGGCGAGGACGAAGGCGATGCGGGGCTCCAGCGCTTGCGCCGCTACGGCGGCGGCGAAGGCGATTGTCAGCATTCCCAGCCAGGCCCCGGCGGCGCGGTCCCCTGCCCGCCCGATCAGCGCGGCGACCGACAGGCCGGCGGCGAGGCAGACGGCCGCCATCGCCCCCTCCCACAGTTCGAACCGGGCCAGCAGGGGCTTCTGAGCGTAGAAGCCGTGGCCGATGCCCGTGGCCTCGCGGGCCAGCCACAGGGCGCCGCCGGCCAGCACCAGCATCAACACAAACCCCGCCGCGCCGAGCAGGATATCGTCCAGGCGCAGGCGCCCCCGATGACCGGCGCGCACGGCGGCCATCGCCATCAGGCCGGCGGCGCCCACCAGGATCGCCCAACCCACGACCGGCGGATAGGCGGCGACCAAGGCGCCGAACACCTGGCTATAGACGAGATCCGGCGCTCGCCCCGGCAGCGCATCGGCGAACGCCAGCGCCTCGACCAGAGACAGCGCCTGCTCCCCCATCGACTGGACGGCGCCGAGATCGAGATTGGCCAGGGTGGCGGTGGGCGCGTGATAATCGAACTGGCGGCCGATGAAGGCGAAGTTGTAGCCGGCGATCCCCGCCTTACGGACGACGGTGAAGTCGGTGTCGTTGGGAAGCTGCTGGTAGAGGAAGACCGCGGCCGAGTTGCTGGACGGCGCTGTGGCGGTTCGGCGGAAAACATCGATCAGACCGCCCGCGTCCGAACTGGTCTCGAACATCGCCGCCCGGCCGGCGCCGCCTCGCGCCTCAAGATTGATGGCGAGGCCGATACGGCTGGCGAGGGGAGCCTGACCGAAAAAGGCCTTCGCGCCGAGGAGGCCGCCCTCCTCCCCGTCGGTGAACACCACGACCAGATCCCGCCGCGGCGGGCCGCGCGTCTTCAGGGCTCGCACGACCTCCAGGATGCTGGCCACCCCGGCCGCATCGTCGCCGGCGCCGGGGGAGCCGGGGACGCTGTCGTAGTGGGCCATCAGGGCGAGCGCCGGCTGGGAGCGGTCGCGGCCCGGGAGGACGCCGACGATGTTTTCCAGCCGCCCCCGGTGCGACTCGCTCGGCAGGATCTGCGGCGAGAGGCCCAGCGACGTCATCCGCGCCAGCAGATGGTCGCGCACCCTGGCGTTGGCGGCGGAGCCCATGGGGTGCGGCGTGGCGGCGATGACGCCTATATCCGGCGCCGCCCTCATTGCGGAGAAGGCCGCGGCGGGCGAAGCGGCTGGCCTCGCCGCCGGGGGGGCGCTTTCCCACCAGGCCAGCAGCAGCCCAAGCGCGAGGACCGCGATCAGCAGCAGCCAGGAGGAGCGCCTGGCCACCTAGCCGCCGAACGCCTCGACCCTGGCCGTCAGCCGCTCGCGCACCTGAGGCCAGTCGAGGTCGGTGATGGAGAAGAGGACGGTGTCGCGGATATGGCCGGTCCAGGTCACCTTGTGCCGGCGCAGCACGCCCTCGCGCACCGCGCCCAGTTTGGCGATGGCGGCCTGACTGCGGCTGTTGCGCAGGTCGGTCAGCAGCTCCACCCGCAGGGCGCCCGCCCCGAAAGCGCGCTCCAGCATCAACAATTTGGCGGTCGGATTGACCGCGCCCGCGCGCGCCTCGGGACGCAGGAAGGTGGCGCCGATCTCCACCCCGCAATGCTCCGCCCTGATGTTGATGAAGCTGGAGACGCCGAGGACACGGCCATCGGAAAGGCGGCGGACCGCGTAGGCGACGGTCGTTTCCGCGGCCATCCCCTTGAGGGCCGAATCCCACCAGCTCTCGAATTGCTCCCCCTGCCCGCTACTGGAGACCACGCTCCAGCCCTGCGAATCGCAGTCGAGCGCCTCGGCGATTTCCGTCTTGATGGGCGGCGCATAGGGCTCCAGGCGCAGGCCGTGTCCCTCCAGCGGCGTGGGCCGCAGGACCATGGCGGCCGCCCCATCCGCGCGCAGGCGCGTCATGCCCGTCCCCTTTTTGTGTCGTTCAGACCGGTGGTCAGGCTAGCGGAAAGCCGCACGCCTCACCACGGGATGAACCCGGTCCGCCGCCGTGGTAAGAGAAGACGTGGAACCTGAAAAACGCCCCGACGTTATTGATCTGCACCGCTACCGGACCGCGGTGCAGGCGAAGGCGGCCTCTAAACGCCAAGGCCCGCCGCCTCCTCCCGCTCGAGAGGGGCTACTCGGGTCAAGGCCTCGAGCGGGGCTTATCTTGGCCGCATTGCTCCTCTTGTTTGCGGCTCTCTGGCTGGTTCCGCGCTTTCTTTGAAGGCGCAGCGCCCGACTGGAGCGCTGAAGTGAAGAGCGGTGAGTTCAAGGCATTGGAAGCGCGCGCCACAAAGGTTAACGGAAACGTGAAGCGCGCCCACAAATCGCCTTGTTCAACGGTCATCTGGTTGTTGCGGACGCGCTAAGCGCACCTTGCCTTTCGAGGTCTGGACCCTTGAGGTCTAGGCGGTCCGGGATGGAAAACTGCCTTTAGGGGTTTTTGAATGAGAGACGTCAAATCAGCTTGGATTGTGGGGGCGATCCTTCTTGGCGCAGTGAGCCTCAGCGGCTGCGCCACCAAGAAGTTCGTTAGGGAAGAAGTCGCCGTGGTGGACACCAAGGTGATGCAGACCAACACTCGTATTGATGCCGCGGAGGGCACCCTCGGCGCTCACGAGACCAGGCTGGCCGACCTCGACAAGACCTCGCGCGAGGCGCTTGAGCGGGCCATGGCCGCCGGCAAGCTTGCCGAAGGCAAGTTCCTGTATTCCGTCGTGCTTTCGGACGACAGCGTAAAGTTCCCGCGGGACAAGGCGGCTCTGTCGCCTGAAGCGGAAGCTCGTCTCGCCGAACTGGCCAGCCGACTGAAGGCCGAAAACAAGAACGTGTACCTGGAAGTCCAGGGGCATACCGACAACACCGGCGATAAGGTCTACAACGACCACCTGGGCGACCAGCGCGCCATGTCGGTCCGCAAGTTCCTGGCTAAGCAGGGCATCGCCCTGAACCGGATCGCCACCATTTCCTACGGTGAAGAAGAGCCGGTGGCTCCGAACAACACCCGCGACGGCCGGGCCCAGAACCGCCGCGTGGTCGTGGCCGTCCTTCAGTAGCGGACGCACCCAGCATCTGGACGAAAGGCCCCGCGGCTTCGCCTGCGGGGCCTTTTTTCTGCCTGTGGTTATTGGGCCGCGCCTATTGCAGGGTCGTGGCCCGGGTCGCCCATTGCACCCCGATGAAGGCGCCCTTCACCCGTGGCAGCAGCATGAGACAGGCCGCGGCTATGATGCTGCAGGTCAGGGCCATCACCACGAAGGGGTTCCAGGTCCAGATGAAGCTGAAGCAAAGCAGCGGCGCCACCACCAGATGCCCGACGATCAGGATAGTGAAATAGGCCGGACCGTCATCGGCGCGGTAGAGCGACAGGTCGTGGCCGCACGCCTCGCAGGCCGAATTGACCTTGAGATAGCCCCGGAACAGCAGGCCTTCGCCACAGTGCGGGCATCGCCTGGACAGGCCGCGCCGAAAGCCTTCGCCGACACTGCGGTTGTTCTGCCCAGACATGGATGGCTCCTGCGAACTCACCCGCGGAATTTAAGTCTGGAGCGCTCTATGCGCAAGCTTTGTATGCATACAATCATCATACAATCGACAGGACTGGGTCCTCACCCAGGAGGTCGCGGATGCGGGTCAGCGCGTGCGCCGCATCGTCGCGGCTGGGCGCCGCCCCAAGGCCGATACGCACCGCTTCCGGCGGCGCAGACGCCAGGCTGAAGGCGTCGCTGGCCACCACCCCCGCCCCCACCGGCCCGAGGCGCGCGAGGAAGCCGCCTCGGGTCCAGCCCGGCGGCAGGTTGAGCCACATGTGGAAGGCGTCGGGGCGGCCCTTCAACACGCCTTCCGCCAACAGCCCGCGGGCGATCCCGTAGCGCGCGGCGGTCTCCTGCCGGATGGCCGTGCAGACGTCGGCGGCCACCCCATCCTGGATCCAGCGGGTGACGATGGCGGCGTTCAGGGGCGACGCCATGCCGATGGTGGCGCGCAGGGCCGTCGCCAGCCTCGCCGCCTGGCGCCCATCGGGGGCCGCCACATAGGCGATACGAAGAGCCGGCGAGAGGGCCTTGGCCACGCCCCCCACATACCAGGTCAGTTCCGGCGCGAAAGCGGCGAGGGGCGCGACCGGGACCGATGGCAGGGCGCCATAGGCATCGTCCTCGATGATGGGGACGCCGTATCGACGGGCAATCCCGGCGATGGCCTCCCGTCGCTGCGCCGACATGGTGGCGGTCGTGGGGTTGTGCAGGGTGGGGGTGCAGTAGATCGCCTTGGGCGTCTGCGTGCGGCAGGCGGCGTCAAGAGCCTCTGGAGACAATCCCTCCCCGTCCATCTCGATCCCGACCAGCTTCACCCCGAGCTGCCGGGCAAGGGCGCGGAAGCCGGGGAATGTCAGCGCCTCGGCGTAGACGAGGTCGCCCTGCCCCGCCAGCAGCGGCAGGATGGCGGCCAACGCCGACTGCGCCCCCGCCGCGATCAGCACCCGGTCGGCCTCCAGTTCCGGCAGGCGGGGGTGCAGCCACACGGCGCCCGCGGCCCGGTCGGCCAAAGCCCCGGCGGGGGGCTGATAGTCGAGGAGCAGGCTGATTCCGCCCCCGTCCCGCACGCCGGCGACGCCCGCCCACATCCGTTCGGTCAGCGCCCCGTCGTCGAACAGGGGCGGCAGGTTCATGCTGAGGTCGGCCGCCCGGCGCCGCGACGGCGCGGGCGGGGCGTCGACAGGCATGAGCGGAGCGGCGACGAAAGTCCCCTGCCCCACGCGGGCTTCGACCAGACCCCGTCGCCGTGCTTCGCTATAGCCCCGAGTGACCGTGGTGAAGTCGACCTTGAGCTGGTCGGCGAGCTGGCGCTGGGCCGGCAGCCGGCGGCCGGGGGCGAGGCGCCCCGCCGCCAGATCTTCGGCGATGGCGTCGGCGATGGCGAGGTAGAGCGGCCCCGCCGCCTTGTCGATAGTCGGGAGCCATGGGGGCAAGCTTTCCATGCAATCCAGCATACAGGCAAGATTGTATGTATTCAATTGAGGCGTGGCCGCCTCAGCCGCGGATGCGGTCGACCGTCTCCACCGCCGGGCAGGCGCGCAGCGCCGCGGCGATATGGGTGAGGTGGCGCACATCCACCACGTCGATGTCGAAATCCACGTCGAAGAAGTCCGACTGCCGGTGATGCATCTTCAGATTGACGATATTGCCGCCGGCCTCCCCGATTAGGGTGCAGGCTTGGCCGAGCACCCCGGGGGCGTTCTTCACAGTCGCGGTCAGGCGAGCGCGGCTGACGGTGCCGCTCTCGGCCGCGGGGGTCCAGTGCAGGTCCCGCCACAACTCCTCCTGGTCCTCGTATTCGGCGAGGCGCGGGCAATCGATGGTGTGGATGTTGAGCCCGTCTGGCGGCGCCAGGATGCCGACGATCCGGTCCCCCGGCACAGGGCTGCAGCAGTCCGCGAAATGCAGGGACACCCCCGGCGTCAGGCCGCTGCCGCGCACATAAAGCCGGGCCTTGCCGTCGTCGATGCGGGTGCGCGCAGCCGCGGCGGCGCGTTCGCTCTCCTTCAGCCCCGGAAACACCGCTTCGAGGATCTGGGCCGGCATGATGCGGCCGCGGCCGGCGGCCTCGAACAGGTCGTCCTCCGCCCCGAGGGCGAAACGGTCCAGGGCGGGGCGCAGCGAGATGTCGCCGAGCTTGCGATCGGCCTTGGAGAAGATCTGCTCCACCGACGCACGGCCGAGGCGCACGAACTCCTCCCGTTCCGTCTGGCGGATATGCCGGCGAATCGCCGAGCGCGCCCGGCCGGTGACGGTCAGCGAGCGCCAGTCTGGCGGCGTAGAGGGCTTGGGGCCCCGCACCACCTCCACCACGTCGCCGTTGGCCAGCGGCGTGCGCAGGGGCTTCAGCTCGCCGTTGATCTTCACCCCCAAGGCGGTGTCGCCCACGTTGGTGTGCACGGCATAGGCGAAGTCCAGCGGCATGGCCCCGCGGGGCAGGCTGACCAGCTCGCCCTTCGGCGTGAAGACGAACACCTGATCGAGGAACATCTCGAGCTTGGCGTGCTCGATCAGCTCTTCCACGTCGCCGCCATGCTCCAGCAGCTGCACGAGGGCGCGCAGATTGATCAGTGGGTCGCGCCCGCCGCCGGCCTCCGCCGCCTCGGCGTCGAAGCCGTAGGAGCGGCCCTTGTAGCGCCAGTGGGCGGCCACCCCCTCCTCCGCCACCCGGTCCATGGCCTCGGTGCGGATCTGCATCTCGATGCGCATGCCGCGGGGGCCGACCACCGTGGTGTGGAGCGAGCGGTAGTTGTTGCGCTTGGGCGTGGACACATAGTCCTTGAACCGCTCCGGCACACAGGGCCAGGCGCGGTGGATCACCCCGAGGGCGCGATAGGCGTCCTCCTCGGTCTCGACGATCACCCGGAAGGCGTAGATGTCGGAAAGCTGCGAGAAGCCCACGGACTTGCGCTGCAGCTTGCGCCAGATCGAATAGGGCTCCTTCTCGCGGCCGAACACCCGGGCCGGCACCCCCGCCGCCTCCAGCTTGGCGGAGATTTCCCCCGAGACCACCGCCACCGCCTTGCCCTGGGCGCTGCGCAGCGAGGCGAGGCGCCGGACGATGGCGTCGCGGGCGATGGGGTTGAGGTGCTGGAAGGCCAGCTCCTCCAGCTCCGAACAGATGCGGTGGCAGCCGATGGAGCGGGCGAGCGGGGCGTAGATGTCGAGGGTCTCGCGGGCGATGCGCTCGCGCTTGGCCGGGCTCGCCAGATAATGCAGCGTGCGCATGTTGTGCAGCCGGTCGGCCAGCTTCACCAGCAGCACCCGCACATCCTTGGAGATGGCGAGGATGAACTTCCGCAGATTCTCGGCCTGCCGGATATGCTCGGAGGCGAGCTCCAGGCGGGAGAGCTTGGTCACCCCCTCCACCAGCTCGGCCACCTCTTCGCCGAACCGCTCGGCGATGTCCGCCCGGGTGGCGGCGGTGTCCTCGATGACGTCGTGCAGCAGGGCGGTGACGATGGCCGCCGCATCCAGCCGGTATTCGGTCAGGATGCCCGCCACCTCGATCGGGTGGGCGAAATAGGGATCGCCGGAGGCGCGTAGCTGGGCCCCGTGCATCCGCATGGCGTAGACATAGGCGCGATTGAGCAGCGCCTCGTCCGCGGTGGGATCGTAGCTCTTGACCCGCTCGATCAGTTCGTACTGACGCAAATAACGCCGGCGCGGCTTGGCGGCCTCGCCGGCGTCGACCGGGGTCTGCTCAAGGGGAGAGGACGGGACGGACGGAACTGTTTCCGTGACCGTCTCGGAGGTAAGCGGCTGTGCCCCCTCGGGGGTCAGTAGCGCTCCTCCTGCCCGCCGTCGCGATCGCTTTGCAGCGCGCGGACGAGTTCCTGCTCGCTCATGTGCATATGCTGGGGATCGGCCAGCAGGGCGAGGGTTTCAGCCTCTTCCTCGGCCTCGGTGCGCTCGTCGACCCGTTGCAGGCTGGCGATGATGCCTTCCCGCAGGCCTTCGGAGTCCACCGCGTCCTCGGCGATTTCGCGCAGGGCCACGACGGGGTTCTTGTCGTTGTCGCGGTCAAGCAGGATCGGCGCGCCGGTGGAGATGGCGCGGGCGCGATGGGAGGCCATCAGAACCAGGCTAAACCGGTTCGGGACCTTCTCGACGCAATCTTCGACGGTAACGCGGGCCATGCTTGCCTCGGAACGACTCTGGAACCGTTCCAGATAGGTGAACAGGCCGCCTGTTGCAATGCAAGAAACGCCTTTAGCGCGGGATCGGCGTCGCGTCGCGGCCCACCGTCGCGGTCTCGGCCAGCGCAGCAGCGGTCGCCCCCAGCACCGGATGGCGCCAGCCGGGGGCGATCTCGGCCAGCGGCCCCATCACGAACAGCCGATCGGCGGCGCGCGGATGCGGCAAGGCCGGCGCGGCGCTGATGGTGCGGCCATGGGCGATCAGATCGAGGTCGAGCACCCGCGGGGCGTTGGGCGACGAGCGCTCCCGCCCGAATTCATCCTCCAGTCGGTGCAGCGCCTGCAGCGCTTCGGCGGGCCCGAGGCTCGTCTCGACAAGCGCGACGGCGTTGATGTAGTCAGGTTTGGACGGGTCCGGCCACGACGCCGATCGCCAGAACGACGACACGGAAACCACCTTCAGGCCAACCCCCGCGAATCGGGCCAAGGCCGCCTCGAGAACCGCTACAGAAGACTCCCGCCCGCCGGCGAGATTGCTGCCCAGGGCCGCCACGATCGCGTTGTCGAATTCCATGCGCCAGTTCTTACCTCAGCGGGCCGGTTCTTAATCTCAGCGGGATCGATTGAAATGACCTTCTATCCCAATGACCGCATCGCCCTGTTCGTGGACGGCGCCAATCTCTACAGCGCGGCCAAATCCCTCAGCCTCGACATCGACTACCGCCGCCTGCTGGAGGAGTTCCGCAAGCGCGGGGTGCTGGTGCGCGCCTACTACTACACCGCCATCCTGGAAGATCAGGAGTATTCGCCGATCCGCCCCCTGGTGGACTGGCTCGACTACAACGGCTTCACCATGGTGACCAAGGCGGCCAAGCGCTACGCCGACCAGTCGGGCTATATGCGCACCAAGGGCAATATGGACATCGAGATCGCCGTGGACATGCTGGAGATCGCCCCGCACGTCGACCATGTGGTGCTGTTCTCCGGCGACGGCGATTTCCGCCGGCTGATCGAGGCGGTGCAGCGCAAGGGGGTGCGGGTGACGGTGGTCTCGACGCTGAAGTCCCAGCCGCCTATGGCCTCCGACGACCTGCGCCGACAGGCGGACACCTTCGTCGAGCTTGCCGACCTCGCCCCCATGGTCGGCCGCGCCCGACCCGCCCACACCCGCTATCCGGACGCCGACCTGCAGGATGCGGATGACGTCCGCTAGAGCCGCCGCTGTGACCCGCCCTGACGGCGCCGAGCCGCCGCGCAACTGCCCCCTGTGCCCCCGACTGGTGGATTACCGGCGCAAGAACGCCGCCGAGCATCCGGACTGGTTCAACGGCCCCGCCCCCTCCTTCGGCGACCCGGCCGCGGAGCTGCTGATCGTCGGCCTCGCCCCCGGGCGCCAGGGCGCCAACCGGACAGGCCGACCCTTCACCGGCGACTATGCGGGGGTGCTGCTCTACGACACCCTGATCAAGTACGGCTTCGCCACGGGCCGCTTCGAGGCGCGCCCCGACGACAGCCTGAAACTCGTGCGCTGCATGGTGACCAACGCGGTGCGCTGCGCCCCGCCCGGCAACAAGCCGCTGCCGGTCGAGGAAACCACCTGCCGCCCCTTCCTGGCCGAGCGGATCGCCGCCCTGCCGAAGCTGCGGGCGATCATGACCCTGGGGGACGTGTCCCGCCGCAATGTGCTGAAGACCCTCGGCGCCAAGGCCAACGCAGCCCCCGCCGGGCATGGCCTGCAGACCGACGTCGGCCGCTACCGGTTGTTTTCGAGCTACCACTGCTCCCGCCTCAACACCAACACCGGCCGGCTGACGACGCCGATGTTCGAGGCTGTGGTGGAATCGATCGCCGACTACCTGCGGGCCTGACGGCATGAAGGCCGACCATCCGGAGGGCCGCAGCGGAAACGCCAGCCGTTACGCCCTGGGCTTCATCTTCATCACCGTGCTGCTGGACGCCATGGCGCTGGGCATGGTCACGCCGGTGCTGCCGCGGGTGGTCACCGAACTGCTGGCGGGCTTCCGGGTGCGCCCGGACGTGATGGAGCATTTGCCGGGGGGCGTGGTGTCGCTGGCGGCGGTGATCTACGGGCTGTTCCACACCGTCTTCGCCCTGATGCAGTTCTTCTTCTCGCCGGCCATCGGCGCCCTGTCCGACCGGTTCGGACGGCGGCCGCTGATCCTGGTGTCCAACATCGGGCTCGGGCTCAACTATCTGCTGATGGCCTGGGCGCCGACCCTGCAGTGGCTGTTCATCGGGCGGGTGCTCAGCGGGGTGACGGGGGCCAGCCTCGGCACCGCCAGCGCCTACATCACCGACGTCACCACCCCGGCCAAGCGGGCCAGCGCCTTCGGGATGCTTGGGGCCGCCTTCGGTCTCGGCTTCATCCTGGGCCCGGCCATCGGCGGGCCGCTGGGGGAGTTGCACCCTCGCCTGCCCTTTGTCGTCGCCGCGGGGTTCAGCCTGCTCAACGCCGCCTACGGCTTCTTCGTGCTGCCGGAGTCCCTGCCCAAGGCGATGCGGCGAGGCTTCCAGTGGAAGCGGGCCAATCCGCTGGGCGCGCTCGACCTGCTGCGGCGCCATCCGGAGCTCACCGGCCTGGCGGGGGTGGCGTTCCTGTCCAACCTCGCTCAGGTGTCTTTGCCGACCACGGTCGTGCTCTACGTCATGCACCGTTACCACTGGAGCAGCGGCCAGATCGGCCTGACCCTCGGGGTGGTGGGGGTGGCTGTGGCCGTCGTGCAGGTGATCATCCTGGGGCGGTTCGTACGCTGGTTCGGCGACCGGGCGGCGATGATCGTCGGGCTGATGTTCGGGACCGCGGGTTTGCTGCTGGCGGGCCTCGCCGCCACCGGCCCGCAGCTCTGGATGGCCATCCCGATCCTGGCCCTGTGGGGCCTGTCCGGCCCGGCGGTGCAGGTGCTGATGACCCGCCACGTGGCGGCCTTCGAGCAGGGCCAGTTGCAGGGCGCCAACGCCAGCCTGACCGGCATCTCCGAACTCGCCGGCCCGACCATCTTCAGCCTGACCTTCGCCTGGTTCGTGCGCCCCGGTCAGCCGATGGAGTATTCGGGGGCGCCCTTCATCCTCGGCGCCGCCCTGCTGCTGGCGGCCTGCATCGTCGGCTGGTGGTCAACCCGACGCGGACGCTACGGGACCGTGATCCCTTCTCCTTCGATGGGAGAAGGGGCAAGGGTTGAGGGTGATGGCGCCGCGGTCGCCGAGACTAGTGCAAAGGCGGCCGATGCATATGCGGGCGGAGAGGTCCCCCTCACCCCTGCCCCTCCCCCATCGAGGGGGAGGGAAAACCGAGCCTAGCCCCTGTCGCGCATCAGCCGCGCCTGATCCCGCTTCCAGTCGCGGTCGGCCTCGGTCGCCCGCTTGTCGTGCAGCTTCTTGCCCTTGGCGAGGGCCAGCTCCAGCTTGGCCCGCCCCTTGGCGTCCCAGTAGAGCCGGGTCGGGATGACGGTCCGCCCCTCCCTCGCGATCGAGGCCAGCAGCCGGTCGATCTGGCGGCGATGCAGCAGCAGCTTCCGCGGTCGCCGCGGCTCGTGGTTGAAGCGGTTGGCCGGGCCGTAGGGGGGGATGTAGGCGTTGATCAGCATGATCTCCCGCCCCTCGGCCGAAGCGTAGGATTCGGCGATGTTGGCCCGCCCCTCGCGCAGGGATTTCACCTCGCTGCCGGTCAGCGACAGGCCCGCCTCCAGGCTCTCCTCCAGGAAGTAGTCGAACCGGGCGCGCCGGTTCTCGGCGATCAGCTTTTGCTCTTGGGGCTTGTCGGCCATCAGTTGATCACGCCGGCGTCGCGCATAGCGCTCAGCACCTGCGGACGCACCGCTTCGGCGCAGGGCGCCAGCGGCAGGCGGACTTCTTCCGTGCACAGGCCAAGATGCGCCAGGGCGAACTTGGTCGGCGCGGGCGAGGCGTCGAGGAATAGCGCCCGGTGCAGCTTGATCAGCCGGTCCTGCCAGTAGAGGGCCTTGGCCCAATCCCCGGCGAGGGCGGCGTTGAACAGGGACGCCGCCGCCTCCGGCGCCACATTCGAGGTCACCGAGATGCAGCCGTGGCCGCCCTGGGCCAGGTAGCCGAGGGCGCTGGGGTCCTCGCCGGACAGCAGGTTCCAGTCCTCCGGGCAATCCACCCGCTGCAGGCTGACCCGCGCCAGATCGCTGGTGGCGTCCTTGATGCCGACGATGTTGGGCAGTTTGGACAGACGCACCACGGTGTCGTGCGCGAGGTCCGCCACCGTGCGCGCCGGCACGTTGTAGAGGAACACCGGCAACTGCACCGCGTCGTTGATCGCCGCGAAGTGCCGGTAGAGGCCCTCCTGGCTCGGCTTGTTGTAATAGGGCGCCACCACCAGGGCCGCGTCCGCGCCCACTGTCTTGGCGTGGCGCACCAGTTCGATGGCCTCGGCGGTGGAGTTGGACCCGGCGCCGGCGATCACCGGCACGCGGCCGGCGGCGACCTTCACGCAAAGTTCAACGGCCCGCCGGTGCTCCTCATGGGAGAGTGTCGGGGTCTCGCCGGTGGTGCCGACGGGGACGAGGCCATGAACGCCGCCGGCGATCTGCCGCTCGATCAGCGCTTCATAGGCGGTCTCGTCCACCTCGCCATCGCGGAAGGGCGTAACGAGGGCCGTAAAGACCCCCTTAAACAAAGGTTGTGACATGCTTGTCCGTGGCGCGGGCGCTCCAGATTCGAAAGAGGGGCGCCTGTGGTTGATGTGACAATCGGTTCGAGGAGAATATCGAGCCGCCCCGCTTGCCCGCAACCTTCGTGTTGCCCACTCTGTGATCTGCTTCGCGTTTGGAGGAAGCCGTGACAGCAACCTGGCGTAAAAAGGTTTTCGGCACGACCGGCCTGCTGGGTGGTTGCGCGCTCCTCGCCTGCGGCGCCGCCACCGCCCAGGCGGTGGTCTCCTCCAACCAACAATCGCCGGCGGCTCCTGTTCCCGCGACTCAACCCTACGCCGCCCCGACGGCCGGCCCGTTGAACGCCGCCGACGCCGCGGCCCTGCGCCAGATCATCGAGGCGGCGCGCGCCGGCGACGTGTCGGGTGCGATGCTTCGCCGCGGCAGCCTGAGCGACCCCCTCGCCCGCCGCATCGCCCAGTGGGCGATCATCGACACCAATTCCACCAGCCTGACCTTCTTCGACCTGGACGCCGCGCGGAAGGAGCTGGCCAGCTGGCCGCGCCAGACCCGCCGCCAGAACGCCGCCGAAAAGGTGATCGAGGCCGCCAACCTGTCGCCGAATCAGGTGGTCACCTGGTTCGAGCACCGCGACCCGGCCACGCCCGAAGGCGCCATGGCCCTCGCCGCCGCCTATCAGGGCCTGGGCCAGACCGCCGACGCGCAGAAGCTGATCAAGCGCACCTGGCGCGAACAGGTGTTCGAGGCGGACGTGCAGTCGCGCATGCTGTCCCGCTTCGGCGCCTATCTGACCCCCGAGGATCATGCCAAGCGCCTCGACACCCTGCTCTACGGGACCCAGGGGCCGGCGGCCAAGGCCATGCTCGACCTCGTGGATGCGGACACCCGCGCCCTGGCCGAAGCCCGCATCGCCCTGCGCGCCGACCGTCCCGACGCCCCGCAGGTGGTGGACCGCCTGCCCGCCGCTGTCTTGAACGCGCCCGGCCTCGCCTTCGAGCGGGCCCGCTACTATCGCAAGAAGAACCTGGACGTCCTGGCGTCCAACTATGTGGTCAACTTCCCCGTCGCCACCGCCGACAACGCCGCCACCGTCTGGAACGAGCGGCGCCTGCTGATGAACGCCGCCCTCAAGGCCGGCGACTTCAAGCGCGCCTACGCCGTGGTCAACGACAACAAGCTGCCCCAGGGCGCCGACTATGTGGAGGCGGAGTTCTTCGCCGGCTGGCTGGCCCTGGCCAAGCTGAAGGACCCAGCCCAGGCCGAAGTCCATTTCGCGCGGGTCAATGAGGCCGGCGCCACCCCCATCACCCTCAGCCGGGGTCTCTATTGGCGCGGCCGGGCCGCCGCCGCCGCGGGCGACACCGCCAAGGCCAAGGCCTTCTGGACCGAAGGCGCCAAATACTACACCGCCTTCTACGGCCAGCTCGCCGCCGAGCGCGCGGGCGTAACCCAGATCGCCCTCGCCGGCGATCCCGTGCCCACCGCGGCCGATCGCACCCGCTTCGAATCCCGCGACCTCGTCCGCGCCGCCCGCACCCTGGGCGACATGGGTCAGCGCGATCTCTTCCGCACCTTTATACTGGCGCTGCAGGAGACCGTTCCCTCGGCAGAGGAGCTGGCCCTGCTGGTGGACATGGCGCGCCTCTACGGCGACCAGGACCTCGCCATGCGGGTGGTGCGCTCCGGGGCGACCCGCGGCCTCTATCTGCCCGAGCGCGGCTATCCGGTGCGGAACACGCCCAAGGGCTATGGCATGTCGGAGCCCGCCCTCACCCACGCCATCATCCGTCAGGAATCCGGCTTCGATCCCAACGTGCGCTCGGGCGCAGGGGCCCGCGGCCTGATGCAGCTGATGCCGACGACGGCGCAGTCGGTGGCCAAGAAACTGGGGGTCAGCTACTCGGACGCCCGCCTCAATGATCCCGACTACAACGCCCAGCTCGGCGCCAGCTATCTCGGCTCGCTGGTGGAGCGGTTCAACGGCTCCTACGTGATGGCCGCCGCCGGCTACAACGCCGGCCCCGGCCGCTCGGTGCAGTGGGCCGCCGATTGCGGCGATCCCCGAACCGGCGGGACCGACCCGGCCGACTTCATCGAATGCATCCCCTTCTCGGAGACCCGCAACTATGTGATGCGGATCATGGAAGGGCTTGCCGTCTACAAGGCCCGCCTGAACGGCGGCGCCGCGCCGCTGACCGTCTCCGCGGACCTCAAGCGCGGCGGCTGGAGCCCCGGCCCCACGCCGGAGCCCGTGGCGACGTTGGTGGCGTCGCAGTAGCCGTCAAACATCCGCTCATCCCGGTGAATACCGGGACCCAGATCGTATCGCTGTTCGCTATCGCGGCCAGGCGCGAGTCTGCGGTGTTTCGGAGGGGCGCGTTCTATGACCTGGATCCCGGTATTCACCGGGATGAGCGGGGTTGGGAAATGTCCACTGCGCCGTGGAACTGGACTCCGGCGGGAGCCGCAGTTTAATCCCGCCCCGTGAGCCAATTCCCCGTCATCGCCGCCGAACCTCTGGCCCTGCGCACGCGCGGCTGGTCGGACTACGCCCTGCTGGACTCCGGCGACGGCCGCAAGCTGGAGCGGTACGGCAAGTTCACCGTGCTGCGCCCTGAGCCGCAGTGCATGTGGAAGCCCAGGCTCGGCCCTGAGGCGTGGGACAAGCCCGACGCCGCCTTCGATCCCAGCGACGAGGAGGACGCCGGCCGCTGGCGGTTCGCCAAGCCACTGCCGGACACCATGACCCTTGGCTGGGGCGCGGCGCGCTTCAAGGCCCGCTTCACCCCGTTCCGCCACCTCGCCTTCTTCCCGGAGCAGGCCGCCAACTGGGAATGGCTGCACCAGACCCTCACCCCCGCTCCGCAGTCCAAGGTGCTCAACCTGTTCGGCTATACAGGCGTCGCCAGTCTGGTGATGGCGGCCGCCGGCGCGGCGGTGACCCACGTGGACGCCTCCAAGAAGTCGGTAGCCTGGGCGCGGGAGAATGCCGAAGTGTCCGGCCTCGCCGACCGCCCGGTGCGCTGGATCGTCGAGGACGCCCGCCGCTATGTGCAGCGCGAGGTGCGCCGGGGCTCCAAATACGAAGGCGTGGTCCTGGACCCGCCCAAGTACGGACGCGGCCCGGAGGGCGAGGTGTGGCGCCTGTTCGAGGACCTGCCCGAGCTGGTCGGGCAGTGCGCCGAGCTGCTGTCCGACGACGCCAAGTTCCTGCTGGTCAACGCCTACGCCGCCCGCATCTCCGGCATCTCCATGGCCCATCTGATGCGCGAGAAGCTGGCCGGCCGCGGGGGCGTCATCGACTGGGGCGAACTGGCCCTCTGCGAAGACGGTGCGGACGGGCGGGAGATCGGCCTGTCCTTCTTCGCCCGCTGGCGCGCCGACGGGGTGGCGCCATGACCAACGCCCGCCTGATCACCTCCCTGACCAATCCCACGGTGAAGGCCGTGCGAGGGCTGCACCTGCGCAAGGAGCGCGAGGAAAGCGGCCTGTTCCTCGCCGAAGGCCTGAAGATCGTCACCGAGGCGGTGGACCTCGGCCGCACGCCGAAGATCCTGATGTACGGCCCTGAGGCCAGCGAGCATCCGGTGCTGAAGCGCATCGCCGGCCTCACGGCGGCGGCCGGCGGCGAGGTGATCGAGGTGCACCGCGACGTGCTGGAGAAGGTCTCCCGCCGCGACAACCCGCAGACCGTGGTCGCCGTGTTCGAGCAGCAGTTCACGCCGCTCGCCGACCTCGATGGCGGCAAGGCGGAGTGCTGGGTGGCGCTGCAGGCGGTGCGCGACCCCGGCAACCTCGGCACCATCATCCGCACCGCCGATTCCGCCGGCTGCGGCGGGGTGCTGCTGGTGGGGGACTGCTGCGATCCGTTCTCAGTAGAGGCGGTGCGGGCGACCATGGGCTCCATCTTCGCCGTGCCCATCTTCCGCGCCACGGTGGCCGAGTTCCTGGCGTGGCGGCCGAGCTGGACCGGCTCCGTGGTCGGCACCCTGCTCAGCGCCACGACCGACTACCGCGCCGCCGACTATCGCCGGCCGACCCTGATCCTGATGGGCAACGAACAAGCCGGGCTGCCGCCGGACCTCGCGGCCACCTGCGACGTTAACGTGAAGATCCCCATGCGGGGCCGTGCCGACAGCCTGAATCTGTCCGTGGCCACGGGGATCATGATCTATGCGGCGACCGCATGAGGTTGGCCGCGGCCTGAAGGCATCTATGCTGCCGCGCGTATAAGGCATAAGGGGCGCCGGCCCCCAGGGCGGAAGACGAGAGTCTGGAGATGAGGGTTTGACGACAACGGCTTCGGTGGGACAGGTCTTCACCACGGAAGAGCGGCGGATCACCCTGGCCGGGGTGCTGCTGGTCTTCCTGCTGGCGGGCCTCGACCAGACCATCGTCTCGACGGCCATGCCGCGGATCGTCGCCCAGCTCAACGGGCTGAACTATTACGCCTGGGTGACCACGGCCTACATGCTGTCGTCCACCGTGATGGTGCCGATCTACGGCAAGCTGAACGACATCTACGGGCGCAAGCACGTGCTGGTGACGGGCGTGCTGATCTTCATGTTCGGGTCCATGCTGTGCGGCCTTGCGGGCGAGTTCGGCGACCTGCCCCTGCTCGGCGGGGGCATGACCCAATTGATCGTGTTCCGCGCGCTGCAAGGCATCGGCGGCGGCGCCCTGTTCACCTCGGCCTTCGCCATCATCGCCGACCTCTACCCGCCGCGGGAGCGGGCCAAGTTCGCCGGGATGTTCGGGGCGGTGTTCGGCCTCACCTCGATCCTGGGGCCAGTGATCGGCGGCTTCTTCACCGACCTTGGGACCGCCCATATCGGCGGCCTGGAGGTCGCGGGCTGGCGCTGGATCTTCTACGTCAACCTGCCGATCTCGCTGCTCGCCCTGTTCATGATCATCGCCAAGATGCCCCAGCTGCTGCACCGGGCGCCCGGCAAGATCGACTTCGCAGGCGCGGCGCTGATCGTCGTCACCTTCGTGCCGCTGCTGCTGGCGCTGAGCTGGGGCGGCAGGGAGTATGCGTGGGGCTCGCCGCTGATCTTGGCGCTGCTGGCCCTGACGGCGGGCGGGCTGGTGGCCTTCCTGCTGGTGGAGAGGGTGGTCTCCAATCCCATCCTGGCGCTGGATCTGTTCAAGAACCGCACCTTCAGCACCGCCAATCTCGCCAGCTTCGCCACGTCGGCGGCTTTCATGGGCAGCGTGACCTTCCTGCCCCTCTATATGCAGATCGGCCAGGGCATCCCGGCGACGGCCAGCGGCCTCGCCATGCTGCCGATGATGGTGGGCATGGTGGCGTCCTCGGGGATCAACGGCCAGCTCATCTCCCGCACGGGACACTACAAGCCCTTCCTGGTCGGGGGCGCAGCGCTGATGGCGGTGGGCCTGTTCCTACTGTCCCGCTGCGACGCACACACCAGCAGCCTCGACCTCGCGTGGCGGGTGCTGATCCTCGGGATCGGTCTCGGCCCGTCGATGGGGACCTTCAACATGGTGGTGCAGGCCGCCCTGCCGAAGTCCCGCCTCGGCGTCGGCACCAGCGCCACTCAGTTCTTCCGTCAGATCGGCGGCGCGGTGGGTGTGGCGGTGTTCGGGGCCATCATGACCCACAGCCTCGCCGTGTCGGCCGCCTCGGCGGCCGGCGAGCCGGGGGGCAAGGTCCACACCCTCAACCTCTCGGACCTGCAGAAGATGATCGCCGGGCCGGGCGCGGAAAACGTGGCGGCGTCCGGCGTGATCGCCCCGCATCAGCTCGACATCGGCCTGCGCATGATCGTCGCCGACGCCACCACGGCGGTGTTCTTCACCGGCATGGCCGCGGCCCTGATCGCCGTCCTGCTGACCATGCTGATCCCTGCCAACAAGCTCGATCACGGCCGGCCGGAGGCGCCCGTCGGCGACTAGGTTCCCCTGGGCTTGGCGCGGGTCGTGGGCGGGGCCTCCAGGGGGTTCTCCGGCCAGGGGTGTTTGGGATAGCGGCCGCGCATGTCGGCCCGCACCGCCTTCCACGAGCCAGCCCAGAAGCCCGGCAGGTCGCGGGTCACCTGCACTGGCCGCCGCGCCGGCGACAGCAGCGCCAGCACCAGCGGGACGCGGCCCCCCGCCACGGTCGGATGGCGGGCGAGACCGAACAGCTCCTGCACCCGCACCTCCACCGTCGGCCCAGCCTCGGCCGTGTAGTCGATGGCGAAGGAGGAACCGGTCGGGGCCTCGAACCGCGCGGGCGCCTCGGCGTCGAGCCGGCGCTGCAGGTCCCAGGGCACAAGAGCGCGCACCGCCTGATCGAGGTCCTGAGCGGACACCTGGGCCAGCGACGTGCGCCCCTCCAGCAGCGGTTCAGCCCAATCGCCCAGGTTGGCCAGCAGGGCGGCGTCCGAAAGGTCCGGCCACACCTCGCCCTCCGCCGCTCGCAGAAAGGCCACCCGCCCGCGAAATCCCGCCGCCGCCTCCCCCCACGGCAGGGCCGCGAGCCCGCCCTCCGCAATCTGGCGCAGCAGGGCGCCGCGGATGGCGGCGGGATCGGGCTTGTCGATCAGCCGCTCCTCGATGATCAGCGCGCCCAGCCGCTTCACCCGTTTGGCGCGGACGCGGCCCTGCGCGTCGGTTTCGATCCGCTCCTCGGTTTCGATGGCGTCGGCATAGGCGGCCGTGAGGTCGCCCGCGTCGATCTCGGCGGCCAGCAGGATGCGATCCCGCGCCGCCCCGCCGCCGAGCTCGCCCACGGCCAGCCACTTGGCCGACGCCAGCCGCTCGTGCGGCTCCATGAAGGCGCCCCGGCCGCTGGCGAGGCGGAACTCCCCCGGCTTGCCGCGGGCCTGGGCGAGGCGTTCCGGATAGGCGGCGGCGAGGATCAGGCCGATGTCGCCCCCCTCCCCCGCCTCGCCGCCGGCTTGCTTGGCCCACCGGGCCGCCAACTGCTGGGCGTCGCGCGCCCGCTGGCCCCGCTCGCCGCGGAACCTCGACAGCCGGTCGGCGAGGTCGACGCCGGTTCCGCCGAGGCCCCGCTCGCTCAGCAGCACGGCGACCTTGGCGGCGGTGCGCGCCTCCCCGCGGCCGGCGGCGGCCACCACCATGTGAGCGAGACGCGGCGGCAGGGGCAGCTTGGCGATCGCCCGGCCGTGGGCGGTCAGGGCGCCGTCGTCGTCGAGAGCGCCCAGCCGGCGCAACAGGGTGCGCGCCTCGGCGAAGGCGCCGGCAGGGGGCGGGTCGAGGAAGCCGAGGTCGTCCGGGGACTTGGCGCCCCATTGCGCGAGGTCGAGCGCCACGCCGGAAAGGTCGCTCTCCAATATCTCCGGGCGGGCGAAGGGCGCCAGCGCGCGGGTCTCCGGCTCGTCCCACAGCCGGTAGCAGACCCCGGGCTCGGTGCGCCCGGCCCGGCCGCGGCGCTGGTCGGCGGCGGCCTGGGCGACACGGACGGTCTCCAGCCGGGTCAGGCCGCTCTGAGGGTCAAAGCGAGGCACGCGGGACAGGCCGCTGTCGATCACCACCCGCACGCCCTCGAGGGTCAGGCTGGTCTCGGCGATGCTGGTGGCCAGCACCACCTTGCGCCGGCCCGAGGGTGCCGGGGCGATGGCGCGGTCCTGCTCGGCGGTGTCGAGGGCGCCGTAGAGGGGAGCGAGGACCACCGACGGGTCGAGCCGTTCGGCCAGCAAGGTCTCCACCCGGCGGATCTCCCCCTGTCCCGGCAGGAAGACCAGGATTCCCCCCGTCTCCTCGGCGAGGGCGCGGCGGACGGCCCGGGCGACCTGATCCTCCATGCGGGCGGCGGGGTCGCGGCCGAGGTAACGGGTGTCCACCGGATAGGCGCGGCCCTGGCTCTCCACCGGCGCCCCGGCGTCCAGCAGGCCCGCCACCCGCGCTCCGTCGAGGGTGGCGGACATGACCAGCAGGCGCAGATCGTCCCGCAGCACCCCTTGCGCGTCGCGGGCGAAGGCGAGGCCCAGGTCTGCGTCCAGGCTGCGCTCGTGGAACTCGTCGAACAGCACCGCGGCCACCCCGGTCAGGCCGGGGTCGTCGAGGATCATGCGGGTGAAGACGCCTTCGGTGACCACCTCCACCCGCGTGCGGGCGGAAACCTTGGACTGCATCCGCACGCGAAAGCCCACCGTCTCCCCCACCGGTTCGCCGAGGGTGGAGGCCATGCGCTGGGCGGCGGCGCGGGCGGCGAGGCGCCGGGGCTCCAGCACGATCAGCTTGCCGCCGTCGGCCCAGGGCTCGTCCATCAGGGCGAGGGGGACCACGGTGGTCTTGCCGGCGCCCGGCGGCGCCACCAGCACGGCGTTGGGCCGCGCGGCCAGGGCGGCCTTCAGCTCACCCAGGACCGCGTGGATCGGAAGTTCGGCGCTCACTCAGCAGCGGCGATCTTCGCCTCGTGCTGGCGGGAGTGCCAGTAGGCGTAGCCGAAGTAGACCACGAGGCCGATCGCCATCCAGATGATCAGACGCCCCCAGGTGGGCGCCGGCAGGCCGCTGATCAGGAAGATGCAGCCCGCCGCGCCCAGCGGCGCGGTGACCCACACGAAGGGCGTCTTGAACGACCGCGGGACGTTAGGCTCCTTGATCCGCAGATAGAGGACGCCCCCGCAGATCAGGGCGAAGGCCAGCAGGGTGCCCATCGACACCAGTTCGCCCAGCACGGAGATGGGGAACAGGCCGCCGACCAGCCCGGCCGCCACGGAGGTTATCACCGTGCCCCAGATGGGGGTGCGGGTCTTCGGATTGACCTTGCCGAACATCGGCGGCAGCAGGCCGTCCCGCGACATGGCGTAGAAGATCCGCGACTGGCCGTAGAGCAGCGACAGGATGGTCGAGCCGAGGCCCACCGCCACGCCGACATTCACCAGTTGGCGCAGCCACTGCAGTTGCGGCACCTGGGCCAGGGCCCGGGCGACCGGCGCGTCGTTGTTGAGGCTGGCGTAGGGGGCGAGGCCGGTGATCACCAGGGCCATCAGGATGTAGAGCACCGTGCAGATGCCGAGGGACGCGAGGATGCCGATCGGCATGTTCTTCTGCGGGTTCTTGGCCTCCTGCGCCGCGGTCGAAACCGCCTCGAAGCCGATGTAGGCGAAGAAGATCACCCCCGCCGCGGTCAGGATGCCCGGAAAACCATAGTGGCCGTGGGGATCGAGAGCCGTGGGCTCGATGCGCGCGGGGATCAGCGGATGCCACAGCTCGGGCCGCACATAGGCGAAGCCGAAGCCGATGACGGCGAGGACGATCAGCACCTTCATGCTGACGATGATGTTGTTGACGATGGCGCTCTGGGTGATGCCGGTTATCAGCACCCATCCCATCAGGAAGACGATGACCACCGCCGGGATGTTGAGGTAGGCGCCGGTTTCGATCAGACGCCCCCCCTCGAAGTTATAGGGCGCGGCGCTCCATACATGGGGAATGGTCATGCCGAACCCCTCCAGCATGTCGCGGAAGTGCCCGGACCAGCCGGCCGCCACCGTCGCGGCGGCGAGGCCGTACTCCAGGATCAGGTCCCAAGCGATCAGCCAAGCGATGAACTCCCCGAGGGTGGCGTAGGTGTAGGTGTAGGCTGAGCCCGCGACCGGGATCATCGAGGCGAGCTCGGCGTAGCACATGGCCGCGAGGGCGCAGACGAGCCCGGCGAGGATGAAGGACAGCACGATGGCCGGCCCGGCGTTGACCGCCGCCTGCTGGCCGGTCAGCACGAAGATGCCCGCCCCGATCACCCCGCCGATCCCGAGCAGGGTCAGCGATCCCGCGCCAAGTCCCCGCTTGAGGACGTGGTCGCCCTCTTCGTTGGCCTGGGCGAGCAGCACCTCGATCGGCTTCTTGACGAACAGCTTCATGTTTTCCAGTACGCCCCCCTCCGCCGTTCCACCGCGGAGGGAGTGAACATAGCCAGCGCCAACGACGAACCGCAACGATCCTGTCAGGTCAGATTCCGCCGTTCCTGCGCAAAATCAGCGCAGCCTATGTGGCGCTCTATTGCAGGTCAGACATTCAGTCGCCACGCTGTACTGTGATCAAAACCGTATGACCGTAGAAATGGACAGCCAGCACGAGCCGGAGATTGGCGCGCAAGGACGCGGAGAGGCCCAGGCGACCCCCGCCCCGCCCGCCCGAATCGTCGTCGTGGACGACGATCCCGGCATCCGCGACGTCATCACCGAATTCCTGACCCGCCACGGCTTCGACGTGGAAGCCGCCTCCGACGGGGCCGGCCTCGCCCGCGCGCTGCAGCGGCGCGCCGCGGACCTCGTGGTGCTCGACATCATGTTGCCGGGGGAAGACGGCCTCGCGATCTGCCGGCGGCTGTCGGCCCAGGACGGCCCGGCGGTGATCATGCTGAGCGCCATGGGCGAAGAGACCGACCGCATCGTCGGCCTGGAGCTGGGCGCCGACGATTATCTGCCCAAGCCCTGCAATCCCCGCGAACTGCTGGCGCGCATCCGCGCCGTCCTGCGCCGCCGCGGCGAAGCCAAGCCCGAAGGCGGCAAGCTCGGGGCGGAATGCGAATTCGCCGGCTGGCGCCTCGACCTGATGCGGCGGGAGCTGCGCAGTCCCGAGGGGGTGACGGTCAACCTTTCGGGCGGAGAATTCTCGCTGCTGCGGGTGTTCGTGGAGCGTCCCCAGCGGGTGCTGACCCGCGACCAGTTGCTCGACCTCGCCCGCGGGCCGGACAGCGACGCCTATGACCGGGCGATCGACGTGCAGATCAGCCGTTTGCGGCGTAAGCTGGAAGACGGCGGCGCCGGCGCGGAGCTGATCCGCACCATCCGCAACGAAGGCTATATGTTCATGGCCAAGGTGCAGCGTAGGTGACGACGGGCGCGGCCAACCGGCCGCCCAGCGCGCGGCCGACGGCGACCCTGTTCGCCCAGGTGATGACCCTCGTACTGGTCAGCCTTATGGCCGCACAGGCGATCAATTTCTGGATCGTCTTCAACTTCCCCACCCCGCCGCCCGAAATCTATCGGATGAGCGAGATCGTCGCCGTGCTGCAGGCCAACGGCGAGCCGGTGAAGGTCCGTAACGGCCGCATCCTGACCGCCAGGGTGCAGCGCGTGATCCGCCCGCCCCGCTCCGACCGGCTGAACCGGGTTGAGCGGACGCTTGGCGATGAACTCGCCCGGCGCCTTGGCCGCCCGCCCGACGACGTGCAGGTCTCGCTGCTGCTGTCCAAGCGGGGCCAACAGGCCCAGGCCATCCGCATGATGCGCGAGCAGATGGGGGACGAGCGGCCGCTCGACGCCGCCCACTTCATCGTCGCGCCCTTCGAAGCCTATGTGAAACGCCCAGACGGCCGCTGGCTGGCGATGATCCCTCAGGAAGAGGGGGTTCTGTCCACCTGGCAGTGGCGGATCCTGATCTGGTTCGGCATCAGCGTGCTGGCCCTGACCCCGGTGGCCTATCTGTTCGCCCGGCGTCTCGCCATGCCCATTTCCCATTTCGCCGCCGCCGCCGACCGGCTGGGGCGGGACCCCGGCGGGGCGCCGCTGGTGCTAAGGGGCCCGAAGGAGATCGGCGTCGCGGTGGCCGCCTTCAACAACATGCAGGACCGGCTGCGCCGCTATGTGCAGGACCGCACGGCGATGATCGCCGCCATCGCCCACGACCTGCGCACGCCCCTAACCCGCCTGCGCTTCCGGGTGGAGAACATCCCCGAGCCCCTGCAGAGCAAGATGGCCAGCGACATCGACCAGATGGACGCGATGATCTCCGCCACCCTGGCCTTCGTGCGGGACGCCACCCAGGTAGCCGAGCGGCGCCCGCTGGAGCTGTCGTCCCTGGTCGAAAGCGCGGTCGACGAGACCGCCGAGACCGGCGCGGACATCGAGGTGGAGACCGGCTCGACCGTAGTGATCGAAGGCGACCCCATCGCCCTGCGCCGGCTGGTCAACAACCTGATCGACAACGCCCTGAAATTCGGCGCCCGGGCGCGCACGCGGGTCTATGCCGAAGACGGCTCGGCGGTGATCGAGGTCGATGACGACGGCCCCGGCCTGCCCGAGTCGGAACGCGAGCGGGTGTTCGAGCCCTTCTATCGCGGCGAGCCGTCGCGGAGCCGTGAGACGGGCGGCGCCGGTCTGGGCCTTGCCGTGGTGCGCTCGATCGCCCGGGCTCATGGGGGCGACGCCGTGCTGGAAAATCGCCCCGAAGGGGGCTTGAGAGCCCGCGCCCGCCTGCCCTTATGAGGCGGGCTGAAGTTCGAAAGGCGTCCATGTCATCCCTGTTCCTCCGCAGCGCCGCCGTCCTGCTGCTCGCCGCCCAACTCGCCGCCTGCGCCTCCGAACCGCCCGAGCCGCCGCCCCGCCTCGGGCCGCTGGAGGGCCCGGACGGCGCGCATCCCCCCGGCGCGGGCCTGTTCATCAGCCCCTCGGGCCAGCCCTTCCGCTCCAAGCCCGGCGAGCCTTATCCCTCCGCCGCGTGGTTCGCCAACGCGGACACCAATCACGACGGCCGGCTGAGCCGCGAGGAATTCGTCGCGGACGCGGACGCCTTCTTCAAGGTGCTGGACACGGACAGGGACGGGATCATCGACGGCTTCGAGATCTCCGACTACGAGCGGAAGATCGCCCCGGAAATCCTGCCCCGCATCGCCGGGCTGCGCTTCGGTGAAGGCATGGACCAGCGACTGCTTAACGACCGCGGGGGGCGCGGCGGCCGCGGCGGCGGGCCGGGCGGCGGAGGTGGCGGCGCGCGCAGGGCGGTGGCCGGCGACCGGGCGCCGCAGGGGGCGGCTCTATACAGCATGCTGTCTGATCCACAGCCGGTGTCGGCGGCGGACGCGGACCTGTCAGGCAAGATCACCCTGGACGAGTGGCGCGCCACAGCCCGGGCGCGCTTCGCGACCCTGGACAAGACCAATCTCGGCTATCTGACCTTGGCGACCTTGCCGAAACCGCCGGCGCAGGTCGCCGCCGAGCAAAGGGCCGAGCGCGCGGCCAAACGCCGGCCGCGCTGACCCCTCCCTTTTCCTAGCGCCGAGACGCCAGCAGGACACCCAACACCAGACCCGCCGCGAAGGCGGTGCCGGCGGAAACCCCGATCGAGGTCAGCGGGCGAGTCGAGACGGTGTCCCGCAGCACTTCGGTCTGTTCACCGGCCCACTCCTTGGCCGCAGCGGCGCGTTCTTCAACCTTCTTGCGGAGCTGGGCGGCGCGTTCGGACGCTTCGTCCGCAAGGTGGACAGCTTCATTCTTCAGGGCTTCGGCCTTCGCCTTGGCTGAGGCGGAGGTCCGCTTCCGCGGCGAGCCTGCGGCGTCGCTGGTAACGTCGGTCATGGGTGGGCCTCCATCGGCAAAGCTTGCGATCGTAACCCCTGAGAACCGCGAGGGTTCCTGCCGGTGTCAGCGAAGGCTGACGCCGCTTGGGTCCGCCCCCGACTTAGGGGCGCTCGCCGGACTATGGAAGAACAGCGCCTGACCGATCAAGGCTTTAACCGTCTCCTCGCGGAACGGCTTGGTGATCACGAAGGCCGGCTCAGGCCCCTCGCCCGTCAGCAGATGCTCGGGGAAGGCGGTGATGAAGATCACCGGTATGTCGAAGCTTTCGAGAATGTCCGCCGCCGCATCCATGCCGCTCGACCCGTCCGCCAGGCGGATATCCGCCAGTACAAGGCCCGGGCGCTTGCTGGCGGCCAGCGCGACCGCCTCCACCCGCGTCGACGCCGCGCCCACCACCTTGTGGCCGAGCTCCCGCACCACCCGCGTCAGGTCGAGGGCGATGATGGGCTCGTCCTCGATGATCAGGACATCGGTGGTCAATTCTTCCTGCAGCTCGGCCTCGGCCTCCTCCAGCCGCTGGTTCATTTCCGCGACGCCAAGGTCGAGGATCACCGCCGCTTCCGGCACGGCAAAGCCCTCCATCGCCACCAGAAGGAGAGCCGCGCGCCGATCCGGCGACATGAGCTGCAGATGATGGTCCACCCCGACCGCATCGGCCTGCACGGCGGACCGTTCCCGCTCCGTGGTGCGGCGCCAGGTCTGGATCAAGGCGCGGTAGAGGGCGGTGCGGAGAGGCAAGCTGGCGTCGAGGACGACCTCGCCATTCAGCAGTCCCTCCATGGCGGACTGGACCAGCCTATCGCCGCGAGGCTGGGAGCCGGTCAGCGCGCGCGCGTAGCGCCTCAGATAGGGCGCCTGACGGACGATTTGCTTAGACGACATCAACCCTCCGCCGGGCGACTCGACGCGCGGTGTTTCCCCTGCCGGCGAGGCCGTAGTCGGTTGTGAACGCCTGAACCGGGGCAAGGTTCCTCCAGACCCTCAAGCCGATGGCGAAACGAACGGCCCGACCCCCATCGTCCCTAAGGTCGGGCGCGGACGCAACGCCATCGAATCGGCCCGCGGTGATATGGCGCAGCAGTAGAAAATCCCCTCCTGGTTGTGAAGGGCCGTCAGGCGCGGCGTCTCGCCAGAACCTCGGCGCCGCTGGGGAGTTGCTTGTTCCGTAAAGCCCCACGGAGAAGCCAATGGCCTCGCGTTCGACCGTCTCGGACCTCAGCGATCCCGGTCCGACCAATCCCGATCCGCCTCCTGCCCCCGCGCCGTACCCGGAGATCGAGCCCCCTCCGGCCCCCGACGAGGCGCCCCAGCCGAACCCCGTTCCGGACGAGATCGATACGGGCCGTCCGCACGATTAGGGGCTTGCAGCTTGGCTGGCGCGAAAAGCGCGGAACCCCCTTCGTTCCAGCCAGTTACCTCAGCAAGCCAGACCCGCCGCAAGCGGATGAAATGAGTAAAGGAGACGATCGTGGCCCAAAGCGAAGGCAGCAATCCGGTTCGGACGTCCTCGAATCGAGGGTTCGCCTCGATGGATCCGGCCAAGCAGCGCGAGATCGCCCGCAAAGGGGGCGAGAGCGTTCCCAACGAGAAGCGGAGTTTTTCCCAGGACCGCAACCTTGCCGCCCAGGCCGGGCGCAAGGGCGGCGAAGCCTCGCAAGGCGCACGCCGTAACCGCGCAGAAGACGCCGAACGTTCCTGACGGCTCCAACCTCAGGTCTCTTCGGCCCGATCCCCCGCGCCGGATCGGGCCGAAACCGTTTCTGGGCGCCCTTCCGGTTCAGATGGACTGACCTGAGCTAAAAGAGCTTATCTTCAATAGTTTAAAGCGTTACGGCGCGTCAGGCGGCGTGCGCTTGAAGCTGTCACCCCCTACCGCTGCGCCTCCAGAAGGAAGATCGCGAAGGACGGTGGGGGCGCCAGCCACTGCGCCGCCACCCGCCATCCGGCGGCAGCGGCCAAGGCTTCGAAACGGCCGGGGGCGTATTTGTAGGAATTTTCCGTATGGATGGTCTCTCCGGCGGCGAACTCGAAGCGCCGCGCGCCGAGGCGGACCGTCTGCGACCGGACGCTGACCAGATGCATCTCCATCCGGCTCTCGTCGGCGTTCCACACCGCCCGGTGATGGAACCCGGACAGATCGAAGTCGGCGCCAAGCTCGCGGTTGATGCGGGTGAGAAGATTTAGATTGAAGGCCGCCGTCACCCCAGCCGCGTCGTCATAGGCCGCCTCCAGGATCTCCCGGGCCTTGGGCACGTCCACACCGATCACGAAGCGGGAACCGTCCCCGAGCAGGATCCGCGCGCGGGCCAGGAAGGCCTCGGCCTCGTCCGGGGCGAAGTTGCCAATGGTCGAACCGGGGAAGAAGCCCATCAGCGGGCGCTCGGCCAGATGCGCCGGCAATTGCAGCGGCTGGGTGAAGTCGCCGATTACCGGCTCGACCACCAGGCCCGGCAGACGGCCGCGGATGCGCGCCGCCGCTTCGTCCAAGGCGCTCGGGCTGATGTCGAGGGGAGCGTAGGCCCCCACCTGCGGTGCAGCCTTCAGCAGGATCTCGGTCTTGACGCTGTCGCCGCTGCCGAATTCCAGCAGCACCCCGCCTTCGGGTACGGCCGCCGAGAGTTCGGGGGCGATCTGTTTCAGCAGCGCCGTCTCCACCCGGGTGGGATAGTATTCCGGCAGCTCGCAGATGTCCTCGAACAGCTTCGATCCGGCGGCGTCGTAGAAGTATTTGCTGGAAAGCCGCTTGCGCGCGGCCGACAGGCCCGCCTCCACATCCCGTCGGAAACCGATGTCCACCGACGGGGCCGACTTGCGGCGTGGTTCGAGGTCCTCGGCCAGCCGCACGCCGGTGAACTGCCAGCGCTGATGCGGATGGAAGAAGTTGCGATAGGCGGCCCGGGTATGCCCCGCCGAGGTGACGCAGGACCCGCCCCGCAGCACCATCTGGTTGACCATGAACTTGCCGTTGTATTCCCCCACCGCGCCGGCGGGGGGGCGATAGCCGGGATAGGGCGCGTAAGGGCTGGCGGTCCATTGCCAGGCCTGGTCGTAGAGCTGGCGCAAACGCGCCCCTTCCGGCGACACCGCGGCGTGCTCCCACTCCATCTCGGTGGGCAGGCGCAGCCCCGCCCATCGGGCGAAGGCGTCGGCTTCGTAGAAGCTCACATGCACGACCGGCGCGTTGAGATCGAGAGGCCGCAGGCCCGCAAGGCCGAATCCCATCCAGGCCCCGTCCCGTCGCTCCCAATAGAGGGGCGCTTCCCAGCCCTCCTCATTCAGGCGGGCCCAGCCGTCGGAGAGCCACAGCTCGGCGTTGCGGTAGCTGCCGTCCTCGATGAAGGCCAGCCATTCGGCGTTGGTGACCAGCCGGTCAGCGATCCGGTATGGCCGCAGCAGCGCCTGGTGGCGCGGCCCCTCGTTGTCGAACAGGAAGCCATCGCCCGTGTGGCCGATCTCGACGACGCCGCCCTCGAACTCGGCGAAGCGCACAGGTCCGGCCTGGGGAAAGGCCGACGGGGCGCAGGCCGGATCGTAGGCGGGGCGCAGAGGGTTCTGGGCCAGCAGATGCAGCACGTCGGTCAACAGCAATTCCTGATGCTGCTCTTCGTGCGCAAGGCCGAGCTCCACCAGGGCGGTCTGGGCCGGCGTCAGCCCCTGGACCAGCAGGGCGGCCATCTGACGGTCCACATGGGCGCGGAAGGCCCGCACCTCGGCGACGGAGGGCCGGGTGAGAAGACCCCGCTGCGGTCGCGGCTGCCGCGGTCCCAGGGCTTCGTAATAGGAATTGAAGAGGTAGCCGTAGATCGGATCGAAGACCTGATATCCCGGCGTCTCGGCCAGCACGAAGGTCTCGAAGAACCAGCTCGTATGGGCGAGGTGCCACTTGGTGGGGCTGGCGTCGGGCATCGATTGCGCCCCCTGGTCCTCCGCGGACAAGGGGGCCGCGAGACTCAGGCTCACGTCGCGCACGCGGGCGTAGCGTTCGGCGAGGTTGGCGCCGGCCTCAGGGGCCTGCGAGACGGCGGCGCAGCCGGTCATGACCGGCGTCACGCGAAACGCTCCTTATGGAATTCAGGCAAAGCGGTTCCCCCCTGCGCCGATCCACCCCATGCGGAATATGGCGCTGGCTATTTGGAAGTCCAACGCAACGATGCGGCGAGCGTTCCGAAAGGCCGCGGAACGGAAGACGTTACCGGACGTTTTCGCCGCATCGGGACTGGCGGAGCCGTCATCTCACGCGCCGCAGTCCGACTTCGGGAGAAGACGGTGAGCGCCTTGGATTCACCTGCCGAAGGCCAGGTTGAGGCGGGGCCGCCGTCTGCGTGGCGCAACGAGGTGGTCAGCCTGATCCCGGTGCTGCGGGCCTTCGCCTGGTCCCTCAGTCATAACAGCGCCGATGCCGACGATCTTGTGCAGGAAACCCTGGTCAAGGCCTGGACCAATCGCCATCGCTTCGAGCCCGGGACCAATCTGCGCGCCTGGCTGTTCACCATCCTGCGCAACACCTACTACACCTCGGTGGTGCGCCGTCGGCGGGAGGTGTCGGATGAAGACGACCACTATGCCGCCGGCCTCGCCCTGGAGCCGGCGCAGGAGTGGAGCGTCACCCTCCGCTCGCTTCAGAACGCGCTGCAGCAGCTCCCTTACGAACACCGCGAGGCGCTGATCCTCGTCGGCGCCGCCGGCCTGACCTATGAAGAGGCTGCGGAGGTCTGCGGCTGCGCCCTCGGCACCATCAAAAGCCGGGTGAACCGCGCCCGTGCGCGCCTCGCCAAGCTGATGGGCGCCGAGGAAGGAACGGGCTTCTCCTTCAGCGGGATGGGGACGGAGGCCGCAGCGAGAGGCTAGAGCAGGCCGCGGTGCGGGGGCGAAAGCTCGCCCTTCTGCAGCGCCGTTTCCAGGGCTTCCATCAGTTCGGCCAGCCGGTCGGGGATGGGGCCTGCGGCGGCCTGATCGAACACGCTGGCGAGCCGTCCGCCCATCATGACCGTTGGCGGTCGCCAGGACGGGCAATTGTCTAGAGTGTCGCCAAGCTTCATTCGCGCAGTCTCGCATCGAATTCGCTGGAGGGATCGGACCCCGATTCTGCAACGCCTAGCAACATCAGTGTGCGGACGTCCAGCGGAAGCTCGCGCTTTACGGAACCTCTCCACAGGCAATGAATTGAATGGGGACAGGATCGCAACCGGAGCCGTAAGATGACCGACACCCCGATCTCCACCCACAGCCTGATTTCCGCCGACCGGGTCGAAGGCACCGCGGTCTACAACGCCGAAGGCGACAAGCTGGGTTACGTCGAGGACGTGATGCTGCACAAGGTGTCGGGCAAGGTGGCCTACGCCGTCGTTTCCTTCGGAGGCTTCCTCGGCATCGGCGAGAAATACCATCCCCTGCCCTGGTCGATGCTGAAGTACGATACCAGCCGCAACGGTTATGTCCTGCCGATCGCCAAGCGCCAGTTGGAAGAGGCTCCGAGCTTCGCCTCCACGGAGCTTGCGGGCGACGACACCGAATGGCGCCAGAAGGTGCACAACCACTACGGCGCGCCTCCCTACTGGATCTGACGAAAAGTTGGCCCGCCCGCCCGGAACGCGCGCGCGCCGGGCGGGTTGAGAGCGTGTCACCCCACTCCACAGGGACACGCTCTTATGTCTAACAGATACGAGGAAAGCGGCGGCCGTCAGGAAGACTACGGACGCTACGGTCAGGATCGCGATCGGGCCGGCTTCGGTCGTTCCCACCATGCCCGCGGGGAACACCGCTCCTGGAATGAAGAAGGCGGCGGCTCCGGCCGCAGCGCCCAGGGCGGCTGGAGGCAACCCGGCCGCTCCCGCTATTGGGGCGAAGGCGGGTACGGCGACCAGGACGCCGATCGCCAATACTCCAGCTTTTCGTCCGGCAATCCCCAGCACGATCCGGGCGGCGGCTATCGCCAGAACAACGCCGGGCACAACTTCGGGGGCCAGGGTGCAGGCGGTTTCCGGGCGCAGACCCAGGCGGAGTTCGGCGGCAACTACGGACCGTCCCAGGGCGCCTATGGCGGCTACGGCCAGGAGACCGAGGGCTACGGCCAGTACGCCCGCGGCGATAGCGGCTATGGCCAGCAGGACTTTTCCCAGCCCGGGCAGAGATCGCAATGGCGGTCCGAGCAGAACTTTGGCGGGCGCGGCCCGGCGAGCCATACCTTCGGACAGGGACAGGGCCCGCGCGACGCCTACGGTCAGGAAGACTATGGCCAGTACGGGGGTGTGAAGCCCTCAGGCGGCCAGAGCCCCTATCAGCAGAACGAGCACGATCCCCACTACCATAGCTGGCGCGAGCAGCAGTTGTCCCGCCACGACCGGGACTATTCCCGCTGGCGCGACGAGCAGGCCAGCCGCTACGACCAGGACTACAGGAACTGGCGCGACAAGCGGCACGAGCACTTCTCGAAGGAGTTCGAGGGCTGGCGCTCCAGCCAGAGCCATGCTCTGCAGAGTGGCGACCTTCCGGCCGCCGCAGAGGCGGGCCAGTCTGCGGTCGAGAACGTGACCGACGGGGGAACCGGCCGTCCCGCCGACCGCAAGGACGAAAAGCACTAGGAAAGGGGCGCACCCCCCGTTCGGGAACGCCCGGAGCCCTGGCTCCGGGCGTTTTCGCGCACGGCGGGGCCTGGGGGGTTCCGTTCCGTCCCTGATGGTGTAGGTCTCTGCCCGCTCGCGCCGGATTAACCGGCGGGGTTTTTTGTCACGCGCAGCAGGGACTTTCGGGGAACATGGCGGAAGCGGCGATCATCGACGGCAAGGCTCAGGCAGAGGCCCTGAAGGTGGAAGTGACCGCCGCGGTGGCCAAGCTGAAGGCTGAACATGGCATCACCCCGGGCCTGGCGGTGGTCCTGGTGGGCGACGACGCCGCCAGCGACCTCTATGTCACGAACAAGGGCGCCCAGACCGAGGCGACCGGCATGAAGTCGGTGATCCATCGGATGCCTGCGACCACCACCCAGGCCGAGCTTCTGGCCATGGTCAAAACGCTCAACGCCGACAAGACCATTCACGGGCTGCTGGTTCAGTTCCCGCTTCCCGAAGGCCTGGACGCCACCGAGGTGCTGGCCACCGTCGATCCGGACAAGGACGTGGACGGGCTGCATGTGGTGAACGCCGGCCGCCTCGCCTCCGGACTGCCGGGCCTTGCGCCCTGCACCCCGGTCGGCTGCATGGTGCTGCTGAAGAAGACCCTGGGGGACCTGAAGGGCAAGACCGCCGTGGTGGTCGGCCGCTCCAACCTGATGGGCAAGCCGATGGCCCAGTTGCTGCTTCAGGCCGACTGCACCGTCACTATCGCCCATTCCCGCACCAAGGACCTCGCCGCGGTGTGCCGCGAGGCCGACATCCTGGTGGCCGCGGTGGGCCGCCCGGAGATGATCAAGGGCGACTGGATCAAGCCGGGCGCGGTGGTGATCGACGTCGGCATCAACCGAATCCCCTCCAAGGACCCGGAGAAGGCCGCTGCGGGCAAGACCCGCGTCGTGGGCGATGTCGCCTTCGACGAAGCCAAGGCAGTAGCCGGCGCCATCACCCCGGTTCCCGGCGGCGTCGGCCCGATGACCATCGCCTGCCTGCTCCGCAACACCGTCAGCGCGGCCTGTCTGGCCAACAAGCTGCCTCCGCCCTTCGCCTGAGTCATCGAGGATCTACCATGCGCCTTCGCACCTTGACCGCCCTCGCGGGCGTCGCCGCCCTGGCGGCCGCCTGCGGAAAGTCGCCTTCGGAACCGGCGGCCAACACCACCGGGGCCGCCGAGAGCGCGGCTCCGGCCGCGCCGGCAGCGCCCGCAGCCCCCGCGATGGCGCCGGAAGAGGTGGCCAAGATCGTCTCGGCCCTCCCCGCCCCCTACAACACGGGGGACCTCGCCGCCGGCAAACTGCAGTTCAACAAATGCATGTCCTGCCACACGGTGGCCAAGGGCGGCCCGGCGATGACCGGGCCCAATCTCTATGAGATCTTCGGGGAGAAGGCCGGGGTACGGCCCGGCTTCTCCTTCTCGCCGGCGATGAAGGCTGCGACCTTCACCTGGGACGAGGCGCACATGGACCAGTGGGTGGCCAAGCCGCTGGAAATGCTGCCCGGCACCAAGATGACCTTCCCGGGCATCAAGGACGCCAAGCAGCGGATCGACCTGATCACCTATCTGAAGGTGGCCGCCAGCGGCGGCCCGATCTAGCCGCTGATCTCCCTTCCCCCTGGTGGGGATGGGCTTTTACTCCGCTGCTTCCGGCAGGCCCGGGTGCGGCGGCCGACTGGAGGAGGCCTTGGCCTCCTCCTCTTCATAGGCGTCGATGGCGCGGCCGGTCGCTTCGGGCGACTTGGTGTATTTGGCCATCATCTCGTACATCACCGGCACCACGAACAGGGTCAGCAGGGTGGCGAACACCGCCCCGCAGGCGATCACCACGCCGATGGTGAAGCGGCTGCCCGAGCCCGGCCCCTGCCAGAACACCAGCGGCAGGGCGCCGACGGCGGTGGCGATGGAGGTCATCACGATGGGGCGCAGGCGCAGCTCGGCCGCCTCGATCACAGCCTCGCGGACGGGCTTGCCCTCGTCGCGCAACTGGTTGGCGAATTCGACGATCAGGATGCCGTTCTTGGCCGCGACCCCGATCAGGATCACGAGGCCGATCTGGCTGTAGAGATTCAGGGTCGATCCGGCGATGAACAGGCCGAACAGCCCTCCGCACGCGGCCAGCGGCACTGTCAGCATGATCACGGCCGGGTGCACGAAGCTCTCGAACTGCGCCGCCAGCACCAGGAAGACGATCAGCAGCGCAAAGCCGAAGGCCAGCCCCACCGAGTTGCCGGAGTCGAGATAGTCCTTCGCCATGCCGCCCCAGCGGATCACCGTGCCGGCCTGGGGCTGTTTGGCCACCTGGGCTTCGAAGAACTTGATGGCGTCGCCCACGGTGTAGCCGGGGTTCAGATAGCTGGTGATGGTGATGGCGCGGAGCTGGTCCACCCGCTGGCGGTTGGCGAGGCTGCCCACCAGCTCGGTCTTGACCACATTGGAGAGCGGCACGAGGCCGCCGGTGCGCGACTTTACATAGACGGTTTCGAGATCCTGCAGGGTGCGGCGGTGCTGCAGTTCGGTCTGCAGCAGCACGTCGTATTCCTGACCTTCCCGCACATAGGTGGTCACGCGCTTCGGCCCGAACATCACGTTCAGCGCATTGCCGATCTGGCTGGCGCTGACGCCGAGCTGGCCGGCGCGATCCTTGTCCACCGACACGATCAGGCGGGGCGAGTCCGGCTCATAGTCGGTGTTCACCCGGTTCAGTCCCGGATTGGCGCGGGCGGCCGCCAGGATCGGCTCCGACCATTTGGCGACCTGTTCGTACTCGGGCCCGCCGATGATGAGGTCGATGTTGGTGCCCCCGCCGCCGCCGCCGCGCTGCAGCGGCGACTGCTGGAAGGCGTTGACGCGGATGCCGGTGAGGCGGCCGAGCTCGCGCTGCAGCTCGGCGGCGAGCTGCGCTGTGGAGACCTTGCGCTCGCTCCAGTCGGTCAGGTTCAGGAAGCCGAAGCCGCCGTTGTAGGACACCGAGTTGTTGCCCGGGATGATCACCGTATAGCGGCTGACCACCCCCTCCTTGACGTGCTTCTCGAAGATGGGCTCGGCCTGGACGCCGTTGCGGAAGGTGTAGTCGAACCCGGACCCCTCCGGCGCCTGGAACGACAGGTTGAGCCGCCCACGGTCCTCGTCCGGCACCAGTTCGTTGGGCAGGATGGCGAACATGCCCGCCGCCGCCGCGCCGATCGCCAGCACCATGATGATGGTCACGATGCGCACCACGGGACGGCCCAGCAGAGCCTGCAGCGAGTGGTGATAGGACCGGCGCACCCGCTCCACCGTGTTGTCCACCACGCGGGCCAGGAAGCCGCGGTTGTGCGCCGGGCGCAGCAGCTTGGAGGCCATCATCGGCGACAGGGTGAGGGCGAAGAAGGCCGAGAAGGCCACCGCGCCGGCCACGGCCACCGCCAGTTCGACGAACAGGCGGCCCGTGTAGCCCGGCAGGAACATCAGCGGGGCGAACACCGACAGCAGCACCAGGGTGGTCGCCACCACGGCGAAGAACACCTGCTTTGCGCCCCGCTGCGCCGCCACCGCAGGCGGCTCGCCAAGGTCGACCCGTCTCTGGATGTTTTCGGTCACCACGATAGCGTCGTCGACCACCAGGCCGATGGACAGCACCAGGGCCAGCAGGGTCAAAAGATTGAGCGAGAAGCCGAGGGGCGCCAGCACCGAGAAGGTGCAGAGCACGCAGATGGGCGCGATCACCGTCGGAATGACCGCGGACCGCCAACTGCCAAGGAACAGCAGGTTCACCACCGCCACCAGGGCGATGGACAGGCCGATGGTGATGTACACCTCCTTCACCGCCTCGCGGGTGAAGCCGGTCTGGTCGGCCGCGACCTCCAGCGTCGTGCCCTTGGGCATCGACTTCTGCATCTCCTCCACCGTCGCGGCCACCGCCTTGGCGATGGCGATGTCGTTGGATTGTGACTGGCGGATCACCCCCAGGCCGATCTGGTCGACGCCGTTGGTGCGGAAGGTCTTGCGCCGATCGTCCGCCCCTTCCTCGATCCGCGCGATGTCGCCGAGGCGCACCAGGTAGCCGGTCCGCCCCACGCCGATGGGGAGCTGGGCGAAGTCGTGCGCCGTCCGGTAGTTGCGCTGGACGTTGATCGTATAGTCCTTGTCCTCCGCCTCCAGCGAGCCGGCGGGAACCTCGACATTCTGGGTGCGAAGGGCGTTCTCGACGTCATCCGTGGTCAGGCCGCGGGCGGCCAGCGCCTGAGAGTCGACCCAGATGCGCATGGCGTAGAGCTGCGCGCCCAGCAGGTTGATCCGCGCCACCCCCGGAATGGTCGACAGGCGGGTGACGAGATAGCGGTCGGCGTAATCCCCGAGGGCGATCGGGGTCATGGTGGTGGAGCGGAGGGTCAGGAAGACGATCGGCTGCTGGTCGGCGTCGGCCTTGGTGATCTGCGGCGACTGGGCGTCCTGCGGCAGTTGCGACAGCACCCGGCTGACGCGGTCGCGCACGTCGTTGGCCGCATCCTCAACCCCGCGGTCGAGAGTGAAGGTGATGTTGATGTTGGAGCGCCCGTCGCGGCTCGACGAGTTCATCCGGTCGATGCCCTGGATGCCGGCGAGCTGCCGCTCCAGGGGCTGGGTGATGCGGGTCTCGATGACCTCGGCGGAGGCCCCGATGTAGTTGGTCTGCACCGTGACCTGGGGCGGATCGACGCTCGGCAGTTCGCGGAGGGGCAGCTGGTTGAACGCGACCACCCCGATCAACGTCAGGATCATCGCCGTCACCAGCGCAAGGACTGGACGGCGGACGGCGATGTCGGAAAGAGTCACGCGGGCGCCCCGTGGCCGCCGGCCGCGGGGCGGATCGCCTCGTTGGCGCGCACGCGGTTGAGACCTTCGGCCACGACCTGATCGCCGGCCTTAACCCCGGAGATGACCTCCACCCAGCCGGCGCCCCTGGCGCCGACCACGATGGGTTTGCGCACCGCGATCATGCCCTTCTGGGGATCCTGGGCCACGCCATAGACGAAGGCGCCCTGCCCCTGGAACGCGACCGCCGACTCCGGCACCGCCGGGCTGGTGCGCGAGGTTTGATCGATGCTCACGTGCAGCAGCATGCCGGGCTTCAGCTTGCCGCCGGTATTGGGGAATTCCGCGCGCGCCATGATCGAGCGCGTACCCGGATCGATCCGGGTGTCGAGCTTGGCGATCCGCCCGACGAACTTGTCGGCGGGATAGGCGTCGGCGGTGGCGGTCAAGGGCAGCCCCTCGCGCAGCACCGAAAGATACCGCTCCGCGATGGGAAAATCGACGCGGATCACCGAGACGTCGTCCAGGGTGGCGATGGTCGCCCCCGGATTGACCAGCATGCCCGGCGCGGCGTCAGTCAGGCCGATCACTCCGGAGAAGGGCGCGCGGATGGTGCGGTCGGCGACCCCCGCCCGGCGGGCTTCCAGGGCGGCGACGGACTGGTCGTAGACGGACTTGAACTGCTCGGCGGTGGCCTTGGGCGCCACGTCGCGATCGGCCAGCGCCTGCCAGCGATCCCAATTGCTCTTGGCGAGATCGCGCGCGGCCTCCGCTTGGATGATGTCGGCGTTCTGTTGACGTGCGTTGAGGTCCGCCAGGACCTGGCCCTCGCGGACATACTGGCCGCTCTGGAAGCGGATGCGCGTGACAAGTTCCGTGGCGTTGGCGGAAAGGGTGATGGACTGGCGCGCCTTGGCCACGCCCAGCACTTCGATCTTCTCCAGGAAGGGGCGCTCGCCAACCAAGGCAAGCTTGACCTGCACGGCCTGAGGACCGCGACCGCCACCGCCTTGCGCCGCCGGCGCACCGGGACCGCCGGCCGGTTTGAGCAGGCGCACTGCGCCGGCGACAGCCATCGCGCCGAGCACGGTGATCGCGACGATCAAGAACAAGTGTCTACGAATCAAACGCCGGCTCCGCACAGGCAATAAGCAGGAAACCGCATACGTACGGGTTTAGACCCTTGTCTACCCTCGAAAAATGTCTGGATTGTAATCTAGGCGGGCCATCCCTGGGGCTCATTCAAGAAAGTGAGCCAGCAACGACATTGCAACCGCCCATCGTCCCCCACAACCGCACATATGAGCTTCGGCTATGATAGGCGGGGACCCGAAGCCTGGATTGGGGCCTTGTGTGCGAAACACCCTCAAACAGCGAACGCCAAAGGCCGTCCATGGCGTCCCTTGAGGCCCTCGCCCTTTCCGACGCGCTGACCGCCCTGGTGCGCGCCAAGGGCGGGCGCGACCCGGCGGGCCTGATGCGCCGGCTATGCCTATTTGCAGCGCAGATCGACGCCTGGAGCCAGCCGCACCTGGAAGCCCTTCTGGGCGACGTCTTCCTGGGCATCGTCACCGAGACCTCCGCGGACCAGCTCGCCCCCCTCGGCGCGGCTCTGGCCGAGGCGGACTGGGCGGCGCCGCAACTCGTCCGCCTCCTCGCCCAGGAAGACATCGAGATCGCCCGCCCGCTGATCGCTCGCAGCCCGGCCCTCGACGAGAAGGCCCGCATCGTCCTGCTGCGCAACGGCGCGATCGAGCATCGGATCGAGGTCGCCCGCGGGCCCGGTCTGGGCGCGGAGGCGATCGCCGCCGTCATCGCCCTTGGCGAGCCGATGGTGCTTGCAGCCCTGGCCGATAACCTTGCAGCCCCTCTGACGCCTGCGGACCTTCTGCGGCTGGCCGGCATCGCCCAGCAGGTGTCGGCCGTCCGGGCGCCCCTCGCCCGCCACCCCCAGCTCACCCCAGAGGCGGGGCGCATCCTGCACGGCTGGGTGGAGGCGCCTCTACGCGCCGCCCTTGCCGCCCGTTTCGGAATCGGCGGCGATCCGGCGGAGGAGGGGCCGGTCGAGGACGAGGCCGACCAGCTCGAGACCGAGCGCCGGCTGGTCGCCAAGCTGAAGGGCGCGGGCCAGCTTCGCCCCAGCTATCTCCTGCGCGCGCTGCGGGAGGGTCGGCTCTCCCTGTTCGCCGCCGCCCTCGCCTGTCTGGCCGACTGCCCTCTTCCGCCCCTGAGGGCCGCGGTGATGCGCGCCGACGCCGAAATCCTGGCCATCGCCTGCGCCGCCGTCGGCATCGATCGCAGCGTGTTTCCGACGGTACTCGGCCTGGCGCGCGACCTGGCCGGCGGACGGGATACCGGCCCTGCCCTGGCCTATCCGGCGTGTATCCTCCCCCCTGAGGCGGCGGCCGATCTCCTGCGGGAACGCCTCTCGACCGTTTGACAAGCCGCGCCTTCGCCCCTCTTTGTCGACCCACCGTATCGCCCCGGGGCTTCGTCCGTGACTATTCGCCGTCTCGCCTTCTGCGCCAGCGACCGCCCGGAGGCCAAGGAGGCCCGCCTGCGGCTGATCGAGATCTATGGCGACGTCGACGAGACGGAGGCGGACGCCATCGTCGCCCTCGGCGGCGACGGCTTCATGCTGGAGACGCTCCACCGCACCATGGGCGTGAGCAAGCCCATCTACGGCATGAACCGCGGGTCCGTCGGCTTCCTGATGAACGACTATAAGGAAGAGGGGCTGATCGAGCGCATCTCCGCGGCCGAGCGGGCGGGCATCCACCCCCTCGGAATGACCGCCGAGGACCATCGCGGCGTCCGCTTCGACGCCCTGGCGATCAACGAGGTCTCGCTGCTGCGCCAGACCTACCAGACGGCCAAGCTGCGGCTGTCCATCGACGGCAAGGTGCGGATGCCCGAACTCGTCTGCGACGGGGTGCTGGTGGCGACCCCCGCCGGCTCCACCGCCTACAACCTATCCGCTCACGGCCCGATCATCCCTCTCAACGCCCAGATCCTGGCGCTGACGCCGATCAGCGCCTTCCGCCCGCGGCGCTGGAGGGGCGCCCTGCTGCCGCACAACGCCAAGGTCACGGTGGAGGTGCTGGAACACGACAAGCGTCCCGTCAGCGCCGTCGCGGACAACTTTGAGGTGCGCCGGGTGACGACGGTGGAGATCGCCGAAATGCGCGACGTCACCCTGGTGATGCTGTTCGACGCGGGCCGCAGCCTGGAGGAGCGTGTGCTGGCCGAACAGTTCTCGGCCTGACCCAAATCACCCCGAAGTTGCACCAGTTGTTAAGGCGACCGCAGGCATCATCCGCCGCGAAAAAGTGGGAGAGTCAGGTGAGCGCGTCCAACCAGCCCAAGGTCGGCCAACAGATCCCAACCGGCGCCGGTGAGATGATCCAGGTCCCCAACACCTTGAAGGCCAAAGTGGGCGGCCGTTTCGGCAGTCTCGACGCCAGCGCTCTGGCCAAGGCCGAAGCCGCGCTCAAGGACCTCGCGGGCCAGTTCAGCCAGTGGCTGCAGGACGAGCTCGACAAGCTGGAAGCGGCCCGCGCCGCGATCCATGCCGAGGGCGTCAACCGTAAGACCATGGACCAGCTCTATCTGCACGCACACGACCTCAAGGGCCTGGGCGCGACCTATGAATTCCCGCTGGTCAGCCAACTCGCCGGCCTGCTGTGCAAGCTGATGGATGAGCCGGAGACCCGCCTGCAGGCGCCGATGGCCCTGCTGGACGTGCACATCGACGCGATCAAGGCTTCGGTGCGCAACGATATCCGCGACACCAGCCACCCGATGGGCGCAGCGCTCTACACCGAACTGAGCGGCCGGGTGTCAGCCTATCTGAAGGATCACGGCAAGGCCTGATCGCTTTTAGGCTGGGCGGTCAGGCCGCCCGCCCGGCGCCCTTCCGTTCCACGGCCCGACGCACAGGCGGCGCACGGTCCATCTTGTCGAGCAGGTAGTCGACATCCTCCCGCGGGGCCGATTGCGGCTGGGTCAGGAAGCGCTGGAGCATGCGCTCCTGGAACACCGTCTTGTCGCGCACGTCCCCGTCGAGCTGGAGGATGTGATAGGTGTCGATGCCGATCCGGAAGGCGGGGAACAACCGATCCGGCAGGCCCGTGCGGTCGTAGATGGCCTTGAAGCCCAGCGGCCCCGCGTCGTGGATCATCATCCAGGTGCGGTGATGGGCGACCCCTGACAGCTCCGCGATCGCCCATTCGAAGAAGGTCATGTGGCCGCTGGCCAGCGCCCGGATCATCAGCGACGGGGTCAGCCGCTGTTGGCGGTTGAGGTGGCTGACGAAGGCGCGCATGTCCGCCGCCCGGCCGGCTTGATCGACCAGATCGACGGTCGCCCGCTCCCGCGCGCCGATGGCGATCTGCAGAGCCGTTTCCGGCGAGAGGGCGTGGTTGTCGAGCAGATGCTGGCGCACCTGATCGCTCACCAGCGACACCAGACGCTCCGAGATCGACAGAGGCAGGACGGCGCGGAAGGCGACCGAGGTCGTGATCGCCTCCATCTCGGCGAACCGGTCCACCACCTTGCGCAGGCCGGCTTCCGAAAAGGTGGCGTTGTCGTTGGAGATGGCGGCCTTGACCGCGTCCGGCCCGGCGTGGTCCGCGATCGCCGTCGTCACCTTTTCCGAAAGGGTCGGACGCTTGGCGACAGCAAGCTGCTTGACCTCGCCCATGGCGCGGACGATCTCGCAAAGGTCCTCGTCGTTGAACACCGGCGAATGGGTGAGCACCGGCAGGGCCACGCTGTCGACGTCGGAGGCGAGCCGCAGGGCCACTTCCCGCGGCAATTCGGGGGAGTTCTTCAGCGTGACGGCCAGGGCCCGGCGCACCAGTTCGGCGGCGTCGGCGGCCATCAGGCGCAGGACCTCCTGCGCAGCGCTCCGCTCATCCTCGCTGACGCCAGCGTCGATCCGGCGGCAGAGCTTGTGGGCGGCGGCGGCCCGTTCGTCCTCGGTCGGGCCGCGCACCAGGGTGCGGATATCGGCGTCGGTAAGCGCGGCGCGGCTGCTCGACATGGTGTCCCCTCGTCTATCCGGCCATGGTCGATGTTTAAGCTTAACGGCCCTTTACCTTAGTGGGCTTAGCTGTCGCCCTCCCGGGCGGCGGCGAGCACCTTGAGCATCTCGGACGTGAACATGGAGCTGACCGCCGAACGGGTCCCGCTCCCGCTCTCGCCCACCGGGCCCTTCAGGCCGAGGCTGAGCCCGCCGCCGGGGATGGCCGAGTCGCTGAGCAGCATGCTGATCAGCTGCGCATCCCGCGCAGAGCGTTCGCGCCGAGCGGCGCTGGCGTACTGGCTGAAGGCCGGTTGCCCCGGGTCCTGCGCCGGCGTCGGCAGCTCTATCCCTCCCGTCTGCACCAGCCGGGCGTAGACCTGGGCCACGGTGCGCGGACGACCGTCCAGGAAGAACACCCCTCGGTTGGCGGCCGCCGCGTCCGGAAACAGCGACGATGCGTTGGCGCCCGGATTGGCCTCATAGGCCTCGATCAGCTTGGCCGAGCCTTGCGGCCCCAGGAAGTGGGCGGCGTACAGCTCCCCGCCGCTGGGCTCGCGTCCCACCCGGCCGCGCAGATAGCTGGCGTGATCGGCGGCGAGTTCGCCCGCCATCACCGCCGCCGCGCCGGGATCGAAGCGCAGGTCCATCACCGCCTTGCGCGCCTCCGGTCCGCCCGGGACATGGAACTTGCCGTCGGAGCCCTGCTGGATCAGCGCCGAATATCTGGCGTAGCCATGGGTCGGCCCGTGGCGCTTCAGCACCGACAGCCAGGTCTGCTCCACGAACTGGAACAGCCCGGCGGCGCTGGAGGTCTGGGCCTTGGCGTCGGGGTTGTAGCCGCTCTCGCGCTTGGCGGTGCGCATGAGGAAGCCGAAGTCCACGCCGGTGACTTCGGAGGCCCGGCGGACGGCGCCCTCGATCGCTGCGAATCCATTGAGTGCCGAGACGCCCATGGGCAAGAAATGCCGGCCCCATGGTTAACGCCCGGTAATTTCGCTCCAGCGGCCCCTCGTCGTCACGCCGGAATGAATCGTGCGCCGCCACCTATCGGAGCCGAATCCACCGGGCTAGGTTGCGCCAACGACAGATAAATCATAGGGACCCATCCATCATGCAACGTCGTGACCTGATGATGCTGGGCGGCATGGCGGCCCTCGCCGCTAGCACCAACGCCGCCGCGGCCAGCTTCGACGCGGGCGGCAACGCCAAGTTCATCCGCGTCTTCGCGACCCCCGATGGCGGCTCGGATCTCGAAGACGTGGTGATCGCCCAAGGCGCCAAGCCGATCCCGGTGACAAGCATGACGGCGGGCGCCTATCGTCCGCCCAAGTCCGCGCAGAACGCCTGGCATCAGGTTCCGCAGCCGCAGTTCACCGTCAATCTGACCGGCTGGCTGACCTGCGAGACCACCAACGGCAAGAAGCGCCGGATCGGCCCGGGAGACCTCGTGTTCCTGCACGACGCCACCGGCAAGGGCCACCTGACCACGCCCGAGCCCGGCGTCTCCAACATCTTCATCCGCGTACCCCCAGACTTCGACGTGCTGGCCTGGGCGCGCGGCGCTTAAACCCAACCCTCAACTAAAGAACGAGATCAATGGCCGACGCTTCGGAAGACACCCTGCTTTTGACCCTGGACACCGGTCCGGTCACCATCCAGCTACGCCCGGACCTTGCGCCCGGCCACGTCGCCCGCATCAAGGAACTGGTGCGTGAAGGCTTCTATGACGGGGTGGTGTTCCACCGCGTGATCGGCGGCTTCATGGCCCAGGGCGGCGATCCCACCGGCACCGGCCGTGGCGGCTCCAAGAAGCCGGACATCAAGGCCGAGTTCAGCGCCGAACCGCATGTGCGCGGCGTCTGCTCGATGGCCCGCACCGCCAATCCGGATTCGGCCAACAGCCAATTCTTCATCTGCTTCGACGACGCCCGCTTCCTCGACAAGCAGTACACCGTCTGGGGTCAGGTGACCGAGGGCATGGAGAACGTCGACGCCCTGCCCAAGGGCGAGCCCCCGCGGACCCCCGGCAAGATCGTCTCCGCCAAGATCGCGGCGGACGTCTGAGCGCCTAGCCACGCAATTTGGTAAAATCCGGCGGACGTTTCTCGGCGAAGGCGGCGAAAGCCTCCTTCGCTTCCGCCGTATGCAACTGGGCGAGGAAATGCTCGCCCTCCAGGGCCATGCGGGCGGCGATGGCCCCGGCGTCGCGCATCAACCGCTTGGTGGCGGCTACCGCCGATGGCGGGCGGCTGGCGACGGCTTCCGCCGCAGCACGCGCCCGGGCACGCAACTCCCCCGGCGGCACGGCGGCGTTGGCGAGCCCCCAGGCGGCGGCGTCCCGCCCCCCCACGGCCTCCCCCAGCACGAACATCGAAAAAGCCCGCACGTGGCCGAGACGGGCGGTCATCAGCAGGCTGGAGGCCGCCTCCGGGGTGAGGGCCAGATTGACGAAGGGCGTCGACAGCAGGGCGTCCTCGGCGACGAACACCAGATCGCAGTGCAGCAGCATGGTCACGCCAATCCCCACCGCCCGGCCCTGCACCGCCGCCACGATCGGCGTCGTCGCCCGTCCCAGCGCCGCCAGCAGGGGGTTGTTCACCATCGCAGCCTCCACCTCGGCCGAGCCCGCATTGACGGCCGCGAAGTCGGCGATGTCGTTGCCGGCGGTGAAGATGTCCCCTTCGGCCTGGATCAGGATGCAGCGGACCTCGTCGTCGAACTCGGCGGCGTCGATGGCAGCGCCGAGGGCCTGATACATCGGCCGGGTCAGGGCGTTCTTCTTGTCCGGACGGTTGAGGGTCAGGGTCAGCACCCCGCCTTGCCGGCCAATCAGGACCTGCTCGCTCATGACCCGTTCCTCCGCTTTATAGCGAGCAAAGGCGGCCGGGCGAGGGATGTCCAGCGCTTCCTAGGCCAGCGCCGCCCGCGCCCAGTCGGCCAGAGCCGTCTCCGACATCACCCCGCTGGTGCGGGCCACTTCCCGCCCTTTGCGGAACACCGCGAGGGTGGGGACCGCCTGCACCCGCAACCTCGCCGCCAGGGCCTGCGCCTCGTCGATATTGACCTTGGCCACCCGCATCTCGGGCGACAGGCGCTTGGCGGTGCGCTCCAGGATGGGGGCCAGCGTCCGGCAGGGGCCGCACCAGGGGGCCCAGAAGTCCACCAGCACCGGAATGTCGCCCCGGCCGACGAAAGCGTCGAAGCGGGCTTCGCTCACGGCGGGCGGCGTCTCGGGCAGCAACGGGGCATGACAGCTCCCGCACTTGGCCGCCGCGCTGTCGGCGAGTTTCTCGGGCTTCAGCCGATTCAGCGCGCCGCAGGCGGCGCAGACGGTGTGGACGGGCTCGCTCATCAGGGCCTCCGGGCTGGTCCCTATATAGAAACGCACAGGCCGGTTCGCAGATGCGCCGGATCAAAGCTGCGCCGTTGCCGAACCGCCGCGGCGCATGGTCCACTCGCCGCCGGGCCGCAAAGGGCCGAGGATGCCTGCCTGCGGGAGACGCCTTGAAGACGCCATTCGATCTCGACGCCATGGCCGCCAGCCTGCGTGAAGCCGGCCGCGACATGATGCGCGCGGCCCACGGCCCGGTGGGCTGGATGGCCCCGGCCGTCGCCGAGGCAAGGGACCTGCAGGTCGGCGGGGCGGACGGCCCCCTCCCCGCCCGCCTCTACGTCCCGCTGGAGGCCGAGCAGCCCGGGCCGCTGATGGTGTTCTTCCACGGAGGCGGCTTCTTCTCCTGCGATATCGACACCCACGACGGCATGTGCCGGGGCCTCGCCGCCGCGGGGCGCACCCGCGTCCTGTCAGTGGGCTACCGGCTGGCGCCCGAGCACCGGCTGCCGGCGCAGTTCGAGGACGCTCTCGCCGCCACCCGCTGGGCCATCGCCCACGCGGCGGAGCTCGGGGCGGACGTCGCGCACCTCGCCCTCGGCGGGGATTCGGTGGGCGGCCTGCTGTCGGCGGTGACGAGCCTGCGGCTGAACACCGAGCGTGCGGGCCAGATTCGGACGCAGCTCCTGATCTATCCGATGTTCAACATCGACGCCGATGTGTGCGCGTCGGAAGCCGCCCTGCCCTTCCGGATGATGGGTCAGGCGGCGGCCTGGCTGGTGCAGAGCCAGGCGATGGCCGAGGGCGGCGCACCGCCGGCCGAGCTCAACGGCGACCTGTCGCCCTCGCCGTCCACCCTGATGATCATCGGCGGCCTCGACCCCCTGCGGGCGGAGGCCCACGCCTTCGGGCAGCGGTTGAAGGACGCCGGGGTGACGGTGACCGAGCGCCTGTTCCCCCACCTCGCCCACGGCGGCCTCAACTTCCCCAACGCCGCGGGGCCCGGGGCGGAGTGGCTACGCGAGGTCGGCGCGAACCTGGGGGAGGCCCTGCGCCTGTGACCCGTCCTGCCGCTTGCGTCAGGTCAAGACGAAGCCCATCCGCCGGCGCATAATCCAGCCGTGAAGCACGAGAGGCTGAGCATGGCGATTTCCCGACCGATCGGCGGTTTGGCCGCGCTCGCAGGCGTCGCTATCCTTGCCTTCCTGATCGCCGGCGCCAACGGCTACGGGCGTACCGCCGAGCAGTTCGTCATCGAGGCGGGCATCCCCATAACCCTGCTGTGCGGTCTTGCCGGGACCACGCTGGCGGTCGTCGGCACGGTGATGGCCCTGCGGCGACGCCGCCGCGGGTGAGCCCGGGTTGCGTCTCCCGGCTGGATATCGGGATCGGCCTCGCAACCTCGGGGCGGGGCCCCTACTTTCGCACACGAGCGTCTGACGGCGGGTCGGCGTCGGGGGGAGGAAGGACACAGCATGGGCGCCACCGGTAGCGATCGGCGGATCGACAACATCGAATTCGCCGTCAAGGACATCGCGCGCGCGCGTGAATTCTACGGCAAGGCGTTCGGCTGGACCTTCACCGAATACGGGCCGACCTACTGCGAGTTCACCGATGGGCGCCTGACCGGGGGCCTGACCACGGGCGGGCCTGTCAGGCCCGGCGGTCCGCTGGTCATCCTCTACGCGGACGACCTTGGGGAAGCGCAGAAACGGGTCGAAGCGGCGGGCGGGAGAATCGTCAAACCGATCTTCGCATTTCCAGGTGGTCGCCGGTTTCATTTCGAGGACCCGGACGGCTACGAGCTCGCCGTGTGGTCGGCGAATTAACCCGAGTTCGGCCCCGCCGATCCGCAGACGTGGAGCGGTGCAATTGGCCTCGCAACCTGGGGCGGACACCCCATATATGGTGGGCGCCGTCGGTCGTGTGCCGCCATACAAGCGGTCGATCGTTGCCGATGAGGCGTCTCGCCGAGACAACGATGCCTACCCTTGTGGTGCTCTCCTCGCTCTGCGTCCTCGCAGCGCTGCTCTCGCCCTTGCTTCTGCTCGTCCTTCGCCCCCACCGGGAGCGCTGACGATGACACCCCCGTCCGACAAGACCGCGTTTCTTTCGCCCCACAACGTGCCCCTGTGGGCCGGCCTGGCGCTCGCCTTGGTGCTCGCCGCCCTGGCCGCCGGACTCCTGTGAGTTCTCCCGGGCGGCTCCTCGCCCAGCCGTTCGCCAAGTTGCAGCCCGAGGCCTGACCCCATGACCAGCCACAATATCGTTCCAGCCAAGGTGTTCGGCCGCCGCTATCTCGGCGTGGGCTACGGCGCGGTGCGGATGATGCGTCCGCCCCGCAGCGCCTGGAGCTGGGGCAAGCTCACCGGCTGGGCCATCCTCGCGATCGGCGTGTTGATCGCGGGGGCGGCCATCGTGGAGCGCCTGTCCCAAACCCCCTGAGCCCGCCCCTGGTGGTCGCCCTGCGCCGACGCTGACCCGCTATTTCTTCTTTTCGGGAAGCAGCGTCTGCATCTTCAGGCTAGGCGCCGCCGCGTTGGGTTTTGGCGGCTGGGGCTTCTTCGGCTTGCCCTTGCTTTCTTTCATGACCTGCGATCCTCACTGATATCTATGACGTTCTGGCCCAGGGCCACGACGGCGGCGGCCCCTGCTGAGGTTATTCGCCACCCATTTCCGGTGCGTTCGGCCAGGCCCAACTCGGTCAGGGCGCGAGCGTCCGCGATGCCGATCCAATCGACGGCTTCGCCGGCTTGCTTTCGGGCCAGATTCTGAAGGGCGGCGAGTTGGCCTTCGGGCAAGATCATCTGCCGGTCACCGCCAATAAGAGTTGTAGGACCGCGAACATGGTCAAGGCGCCCGCGCAGGTCCCGACGATCGCGATCACGGTGAAGTTCAATTCCCGAGGCGGCGCTCCGGCGGCGCGCACCGGCGGCGTGCTCACTGAAGACCACCAACGGGCGATGGCCGCGCTCACCCCCGTCTTACCGCTTCCTCCGAAACTGCGTGCGATTCCCCTGTTCCCCGTTCACGGAGACGTTCGTAAGGGCTGCGTCTGTCAGATCGGGCATGGGGTTCTTTCTGTGTTCGGCCACGAGCGGCCAAGCAGGAGGCCTAGCCTCAGCCGAGATGGGCGCCGAGGATGCTGGCGCTCCACACCGCAGCGGCGAGGATCACGGCGAGGTAGAAAACGTCGGGGAGGCTTGCGCTTGCCCAGGAGACGGCTCCGCCTGTTTTGGCGCCCCCGGATACAGGGGCCGACAGGTGTTTCACGACCGCTTCCAGCAGAAGCCGCCGCTCTGCGTCCAGGCCGGGCTCTGCGAGTTCCAACCGTGCGCCGCCAAGGGCGTCGCCCCGATGGCGACCGCCCAGCGAGAAGATTTCCTGACGCAGCTTCGGTGGAGTCGGGGTGGTTCGGAACTTCACCTACTGCCCGCCGCTGAGCGGATTGGGGGCGGTTCCGGGCCGGCGGATGCTGGTGCGCTCCAGGGCCTGCCTCAGCCGATCCACTTCGGCGGACAGGTCGGACAGGTCCGACTGGAGCTGAGCATTGCGCACCTTGAGATAGTCGTTCTCGCGACGCATGGCCTGGATTTCAGCGTCGGTCATGACCGCACCGTCCGACAAGGCCGCTTGCCGTGGAAGCTGAGCTCAGTCGCCATCGTGTCCCCTTTCAAGGAGGCCGCCGCCCCTGCAAGGCAGGCCAACGGCAAACACGGGCGCGTGGATCGAGCGCGCAGCACCATCATATGGGGCGCGCGCCCGCCCTTGGTAAGGCCGGCGCGCGGGCCCCCCCCCAGGTATTTCGGCGGATGGGGAGCCTTAGTCCTCTGGCGGCTGCGGGGCCACGTTGCGAAGCTTGATCAGCCATTTGCCGTTGACGCGGACCAGATCGTCGACGCCATGCCCCACGGCGGCCACCCGCGGCGCGCGGGCGTCGGGCGGCCCGGCGAACACCGTCATGTAATAGTAGTGGTAGCGGGCGTGGTCGCGATCCGGGAACTCGATGTGCTCGTTGGTCTCCACGTGATACATGGCGCCCGCCGGGGGCTCGCCCTTGGCTTCCCGGTCGGCGCGGCTGGTCTTCAGGTCGATCACCATCTTGCGCAGGGCGTCGCGGCCCTTGGTCTTGCCGAAGGCCCCATCCGGCGTGAAGGCGCGCACGTAGGCCTCCTCGTTCAGGGTGTCGAGGGCGCGGGTATAGTTCCACATCAGCTCGGCGATCTGGGCGCGGTCTTCCGCCTGCCGAAGGCTGTCCGCCTGGGCCGCAACCGAGGCGCCGGGCGCGGCGAGTAAAAGCAAGGCGGCGATAGCGGCCCGGGCTGGACCGTTGGCGGGCTTCATCCGTTTTTCCTCCCATCCGGTTGGCGTCGAGGCGGCCGGATACTGTTAGCGCCCAACCGGAGGTGGACGCGGCGACGACAAGTATCGTGAGACGGTATCGCGCTCGGCTGACGGCGCCTATGGCCCGCGCCCGCCTGACGCGCCGATCCATTCCCAGTGCCAGGGCTCGAAAACATAGGGGACGAAACCGAAACGGCGGGCGTTGAGAACCAGCCAGCGATAGGCCGGGGTCTCCGTCTGAAACAGGCGGTTCGCGGAGACGGAGGCGTCGGCGGTGAAGCCGGGGGCGGCGCCGAGGTAGAGGTCGAGGGCGATCCCCGTGCGGTGGGCCGAGCACAGGGCGCGGACGATCCCCTGGCAATTGCCTTCGCGGGCGCAGCGTTCATCGTCGAAGGCCGGGCTGCGGTAGCCGGAGAAGGGTTTGAGCAGGTCGGGATCGCCGGCGCCGGCGAGATCGGCCAGGGCGGCGGCGCGCATCCGGCGGTAAGCCGCGAGGGCGGGCCGGGCGACGCGGATCTCCCGCTCGTCGAGGCGCTCGCCGGGAGATATCTGGTCGAGGGCGGCCTCGGGCGGCGGATCGGGGCAGACCCCCGCCGCCCGCACGGCGACGAAAGGACGAGCGGCCTGCCAGACGGCCTTGAGGCGGTCGAAGGTCTCCGGCGTCATGGCGCCATGAGCCGGCAGGCCGTGGCGCCGTTGCCAGCGGGCGAGGCGGGCGGCGAAACGCTGGGTCCAGGGGCCGCATGGGACGCCAAGGTCGGCCGCGACCTTGGGGGCGTAGATGCGCCAGCCGGTCTCCTGTGCGCCGAAGGGGGCGAAGCTCAGGCCGTCGAGGCTCGCACGGTTGGCGTCCGCCGCGGGGGCGAACCGGGCGTCCGGCCGGCAGGCGTCGTCGAACCCGCGCGCCACCCAGTCGGGGCCAGGGCGAGTGGCGCAGCCGGCGACGGCCAGAGCCGCAAGGAACAGGAGCAGGACCAGACGCCGGGACATCTGGCGATGCTACACCGGCCTCGATGCGGAATCCTTCAAGGCTTGCCAAGGTTGAGCATGCCCACGAGGGCCCGGCGCCTATGGCGACGGTCACCGATAGGCCATGCTTTAAGCGAGCTTAACAGACAGGGCGCATCCTCGGACGTTCAAAGCCTGGGAGCTCACATGCACCGCCCGATCCTGGCGCTCGCCGTCGCCATCGCCGCTCCGGCCTGGGCGGCAGAACAGCCCTCGCTCTCGGTCACCATCTACAACTCCGATGTCGCCCTGGTGCAGGAGGTGCGGCGTCTGGACGTGCCGGCCGGTCGCTCCCGGCAGGAGTTCCGCGATGTTTCGGCGGCGATCCGGCCGGAAACGGTCTCCCTCGCCGGAGACGGCCTGACGGTGGTCGAGCAGAACTTCGACTTCGACCTCCTCACCCCGCAGAAGCTGATGGAGAAGGCGGTCGGCCAGCAGATCGAGATCGTGCGGATCAACCCCGGCAACGGCCAGGAGACCACCGAGACCGCCACCGTCCTGTCCGCCAACGACGGCGTGGTCCTGAAGATCGGCGAGCGGATCGAGGTGCTGCGCGCGGACGGCGTGCCGACGCGGGTGCGGTTCGACCGGCTGCCGGAGAACCTGCGCGCGCGGCCGACCCTGTCGGTCACCGTCGACGCCGAGACCGCCGGCCCACGCCAGGCGGCCCTCAGCTACCTCACCCGCGGGCTGAGCTGGAAGGCGGACTATGTCGCCCTGTTCGACGAACGGGCCGGCCGGCTCGACGTCCAGGGCTGGATCACCCTGACCAACAACACCGGCTCGAGCTTCCGCGAAGCCCAGGCGCATCTCGTCGCTGGGGAGGTCCAGCTCACCGAAGGGAACTTCGGCGTGCAGCGGTTCCGGCCGCCCCCGCCGCGCCCCCGTCCGGCCGGCGTGGCGGGCACGGAGGGCGGCGACCAGGATCAGGTCGGCGACTTCTACATCTATCCGCTGAAGCAGAAGACCAGCATCGAGAACAACCAGACCAAGCAGGTCGGCTTCCTCTCCGCCCAGGGGGTGAAGGCCTCCAAGGCCTATCTCTACCGCACCTTGGTGTTCGAGAGCCGCGAGAACGCCGAGCACGTGGACACGGTGCTGAAGTTCTCCAACGCGAACGCGGCCGGCCTGGGCGCCCCGCTGCCGGCCGGGATCGTCCGGGTCTACATGCGCGACGGGGCGGGCGAGGCGAAGTTCGTGGGCGAGAACAGCATCAACCACACGCCCCAGGGCTCGGAACTGGCCGTCAAGACAGGCGAGGCCTTCGACGTGACCGTGCAGCCGACCCTGCTGGGCCGCGAACGGCGGGGCGCCAGCGACGTCCGCTACAGGGTCTCCTACACCCTTCGCAATGCGCGGCGGGAGCCTGTGGAGGTGGAGGTTCGCCAGGACGGCCTGTGGCGCGGGACCAAGGTGGTTCAGGAAAGCCAGCCCAGCAAACGCATCGACTTCAACACCCTGGCCTGGACCGTGCGCGTACCGGCGAACGGCGAGACGGTCCTGACCGCCACCATCGACGGCCGTTGATGCGCTGGTCCATCGCACCGCTGGCCCTGGCCGCGGCGCTGGGGGCGCCGCCAGCGGAGGCGGCCGACGTGGTCTCCGAGCGCGCCGAGGCGACGGCGGTGGTGATCTATCGCAACTCCAACGGCGCCGCCCGGGCGGCCGACGTCGGCGACGGGGTGGCGATGATCGTGGAGACCCGCACCCTCGACCTGCCGGCGGGGGAGAGCATAGTGCGCTTCCGCCAGGTGGCCGACACCCTGATCCCGCAGACGGCGTCCGTGGTCGGATTGCCGGGGGCCCTGGTCGAGCAAAACTTCGACTACGACCTGCTCACCCCCGGCGCCCTCTTGAGCCGCTCGGTCGGCGGCGAGGTGCGGCTCGTCCGCACCCTGCCCGGCGCCGGCCGGACCACCGAGACCCGCGGCGTGGTGCGCTCGGCCCCGCAAGGGGTGCTGATCGAGGCCGACGGCAAGGTGGAGGCCCTGAATTGCAGCGGCCTGCCCGAGCGACTGGTGTTCGAGCGGATCCCCGCCGGCCTCGCCGACAGCCCCACCCTGTCGCTGAAGACCAGCGCCACACGCGCCGGCCGCTACACCGTCACCCTCCGGTACCTGGCGGGATCGTTCAACTGGGCCGCCAGTTACGTCGCCGCGGTTCGCCCGGACGGCCGCACCCTCGACCTTCAGGGCTGGCTGTCCCTGGCGAACCAGAGCAGCTCAAGCTTCGCGGACGCGCCCACCCAGGTGGTGGCCGGCCGGCTGTCCCGCTCGGGCCACACCGTCCCCGTCGATGTGCGGCCGACACGGGCCACCTCCGGCTGCTGGCCCGCCAACCAATGGGCCGAGATGATCTGGCGGAGTCCCTTCCCTCCCCCGCCGGCGCCGCCAGCCATGATGGCGCCGGCGCCTGCGAGCATGGCGCTGCAGGAGATGGTGGTCACGGCCTCGCGCCGAGGCGGGGCCCAGGCGGTCCAGTCCGAGCTCGGCGACTACAAACTCTACACCCTCCCCTCCCCGACGACGGTGGCCGCCCGCCAGATCAAGCAGGTGGCCTTCCTGTCGCGCGAGGCTGTGCCGTTCGAG
>Ga0182736_1000504_pt1 | contig 58129 bp, 67 predicted proteins | sample eDN5th30CKraftBY_FD_128882 | JGI IMG/M metagenome (GOLD analysis project Ga0182736, IMG submission 128882) | Enriched backyard soil microbial communities from Emeryville, California, USA - eDNA 5th pass 30_C Kraft BY (version 2) (version 2) | ecosystem: Environmental > Terrestrial > Soil >... | reverse complement strand
GCCCACGCCCTTGCCGCCGAGCGAGGTCCGCTTGGCCCCGCCGGACGATGCGCAGGACGCGTCATACTTGGCCGCGTCGCTGAGGATTTCGAGCTTTCGTCCGAGGTTGAGCTGCACCATGGCGGCCAGAATAATGTTCTCGTTTTGTTCTGTCCAGTCGATCTCCGCAGTTGATCTTCACGCCCAAGTTGCGCTTCAGTTGATAGGGAGGCCGGGGGTAGGGGCGGAATGGGTCGGTTGTATCATTTCATAAGGACCGTACTTGCCGGTCTGCTCGCATCTGGCGTGATAGCGACAGCGACGGGGGCTGCCGCTCCCCTCGAAGCCTATGGCAAGCTGCCCGTCTTGGAGAATGTCGTCATCTCTCCTGATGGGGCGAAACTCGCTTTCGTATCCAGCCTCGATGAGCAACGCGCCATAGTCATTGCGGACTTGAAAGGCGGCAAGGCGCCGGTAGCTCTTGGGTCTGGTCGCCAAAAGATCCGCAGCCTGCAATGGGCTGGATCGGACCACTTGCTGATCACCACATCTTCAACGACCTTCATACCGGGCATGCTTGGTCCCGATCAGGAATATTATGGGGTGCAGAGCTACAATGTAGCGACGGGCAGGACTGTCGGGTTTCTTTCCTCGCCGATCTCAAAGGCGACCACCCTCAATGTCGTCATCAGTTCGCCGGTGTTACGGCGGATGAATGGACGGGTCACTGCTTTCGTTCGCGGGGTGCACTTCGTGGACCACCGGGGTGTGCCCGGGCTGTTCAAGGTCGATGTCGCGACCGGCAGGAGCGAGTTGACGGAGCCTGGCGTGCGAGGGTCCTACGACTGGCTCGTATCGCCGGACGGGGCCCCCCTGGCCCGCGCAGACTATGACGAGAACCACCGTCGCTGGTCCCTCAAAATCCGCTCCGCCAGAGGATGGGAGGAGCGGATCAGTGCGGATGCGCCCATCGAACGCCCATCCATCGTGGGCCTCTCGCCCGATGGCGCCGGCGTACTGCTTGAGATGCTGCAGAACGACCGCTGGCAGATAACCGCCGTCTCTACCGCGGAGAATGTTTCGACCGAGCCCTTGTCGAAAGCCGGCTTTAAGCAAGTCATCGAAGACCCCGTCACGCATCGTGTCATCGGCGGGATGCGGCTGGAAGCAACCTATGTGTACGAATTTTTCAGCCCTAAGGACCAAGCCGCGTGGGACGCTGTCGTGAAGGCGTTCCCCGGCGAGACCGTGCAACTGGAATCCTGGTCGGACAACCGCCGCCGCATCGTGGTTCGCGTCGATGGGCCGACAGCGGGGGCGAGCTTCGCGCTGGTCGATCTCGACGCCCACAAGGCAGATTGGGTCGGCGATCTTTATGGTCTGGTTGGCGCGGACATTTCTCCGGTCAGTCAGATTAGCTACCCCGCCGCGGACGGCCTTCGCATTCCGGCCTACCTCACATTGCCCAGAGGCAGAGAGCCAAAAGGGCTGCCGTTGGTGGTGCTACCTCATGGGGGCCCGGCAGCGCGGGATACGCCTCAATTCGATTGGTGGGCGCAGGCTTTGGCGGCGCAGGGCTATGCCGTGCTACAGCCCCAGTTCCGCGGATCAGACGGCTTCGGCCGATCCTTTCTGGCCGCAGGCTTCGGCGAATGGGGCCGGAAGATGCAGTCCGATCTTTCGGACGGCGTGCGCAAGCTGGTCAAGGACGGCGTCGTCGATCCCGCCAGGGTTTGCATCGTCGGGGCAAGCTATGGCGGCTATGCGGCCTTGGCCGGAGCCGCGCTCGATACAGGCGTCTATCGTTGCGCGGCGTCCATCGCCGGCCTGTCCGACCTCCGTCGCTTTCTGAGTTGGCGCGCCAGCCTGCAGCGCAGCCGGGATACTCCGCAGATGCGCTACTGGACCCGGTTCATGGGCGCCGACAACCCGCGCGATCCCCAGTTGAGCGCGATTTCCCCCGCCGAGCACATCGATGCCGTGAAGATCCCGATCCTCCTGGTGCACGGCGAAGACGACACCGTGGTCAACTTCGAGCAAAGCCGGATCATGGCAAACGCGCTGACCAAGGCAGGCAAACCGGTGACCCTCGTCACGCTAAAGGGCGAAGACCACTGGCTATCGCGGGAGCCGACCCGCAAGCAGATGCTGGCGGCGGTTGTGGACTTCCTGAAGGTCCACAACCCGCCGCAGTAAGCCTACCGCTTCAACCTTAGCGTCGCGCCGAAGGTGCGGGGCGCGCCGAGGAAGGCGCCGGTGGTGCCGGTCTGGAAGGGGGCGCCGAAGGCCACCTGGATGTAGCGCCGGTCCAGCAGGTTCTGGGCCCACAGCTCCACCGTCCAGCTCTCGTCGGCGGCGGACAGGCCCGCCCGGGCATTGAACAGGGTGAAGCCCGGTTGCACCTTCAGCGGGTCGAGGTCCGAGCCCGTGTTGTAGTCGGAGGAGAACTTGGCCTCCACGCTCATCCGGCCGATCAGGTCGGCGGCGAGGGTGCGCTCGTACGATCCGGCGAGGGACGCCGACCACAGGGGTGCGAACGACAGCCGGCTGCCCGCCAGCCGCGGCAGGCCCGCGATGGCCGCCTTGCCATACTGCGTCTCGGCATAGGTGACGCCCCCCTGCAGCGACAGGCCGTAGGGCGCGCGATAGATGAAGTCGAGGTCGGCCCCCCGGGCGACAACCCGCGGCACGGACCGCACGGTGAAGGTGGTGCCGAGGAAGGTGTTGAGCTGGAAGTTGTCGAACTTCTCGTAGAACACCGCGAGGTTGACGATCAGCCGGCGCTCCAGCCACTCGGTCTTCACCCCCGCCTCGTAGTCGTCGACGATCTCCGCCGGGAACAGGGTCGAGGCGTCGGGGACGAGACCCGTCTGGCTGCGGTCGAGGTTGAAGCCCCCCGCCTTGTAACCCCGCGCATAGGAGACGTAGGTCCGCACCCCCTCGCTGAAGCGGTAGGCGGCCTTGGCCGTGCCGGACCACTCGCCCTCCTTGAGGGACTGGCGCTGGGTCAGGTTGTTGAAGGCCGGGTTGGACCAGGGCAGGCACAGGGTGGCGAGGCTGGCCGCATTGCGCGCGATGGCCGCCGCACAGCCCACGCCGCCGTCGGTGTTGGCGTACTGGGCCGTCACCCGCTTGCGCTCGGTGGTGTAGCGCAGGCCGAAGGTCAGTTCGAACTGGTCGGTGACGTGCACCACATTGTTGGTGAAGACGGCGAAGTTGCGCGCCCGCTGGCGATAGACGTCGGCGAGGCCGGCGCCAGCCCGATAGACCGACCCCGCCGGCAAGCCGGTGAGGGTGGACACCTGAGTCGACGAGGCGCCGCCGGTCAGGATCAGGCTGAGATAGCGCTCGTAGTCCGCCCCGTAGAGCTGGCTATCGTCGCGATCGAGGTTCTCCCGCGCATAGAAGCCGCCGACCAGCCAGTCGACCGGCCCCGCGCTGCCCTCCAGCCGCACCTCTTGGGTCAGCATGTCGAACTCGTTGCCGAAGCGGCCGTCGTCGGGGCGCACGGCGACATCGGCGCTGGTGAAGTCCCAGTCCTGGCCCAGCTTGGCCCGCCAGTTCCGCCAGGCGCTCACCGAGGTCAGCTTGATGTCGTCGGTCAGGTTTACCGTCGCCTCGGCGGAGAGGCCGGCGTCGCGGATGCCGACGTGGGTGCTCTGGTTGGAATAGGCGATGCGGGCGAAGGGATCGGCGGTCTGGGCCACGCCGCCGTCGGCGGCGAGGGTCGACAGGAAGCGGGCGGTCGGCCCCACCGACTTCTGCACCCCGACGCAGCAGTTCTCGTCGCGGCGGGTATAGTCGGCGATCAGCCGGACTTCCGCACGGCTGGACGGCCGGATCAGCAACTGGCCGCGCAGGGTGTAGTAGTCCTGGTCGTCGTCGCGGGTCTCCGTGCGCGGACCCGCGCCCGTGCGGACCTCATAGAAGCCCTTGCGCTGGCGAGCGGCGACGAACAGCCGCCCCGCCACCCGGTCGTCCAACAGGGCGCCGGTGACCGAGGCCGAGCCGCCCACCTGCCCATAGTTGCCGACGGTGGCCTCGCCATTGGCGCCGAAGTCGAAGGTCGGGCGGGCGGTCACCACGTTGATGACCCCCGCGGAGGTGTTCTTGCCGAACACCGCGCCCTGCGGCCCCTTCAGCACCTCGATGCGGGAAAGCTCCCCGAGATCGCCGAGGGCGACGCCGTTGCGGGGACGATAGACGCCGTCCACCACCACGCCCACGGAGGATTCGAGCCCCGGATTGTCGCCCACGGTGCCGACGCCGCGGATGCGGGCTGTGGTGTAGGTCGGATTGGAGGTCGAGGCGACCAGCAGGCCGGGGGTCAGGATGGTCAGATCCTTGATGTCGCGCACCCCGGCCGCCTGCAGCCGGTCGGCCGACAGGGCGGTGACGGCGATGGGCACCTGTTGCAGCCCCTGCTCGCGCTTCTGGGCGGTGACGACGATCTCGGCAATCGCCGGATCCGCGGTCTGGGCGTGGGCCGCGCAGGCGCAGGCCATCACGGCGGCGGACGCCGATACACTCAGGGATGTCAGGAAGCGCATGTCAGGTCCGATGGGAAGCGCGAGGTGCGCGGGGGGTCTGGCGGCGGGCGCCTGCCTAGCTGAGCCGTAAGGGCGCCACAAGGATTCTGTCTCCGCCCCTTGTCGAGGGACTTGCGAGCGCTCAGGTGAAGCGGATGCCGGTTTCCCCCGCCTATCGCCCCGATCCCGAGTTCGAAAAGCTTGGCCCCGAGTTCGCCGATCCGGTCGCGCCGGCGCCTTTTCCCATCGAGACCTTGCGGTATCGTAACCAAAGGGCTGCCGCCACGCTTGGACTCGATACGCTCACCGCCGCCGAGTGGCTGGCCCACTTCGCCCGCTTCCAGCCCCTGCCGGACAATCAGCCGCACCCCTTGGCCCTGCGCTACCACGGCCATCAGTTCGGAACTTACAACGCCGAACTGGGCGACGGCCGCGGCTTCCTATTCGCCCAGATGCGCGAAACGGGGACGAGCCGGCTGCTCGATCTCGGCACCAAGGGTTCGGGCAAGACCCCCTATTCCCGCTTCGGCGACGGGCGGCTGACCCTGAAGGGCGGCGTGCGCGAGGTGCTGGCCACAGAGATGCTCGAAGCCCTGGGCGTGCCCACCTCCAAGAGCTTCGCCCTGGTCGAGACCGGCGAGGCCCTGCAACGCAACGACGAACCTTCGCCCACGCGGGCGGCGGTGCTGACGCGCCTGTCGTGGAGCAACGTCCGGTTCGGGACCTTCCAGCGGCACGCCTATCACGACCGGCCTGACCTGATCGGCGCCCTCGTGCGGCACTGTATCGACCTCTACTACCCGGAAGCGGCGGAGGCGGAGAACCCGGCCGCCGCCCTGCTCGCCGGCGTCACCCGGCGCACGGCGCGTCTGCTGGCGCGGTGGATGACGGCCGGCTTCGTGCACGGGGTGCTCAACACCGACAACATGAACATCAACGGCGAGAGCTTCGACTACGGGCCGTACCGGTTCCTGCCGCACAACAACACCGGCTTCGTCGCCGCCTATTTCGACCACGCCGGCCGCTACGCCTACGGCCGCCAGCCGCAGGCGGTGGCCTGGAACCTGCGCCAGCTCGCCGGCTGCCTCACCCTCGCCTCCGAACCGGAACCCCTGAGCGAGGCGCTCAATGGCTTCGGCGCCGCCTACACCGACGCCCTCGCCGCGGCCGTGCTGGAGCGGCTGGGCCTCGCCCGCCGCACGCCGGAGGCCGATGTCGCCCTCGCCGACGCCGCCTTCACCGCCCTTGCCGCGGGCGGGCAGGCGCTGGGATGGGAACCCTTCTTCTTCGACTGGTTCGGTGGGCCGGCGTCCGAACAGCGGGCGATGAAGAGCCCCCGCAGCGAACTCTACGGCGGCGAGGCTTTCGTCGCCTTCCGCCGCGCCGCCGAGCCCTATCAGCCGGTCGAGCCCGCCCGGCTGTCGCACGGCTATTTCGCACGGACGGATCCGGAGACCCTGCTCTACGACGACATCGAGGCCCTGTGGGCGCCCATCGCCGAGCGGGACGATTGGTCGGCCTTCGCCGAAAAGATCGAACGGATCGGCGAGGCGCGCGAGGCGTATGGACTGCGGGGCGATCTCGCGGGCTGAGGCCCCGCCATCGCGACCCATGGCGGTCAGCCGCGCCCCCCGCCCAGAAAGTGCTGGAGCGCCCCATAGCGCGCCGTCGGCGGCGAGCCGGCCGAGCGCGCCAGCCCGACCACCGCCCGCGGCGCATCCTCGTCGATCTCGAGGATGACCAGCCGCCGCCCGTCATAGGTCAGCGTCGACGCCGGCCGCTGGAACAGCACGGCGTAGCCGAGGCCGCGCGCGACAAGGCAGCGGACCAGCTCGAAGCTCGACGTCAGATGGCCCACGCGGGGTTTGAGGCCGAGGACCGTGAAGATGTGTTCGGTGTTGAGCCGCGAGGGATGCACGTTCAGCAGGATCAGGGGCTCGCCCGCGAGGTCCGCGAGGCGCACGGCCCCAGCCCCCGAAATAGCTCGGCCGGCGAGAGGGTGGTCCTCGGCGACCAGGACGTAGGGACGGTATTCCCGCACCGGCTCGAAGACCAACTGCGGCGACACGTCGACGCTGTAGAGCAGCGCCACGTCGAGCCGCCCTTGCAGCAACAACTCGTGCAGTTCCGGCGCGGCGCCCTCGACGATCTCCAGGCCGAGGTGCGGGTGTCCAGCCTGGAACTCTCCCATGATGCCCGGCAGGAAGAAGGGCGCCAGGGTCGAGAAGCATCCGATCCCGAACCGCCCCGCCAGGGAGGTCGCCGCCTGCGAAGCGTCGGCGGCCAGGGTCTCGGCGTCCGACAGGATGCGTCGCGCGTGGGCCAGCAACCGCGTTCCCGCCGCCGTGAGGGCGACGCCCCGACCCTTGCGTCGCACGAAGAGTTGGGTCGCCAGCCGGTCCTCCAACTCGTCGAGGGCCAGCGCCAGGGCGGACGCGCTCACGTGACAGCGCTCGGACGCGGCCGCCATCGAGCCGCCGCTCGCCACCGCTTCGAAATATTCCAGTTGCCGGAGGGTGAAGGGGAGCGACGCCATCCAAGTTTCCCTGGGGTAAGACCCCTCATAAACATATTTTACAGGAAAACGACTTGGCGGGTAAGTGGCGGCGTGGCGTTCCTGGCCACCAAGCACGTGGAGGAGACGAGAATGGCGAAGAATCTCGAAGAGGCCATCAACGCGGCTGGCGGGCCGGTGAAACTGCTCTGGGAATCGCAGACGCCGATCTCGGTCGTGCCGCGCGTGGTGTCCGAGTACACCAACTGGCGCGAGGAGCAGTTGGCCTGGCGCCGTACGGCGGTGCTGTTCGACCAGTGCCACCACATGGCCGACATCAACATCAAGGGCCCCGACGCCCTGAAGCTGATCAGCGACCTGGCGATCAACAGCGTCGCCCACTTCCCGGTCGACATGGCCAAGCAGTTCGTGGCGGTGAACTACGACGGCTTCGTCATCGGCGACAACATCCTGTTCCACCTGGACGACGACGAGTACCAGGCCGTCGGGATCCCGCCCTCGATCAACTGGATCCATTTCCACGCCGAGACTGGCGGCTACGATGTGAAGGTCTGGCGCGACGATTCGTCTGCGATGCGCGAAGGCGGTGGCGATCCGGTGGTCTACCGCTACCAGATCCAGGGTCCGGGCGCGATGGATGTCATCCGCGACGCCATCGGCGAAGAGCCGCCGAAGCTAAAGTTCTTCTACATGACCCACTTCACCATCGCCGGAAAGCACGTGCGGGCGCTGCGCCACGGCATGGCCGGCGAGCCGGGCTTCGAGATCTGGGGGCCGTGGGCCGACAGGGACGCCGTCGTCGCCGCGATCCTGAAGGCCGGCGAGAAGCACGACCTCGTGCAGGTCGGCGCCCGCGCCTACCCCACCAATGCGCTGGAATCCGGCTGGCTGCCGCGGCCCCTGCCGGCCATCTATTCCGGCGAGAAGATGAAGCCCTACCGCGAGTGGCTGAGCGCGAAGGCCTACGACAGCACCGCGCCCCTCGGCGGCAGCTTCCACTCCGACAACATTGAAGACTACTATTTCACCCCCTACGAACTCGACTACGGTCGGATCATCGGCTTCGACCACGACTTCATCGGCCGCGAAGCGCTGGAGAAGATGAAGGCCGACGGCCGGGCCGAGCGCCGCAAGAAAGTGACCTTCGTGTGGAATGGCGACGACGTGGGCGCCGCCTATGCGTCCATGTTCAAGCCGGGCGTCGGGGCCAAGCACATCAGCCTGCCGATGTCGCTCTACGACACCTTCCACGCCGACCGCATCGAGGTGAACGGCAAGCTGGTGGGCCTTTCCACCTGGACCGGCTATTCGGCCAACGAACGGTCGATGCTGTCGCTTGGCTCGATCGACGCCGAGTTCGCCACGCCGGGCACGGAAGTCACCCTGGTGTGGGGCGAGAATCCGCCGTCGTCCAAGGCCCAGGTCGAGGATCACGTCCAGGTCAAGATCCGCGCCACGGTCCAGGCCGCGCCGCTGTACGCCAAGGCGGCCACGGTCTACCGCTCCAACGCGGGGGTCTGACCGCCGACACCCAGGTCCTACCTCCCCCGCCCGGCGGGGGAGGTAGAGGGCGTTAGCCCAACACCACCAGATCGTCCCGGTGGATCAGCACGTCGGGGCCGCGGTAGCCCAGCAGGCCTTCGATGTCGCTGGACCTGCGGCCCTGGATGGTTCGCGCCTCGTCGGCGTCGTAGGCGGCGAGGCCGCGGCCAATCTCGCGCCCGTCGGGGCTGCGCACGACCACCGCGTCGCCCTTGCCGAACTCGCCTTCCACCGAGCGCACCCCGGCGGGCAACAGCGACTTGCCGGCGCGCAGGGCCGTCACCGCGCCATCGTCCACCGTCACCCCGCCCTGGGGCGCCAGGGACCCGGCGATCCACTGCTTGTAGGCGGCGGCAGGGGTGGCGTGCGGCTCGAACAGGGTCGCCTTGGCGCCGGCCCCCACCGCCGACAACGGCCCTGCACCGTCACGGCGGCCAAGGGTGATCAGGGTGGCGCACCCTGCCCCGTGGGCGATGCGGGCGGCGGCGATCTTGGTGGCCATGCCGCCGACCCCGACCCCGGCCCCGGCATTGGCCCCTTCGCCCATCGCGACGATGTCGGCCGTGATGTCGGAGACCATCGCCACATGCCGGGCGTTCGGATCGCGCCGCGGATCGGCGGTGTAGAGGCCGTCGATGTCCGACAGCAGGATCAACAGATCCGCCCCGATCATCTGCGCCACGCGGGCCGCCAGCCGGTCGTTGTCGCCGTAGCGGATCTCCTCGGTCACCACCGTGTCGTTCTCGTTGACCACCGGCGTGGCGCCCAGGCGCAGCAGGGTGTCGACGGTGGCGCGGGCGTTGAGCCAGCGGCGACGGGTCTCAGTGTCGTCGCGCGTCAGCAGCACCTGGGCGGTGACCATGCCGTGGGGCGCGAGCGCCTCTTCCCAGGCCCGCATCAACAGGCTCTGGCCCGCCGCCGCCGCGGCCTGCTTTTCTTCCAGCGACAGAGTGCGGCGGCTAAGGCCGAGCCGGCGTCGGCCGAGGGCGATGGACCCGGAGGATACGATCAGCACTTCGCACCCGCGCGCGCGGAACGGCTGCAGATCAGCCGCCAGCGCCTGCAGCCAGGCGCGATCCGCCTCGGCGGCCTTTTCGTCGACCACCAGCGCCGAGCCGACCTTGACGACAATCCGTTTGGCCCGACCGAGGAAGTCGGCGGGGGTGGTCATGGACGCCATTCCCCGGAGGGGGCGCCCCCATCCTCGTCGTTCCCGCCGCGGATCTGCTTCAGCGCGGCGCGCAACAGTTCACGAACCCCTTCGCCGGAGACCCCCGAGACGATCATCGGCTTCTGACCGCAAGCCCTGGCGAGCTTGCGCGCCGCGGCGGCCCGCTCCTCCTTCGAGAGGGCGTCGGCCTTGCTCAGGACGACGATCTCCGGCTTTTCCGCCAGCCCTTCCCCGTAAGCCTCGAGTTCGTGACGCACCTGGCGATAGGCCGCGGCGATCTTCTCCTGGGTGCCGTCCACCAGATGGATCAGCACGGCGCAGCGCTCCACGTGACCCAGGAAACGGGTGCCCAGCCCCGCCCCTTCGGACGCGCCCTCGATCAGGCCGGGGATGTCCGCCAGCACGAACCTTTCCTCCGCCGACAGATCCACGACGCCGAGGCCGGGGGTCAGGGTGGTGAAGGGATAGTCGGCGATCTTGGGACGCGCCGCCGACACCGCCGACAGGAAGGTCGACTTGCCGGCGTTGGGCAGGCCCACCAGCCCCGCGTCCGCGATCAGCTTCAGCCGCAGCCAGATCCATCGCTCCTGGCCCTGCTGGCCGGGCATGGCGAAGCGGGGCGCCTGGTTGATCGGGCCCTTGAAGTGGACGTTGCCGAAGCCGCCATTGCCCCCCTTGGCCAGACGCACCCGCGCCCCCAGGTGGTCGAGGTCGGCGATCAGGGTCTCCTTGTCCTCTTCCAGCACCTGGGTGCCCACGGGAACCTTCAGGACCACGTCCTCGGCATTGGGGCCATGCATCTGCCGGCCCATGCCGTGCATGCCGGTGCTGGCCTTGAAGTGCTGCTGGTAGCGGTAGTCGATCAGGGTGTTCAGGCCCTCGACGGCCTCGATCCAAACGTCGCCGCCGCGGCCGCCATCGCCGCCGTCCGGGCCGCCGTGTTCGATAAACTTCTCACGCCGGAACGACACCGCGCCGGCGCCGCCGTCGCCGGAGCGGATATAGACCTTGCATTGGTCGAGAAACTTCATGGCCGCTGATATGGCCGATCAGCCCTCTCGCGTCGAGACGCGGGGGGCCAATAGCGGCCTCCAGACGTTCCGACGGCGCCCTTCAACCCCGGAAGGCGGCGGGCGCGCCGAGATCGTGACCGAGCAGGCGGGCGAGGCCGAGGGTGGTCTCGTCGTCCCAGCCGATCGCCTGCGCCGACAGGGGCAGGCCGCTCTCCATCACCCCAGACGGGAAGGCGGTGGCGGGCAGGCCGGTGATGTTGGCCAGCGCCGTGAAGAAGGGAATCGACCAGGGCTCCTCGTCCTCGAAGGGGAAAGCCGCCTGCGGCGTGGTCGGCGTGAGGAGCGCGGTGTAGGGCGTCATGGTCTCGCGGATCTGCTCGGCGCAGGCCGCCAGGGTGCGGTAGGCGCCCGCAAGATCCGCTGCGCTGGCCCGGCGGCCGAAGTTCAGCCGCTCCTGCAACATGGGGGAGAACCGGCGCGGGGTGGCGAGCAGCATCTCCTGGTGCTCCACCAGGCTCTCCGCAGCGCACACCAGGGCGGCCAGGCGCACCATCTCGTCGTAATCGATCTCCAGCCGTACGGACTCGATCTGCACGCCGGCGGCCTCCAATGCGGCGGCCGTCGCGTCGAACGCCGCTGCGACCGCTGGTTCGACCTCGACCTGGCCATCCCATATCACCCGCCCGACACACCCGTTCTTCAGGGAATCGAGGCTGGCCGGTTCGGCGATCTCGGTGGCGAGTTCGGCCTCCGCGCCGCAGGCGGCCGCGAGCAGCTTCGCGCAATCGTTAGCCGAGCGGCCGTGCACACCGACATGGTCAAGGGTCCAGGACAGGGCGATCACCCCGTCCGTCGGGATCAGCCCCTGGGTCGGCTTGTGACCGAAGGCGCCCGAATAGCTCGACGGGATGCGGACCGACCCGAGGGTGTCGGTACCGAGCGCCCCGGCGCAAAGGCCTGCCGCGACCGCCGCCGCGGAACCGCCCGACGACCCCCCGGCGGTCCACCCGTGGCGACGGGGATTCTGCGTCCGGCCAAACCAGGCGTTGTCCGTCACGGCCCCGAAGGCGCCCTCGTGCATGTTGGTGAGCCCAAGGATCACGGCGCCCGCATCGCGCAGCCGCGAGACCACCAGGGCGTCCCGCGGGGCGAGGCGGTCACGGTAGGCGTCGATACCGGCGGTCCAGGGTGCCCCCTCGACCGCGATGTTGGCCTTGATCGCGATCGGCGCCCCGTCGATGGCCGACAGGGGCTCGCCCTTCGCCCAGCGTTCGGCGCTGGCGTGAGCGGCTTCGCGGGCGCCGTCCTCCTCCACGGTGACAAAGGCGCCCAGCACGCCGTCCAGCCCGCGAATCCGCGACAGATAGGCGTCGCAAGCCTCGACAGGGGTGATCGCCCGTTCTTCAAACAGGTCGGAAAGGCCGCCAAGGCCGGCGTTAATGATAGGATTTGTGAAACTCATGCGCCGGTTCTACCCCCACGGGGACGCCGCCGTCGATCATGAACGCCAGACTTAGGGCGAAGGCGGGGACGGCGGCGCCTCAGGCCGCGGGGGGCCTCCCGGCGGCGGACCGCCCCGGAAACGTCCGTCCCCGCCCCCGCCGTGCGGCCCCATCCGGCCACTGACGAAGGCGCGCGCAAGTGCGGCTCGGCGCTCAGGCGTCAGGCTTGGCAAGAAGGCGACAACCCCTTCGTCGATCAAGGCCCGCGCCTTGCTTTCGTTTTCCCGGGCGCGCGCCATGGCGGCGGCCACCGCCTTCGGATCGTAGGCCGGCTCCGCGATCAGCCGTGCGGCCTCGCGCCGCGCCTCTCGCGCGGCGCGCAAGGTGGGCGCCGCGATCATGGCGCGCTCGCGCATCATCCGCCGCAGCATCTCCCGCTCGTCGTCGGGCAGCGCCCGGCTGGCCCGCAGCATCATGGGGCCCCGCGACTCCATCCGGTCGTGGATCATCCGGGCGCCAAGCACCGCCGTGGTGATCCCCGCGCCGAGGAGGAAGATGTTGATCGCCAGGGAGACGATTAGCAGGATCTTGAGGCGACGATCGGTGGTCATGAGCTTCCCTCCGCCAGCCAGGACGTGCCCGAGGCGTCGTCCGGCGCGGCCGCAACGATCAAGGTGTCGGCCCGCATGTCCGGCGCGACCGTGCTGAACAGAACCGCTCCGAAAATCGCCCCCGAAGCCCCCGCCGCCGCCAAGCCAGCCCCTGTCAGCCATAGCCAGCGCAGCGCAGCGCGAGCCCGCCGTGTCGGCGCGCCCGCCACCACCCGTGCGCGGAGGGAATGGGACGGCGCCGCGATGCGCCATTGGTCAAGGGCGTCATCCAGCGCAGCTTCCTGCCCCATGATGCGGGCGGCGAGTTGTGGCTCTCGCGCGGCGAAGGCCTCTGCATCCCGCCGCTCGCCCGCCGGCCAGCGGGCGCGGTCGGACCCGTAGACCGAAGCCAGGGCTTCGAAGCGTTCCTGATCCATCTTCCCATCTCCTGAAGCCGGCGCTCTCACGGCGTTCTCAAGTCCGCCAGGGCTGATTTGAGCGCCCGCCGCCCCCGCGCGAGCAAACTTTCGACCGCCTCCACGCTGACATTCATCAGCGACGCGATCTCGATGTTCGACAAGTCCTGATAATGATGCAGCAGCAGCGCCTCACGCTGGCGATCGGGGAGGGCCGCGATCGCCCGCTCCACCCGCACGCCGATCTCGGCGTTCTGCATTCCCTGCTCGGCCCCCACCCCCGGGTCCGCCTGCTCCGGAGGGTCGGCCATGACCGTCTCGCGTCGGCGGCGCAGGCGGTCGTAGCAGAGATTGAGCGCCACCCGATGCATCCAGGTGTCGAAGCGCGCCGCCCCCGGCCGCCATCCCCGCGCCTGGCGCCATGAACGCAGGAACACTTCCTGCGCTACGTCTTCGGCTTCCGCCGGGTCGCCGAGCAACCGCTGCGCAAGGGACAGCATGCGCGGCAGCTTGCGGGCGACGAGGGCCTGCACGGCGGCCTCATCACCCGCCGCAAGACGGACAACCAGGTCCCCGTCGGGATCGCTACTGTATTCTTCGGCCACCGTCCCTCGACCCGCCTCGCCCGAGGCCCTGGCGCGCTCCGACGCCGTGCGTCGGAGCGCGAGGACGTCACTAGAAGCGATCGCCGCCGCCCCGCATAGGCCCACGAGGGCCGCGACGATCCGCAAAGCGCTCGAGTTGGTCGAGGGTCAGCACGTCCTTGCCGCCGGTGAGGCGCGAGAAAGCCGCCTTCTGGCGCTCCAGCCGGGCCGCTTCGCGGGCGGCGTGGAATTCCTCGAAGGTGACGCGGCCGTCGCGGTTCGCGTCCATCTTGGCGAAGCGCTCGGCGAGGATCTTCTTGCGCTCCTCGGGCGAGAGCCGCGGCCGCCCCATCCGTGTCGGCGGACCACCCCGCTCGGCGGCGGGAGGCCCATCTCGACCGGGCCCGCTGGCGGGCTGCGCCTGCACGGACAGCCCAGCCGCGGCGGCCATGGTGAAGGCGGCAAGGCCGCCAAGCAGATAGTGGGTCTTCATGAGGATACTCCGTAGTCGCCCCAACGATGGAACGGTGCGCCTCGGAGATTCCGTCGCGGCTAGCTCGAAACGGCCCCCATAAAGGCCCCCCGGGCCGCAGCCTGGGCCTTGCGGAGCCGCGTGACGAGGGCGCGGAAGTCCCTTGCGCCCCCGGCCCGGGCCAGCAGGGCCTGGAAGGTCGGCGGCTCCTTGGCCGGGTCCGCATCATCCGGCAGGGCGAGCTTCATTACCTGGGTGAGGGCCTGCTGCAGGGTCCAGCCCGCCTCGAGGGCGGCGATCTGCGCCGGATCGAACAGGCCGGCGACTTGGATGCGCTCCAACGCATCGGCGGTGTTGGCCGACAGCGGGCCCCCCGAGGGCGCGTGGAGCAACTGCAGCGCCTGGGCCGCGAACTCGATGTCCACCAGCCCCCCAGGGGAGAGTTTCAGGTCCCACGGCCCGGAGGGCGGCCGCTCGCGCGCCATCAGCGCCCGCATCTCGCGCACATCTTTCAGGGTGGCGGCGCGGTCGCGGGGCTGGCGCAAGGCCCGCTCGATCGCCCCCGACACCGCCGCGGCGAAGGCGGGGGAAGTGGCCCACACCACCCGGGCCCGGGTGAGGGCCAGAAACTCCCAGGTCTCGGCCTCGCCCGCATAGTATTTTTCCAGCCGCGGCAGGCTGACCGCCACCGGCCCGGCCGAGCCGGACGGCCGCAGCCGCATGTCCACCTCATAGAGGTTGCCCGCAGCGGTGGGCGAGGACAGGGCGGTGATCAGCTTCTGGGTGAAGCGGGCGAAGAAGGTCTCCGCGCTCCAGCCCCGCCGGTCCGACACCACATCGGCCGCCGCCGGGGCGTGCACGGTCATCAGGTCAAGGTCGGAGCCGGCGCTCATCTCCTGTCCCCCAGCCTTGCCGAGGGCCACCACCGCCGCCTCCCCCGGGAAGGCGCCGCCCCAGCGGGCGGTCTCCTCCAGCGCGGCCGGCGCGAGGGCCTGGATGCAGGCGTCCGCCAGGGCGGCGAAGGCGCGGCCGGCTTCCCCTGGGCCGATCTGGCCCGACATCACCTGGACGCCGATGCGGAAGGCCTGCTCCCGGTGTGCGCGGCGGGCGGCGTCGAGCGCCGCCTCGAAACCGTCGGAAACCTCCACGGCGTGGCGGATCGCCTCGGCCGGCTCGGCCGGGTCCAACTCGGCGAAGAAGCTAGAATCGAGCAAGGCGTCGAGGGCCTCGGGCCGGCGGGCCAGGGTGGTGGCGAGTTGGGGCGCGAAGGCCATCACCTCCACCACCAGTTCGAACAGCTTGGGCTGGGCCAGGAACAGAGACTGAATCTGCACCCCGGAGGTCAGGGCGCTGAAGAAGGCCCCGAAGCGATAGAAGGCCGAATCGGGGGCCCCGGTCGCATTGGCCGCCTCCAGCAGGCGCGGGGCGAGACGAGTGAACAGCTCCCGGCCGCGCTCGGTGCGGGTGGCGGCGATCCGCCCGTGGTGCCAGCTACGGATGTCCGCCGAGACCTGCGGCGGATCGGAGAATCCCATGCGGGCGAGGGTCGCCAGGGTCTCCGGATCGTCCTCCACCCCGGTGAAGACCAAGCTGCCGAACCGCGACGACAGGGCCTCGTCCTCGGCGAACAGCTCCCCGTATCGGAGGTTGACCGTCTTCAGGGTGCGGCTCGCCATGGCGTCGAAGCGCCGGAGGTCCTTGTAGCCGGACAGGGCCGCCACCCGGCGGCGCTGGTCGTCGGCTTCGGGTAGGATGTGGGTCTGCTCGTCGGCCAGCATCTGCACCCGGTGTTCGAGATTGCGGAGGGTTCGGTATCCCTCCGTCAGCTCCTCGCAGGTGCGGGGCGTCACATGGCCGGCGGCGGTCAGGGCCGCCAGGGCGTCGAGGGTGCGGGGGCTGCGCAGCGACGGGTCGCGGCCGCCGAGGATCAGTTGCTGGGTCTGGACGTAGAACTCCACCTCGCGGATGCCGCCGCGGCCGAGCTTGAGGTTGGCCCCCTGGGGGGTCAACCGCTCGTCCACCTTGTGGGCGTGGATCTGGCGCTTGATCGAGTGGATGTCGGCGATGGCGGCGAAGTCGAGGGCCTTGCGCCAGACGAAGGGCAGCAGCTCCTTGAGGAAGTCCTGCCCCCGGGGGGTGTCGCCCGCCGCGGCGCGGGCCTTGATCATGGCCGCGCGTTCCCAGTTCTGCCCCACCGTCTCGTAGTATACGAGGGCCGCCTCCACCGGCACCGCGGCGGGGGTCGAGGAAGGGTCGGGGCGCAGGCGCAGGTCGACGCGGAAGACGTAGCCGTCCGCCGTGCGCTCCTGCAGCAGGGCTGCGACGCTCTGGGTGACGGCGAGCGCCACCACCCGCGGATCGACGCCCACCGCCGGCAGGGCCTCGGGCTCGTAGAAGAATGAGATGTCGATATCGCTCGAATAGTTGAGCTCGTAGGCGCCGTGCTTGCCGAGGGCGAGGCAGAACAGGCCTGGGATCGGGCCGGCGTCGCCGGTGGACGCCTGCAGCCGCCCGCGTTGCACCTCGGCCCGCGCCGCCACCTGGAAGGCGGCGGCAAGGCTGGCGTCGGCGAAGCGGCTGAGCGCGCCGGTCGCCTGGTCCAGGTTCCACACGCCGCCAAGGTCGCACAGGGCAGTCAGCAGGTGCAGCTCCGCCTTCAGCTTGCGCAGGGCGGGCTTGGCCCCCTCCACCGTCAGCTTCGCCGCGTCCGCCGTCAGGCCGAGGATCTCCGTCAGGCGGCGATCCGGATCCCCCTCCAGGATCGTCCGCAGCCGATCCGGCGCACGGCGCGCCAGGCCGGCGAGATAGGGCGAGGCCCCGAACACAGGTTCGAGGGCCGGCCAGGCCGCGCCGAGGGCGTCCGACCACTCGGCCGCGGCGGCGCGCAGCGTCTCATGGGTGCGTTCGGCGGCAGCCTTGTCGACCACCGGGCCGCAGGGAACCAGCCGCTGCGCGAGAAGAACCTCAGTCATCTTGCTGTTCTACCAGCCGGCGGGCCGGCGCAAAGCCCGCGCACGCTTGACCGTTGCCGATGAACTGGCACGGTGGCGCCTCCATAGAGGAGGCCCTATGACCGCCCAGGATGAAAGCCCCGCCACCCGCCGCGCCCTGCTTGCCGCCGGCGCCGCGATCACCGCCGCCGCGCCCTTCGCGGCCATGGCCGCCGCGCCCGCCGGGCGGCCCGTTCCCGGCGTCGAGTTCGTCTACGAGGCCATCGCCGACCTGGCCCCGCCCCAGGTGCTGGGCCAGACCCCTCTCGGCATGCGCCGGCAGATCCCGATCCTGGGGGGAACCTTCGAGGGACCGAAGATTAAGGGGACCATCCTTGCTGGCGGCGTGGACTATCAGTTGGTGCGGCCCGACGGCTTCACTCAGATCGAGGCGACCTACACCATCCAGACCCACGACGGCGTCTACATCCACGTCCACAATCACGGGGTGATCCGCGACATCGACAAGCCGGCGCCCCAGGGCTACGCCCGCACCATCCCGGAGTTCGAAGCCCCCAACGGACCCTACGGCTGGCTCAACGAAGCGGTCTTCGTCGGCACCCTGGCGCGGGTCGTGGGCCCGAAGTCGCAGGTCAGGATCGGCATCTTCCGCGTGAGCTGAACCCTTCACGACACCTTGGCTGGCGCGGCGCCCCAGGCTGGGCTAAGGGGCGCCCATGCTGTTCGTGCTCTCCCCGGCCAAGACCCTGGACTTCTCCGCGCCTCCGGCGTGGGTGCAGGCGACGGCGCCGGAACTCGCAGGCGACACCGCCAAGCTGGCCACGGTCACCCGCCGGCTGACCCATGCGGATTTGCGCCGGCTGATGGACATCTCGGACAATCTCGCCGAGCTGAACGTCGAGCGGTTCAAGGCCTTCAACCCCAAGTCGCAGGATGGGATCCAGGCGGCCCTCGCCTTCGCCGGCGACGTCTATGACGGCCTGGAGGCGCGCGCCCTCGACGAAGCCTCCCTCGGCTGGGCGCAGGACCACCTGCGCATCCTCTCGGGCCTCTATGGGGTTCTTCGCCCCCTAGACCGCATCCAGGCGTATCGGCTGGAGATGGGCACCCGCCTCACCACCGACCGGGGCGCCAACCTTTACGACTTCTGGGGCGACCGCATCTCCAAGGCGCTGAACCGCGCCGCCAAGGACCATGCCGATCCCACCGTGGTGAACCTCGCCAGCCAGGAATATTTCGGCGCGGTGGACGCCAGGGCGCTGAAAAGCCCCGTCCTCACCTGCCAGTTCAAGGAAGAGAAGGACGGGGACGCCCGCATCATCTCCTTCTACGCCAAGCTGGCCCGCGGGCTGATGGCCCGCTACGCCATCGACCACCGGGTGGAGCGCCCAAACGACCTGCGCGGCTTCAACGCCGGCGGCTACCGCTTCAGCGCCGATCTCTCCAGCCCGACCGAATGGGTGTTCGTCCGCCCGCAGCCGCTGGCCAAGGCGGCGGCCGAGTGACGATACGCCGCCGAGCGTCGGTTGCGGCCCCCTCCCCTGCGACAACCCAAACGGAAGCCTCATGATCGAAGACCTCGTTACGGAAGCCGCAACCAAGGCAGGCCTCTCGCCGGATCAAGCCCGGACGGCCCTGTCCGCCGCCCTGGCCCTGATCAAGAAGCACGGGGACGCCGGCAAGGTGGCCGAGCTTCTGCGCGAGATTCCGGGCGCCGAGGCGCTGGCCGCCAAGGGCGCGGCCCTGACCGAGACCAAGCCGGGGCTGATGGGCGGGCTGCTGAAGGGCGTCGGCGGCGGGGCCATGAGCGACGCCATGGCGATGGGGCCCCGCCTCGTCCGCGAAGGCGTCACCACCTCGGACATGCAGACCATCCTGCCCGTGGCCATGGCCTTCGTGCGCCAGCACACGGGGCGCGACCTGCTGCGCGACGTGCTCGCCAGCATCCCAGGCATCGGAACCCTGCTGGTCGGCCAGGGCTAAGGCCGCTCGCGCCCGGCGGGGCGCGATGATAAGGGGTCCGCGCAAAGCTGTAATTCGGGGGAAACGGCATGGCGGCGACGACCGCGGCGGGCGCTGATGCGAAGAAGCCTGCCAATACGATGCTCGTGGTCGCGGCCTCCGCGGCCGGTACGGCGTTCGAGTGGTACGATTTCTTCCTGTTCGTCCCCCTGGCGGCCATCATCTCGAAGACCTTCTTCGCCGGCCTCAACGAGGCGGCGGGCTATATCTTCGCCCTCGGCGCCTTCGCGGTGGGCTTCGCCTTCCGGCCGATCGGGGCGCTGATCTTCGGGCGCATCGGCGATCGGGTGGGGCGCAAGGGCACCTTCCTGATCACCATGATCCTGATGGGGGCCTCCACCTTCGCCATCGGGCTTCTACCCACTTTCGCCCAGGCAGGGATCATCGCCCCGGTGCTGTTTCTGACCCTGCGCATCGCCCAGGGAATCGCGCTGGGCGGCGAGTGGGGCGGCGCGGCCATCTACATCGCCGAGCATTCGGCGCCGGACAAACGGGGCCTTCACGGCGCCTGGCTGGGCGGCTCGGCGGCCTTCGGCCTCGGCGGGGCCCTGCTGATCGTCATCGCCACCCGCGCCATCGTCGGCGAGGCGAGCTTCGCTGCCTGGGGCTGGCGGATTCCCTTCCTGGCCTCCTCCGCCCTGCTCGCCATCTCGATCTGGATCCGGCTGAAGCTCTCGGAAAGCCCGCTGTTCCAGCAGATGAAGGAGGAAGGGAAACGCTCCGAGCGGCCCTACGCCGAATCCTTCCTCGAATGGCCCAACCTCAAGCGGGTCCTGCTTGTGCTGTTCGCCATCATGATCGCCCAGGGGGCGGTCTGGTACACGGCCTTCTTCTACGCCCAGTTCTTCATGGAGAACGTGATCAAGGTCTCGCCGTCGACCGTCGGCGTGCTGATGCTGGTGCTGACGGCGGTGAGCGTGCCGCTCTACCTGTTCTTCGGCTGGCTGTCGGACCGGGTCGGCCGCAAGGTGGTGATGATCTCGGGCATGGTGCTGACCACCGCTGCCTGCTTCCCGGCCTTCCACCTGATCACCCGCACCGCCAACCCCGCACTGGACATGGCGGCGACCAATTCGCCCGTGGTGGTGGTGGCCGATCCGGCCGAGTGCTCGCTGCAGTTCGACCCCGTGGGCAAGACCCAGTTCCGCAGCTCCTGCGACATCGCCAAGAGCGTGCTCACCTCGTCCGGCGTCTCCTACAACAACGAGGCCGCGCCCGCGGGCCAGGTCGCCGTGGTGAAGGTAGGCGCGGTTGAAGTGCGCTCGGCGGACGGCCGGGGTCTCGACACCCCCTCCCTCGCCAAGCTGAAGACCGCGGTCAGCGGAGACATCAAAGCGGCGCTGAAGACGGCCGGCTATCCCGAAAAGGCCGACCCGGCGCAGGTCAATATCGTCCAGCTCTTCCTGGTGCTGATGGTCCTGGTGCTGGGCGCCACGGCCCTCTACGGCCCGCAGGCGGCGGCGCTGGTGGAGCTGTTCCCGACGCGGATCCGCTACACCGCCCTGTCGCTGCCCTATCACATCGGCACGGGCTGGGTCGGCGGCTTCCTGCCGGCTAGCGCCTACGCCATGGTCGCGGCGACGGGAGATATCTACTACGGCCTCTGGTATCCGGTGGTGGCCACCAGCATCGCCATCGTCACCGCCCTGCTGTTCCTGCCCGAGACCCGAGGCAAGGACCTGAACTTCTAGGGAATAATCTCGATCGAGGCGCCGGCCGCCCGCACCGCCTCGACGAGACCTGGCGCAGGCGCGCCAGTGAGGCAGACCACCGTCAGGCCGGCGCGGGCGAGCTCGACCAGCCGCGCCGATGAACTCAAAGGCTCCACGGGCGCATCCCGCCGCGCGAGCCGCAGCATCTCCAGCCGCACGTCCAGGCCTGCCACAAGCCGGTCCGCGCTGGAGAGGGCCCGCAACGCGCGCAATGTCAGCAGATCGTCGGTCGGCGGGCAGGTCAGGAAGCGCACGCGCCCGTCTGTCGGCTCCTCCGTCGACAGTTCATCGAGGGCCAACGCATAGGCGCGCTCCCCCTCCCCGGCGAGCGCGGCCTTCGCCGCTTCTCCGTCCAGCAGCCGTCGAAGGGCGGCGCGGCGCGGCGACGGCTCTGGGAAGCGCTCCCGCACCGTGTCCCGAAGCCGCAGAAACAAGGCGGCGAGGTCGCCGAGTCCCGCCGGCCAGCGCGCCTCCAGCTCCTCCCGCAGCCGGGTCGCCAGCACGGGGGCCGCGCCGCTGGTGCCGATGGCCGCCACCACCGAACCGCGATCGATGATGGCGGGGGTGGCGAAGTCGCTTAGATGCGGCCGGTCCACCACATTGACCAGGGCCCCTGCCTCCCGCGCGGCCTGAGCCGCCGCCCCCGCGAAATCGAGGTCTTCGACGGCGATGAAGACAATCGCCGTCCCGGCGTAGGTGCTGGGATCGAGGGCCGCCGGGTCTGCCGAGAGCGGCACGATCTCCGCCGGGGAGCCGTCGAACAGGCGCGCCTTGGCGTCGGCGGCCTCCCCGTCGCCGACGATGGCGATACGTCGGCCGGCCAGGGGGATGAAGACGGGAAAGGACTGCATGCGTGAACGTCCCGCCTCAGGGCCCGCGCGTCAAATCGCCGGGGGCGTCGATATCGAACAGCACCCCGTCATCACCCGTCTCCACCTGGATCACCCGGCCTGGATAGGCGTCCAGCACGCCTCGGGCGCCTCTATCGCCGGACAGCCGTCCGATCTCGGGAAACAGGGCGGCGCCGATCAGGGCCGGATGCCCGGGGCGCCCCTCGAACGCCGGAACCGCGGCCACCGCATCGCCCCGAAGCGCGGCGGCGAGATCATCCGCCAACCCGGCCGGAACACGCGGCATGTCGCCGAGGAACACGAACACGCCCCTCGAGCCGGCAGGCAAAGCCGATACGCCCCGGCGTAGCGACGCCGACATCCCCTCGGCCCAGTCGGGGGTCTCGACGATCCGCAGCCGGGCCGTCTGGCCGGTGCGCGACGCGAAAACCCGGGCCGCCTCGGCGACCGCCGGGCCGTCGCAGCCCACGGTCAGGAGCACCGTCTCCACCGGCGCGGCGAAAGCCGCCGCAAGCGCGCTCTCGATGACCAAGCCTTCGCGGTACGCCGCCAGCAGCTTCCCGCCACCGAAGCGCGAGCCCCGTCCTGCGCCCAGCACTACCGCATGCAAAGGGCCGGGCGATCGCCTGGAGTCCGGTACTTTCGTGCTCAAGCAGGAATTTCCATCTATATTGGCCGCGGAAGGACTGCATGACCCCTTACGACGACGCCTTCACCGTTTCGAGTCCGCGCGCGGCGCCCGCCCCCGGCGCGCCGCTTGTCGACCCGTTTCTGCGCCGCATCCAGTACCTGCGGGTATCGGTGACGGACCGCTGTGACCTGCGCTGTCTCTACTGCATGCCCGAGAAGATGCGCTTCCTGCCCCGGGCAGAGGTGCTGACCATCGAAGAGCTGGACCGGCTCTGCTCGGCCTTCATCGACCTTGGCGTCAAGAAGCTGCGGCTGACGGGCGGCGAGCCCCTGGTGCGCAAGGGCTTCATGGAACTGGTGAGCGGCCTCTCGCGGCACCTCACCAGCGGGGCGTTGAGCGAGCTGACCCTGACCACCAACGGCACCCGCCTGACCGAATTCGCCGACGACCTGGCGGCCGCGGGCGTGCGCCGGATCAACGTGTCGGTGGACACCCTCGACCCCGACAATTTCGCCCGCATCACTCGCGGGGGCGACCTCGCCAAGGTGATCCGCGGGCTGGACGCCGCCCAGGCCGCCGGCCTCAAGGTCAAGATAAACACCGTGGCCCTTGCCCGCGACAACCGCGCGGAAATCCCCGCCCTGCTGGGCTGGGCGCACGGCCGCGGCATGGACATGACCCTGATCGAGACCATGCCGCTGGGCGAGGTCGACGAGGACCGCACCGATCAGTTCGTGTCCCTGGCCGACGTGCGCGACGAACTGGCCGCGGTGTGGACCCTCACCGCCCTCGACGACAACACCGGCGGCCCGGCCCGCTATGTGCGAGTGGAGGAGACCGGCGGACGGCTCGGCTTCATCACGCCGCTCAGCCACACCTTCTGCGAATCCTGCAATCGGGTGCGGATCACCTGCACCGGCACGCTGCACACCTGCCTGGGCCAGGACGACGACACCGATCTGCGCGACGTGCTGCGCGCGGGGCCGGACGACGCGGCCCTGCACGCCAAGATCCGGCAAGCCATCGCCGGCAAGCCCAAGGGCCACGACTTCCGCATCGCCGCAGGCTCGATGCCGGCGGTGTCGCGCCATATGTCCACCACCGGGGGCTGATCGTGGCCAGGGTGCTGTTGTTCGGGCGTCTTCAGGACATCGCCGGCTGGCGCGAGCGGGGGATCGACTCCGCGCCTGCGACGGTCGCCGCCCTGATGGCCCAACTCTCCGCGGAAGACGAAGCGCTTGGCGAAGCCCTGGCCCAGCCCAGCGTGCGGGTGGCGGTGGACCGCCGCATCGTCGCCGGGGACGCCCCCGTAGGGCCCGGGAGCGAGGTCGCCTTCATGCCGCCGATGAGCGGAGGCTGAGGGACGAGGTGATGGTCCGCCTCCAGAGCGAGCCGTTCGAACCCGGCGCCCTGCTCACGTCCTTCGGCGCCGGGCGGCTGGAAAGCGGCGGCGTGGTCAGCTTCACCGGCATCGCCCGCGCCGACGGCGGCGGGGTCGAGGCTTTGGAGCTTGAGGCCTATCCCGGCTTCACCGACGCCGAGATCGAGCGCATGGCCGCCGAAGCCAAGGCCCGTTTCGACCTCCACGACGTGCTGGTGGTGCACCGGATCGGACGCATTCTTCCGGGGGAGCCGATCGTTTTCGTAGCCACCGCGGCCGCTCACCGCCGGGCGGCCTTCGAAGGCTGCGACCAGTTGATGGACTATCTGAAAAGCCGCGCCCCGTTCTGGAAGAAGTCGCACGAAACCGGCGGCGCCCGCTGGATCGACCCCCGGGCGGAGGACTATGTAGACGCCGCGCGCTGGACCGCCGACCCGGAGGAGACCCCATGAGCACCCTCACCGCCCCCACCGCCCCGTCCCTGAGAGTCGGCGGTCGGATCAACGAGGACCTGGAGCTGAAGCCGGTCCGCATTGCCATCCTCACCGTCTCCGACACCCGCGACGAGGAGAGCGACACCTCCGGCAACGTGTTGGCCGAACGGGTGACGGCCTCCGGCCACCAGATCGGCGCCCGCGCCCTGGTCCGCGACGACGTGGAGGAGATCCGCAAGCAGGTGAAGTCCTGGACCGCCAGCGGCGACATCGACTGCGTCATCACCACCGGCGGCACCGGCCTGACGGGCCGCGACGTTACCCCCGAGGCGCTGGAGCCCCTGTTCGCCAAGAGGATCGAGGGCTTTTCGGTGGTGTTCCACCTGATCAGCTATCAGACGGTCGGCCTGTCGACCCTGCAGTCCCGGGCCACCGCCGGCATCATCGACGGGGTGTTCGTCTTCTGCCTGCCCGGCTCCAACGGCGCGGTGAAGGACGGCTGGAGCGTGATCGGGCCGCAACTCGACAGCCGCCACATGCCTTGCAATCTGGTCGAACTGATGCCGCGGCTACTAGAGCGGTGACGCCGCGCCATTGACATCAAGAGGGCGGCGCCGCATGTGCGCCGTCCACCCTACCGGCCGCCGTTCCCGGATCGCCTGAGACCAATGACCTACATCGTCACCGACCCGTGCATCAAATGTAAGTACATGGACTGCGTGGAAGTGTGCCCCGTGGACTGCTTCTACGAAGGCGCCAACTTCCTGGCGATCAATCCGGACGAGTGCATCGACTGCGGCGTCTGCGAGCCGGAGTGCCCGGTGGACGCGATCAAGCCCGACACCGAGGACGATCCCGACGGCAAGTGGCTGAAGATCAACTCCGACTACGCCAAGGTGTGGCCTAACATCACCCTGAAGGGCGAGCCTCCCGCAGACCGCGACCAATACGAGCGGGAAACGGGCAAGCTTGAGAAGTATTTCGACCCGGCGCCGGGACGCGGGTCCTGAACCTCCGTTAAGGAGAGTCGCAAACCTTTCATTCTGCAAGGCTTTGTGGTAGAGAAGTCGGCGAACGGTCGTGGCTGCCGCCGAAGCGCCCTTCCCTTCACACAGAATAGTCGTTCGAGACGAGCGCGCGCCCTCATCGAGGTGGTCCCCTTAGACCTCCGATCCTGATCCGAAGACCCCGCCCCTGTGCGGCGGACGTCTTGTCGGATTTTTGCGCGTCGGCCTAGCGACTTCCTTGCGCCTTCCGGGGCTAACAAAAGGACCGACGATGACGACGATGGTGATGACCAAAAGCAGCCAGGACTTCACGGTGGGCGATTACGTCGTTTACCCGGCTCACGGCGTGGGTCAGATCGGCGGCGTGGAGACCCAGGAAGTCGCCGGCCTGTCGCTGGAAGTCTATGTCATCACCTTCGATCACGAGAAGATGACCCTCCGCGTTCCCACCCGGAAGGCCAAGACCGCGGGCCTGCGCCCCCTCGCCGACACCACCATCGTCACCCAGGCCATGGTCACCCTGAAGGGCCGCGCCCGCGTGAAGCGCACAATGTGGAGCCGCCGGGCGCAGGAATACGAAGCCAAGATCAATTCCGGCGACCTGATCTCCATCGCCGAAGTGGTGCGCGACCTGCACCGGGCGGAAAACCAGCCGGAACAATCCTATTCCGAGCGCCAGCTCTATGAATCGGCCCTCGACCGCATGGCCCGCGAAGTGGCGGCGATCCAGAAGATCGACCGTGACTCGGCCATCGGCCTCCTGACCAAATCGCTGGTCAAAGCCGCCTAATAGTCCCCTTTTCAGCGCGATTCGACAGGCGGCGGTCCGGGACATCCCGGGCCGCCGTTTTCGTTCAGGCTTCCTCCAGCAATTTGCGGCAGGCTTGGGACATGCCCGAGCCCCTGGCCAAACGCGTCTACGCCACCTTGCGCGACGGCGGCTGGATGACGTCGGAGCGGGCGCGGGTCTATGTCCGCATCATCGGAGCGCTGACCCTCCTCGATGGGCTCGCCTGGATCGCTCTGTCGCACGGCGGCCTCGACCGCCTCGGCAAGCCCCTCGGGGCGGACTTCGTCAGCTTCTGGGCCGCCTCCAAGCTCGCCCTCGGCGGCCATCCCGCCGCAGCCTACGACGTGACGGCCCACTACGCGGCGCAGAGGGCGGCCTTCGGCGGCTATGACACGGGCTTCGCCGCCTTCTTCTACCCGCCGGTCTATCTGCTGCTCTGCCTGCCGCTGGCCACCTTGCCCTATCTGGCCTCCCTCACGGCATGGCTGGGGGCCACCGGCTTCGCCTACTGGCAGGTGGTGAAACGGTTCTTCGGCGAATACGCCAAGGGCGCGTGGCTGCCCGCCCTCGCCTTCCCGGCGGTCATGTGCAACGCCGGCCATGGCCAGAACGCCTTCCTGACGACCGCCCTGTTCGGCGCAGGCGCCCTGAGCCTGAGCCGCCGGCCGATCCTGGCGGGAATTTTCTTCGGCGCGCTGATCTTCAAGCCGCATCTCGGCATCCTGATCCCGGTGGCCCTGATCGCCGCTGGCCGCTGGCGGGCCTTCTTCTCGGCCGCCTGCACGGTGATCGGCCTCGCCGCCGCGTCCCTCGCCGTGTTCGGCATCGGAACATGGCAGGCCTTCCTCAAGGGCTCGGCTCTCGCCCGCATCGCCCTGGAACAGAATTACGTGGGCGACGAGAAGATGCAGAGCGCCTTCGCCGCCGCCCGCCTGTGGCACGCCAGCGTCCCCGTTGCCTATGGGCTGCAGGCGCTGATGACCGGCCTCGCCGCCGTGCTGGTGTTTCTCCTGGCGCGGCGCCGCCCCGAGGGCGGGGCCGAGGGCGTCGCCCTGATCGCCGCGGCGGCCCTCGCCAGTCCGTTCCTACTCGACTACGACCTGATGCTGCTGGCGATCCCGCTGGCGTGGGTGTTCGTCCAGGGCCGGCGCACAGGCTTCCTGCCCTGGGAAAAGACCGTGCTCGCCGCCGCCTTCCTGCTGCCCATGGTCGCGCGGCTGGTCGCCGGCCACATCGGGCTGCCCCTAGGGCCGCCGGTGATCCTGGCGCTGCTGTTGGTGGTCGTGCGGCGGGGCTTCGCCCTCAGCGCGCCTGTGGAGCGGCGGGCGCCGCCGATGACGACCCCCGCCCTCGCATCTTAGTCAGGCCGGGAACAGGGCGTCCTGTTCGGCCCGCAGCTTGTCGATCAACCGGCCCGCCGGGATCTCCACGTCGTCGTAGGTCAGCACCGCGTCCTTAGGTAGGTCGCGCTTCAGCTTGCAGCCTTCGGCGAGGCCCATCGGCAGCAGACGCTCGGCGCGGGAGACGTCGTAGCGCTCCGCCTGGCCGTAGGTCTTGTAGCCGCCCAGCGCGTCCACAACGTCCCCGGCCTTGAGGTCGGTCTTGGCCGTCGCCACCACATCGACCTTCGGGCCGGCGAGGGGCTGCAGCACCGGGTCCTGCTCGAACACCAGCCGCGCCACCGACAGGGGCACCTCGAAATGGCAGAGGTGATAGGGGGTGTAGAAGCTGTAGAGCGGCCCCTCCCCCAGCTTGTACAGGTTGAGGTAGTGCTTCTGCTTGGGGTCGTCGTGGGTGGCGAGGACATACACCCCCGGCCCGGGCTTCGAGCCCACCACATAGTCCACCACCCCGCCCATCTGCTTCAGGGCGTCGACGTTGTAGGCGTTGGTCAGTTCGTCCACATGGCCGGCGTGATCGGCGCCCACCATGCCCCGCTTGGCCACCGTCATGCCGGTGGCGTTGGCGACGATGGCCTGTTCGAAGCTGATCTTGGTGCCGTCGGCGAAGCTGGTGACCATGTAGGGGTCCTGCCCCCACTTCTCGGCGAAGCCCTTCTGGGTGGTTGGGTTGCGATAAGGGTCCTGCAGGCCCTTGATATTGCCGCACACCAGCGGCGTCAGGCCGATCGACTGCACGAACCGGAAGAGGTTCATCTGCACCCCCGGCTGATCCCCATCGCAGCCGGTGAAGATCACCCCCGCGGCGTCCGCCTTGCGCTTGATCAGGGCGCCCACCGTGCCATCGAGTTCGGCGTTCATCGACACCATCGACTTGCCGTTGGCGATGGCCGCCAGGGTGATGGTCGCGCCGTACTCCAGCGCCCCGGTGGCGTCGATCAGGCACTCAACCGGCGCTGCGCACAGCAGCATCGGGTCCTGCACGATGACGGGAATGCCGAGCTCGATGCATTCGGCGAGCCGGGCGGCGGTCTCCACCACTTCCGCGTCGGTGACGCCGGCGATCTCATAGGCGGTCCTCGCCTTGTCCACGTTGCGGGCACAGATCACCGACAGGGTCATGCCGGGCACAGAATTGACGATCTGATTGGTGATGCCCTTGGCCATGAACCCGGCCCCGAACATGCCCACGGTGAGCGGGCGGCCTTCGGCGGCCCGGTCACGCAGGAGACGCTGATACATCATGCTTAGCTCCGCAGAAGTCTGGTTTGGGGGCGACGAATCGAATGCGCACCTTTGCACGGGCCGCGAAGACGCCGACGGGCGGACCCGACCGGCGACGACGGCGAATGCGGCCTGGACCCTGCTCGGTGTCGTCCCAAGTTGAAATCACCCCTTACGCCCTGCAAACGGCGGGCCGCGTCGATTCGCGCCGACCCGGCCGCCAGCAACACTTTGAGGCGAAACTGGGGACGGGTTATACAAAGTCGTAAAAATCGATTTTGGGCCATTGGGGCTAAAGAAGTTTTAGGCGCCCGGCGGATAGTGTGGGGCTATGCTGTCTCAGGTTCGGATGTCAGCGTTGGTTAAACCCGGAGAGGGCTTCGGCATGGCCGGAACGCCGCAGTTGACGATCGGCATGCCCGTCCGCAATGGCGCTGACGGCGTACGGACCGCGCTCGACTCCCTGCTGGCCCAGACCTATCGCGACTTCCGCCTGGTGATCTCGGACAACAAGTCGACTGACGATACCGTCGCCATCTGCGAAGCCTACGCCACCGCCGACCCGAGGGTCACGGTCATCAAGCAACCGGAAAACCTCGGCATCTGCGGCAATTTCCGCTTCCTGCTGATGAATGCGCACACGCCCTACTTCATGTGGGCCTGCCATGACGATCATTGGGCGCCGAGCTATGTCGAGCGCAACATCGCGAATCTTGAGGCCCACCCCACCGCGATCGCCAGTTGCTCGCGCATCGAGATGATCCAGCCCGATGGCGAGCACGTTTTCGCCCGCGGCACTCGCGCCCTCACCGGACCCGCCAAAGATCGGGTGGTGAAGTTCCTGCGCAATCCGTCGGATGCATCGCGCTTCTATTCGGTGTTCCGCACGGACGCCCTGAAGCGCAGCTTCCCGGAAGATATCGACGTGTTCGGTTACGACTGGGTGGTGATGGCCTTCAGCCTGATCGAGGGCGAACATCTGGAGCTGCCCGAAATGCTGATGAGCCGCGAGGCGCATCCGGCCGACCACTACCAGCGAGCCATCGTCCGCAGCCTGCCCAACGCCATGGACCGCTGGTCCCCCCTCGCCGGGCTGATCGACCGGCTGCAGCGTGGGCTGCCGCCGGAAGTCTGGCAGGCCAGCCGGATGTCCGTCTTCCGGCAGAACCTGATCCAGACCCTCGGCTACGCCAAATACCGGTTCCCGATCGTGGCGCCCCTGGTGGCGGGCGTCGCCGCCGTGGAAAAGACCCTCGCCCCCTGGCGCAAGGCCGTCGGCGAGCCGCCGCCCTACACCATCTGACTTCAGCCTGACGTCGGCGGGCGGGGGCTGGGCTTGCGCGGCGCCGCCTTGGGGCGCGCCGGCCTGGGCTTGGCCCGCGCGGGTGCGGCTGGCTTCTTGTCTTCAGCCTTCGCCGCCGACGACGACGCGGAGGGCAGGGAAGGAGGAGGCGCAGGCGGGGGCTGCCGAGAGGGTAGCTTGGCGGTCAGTTGCCGCTCCAGCTCCACCGCGGCGTTAGGCAGGTTGTCCGTCGGATTGGCCTGGCAATAGCTGTCCATCCAGGCGCCGACGGCTTCCGGATCCATCATCTCGAGCAGGGCCAGATTGTTCTCCGCTGCGCGCCCGCTGATAAACCCCAGCACCCAGTTGAGCGGCGCGGCCTTGGCCGAGGACGTCACCTTCGCCGCCTTGGGCCATTTGGCGCAGCTCGACGGCCCCATCACGCTGAACGCCGGCGTCGATGGCGGCGCGGGGGCAGTTGCGGAGTCGGCGGCGACGGCGGGACCCCCCGCCAGAGCCAGCAAAGGGGCCAATATCATCGCGGCCCGGGGATCGATCTTACGACGCATCATCCGGTGGTCGTCCTTCGCCTTCTTCGGCCTGTCAGCAACCGCCATCCCCGCGCGGACGCGGAAGCTGGCGAACACTGGCGGCCCGGAGAGGACTCGAACCTCCGACCTCCGGTTTAGGAAACCGCTGCTCTATCCTGCTGAGCTACCGGGCCGCTTTAATGAAATCAGACGCTTAGCTTTGACGGCCAGACCCTACGCAGCTTTTGGGGCACACATGGGGCACAGCCAGCAAAATTCCGCGCCGATTTCGGCCGATCGATGCCATGTCCGAGGTGGCGGGGCAACTGGCGCCGTGCTGCGCAGGTTGAGATGCGTAGAAGCCGGCCCCGCCGGCCTGATGGGGACCGCCTCAAGCTCCAAGAGCTTCTCTGGTCCAACGGCCGAATTTCTGATGCGGCTCTAGGCCATTGCACCGCTTAGAGGCTCAATCATAACAAGCTCACACCTAAGCAAGGGCATCGCACCGGCTACTTACGGACTGTCACGCGCTATTCTGCCCCGTTGCGGATAAGCACAGATAATAGGCGCAGATCAGAGCCGAGAATTTGATAAAGGGCCGTGACTTCAGGTAGCCCTGGCAGCCCGAGGCAATCGGTACTTATGACGAAATAGCCGGCACCTTCTCCATCCACCTTCGTGCCCTCCCGATGTCCGACTAGTGCTAGACGCGCCTTGAGGGCGGCCCAACCGTGTGCGAGCGCGGGCCAATCGGCGATGGCCGCCCCGATCCGCCGGCTAACCTCTGGCGTCTCGATGATGTTGAATCCACCTGACGGTCGGGCAAATAGCACTAGACGGCTAGGCGCGCGATTTCTGACTTAGCCCAGGCCAAATCGTCCGGCCTTACCTCTCGCGTAACCACCGAACCCGCCGCAACGGGCATAAGACCAAGGTGCGGAATCTCTTCCCACAAGGCATCATGCGAGGCATTGCTGGCTTCTGCCGCCGTCATACAGCACACAGCGGTGATCACCTGCCCTATCAGGTCGATCTCTTCGGCCGAGAACTCGGCGACTGGCGGCTCTTTCAGGGCGATGAACTCTCGGCGGCTACCCGCGGGAGTCGGTCTGCTCTGCTCGACCACACAACCGGACCGCTTCAAGAGATCAAGGGCCTCCCTGATGCCGTCGGGGACAGGACCATTCGGAAGACGGATATAAGTGTCCAGGCCAGATATCGAGGCCCCCCAATGCCTATAAGCAGCACAATCCACCCACCACAGAACCTTGTTCAGCTTGGTAGCGCCAAGCTGGTCCGGTGGCGTCCGCGCGATGACGTAGTGCGCCATTCGCGCTAGGCGGTAGGGAGCATCGTTCCTCATGGTCCTCGAATCATAACACGCAAGAGAATCGTGCGCGATCTCCTGTTAACGCACTGTCAATAGCTTCGCTTCCGACGATTTAATGCCGCCCCGTCAGAACGCAAGGGGAACATCCCGGCGATCTCAGCCAGGTGGAAATTGAACACCCAGCGGACCGGCGGCACTATTCCCTTTCAATCGGCCGCGAGGGAGTGAGCCAGTGCGCGTGGTTAGCGAGAACTCCGAAACGGATCTTCAGCGCAAGCGGGCTGAATCCCGGTTGGACCAGTCTCTCCGCGAATTGACAGCCAACCTCCTACGGGTCGTCCGGGGTGCGGGCCGGGCCTATGACGTCGAAGATCAAATCCGGAAGGCCGCAGACGCTTTCGGAGCTTTCCGCGAAGTCGCCGGCTATGGGGTTGGCGCTCAGGAAATTGATCAAATGCTCTCGGGCGGCCTGCCGCCGGAAATCACGGGGCCGTGGAGCGACGCACGTGAGCGCCAACAGGCCACCGAGATGATCGTGCGGGGCTCGCTTCAGATGACGGCGGCCGAACTTCTGGGGCAGCACCTCCAGGTAGCTGCAGGCCGGCAGGAACTCGGAAAGGGCGTCCAGTACCTCCACGAGATGCGCGAGCGCGCGCAGGAGGAGCGGCGGCAGACGGAACGGGCACAGCGTGCGGCGAAGAAGGCGCTGAAGTCCAAGCCAGCACCGAAAAGGCCGACAGTGAAGAGGCCCAAGGCGCCTTAGTTGCCGGGCCGACGGGCAACTTGCCGAGGCCTCGAGCCTGGGATCCGCCACGACGCCTTCACAGTCCCGACCGCGGCAGGTCAGGCTTCTGCGCCTGCGAGTGAGCGCCCGGTAGCCACGTGCTGACGGTGATCGGGAAGCCTATCCGAACCGCGTGTCAAACACGCCCTCTCGGGTCGGTAATGGTCAGCTTGAAATTGAGCTAGCCGAACAGTTTGCCGGCGTCCGCCTCGGCCTGAAGCCGAGCCTTCTGCTTTGGTGAGAGGGTCGCTTCGGATTCGAGCTCTAACTCGCAAATACCCAGGTCCAACCTATGGGCGCGCCGGGTGAACCCGTTCTGTCCGAGCAGCCACGGGTTCTTCCTGACGATGCGACGCAGGATGAACATAGGCAGAGGTATGTACATCTACGTTTCCCGCTTCTGGGAAGGCCCTAACCTTTTCGAGGGGGTGTCGGTGTAGGAGTCGGAACCGGTCGCGGCGTCGGCGTCGGCGTCGGTCCAGTCTGCGGACTCGGCCGGGACGGGTTATTCATCGGCGACCGCCGCTCTGGGGGCGGTTCATTGGGCGGAGACATTTATGGACCCCTCAAGCCTTGCTGGCGCAAACAAGCAAAGGTTGCGTTGGATTTTGAGTCAAGCGGAACTCAGGCTTGACGCTCAGCTCGACTTCGCGCGGGCCGCCGATCAAAGAGCGTCCACTCTAAGCGGCGCGGCGGCCGCCATGGCGGCGGCTGCAACCGCGGTTTTCGCGCAAGCGATCGAAAGCGGGAAGGCGAGCCCCCTGGCGGTCGCCGGAATTGTCGCTGCCATCGGCTTTTCAAGCTCGACCTACTTCGCGATCAGATCCGCGAAGTGTCATGACTTTCATCCACCGGGCTATAGGCCGGTGGATTTCATCGACGATGTTCAAACAGCTCGGGCCGAGGAAGCCATCCTGCGAGATATCGCCTGCGGACTGAACAGCCGCCTCGCATTTAACTCAGATCGGCTCAGCGAGCGAGGCGCGCTAGCTGACAAGGCGATCAACATAATGGCTGCGACGCCCGTCTTAGCGCTATTGCTCAGCGTCGCCTACGCGCTCGTGTTTTAACAGCACAAGCCACATTGTTACCCGAGCAGCGCCAGCGCCGCTCTCGACGCACCAAGCCAAGCTTTGAACTTGGTCGGGCCGGCGAGCCTCCGCCCTACACCGCAACGGGCGGATCGTTCAGGATGGCCACATCGGCGGCTTCATCGGCTGGCGGATCGGAGGCCGTTGCCGTGGAGATCACTAAGGGGCCAGGGTACGATTGGCTGATCACCTACGACTTTGACGGCGAGGGCATCGAAACCATGACGGTGTTCGACCAAGTTCGGATCGAAGACGCCATCTTGGAAGCCCGTCGATCCTTCGACGATGAGGATCAACCGTTGCTGGTCATCCTGAAGGCGGAGAGGGTGCAGCCAGACTAGGTTTCATGTTCGTCGGCGGGTTATGTTCCGACCGTCAGCCGGCCCCGAGGACAGAGCCGGGCCAGCAACTGCGGCGCTCACGGCCTACCGCTGCCGGGTTGGCGTCATTCACGCCGTATCGCTGCAGCGGTACGCTGTGAAGCCAGTCGGTCAGGGGAGTCAGCCTGACCATCAAGCGCGGTGCTGTCCGTCCTCTCGTCGCGCTCCTGGCCTCACACCCTCGCGCCGCCGATCCCGCAGACGTCCCTTTGGAAATGGCTAGGTAGGCAACGGGCACATGAGCGTCCATGAGCGCCGGCCGGTTGGGCGGGGCAATTTCGGATGAGCGGCGCGGCAGCTTTCGGTCATTGGCCACCTTCTCACCGCCGTCGGTGTCGCCTTGGTCACGTTGGCAAGCTGTGGGAACCTCATGTGAGATCTGGACGACGTAGGGGGCCGCGTTGGAATGGACTTCGATTGGCGGATTGGTTCTGACCTCGTCGGTCCTGGCATCGGTCTTGACGGCGTTGTTGAATAACGCGTTCGCGCACGGCCGCGAGCGTAAGAAGAGATCGGAAGACGCTAGCTTCTCCGCCCTGCAGTTGGCCACCGACTTAGAAGCATACGCTCGAAGGTGTGCCGAGGACGCAAACGAAGCGAGCTTGTTTGAGGATACAAAGGGATCGGCAGGGAGCCAGATCACGACAGTGCCTGAGATCGCCCCGTTCGACGCCGGGATTGACTGGCGGGCGCTTGGAATCGTCTTCTCAGACAGAGCATTTTCGTTGCGCAGCGAGGTGGGAGTCGCCCGCACAGCATTGAGCGGACTGTGGGACATCAGCCCTATAGATACGATCGATGTAGCTAGTCATAAAGCTGTCCAGCTGGGCGCGAAAGCTTGGGACTTGGCGTCCGAGATTCGGACGGCGCGAGGTCTATCGCAGGTAAATCGCGCCGGTCTCGCATGGGACTATCGAGCCACGCTCGACAAGGGGCTCGCAACTATCCGCGAGATGGAGCGGAAGCCACGCCCCTACATGGGTGTCGCCGAGGACGGTCCCTGACATCAGGAAATAGGCCTATTCGCTGCAGTGCGAAGTTGCAGCGCTTGCACGTAGCTGAATACCTCTGCCGCCATTTCGTCTCCGCGAGGGGCGCGCACGCCTTCTCGAGACTGTCCAGCACGGTGACGCCACATTGAAGCTCTGCCATGCTCGCCGTTGATGAAGGACCGACAGATCATCGAAGCCGAGCTGAGTGAGCGCGCAGCCTACCGCTCAAAGGCCGTGGACACACCGCCCACGATCCGCGATCCGATCATGGAGGCGGTCTACGAGAAGTCAGCCTTCCTGCCGCTCGGCATCTATCTCGTCTGGTACGGGGTCGTGATCATCGGTCGCCTCATCGCCCGGGCTGCCTGGCATCTTGGGTGGCGGAGACGCCGGCGCCAATTCCTTGAGCTGTCCTCACGCGCGGTCCCGGACCGCCGCGCCGGGGTGCGCGGGAGAGGTTGGGGCTCGTCGCCCGCCGGGCGGCCCCGAGGTTGATCTGAACCTCTATCTCGTTCGTCATGTCCTTCACGAACGGCAGGCCCTTCAGGAACCGCAGGTTGCCTAGCAGCCGCGCCGCGGTCACCGCCGTGTTCGAGGGATTGTCTCCACCTTTGACGGGGTTCGTCACACGGGCCGCGACGGCGCCGAACCGATCGATCAAGGATCGCTGCTCAGGCGAATAGAGGGACTGGATAAGCTGCGGCTCCTTCCGCGCGAAGTCGGACCAGGCCTTGGCGAACTTCACGCCGGAGAACTGCCGCTGGCCGTGCTCAACCGCGCCCTCGCCGGCGGAGGCGATACGCATGAAGACTTCGGCCTGAAGACCGTTCCAGGCCGGGCTTTGGGCGCCCAGCGCGCCTCGCAGCCGCGTCATGTCCCGGTAGAGGTCGCGCTTGCCGATGAAGCCAAGATCGGTGCGCCCCAGGATGTAGTTGGCCGCGTCACCGGGATCGACCTTCAGCGCCCGGCTTTCGCCGCCGCGCGCGGTCCGCTCCGTCAGCTTCTCGATCAGGTCGTTGCCCTGGAAGAGACCGCCGAAGTTCCGTCGCGTGCCGATGGCGTCGCGCCACGCGGCGACGCTGGCGGGGTCGCCTTGGATCAGGTCGTTCGTCACCGCGTCGTCGATGCTGGCGTCCAGTTCCCGCACCGCGCGGCCGGCGGCGGCCGCCTCAACGCTATCGCTACTGCTGCGAAGGTTGGTCAGCCTCGACCGGCTCTCAAACAGCTCGCGGACCGTGACGGGTCCGGCCGTGTGCAGTCCGTCGATCCGGTTCAGCTCGCGGCCGACAGCCGGGACACGCTGCAAATCGAAATCCGCCATGCCTTCGCGCATGCGCTGGCCAAGTGCCGGGCCTTCGCTGTGGGGGAGGCGAGAACCGGCGTCACCGGCGCGGGCTGCCATGTAGGCCGCACGCACGCCCTCGTCCGCTTCATCGAACTGCCGATTGAGCGCGTCAGAGACGAGTTCACCGCCGCGGCCGCGGGCCATCGGCTGGCCGCCGGCGATCTCATCTGTGATCGCGGTGACGTTCCCGCGGAGAGCCTGCTGCTGTTCGTCGACAAGCCCGCGCATGTGGCGGGACGCGGCGGAGCCCTTCGCGCCGCGCAGCATCAGGTTCTCGCTGAGCTGCTGGCCGGGATCGCCGGTCCGCTGTCCGCGGGTCATGGGCACGGGCACCGGCAGATCGTTCGTGGCGGTGACCGCCAGGGCCGCTTCCCGGCCTGAACGGCCACTGCGGACGTGGGACTGTATCCGCTCAACGGCGGACTGGCTGAGCGAGCGGATGTTGATGCCGATCTCGCCCAAAGCCTCTTCGGCCTCGCGCATACCGCTCTCGATGGTCGCCGGGGCGTTCCGCGAAAGGCGCGAGGTTAGCGCCCCCGCGGCGCCACCGATGGGCGCAGAGATGACCGCGTTCAGATCCGCAGCCTGCACGCGCTCTTTCAACGTGCCTCGGTCGGCCAGGCCATACGCGGCGCCGGACGCGCCGGCAGCGGTCGCGCCGCGCGCGGCGGTCATCAGGGCGCCGCCGCCTTGGATCGCCTTCGCGCCCAGCCCTCCAGGCATGAGCACAGTGGCCGCGTTGCCGGTCCCCTTGATCAGGGGCGCGGCGATGGGGTGGCGCTCGGCAAAGTCGTCCTCGACGCCCCGTTGACGTGCGAGTTCGCTGTTGAAGCGCTCGGGAAGGGGCGGCCCTTCGCGGCGCGCGATTCCATCGGCTATGGCGCCCCCGGCCGTCCGAAGCCCCGCGACCATTTCGTCGCCGACGCCGATGCTGCGGTTGAGGTTCGCCATACCGCCAGCGATCTCCCGCCACAGCCCGGGCTTTGCCTCAGGCTCCGGCCGCGCAGGGGGCATCGCAGAGCGGGGGGCTGCTGGTTTCCTCGTCGCCTCGCCCGCAGCGTACGCAGCCGCCTCAGCATTGGGCGCGTCGATCTCGAACGTCTGGCCGTTCAGCTCAACCTCAAACGTCGGCATTATTTCGCCCTCACGGTCGCTGCGCCCCAAGGGGTCTTGATAGTCTGTGCCGGTTGGGTAGATGCCGACCTACCGGCGCCGCCAGCGGGCGCTTCCGGCGAAACCACCCGATCGGGGTTGATCCCGTAGTCGGTCGCATAGCTGCGGAACTGCCCCTCAAGCTCGTGATAGCGGGATTGGCGGCTGGTCATGACGCTGCCCGCTGCCTGAACGAGGCGATTGCGGATATCCGGCGTGAGGCCCTTGCCCTGATCCACCCGCTGCAGCGCCATAACGACCTGATCGGGAAGGCCGGCCGTCTTACCCACCATCGCGAACTCGCCCTCGCGAACGACAGAGCCCGGGTCCAACATCCGCATGAACGAATAGGTCAGCGCGAGATCATCCGCCGGAGTGGCGTTGGGCTTGGCCAGGGATTTGACCTGACGGAAGGCGGACGACACCTCCCGGTAGTTCTTCACGTCCGGCTTGGCTTCGAACTCTTTCCGCAGATCGGCCTCAGCCTTGCGCGGGCTCGCGGAATTGTTCGGCGACTGCACCGCATCCAAAGAGCCATCGGCCCGGCGCTGCACGACGGTCCCCGGCAGAAAACCCGCAGCCTGCACCTCGGCCGCCGATAAGAGCTGCGCCTGCGGCCGCTCGCCCCGCCGCACAAGTTCGTAGCCGCCCGGCGCGGCAGCAGGCGGCGCTGAGGCTTGCGGCGAGGGTCCAGGCCTGGAGCCGCTCTGCGGCCCGCCCTCAAACACGGTGATCGCATCGGCGAGCGCCCCGAGCGTCTGCGGGTTCTGCATGTCCAGCCGCGCGCCGGGTTCGACGCCCAGCCGTTGGGCCACAAACTGCGCGTAGGATTTGGTGTCGTTCTCGTTGGGCGGCGCCCATCGGTTGATGATGCCCTCGACCGTATCGAGGCCGTGCTTAGCCCCGTAGGTCTGCAGGTTGCGCTCCAGCGCCCGACGCCCGTTCTCTGGGCTGTCGAACTGAACGAAGCCGCGCTCGTCGGCGCCGGTGCGACCCTGCCACTGGTCGCCGTTGTCGCGCAGGTTCCCAGGATTATTGTTGCGGACCGACACGGGCGGGCGGTCACTCGCCGGTTGAGGGGGCGAGTACCGACCGGATGCGAGGCCGGGCGGCCGGCCGTACTCAGGACCCCCGCCCGACAGCGGATTGGGCTGAGCCCCCACGGCGGGACGCCGGTAGAGGTCGCTGCCCATCGGCACGGCCTCAATCTTCTCGGGGCCGAACAGCGGTTGGCGGCTCACCGGATCGTAGGCCACCCCATCAACGATGATCGGCTTTCGCTCGTCCTTACCGAGCGCCATCCGGTAGCTGAAATCACCCGTGTCATCGTCCTCGACGATCTGGCGCCCGGCATTGATCTGCTCCGCTGTTGCGCCGGCAGACCGCAGATAAGGCGCAACGGTACGGTCGTAGGCGGCCTGCCTGGAGCCATCGCCCTTAGGCAGGGCTTTGATCTTCGGCCAAGCCGCGCCGAAGGCCTCATGGCCGGCGTTCGTGATCCGCTGCTCGTCCTTGCTGAGGTTATCGTAAAGCTCCCAGTACTGCTTGGCCCGCTCGGGATCGACACCCGCAAGGTCAGTCGCTGCGCCCTTGAAGTCGCGGGCGGCTATCTTCGGCTTCACCGCTTCGTAGGCCTCGGTTCGTTGCCGGTAGGCTCTCTCTTCGCGCGCATCTTTGCGCAGCGCTGCGCCGTCAGTCGGTGCACGGGCGATGATGTTGTTGATCACCGTCTCGTCGCCCGCCGCGTACCGGGAATAGAGATCGTCCAGCTCGTCTTCTTTGCGGCGTTTGCGGCCAGCATCCGCGTAGGCGATGGCCGTTCGGCCAAAGTCGGGGATCTTCGCCAGTTCCCAGTTCAGACCGTCGTTCGGCATCAAGCGACCTTTCCGTATGTGGGGAAGTTCACGCCGCTCCAGGTGCTCCCTGCCGGCCCGGCGGGGTTCCAGGCGCCGGAAGCCGACGCCCCGGCGCCACTCGGCTTGCCGTAGTACGCGTAGGCGTTCACGCCGTTCTGGAGCGCCGTGTTGAAGTTGTTCGCGCCGGCCAGCCACGCGTTGCCCTGCGCCGTGTAGGCGTTGCCCTGCGCCGCGGCGGCGCTGAACCCGGCCTGCTGCGCGCCGCTGGCGTAGTTCTGCCCGGCGTTCGCCACCGCCCCCGTAGCGGAGGGGCCATAGCCGGCGAGGGCGAGGAGCTGATTGATGGCGGTGTCATCGCGCTCGGTGTCGTAGGCCCGGTCCAGGTTGTAGACGTCGGTGCCGTAGGCCCGGTCCTGCGCGAAGATGCTGTCCGCCCGGCCGCGGTCGCTCTCGAACGCCTGTTGTTCGGCCGCCGTCAGGAAGCGCCAGTTGTCGCTGGCCTGGGATTGGCCGAACTGGGCGTTGTTGAGGTTGAAATTATTGGTGAACTGCCAGTTCGAGCTGTCGAGATTGGCCCCAAACTGCGCGTTCGATTGGTTGAAGTTGTTCCCGAACTGCCATTGGCTGTTGGCCAGCGACGCCCCAAACTGGTTGTCGTTCTGATCGTAGGTAGCGCCGAACTGCCAGTTTCGATCCGCGCGGTTGGCGTCGAAGGCATAGTTGGTGTCGGAGCGGTTGCGGTCCAGGTTGTACTGGCCCGTGGTGTAGTCCCGCCATTGGGTGTAGTCGGCCAGGGCGGTGTTTTGCCCGACCTCCTGCAGCCGCTTCATGGCTGCGCCGCTCTCCAGGCCGCCCAGGGCCGACAGTTCGCCGAGGACGTTCCGGTTCCCCTGCTCCAGTTGATACTGGTAGTCGGGCGACGGGATATAGGCCTCCTTCGAGACGTCCAGGGGGGCCATCTCGGGCCGCTCCATCGTCGGCGCGGCGCTCAGAGGCTTGGACGTGTAGGTAGGCGCAGCGGTCAGCGTGGGGGCGTTGTAAGTCGGCGCGGCCGTCAGCGTAGGGGCCTGATAGGTCGGTGCGGCGCTGAACTCCGGACGGGTCGTCTCCGCCGGCCGGGTGTACTCCGGCCGTGTGGTCGACGTGCCCGAGGAATAGACCCCCGATTGCTTCGCAGCGTCCAGGTAGGTTCCGGTTCCGGCGCCCTGCGCGGCCGGCGCGCCGCCACCGTTCACCAGCGCGGCGTTGGTGGCCGGGGCTTGAGCTGCGGCCTCCGGAGCCCACTGGCGGCCTTCCTGCTGCCCATAGTTGGAATAGTGCCACTGAGCGAACTCCTGCGGGGTCGTGATCCCGTAGTTGTTCTTCAGGTTGTTGGGGCTGAGCCGCTGGAACTCCGCCATCACGTCGGGGTTGTCCGTCAGGTATTGCGATGCGAAATCGGCCTTCGGGGTTCCGGCGAGCGCGGCGTTGGTGGCCGCAGGGTCATAGGCGCTGATCGCGTCACCGATGGCCGGGTTGGTCAGGCCCATCCGCTGATTGATGGCGGCGAGCGCCGTCAGGCCTTGCTGGCGGAACGGCGCATAGTCAGCCCGGGTTTGCTCGTACTGCTGGCGCTGGAGTTCGGTCGCTTCACGAGACGCCGCAGCCTGGGCGTCGGCGGCTTTTTGGGCGGAGCTGGCCGCCTTGCCGCCCGCGATTGCCGATGCGGCGCCCCCGATGATGGAGCTTCCAACGATAGCCGCGGCCATCCAGGGCATGGGCGCCTCCTAGACTGTCTGCGCCCACTGGGCGCGGGTGAGGTGGTGGGTTGCGAGGTCGACGAGCTGACCGCGTGAGGGCCAGACACCGGGCTGATTGAGGTGGTGGACGAACCCAGCGCGTTCGATCAGCCGGCGGGAGCGGGGGTTGTCGGCCGCCGTCCTCACAACGATCAGGTCAGCGCCGATGAACTCGAAAATATAGCCAAGGGCCGATGCCAGGGCGGCCCGGGGTTCCCAGCCCCAACCCGCCGGCCGGAAGTGATAGTGCAGCTCGAAGACGCCAGGGCGGTCTTGCTGGTGGAAGAAGATCACCCCGTGCTCGCCCTCCAGGGCGTAGTTGCGGCGATCCTCGATCAAGGGCGCAGTATCAAGCCAACCCTCTCCGCCGAGCCACGGGCGAACATCTGGGTGGTTGGCGATGATGTTTGAGAAAGCGGCGTTGAAGACGCGGCGGATCATGGTCCGGCGACGCCGGTCAGCCTGCACCAATGAAACCGCGCGCACCGGCGCGGTTGGAGGGGCGCGAAGGGCGAGTTGCATCATCCGCACTAGTGCAGCGTGGCATTGAGAGAGCGGGCCGTTGCGGAACGGGGCTCGATACGAGGCCGTGACGGCCGGCGAAGCTTCACGGACCGACCAAACAGCGCCTCGCCGAGACCGATCATCGCCGCACCGCCAAGATGAGTGGCCTCGAACACCTGATGTGAGGCCAGCCTCGCGTCGCCATAGTCAAAGGTGGAGACCGTCCGGGCGTCGTTCCCGAACGCCACGGTGAGGCTGCCTTTGACCAGCAGTTCGCTGCCACCCACGCTCATCGACAAGCCTTCCAGCCGGTCCAGCGCGGGGCCTTGCCCCCCGCTCGCAGCGCTCAAAAGGTCCGCAATCAGGCACCCGAAATCGGGGGTCACCCAAGCGGCTAGCAACGGATGCCGGGCGGCTTCGGCAGGCGGCAGGTCGGTGGCCTCACCGTGTTCGCGCAGAGTGACCCGATAGAGCGGAAGGAAGTCGGCCGGGCTCTGCAGCGACGGGGGACGCGCGGCGTCGGTGAGGAGTTGGCCGATCTGGATCGGCGACACGCGCTCGTCCAGGTGGGGGAAGCCGCGCAGTTCGCTGAAGGCCGTACGGACGCGCAGCGCGAGTGCCGGCGACAGGTGCTCAGCGGTCGCGCGCTCAAGCTCGGCGAGCGAGACGCTGCGAGGGTGGACTTCGGGAGTTGCGCTCGTATCCATGCCGATCCCCTGCCAGGGCGCGGCTTATGCCGCCTTGGCAGTGTCCCAAAGGCTGGGAAGAGGGTCGAACGCGATAACGTCAGCGTTGGATGGTCAGCCCATGAACGCGGCGATGGAGAACATCTGACCGCGCATGTGATCGTTAATCCGCGAGGCGCCGAGCTGCTGTCGAACACGCGCGATTTCGTCTGCCGCCCAGCGGTGCCTGCCGCGGACGTACGCGACACCGTTAAATCCAGCGAGCAAGCTGGCGGTCACAGCCCAGGACGTTGAGGCCGGGAGCCATGAGGCGGCGAATTGCAGTAAGAAGCCCGCGATGAGGACACCGATACCCACGCGCGTGTCTTGCCGAGCGAGCACCATCGCGGCCACGTCCGTCACCTCAGCAATTGTCGGGTTGGCTGCGCGTTGGACGTCGCTGTTTTGGGTCGACGCCAAGCTGAAGGCCAACAGCAGGGCTCCGACGATGTCGACGCAGAGGCCAGCCTGACCCCAGGTAAAATTGACCATCAAGGCCCTCCATATCGTCCTGAATTGCTGCGGAGCCGGCCACTGTCGCGCTATGCGCCAGTGGCGTTCACGATCTCCGACGATCTGGGTTAGCCAGCGGGCAGGAAGCCGATCCGTCCGTGCTGCAGTTCAACCGCGCTCTGGACCGGATCGGCGAAAATGCTGAGCAAGAAGTCATAGATTCCGCTGCACAGGGCCGTCAGCATCGCAGCGTCGTAGGTCTCCTGTACCCGCCCTACGGCCAGATGATCGCCAACCGTCACCACCACTTCGTTCCGATGAAGCTCGAAGGTGAGCACGATGCGTACCCACATCGCGCCATCGTCCTTGATGTGCGGGATGCAGACGGCGAGGCCCATCTTGATCGGCTCCACCCCTAGCAGGTGGCGGCCGTGATAGCTGAAGGCCTGGTCAAAGTAGGTGGCCGGGTCCCACTTCCCCATGGGCGGCACCGCGTAGACGCGAGCTTCTTCTCCGAGATAGGCCCGGAAGGCCTCGGTGAGCTCGTCGCCTAGCTGCTTGACCCGGCGGCGGGCGAGGCCGGAGGTTTCCCCGAACCTGGTGATCGCCTCCGCCAGGGCGTGGAGCCGAGCGTTCCCCTCATCCTCGGTCATTGGCGATCTCCGCAATTGTGCGCGACCGCCTGCCGGGCACGTGGCCGTCCAGGATGCCGAAGCTCTTCACCACTTTCCAGGGCCTGTTGACGGAGGTGGGTCGGCCGCACGGTGACTGCGCCGCAGCTTCCACTCCTCGTACTCGTCGCGAGGTTGCTTCGGTGTGAGGTTGCCGGTCAACACGCGGAACGAGCCGTCCGGATTGATCTCCACGCCGGAGATTGTCTCGCCGGCTGCGCGCAGGGCGCGAAGCGCGCGCTCCAGGTCGCTTTGACGGAAGCGGGCGGCCTTGGTCAACGTGGGCGCATCCGGGCGCCTGGCGCGTCGCCGTTCAGGATCTCGACGCCACGCGCCTCAAAGATCTCCACCAAACGGGCCTTGTTGCTGTCCCGCATCGGGCGGCCATTTTCAAATTTGGAGATGGTCTCAAAGGCGATGCCCGCCTCCTCGCCTAGCTCACGCACACCGACACCCAGCAGAGCACGAGCGGCTCGGCAGGCTTCGGGGGTCAGGTTCACCATGGCTCCTCCGATCAAGCATTTCCGTCTACAGCGTAGACGTTATGTTGACAAGTGGCCGAGGCATATCGTCTACTGTGTTGACGTTAACCCTACCGGATATGCCGCCATGGACACCACCCGCCTCACCCAGTTGAGCTGCCTGATGCTGATGGCCTGGAGCTTCCGCCGTGCGGAGCCGGTGCGCTCGTTCGCCGATTGCCTGCGTGCCGCGTGGCGGATGGCGAAGCAGTCGGCGCAGGAGGCGGCCCGCATCCTCGCCGCGGCGAAGGCCGGCGGCGGTCAGGTCCGCCTGTCCAAGTCGCTGATCGCCTCGCCGATCCGCCAGGCAAGCGCCGGCCAGCGCTACGGCCGGGCGCGCGACTTTCAGGCCGCCTACACGTCCGCCGTCTTCGGCGGCTGATTTTTTCCCGAACCCAAGCGCGGACAAAGCCGGCGAGCCGGTAGCGGTTGGGACCTTGGAGGTGGGGAGGTCGGGCTTAGGCCCGGGGCTTCGCGGTGAACCTCCCGGCGCTGCGGACGCACCGCAGCTTGAGCACGGAGACCCGACCACCCGCGGCTCGGTCAGCCACACCGCAACACAGCGAGAGGGCGGCGCCCGCCTGGAAACGATGCGCCGCCCGCTCTTCACCCCATCGCTAGGGAGGGCCTGATGGCCACCGACACCAATACCACAAGGCGCGCGCTCTTTGGAGCGGCCGCGGCGGCTGTGCCCGCCGTCCTGATCGCATCGGGATGCGCAGGCTCGCCGGCCTACGCGGGCGAACTGGACGCCGAACTGATCCGCCTCGGTCAGCGCTTCGACGAGCTGACCGCGCTGATGACAGCGGCTCGTGAAGAGGAGGATCGTCTCAGCGGCATCTATTTTGAGCGCCAGCCCATACGCCCGGAAGCCCTGCGGCGTCGGCGTAACGACTTTGGCCACCATACGCCGCGGGCGGACGGCTTCCACAGTTGCACCTCCGTCGCGCTCATCCGCGAAAAGCTACCTGAGTGGCGTGCGCTATCCGGCAACTTCCGCGTCTCGCCCGAGAGGCTGCAGCGATGCGAGGAGATCGTCTGCGCCTATGACGGTTGGCTTCGCCGTTGCGCTCGCCTTCAGCACCGCCTGGGCCTCGGCGCCGCCCATGACCGGTTCGTCGCCCTGATGGACGATCGATGGGAGTTAATTGAACGGGCGGCGGCGCTACGCGCTACCGGCCCGGCCGGGCGGGGTGCGAAAGCGCGTATGGCGGTCAGCCTGCGTCCCGCTGAGGCCGGCGACGAGATGGACCTCCCGACGCAGCTCGCCTTTTCCCTTGTTGCGGACGCGTTGGCGGAAGGCGGTGCGGCATGACGAAGGCTATCGACGACGCCGGCGCATGGCCTCGGGTCTACATCCTGCACGTCGCCCCTTCCTTCGCGACGAAGGACGCCGAGTGGGACGCCGCCGCGCTTGCCTACCTGACGGCGAAGGATCTGTTCTTCCTCGCGGTGCAGCCATGCCCCCCGCTTTCGGTGAACGTGTCCCGCATCGCCAACGCCTCTCACGTCTGGCGGGTCTGGGAGGGGTATGTTGCGGCCCGTAAGCGGCTGATGGCCCTGGACCCGCCCACCGCCAAGGAACTGGCCAATCAGCTCCGCCTTCTCGCCGAGACGCAATACCTGGCTGATCCGCTTAAGGTCGCGGCCGGCAAGCGCAAGCGGACGCCGACCGATGCGGAGCGGCAGATTGCCGACCTCTGGCTGGGCGCGATAGCCACCGCACGAACAGAGCGGCGCGCGAAGAGGGCGAGCCGATGAGCACGCTGCAGGATCGCATCCGGGCGTCCAGGACGGCGCGCACGGCCCCGCGCGGCACCCGCCGCACCCACCAACTGCGAAAGGAGCTGGAGGCAGCGATAGACGCCGCGGTTGCCGCGCTCGACGCCCTGGATGGCGACCCTGATCTGGAAGACGGCGGCGACCGTGAAGCCGCCTGCGAGGATGAGGGCGCTATGACCGGCGATGACGAACCCTGGCTGGTTGCGCCCCAAGGGACAGGCCGGACCGGCTCGGCGTGGGAGTGGGGCGACCTGGAGGTGAACGAGACGCTGGCGCGTTGATCCAGCCCATCAGGACGACTTGGCCGCCTTCCGGGGCGGCCTTTTCGCGTCGGGGCCAGGCGTCGGCCTTTAGGGACTAACAAAAACCCCGCTAACCTCGCGCGCGTGCGCGTACTGGTCCACGGGTTCAGCTAGGCCAATTCCGTAGCCGGCGCCGCAACGGTGAGAGCGCATGGTTGATGCCCAGCAGCTCGAACCGCGCCGGAAAGGCTTCACCCAGTACCGTCAGCGACCACACTCCCGATGCAAAGGTTGCCGTCAGCGCGTAGTCCAGCGCCGCCCCATCACCGGCGAGCATGGCTGTCTCCACCCTTCGCTCCCTCGGCCCCTCCTCCACGGTGAGCGTGCCCGTCAAGCCGCGCTCGTTCGGGTGCGCGCCGAAGTCGACGGTGAGTTCGTAGAGCTGGGCGAACTTGCGCTCCGCGACCTGGTCCACTGCCCGGATGGTGTCCTTGATGGCACCGAAGCGGAAGCTCTTAAGAACGTCGCCTTTTTCCGCCTCGCCGTCATGCCGGCGCAGCCAAGTTTCTGCGAGGGTGGGGTTCTTCGCCATATGCAGAGCGTATCCCGCACACTCAAGCGTCAGCCGGATCAGAGGATAGGTTTCTCCGATCTGCGATGCCATCGCGTGCTCAACCGCCCCCCGGAAGGCGGCGTGGGATCGGATCAGCAGTAGCGCAGGCACTTGGTGTTGGGGATTGGTCCAGTCGGCGGACACCTTGACGAAGCAGTCGTCGACGGCCGCGAGCGCGTCGAAAGCTGGCTGTTTCCTCGCGAACGTCGCCCATCGGCTCCGATAGGCGGCCTCCAGGTAATGCGTCAGGTAATCGGTCCCCCACCCAGGTGGGGGCTTTGCTTGCGTCGCCATCGTCGAACCATACAGGCCGCCTAAGGCCTGAATGGAAATAGTCTCCCGCCTAGTCGGGCAGGAATAGTCGATCACAGAGCACCACGTCGCCGGGCTGGCGGAGCTGAGTCAGTCATGGCCTGATCGCGACCCCAGGCCAGCCCCAGGAGGCGCGCGAGGTGGCGAAGTCGGACGTCGAGGGCGAAGCGCTGCTCCGCCCCCCCATGCGCCTATCCCTTGAGCCCAGAGGGCTCCAACGCGAGGTGGCGGCGCGTTACATCGGTGTGTCGCCGACGAAGTTCGATCAGATGGTTGCAGACCGCCGGATGCCGCCACCGCGTAGGATCGACGGGCGCAAGGTCTGGGATCGGTTCGCGATTGACGCGGCTTTTGACGACCTGCCCATAGAGGAGGAAGCTAACCCTTGGGACGATCTCCTCAAGTGACAGAGCTGAAGATCAGCCCGAGGCTATAGACGACGTAAAAGCAGCCGCCTCCCACCGGGTGCCCGGTCGCTACCCCATGGAAGCCAGTCATCGTGTTGGATGGGCGGCAGTCGCATACGCTCCGTCCGCCCGCGCTCGGTATCCGCTGCGACCGTCTGCCAGAGTGCCAGCGCAGCGACCAAAAAAGCCGATACGCTTCCAAACGCGCTTGCGCCGTCTATGAGCGCCGCGGCTACCGCATCTTCCGCCATCAGCGCCCCCAACCCTGGCGAGCAAAGCTCTACCATACCGGGCCAAACTCCGCGCACGCAACCAAGGATGTGCTCGCGTGCATTGTCCCAAAACCCCTCCCTTTTGGGACGCCAAATCGTTCCACGCGATTTCAACGCGTTGCGCGTCCCAAAAGGGCATGTCTAAATGACTCCATGAAAATTGGCTATGCACGCGTCTCCACGGACGAGCAGAACCTGGACTTGCAGCTTCGCGCTCTGTCCGCAGCAGGCGTCGAACAGACGTTTCAGGATCAGGCCACCGGAGCTTCGATCAAGCGGCCGGGCCTAGACGGAGCCCTAGCGAAGCTCGGTGGCGGCGACACGCTCGTTGTCTGGCGTTTGGATCGCCTCGGTCGGTCACTGCCGCACCTGATCAGCACCATCCAAGGGCTGGGCGACCGTGGCGTTGGCTTCCAGTCGCTCACCGAGAGTATCGACACGACGACTGCGGGCGGGCGGCTGGTGTTCCACATCATGGGCGCCCTTGCAGAGTTCGAGCGGGCGCTGATCGTCGAGAGGACGAAAGCCGGCATGGGCGCCGCGCGCGCGAGGGGCGTGCATCTTGGCCGATTGCCGAGCCTCAGCCCGGCGCAAGTGTCTCACGCCCGCAAGCTGGTCGAGGCCGGCGAGAGCCCAACTTCGGTTGCCCAGTCGATGAAGGTTGGTCGGTCCACCCTGTATCGCGCTCTTCGGTCAAGCGCCGCCTCTTAGAACGAGCAAGTCGCTTGCGGCACCCTTGGGGCTCCTGATAGTTGCGAGATGCAACAAACTGAGTTGGACTACCTGATGGGAACGCCTACCAATGGGCGGTAAAGCGACCGACGCAGCAGACCCAATCGACGTTCACGTCGGCGCCCGCCTGCGCTACTTCCGCCGCGCCGCCAGCATGTCTCAGTCTACGCTCGGCACCGCGTTGGGCCTGACGTTCCAACAGGTCCAGAAGTACGAGAAGGCGAGCAATCGCCTCAGCGCCTCCATGATGTTGAAGGCGGCACATTGCCTTGGCATCGAGCCATCCGATTTGTTCGCGGGCGCGCCCATCTTCGACCAACCCGCGGCCCAGGAGACGGCCGAAGCAACGGCTACGTTTGCGATCCTGAGCGAGCACCTGACGGACCTAGCCCCCCTCGCCCAGCTTTCCCCGCGAAAGCGTAGGGCTATCGTGAAGCTAATCGCCTCGATGATAGATGATTGAGCCGCGGGCCGAGAGACACCGCCGTCTTTCTGCACGCTTACGACAACCCCGGGGCTGGACCGGTGATCAGGCCTCTAGCCGGCGCCAGCCGGGAACCCATCCCCTTTCGGGGCGCCATCCAGCTTCTTCGGGGCACCGTTCTTCGTGGTGTGGGATTTCGACCGCTGCGCTGAAGCTTCGTCGTTGGGCGCCGGACCCTTTTGGGGCTTGGGCGCGCCATATGTCGGGGCGGTGGCCATGGCGGATCTCCTATCCCACCCAAACGCGCTGCGCCGGTGAAGGGTCCGCCGTTCGATCAGGCAGGGATCGTCTCGTCCTTCCGCTCGCCGCGGCCGACGATCTGAAGGGCGCCGTTGGGGAGCGGGCGCTGCAGGTGCGCCACGTTGGCGTTGGCGTCCGCGGTCAGGAAGCCGAACAGTTCGCAGTCCTCCCAGCCGGTCTTGATCTTCCGCACGCTCCCCTAAGGATGTCCATATCCCGGCGAAGAAGGCTAGGGGGCGAGTTTCATCGAGGTAGTCGCCAGGATTTCGGCCCGTGCGCGCATCTGGGCGCAGAGATTGCACATGGAGAAAGTCGAGCACGTCGTCGCCGATTTCGGCTTCCGGCGTGGCTTGAAGACGGTTCCCGGCCCAATGCGGCCCTTGGTTCCAGCTCACCTTGATAGTCGATCCGGTGACAGAGAGGGAGGGCTGAGCCAGTCAGGTTCAACCTCGAAATGCTGCCAATCGCGCTTCAGCAAGGTACGCACCTCGATTGCAACGGGCTGAAAATTTCGAACCCACTGCGCGGCCCTCTTTAGCTGGGGAAAGAGTTCGCCCGGCTCTATTGTGGTGGTCCCGCACCACCCCCCCTCGGCGTTTGTCAGAACGGCCGTCTTCAACCGACCTTCGACCCAATCCTCAACCAACGCCTTTGCATGAGCGACTACGACTTCGACCTCAGGATCAATGAGGTCGAACGGTTCCGGATTGTGGGTTTCCCAGTAGCCAAATTCGACTGTTAGCTCCTCGTCGGCTGTGTACAGCGAGATGGGCTCCACATCCTTGTTATCGATCCGACTGATTGTGAGAAGCAGATATCCGGGCTCCCAACGCGTCCAGTTGCCTTCGCGCGCCAACGGCCAATCGCGAATGGCTGCGTAGGCGCGCTCGGACCACTCATCAATCGGTCCAGCATCTGGTGAGGGGTATGGCGCACCTTGGTCTGGCAAAGAGGACATGCCGCATTATCGCCGGTGCAACGGCAGCTAACCACCCTTCAGTGACCTTCGGGAAGGCCCCTTCCGGGCCGAGCTACCCGCTCGAACTGCATGGAACCCGTTGCTTTGGCGGCGGCCCGCCCGGCCATTCGTGCTCGGCCATCAGCCACACGGTCTCGGCGGACGCGCGCCACATCTAGATGGTCCAGCGCTCAGGGTTAGGTCCGTTGTGGCCCACAGCGTTACCGAAACAGCCAGATCCGTGGCTCCTCGCCAACCTGCGGGGCCGTGCCAGTCCACACCTCGAGGAACGCCTGACGGGCGCCGCAGAAGCATCTGAACCGGCTATAGAGCGAGGCTAGACCGTCTTCGCCCACCTGGCGCAGCAGCGCGGGTTCAGGAACGAAGGGTTCACGGGCGCCACAGCAGTCGCAACGGGCGCGCAGGTGGCGGTTGGCGCTGAGGCCCTCGACAAGGTTCGCGTGTCGGCCGCTGCCAACGACCGCACTCCAACGCTCTCCGCTTCCGTCGGCCATGGCTCACCTCAGCCGGAACGAAAGCAGAACGGCCGCCTTGAGTCCAGCCGGCCGTTGGCCCTAAGTTGGGGACAATCGAGCGAGGCGAACGAACATGGACGGCGGCGGCGGCAATCCGACTGAGGAACTCGCCCGCGAGCTGTGGGAGGCCTACGCCACCCGCAATCAGGAGGTGATCAACTTCCCGACGCTGCACTGGCACCAGCTTGAGCCGTTCGATCGGCAGACTTGGATGATGCTGGCGCGGGTGGCCACGTCCCATCGTGCAGGATGAAGCCAGTCGATGAGCCCGGCAGATCTGAGCGGCCGCGATACGTCGCTGGCGTCCTGGTCTCGTTTGGCGGCGTGTTCGTGGCCGTTGGCTGCTGTGCCCTGACGCTTTTTCTGCCGGGGAGACGGCGCACGTTCGCGCCGCTTTTGACCTTCAGCTTTGATCATCCCATCTTCATCGTCATGAGCGGGTTCGTCGTCGTGGGCCTCGTCATGGTGGCGGTTGGTTGGCGGCGAGGCTAGGCTGTGCGCCTAAGCTTGGAGATTCCCATGCGCGCTCTGCTCATCGCCGCGACCCTCGCGTTCGCCTTCAGCTCCGCCCAGGCGGCGGCGCCTTGCCGCGACGCCAAGGGCAAGTTCATCAAATGCCCCGCCGCCGCCGCTTCGACCGCGAAGTGCCGGGACATCAAGACGAAGAAGTTCGCCAAATGCGGAACGGCCGGAACCGAACCTGTGCCCGCGAAGTGATAGTGCGCACTGGAGTTAGCGCAGGCGCCGCCCTCGCTCTCCTGCTGCTGGCCAGCCCCGCGCTCGCCGATCCGTGTACCGCCATCCCAGACCGCGGCCCGGCTCCCGCCTGGATAAAGCGCGGGGCAACGTTCAGCGGGCGCGTGCCCTACGTGGCGGACGGCGACAGCATATGCGTGGGGAACGGCTCAGACGGCCGCCAGTGGGTGGAGGTGCGCCTGGCGGACTTCTACGCACCAGAGCTACACGGTCCAGGCGGCGAGGGCGCCAAGCGCGCCATGATGCGGATCACGGCCGGCCGCCAGGTGGTCTGCACCGTTGGCGGGGGCAAGGGCGGCCGAATCCTCACTTATGACCGCGTGGTGGCCGTTTGCCGGATCGGAGGCGTGTCGCTGGGGCAGTTGATGCGGCGGGAGGGGATAGCAGAGGCCGGCAACGGGCGGTAGCCGACTAGGCCCGAAGCTCACCCGCATGCCAACCAGCGGCGACCAGTGCAGGCTCAAGGAGTCAGCACGACCTTCACAGACTTGCCGTCCGACACACTAACACGCTGCATCAGCCAACCACCTTCGCGCACCAAGAGCGGGCCATAGCCCACGCGCTCCCAGCTAACGGGAGCGGTTATGAAGTACGTGCCATCAGGGAGGTCCGTGAACAAGAACGCTCCTTGGGCATCGCATCCAGCGGTGCGGATAAATTTCTGCAGCTCCTGCGGATCTTTCTTAGAGCCCTTCCGTGATGCCTCCGCGTCGGCAAAGCCGCGTGTGAGGCGTCCGTAGATCTGGATAATTCTAGCCGCGGTGTAAGTTGTCTGTGGAATGGCCTGGGCAGTCGCCCCCGCGCAGGTTTTTACATCGCCTCCGCGTGTCTGCAGTGAAGCAGACCCGGTGATGACGTTCGCCCCTGCCGGCACTGACCAAGCGAAGTGCTCGGGGTTGAACTTCGGGTTGCTGATCGCCGCAACGGCCGCGGCGCTTATAGCCCATACGCCGGTGATCAGCCCCGCAACCAGTAGCCCGCGCAGCCTCAAACTATTCACGTCGCCCCCGACATTTCGGTTTTCGCTACGCGACCACGCAACCACGCGTGGAGTCAATCGGGCTCGCCTTGCGATGGTCGAGTAGAGTTCTGGGGCCTCGCGCGCGCGCGCGTAGTGGTCCATGGTCAGCCTCGCGCGAACGCGGAGCGGCGCACGGAAGTGCGATCACGGCAGCCAACCGGCGAGGGCATCTGGCGTCGGTTCGGCCGGCCGTAGAACACCTTCGGCCCGGAGAGCCCTCACCGTCAGGTGCGCGGACGTAGTGGCGGCATACTCCCCCCGCTGTTCGGCCAACGCCCTCAATGCCTGGAGCTGTTCCCAAGTTACCCGAAAGGTCACGGGGTGTCCTGCCTTCGCAGCGCGCCGGCGGCTGCGCTTATCGACGGTGGGGTGAAGGCGAAGACACGCCCTCATGCTGCTCTCCGCTGACGAGGCTCGCCGATGGAGACGCCGCGCTCTGCGAGAAGCGCACCCAGCTCGCGCCGCATGCGGTCGGCTGCATGGCCGTTGTGCGGGATGACGAGCGTCTCGGCTTCATCCCAGCCACTCTGGTCCAGATAACTGCGGACCCAATCCTCGCCCTTCATGGCGAGCACCGCGGAGCGGATCTCCGCAGGACCCGGGAAGATCGCGAGCGCCACCCGATTAACCGGCTCATTTTCCAGCCAGTTGAGGTGCTTGCCGTGCTTCAGCCAGCGGGCCATGTCGGGCGCGCCCTTGCCGCCACAGGTGGTCTCGACCTTGGGGAGGAACCGTTCGATGGCGCCCTCCATGCCTTCCCGCTCCGGCTTGGGCAGCTTGACCCACTCAGTGAGAGCATCCGGCTTGCTGGAGCGGCCAGGGTGGTGCGGGTAGGCGCGCCAAGCCACTTCGAAGTCAGCCGGATACACCCGCTTGCGTTGCTTCGTGGGCGGCTCGGCAGCGTGGGCGTCGGCCTCGGACGACAAGGAAGCTTTAGCTTCCTCTTCTTCCTTCTGTTCCCTTCCCTTCTGTTCCCTTCTCTTCGGAGCGGTTTCGGCTCCCTCAAGGAGTCCTTCAAGGAGCGTTTCGGGCTCCTTCCTCGGAACGATTTCGTCTCCTTCCGGGAACTCCACCAAATTCACGGTGGGGGCTTCCCTGCCCGGATGGAGCCGTCCGAGCAGCTCTTCCGCCGTCGCAATGGCTTGATCGAAGGGCATCGCGTTGAACTCGTGCCCGTACCGTTTGGCGTTACCCTGAGCGCTCCGGCGGCGATGGCCGATGCGCTCGATCCAGGCCTGCAGCGCTTTCTGAGCGACCACGGGATGGTAGAGGCGACCGTCAGAACAAGGGACCCAGCCCCTGAGGGCCATCTCGGCGATCGTGCGCCATTCGGCGAGGCTCACGCCAGCAAGGCGGGCGAGCACCCTCTCATCGGCGGGGATGGAGCCCGCGGGGACCTGGTTCCAGGACTTGCACCACAGCGCGACCGACGCCTTGAACTCCTCACCCGTCGAGAGGGCGAAGAGGTCGCTGTCCAGCAGCCGAACGACGTCCAGCGGCATATAGGGAAGCCCCCGCAGATCGCAGGCGGGCGGAGTGAGGGGCGGACTATGGGGGCTCGTCATTGGTCACCCCCGATCCAGCCCAGCTCACGCGCCTTCACTTCGGCCCGCTGCAGCGCCTCGATCAGCGCCGGGAGCTGATCGGCATCGACCGCGACGCCAGTCTTGGACGGGGTGAAGACGCCCGACACGGCGTTGAGACCGACGGTGACGCGGATATCCACCCGCCGCGTGGGCCGCGTCTCCAGCGCGATGCGGAGGCGCTGGCCGGTCGCGCGGGGCAGCTCGGCGATGACGGCGGGCTTAGCGGGGGAGGTCATTGCGCGCCTCCACAAGAGCCCATTTCACGGCCTTGTGGCCGCCCTCGCCAATGCCGCGTTGGCCGCTGTCCCGCACCTTGCCGAGGCGAGCGAGTTCGCTCATCCGCGGCCGGACGGACATGAGCAGCACGGTCTGGCCCTGGGCGGCTAGGTGGTGCGTGATCATCTCCGGGGTCGCCGGCGCGCCGATCTCCCGCAACGCGGCGAGGCAGCGATCACGCATCGTCGGTGCCTTGGCGGCCATCGCGCTGGCGGCGTCGCGGCCGGTCTCCATCTCACCCTTCCAGCCGGGATGGTGCGGATAGACGTTCCTAGCCATGGGCCACCTCCGCATAGGCGAGGGCGGCGAACCGGCGGGCGCGGCGCGCGTGGAAGCGCGAGAGCGCCGCGGCGGAGTGCCCGACCCGACCGAGCGCCAGGGCTTCGGCGAGGCTCGCGCGAGCCAGGCCCGCATAGGTCGCGGCGAGCGACTGCGGCGCGACGCTGACGAAATCGGGGCAGGTAGCAGATTGGCCGGGGAGGGGCTGGCGGCTATCTTGGCTGGGTCCTCGCCGGACATTCTCCAAAGTCGCCGAGTTCGTGGGCCGCCTCTTCCCTGCCAGGGGGGCGGCCCCTTCCTTGTCGGGGGGGCCGTTCTCGAAAGCGCGCATCTAGATGGCCTCCGCCTGCGACATGCGGGACTTCAGCCAGCGATTAATCGCCTCTTCGGGATAGCCAATGCGGTTGGCGCTCAGCTTGAGCGGCGCCGGGAACTCCCCTTGGCGAACCAACCGCCACAGGGTGGTGCGACTTAGCGACGTACGCACTGCTACCGCCTTCGGCGACAGGATGCGCGTTTCTGATGATGTTGCGGTCATCGGGTGCCTCTGCTCACCGCGGGCAACACGCCCTTGGTGGTTCAGAGGTGATCAGGGCGCGCGAACCGACGCCCCACCCCTCGCTGGCTAATGGGGCACGTTCGCTAGCGAACGTTCGGTTATCGGCTTCCCTTGACCCGCTGCGGCAAATCTCCGTTGCGACGCCACGTGCCCACAACCGCGAGGAGGCGCGGATAATCGGGAGCGCCAGTGATTCGGCTTTCGAAAAGGCGTTGGGCTATGCGAGCGCTCGAAAGCCACGGCTGCTTTGCACAAGCCTGCCTGCTGAGCGCTAGCGCCTCATCATGCCACTGGTTCTTCTTTTGCGCCGACACCGCGGCTCCAGCCTGCCGCCTATCTCGCAAGATCCTTTCGGCACGGGCATCGCTGAAAAGCTGGTCGATAGCGCACCGCTGAAACACCTCAGAGGAGCCCAATATGCAGCCGAGAATGACCAACTCTGCGGAGCGCTCGTCTTCGATCGGAGCCACGCGGGCGAGGATGAGGCTGACCGCCTCCAACGCCCGTACAGCCGCTTCGGCATTGTCGGCCGCAATGCTCGGCCGCCCAATCTCCAACGCGTCCAGCTCTCGACGCGCCCTCTGCGCAAGCGCCACCACCACGCCAGTGAGGTTTGCTTCAAGCTCCTGTTCAAATTCAGGACCTCGATAGAACGACAGCCTCTCGTCTGCCTCGCGCATCGCGACCAAGGCGCGGCTAGTCATCAGGGCGACCAACAAGTTAAGCGCCCTGATGTGCTGGCGGTCCGCGAGCGCGCCAGAGATATCGGCGTCGGTTGGCGTCACACCTTTGATCGCCTCCAGATCATACATCAGCGAACCTCCCCTATTTGCCGCACGTTATCCGGCCGCATCTTCTCGCCCACGATCTCCAGCAACAGCCCCTCCCACGCCTCCAGCGCCCGGCGCTTCTCCGGCGCATAGTCGTGCAGATTGTAGTGCGCCAGGGTCACAGCGGCGCCGCCGCCGGCGTCAGAGCGGTGCGCCAGTACGCGGCTGACAACGAAGGGAGAGACGCTCAGGCGTTCGCTCGCCATGGCCGTGGCGGCGGTGCGCCGCAGATCGTGGGGTGACGCCGACTTCATGCCGAGCGCGACCATCAGCCCTGTCATGGCGTGAGTAAGAGAGTCCGGCCGAACGCTCTTCGCCGGATCGCGCGCGCCGGGAAACACGGGGGCGTTGTTCTTCCGCGACTCCGGGATGAGGCGTAGCGCCTCGCGGATCAGCTCCACAGCACGGGCGGGGAGCGGCACCACATGGGCGACGCCGCCCTTCATGCGCTCCGCCGGGATCGTCCAGATGCCGTTGTCCAGATCGAGCTCATCCACCTGCATCCCGACGATTTCCCCGCGACGCTGAAGCAGGAGCGCGGCGAGCTGCAGAGCGATCGCCATGGGGCGGCCGACATAGAGCTTACGACCATCCTCGCCCTTCTTCGCCGGCGGGAGCTTAAGCCCGGTCGGGTTGTTGATGCCGGCCCATAGCGCTTTCAGTTCCGCGTCTGTCAGCACGCGCGTGCGCGGCTTCTCCGCCACCACCGGCGCGATTCCGGCCGCGGGGTTCTCCTTCAGCCGTTCCTCTGCGACCCCGTAGGCGAACACCTGGCGGATGACGGCGTGGGTGCGGTTGGTCTGGGCGCCGATATTCCGCCCCGCCATGTCGCGCAGGAGCGATCGGATCACATGGCGGTCGATCTCCTCAAGCCGGCGCTCGCCAAGGGTAGGCCGAGCATGGCGTTTGAGGATGGCGCGCTCGTCCGAGATAGTGCGCTCCCGCTTGCGCTTCTTCCGCGGCTTCCAATGGCCAAGCTCGCTCGCCGTAAGGAAGGCGTCGGCCAAGTCGTCGAACGTCTTCAGCGGCTGAGCGCGCGCGGCGGTCCTCTCCCGCCGCTTCTCGCCGGCCGGATCCTCGCCGTCGCGCACCTGCACCTTGATCCGGTCCGCGTCCGCTCGCGCCTCAGCCAGGCCGTAGGCGCTGGAGTAGGCGCCGAGGGTCAGGCGCGGTTGCCGGCCGTCGATGGTGCGGTAGCGATACAGGAACATCTTGCGGCCGCCCTCGCTCACGCGGAGGCAAAGGCCAGGCGTGCCCGTGTCCCAAAGCTCCAGCCGTTTGCCGGGCAGCGCCTTCGCCGCAGCGACGGCTTTATCCGTCAGTTTCCCACTCGCCATGCGCCGATCCGCTGTGCCCCAACCGTGCCCCACGCCCCCCTGCTTGGGGCACATATGGGGCACAGGAAGCTGAAACTGTGCGAGTTTGGATGAAACGGAACGAAACAGGAAGCCCCAATAGATGCCGTCACTTAGGGTGACGCCTGAGCCCCCATGAAACCGCCCGAAACGGCTAACACGCCGGTTTAGGAAACCGCTGCTCTATCCTGCTGAGCTACCGGGCCGCTGGGCGGAGCGATGCCACGACGACGCGCCCGCCACAACCCGGAAGAACGAGGGCCGGGATTCTGTAAACTGGTCCGCAGGGTGAGTCGGCCGGCGCGGCCTGCGGCGAAGCTTGCGGAGCGAGGATGATCGGACGAAGGGCCATTTCGGGTCTGCGCTGGCGCTCTGCGGCGCTCGCCGCCGTGACGCTGGGCCTTGCCTCGGCGGCGAGCGCGGAAGAGACTTTGCAGACTCTCCGCTGCGATACCGAGCTCATCATCAGCACCAGCCGCGGCTATCACACCGGCAACAAGGGGGTGGTGCTGTTCGACGTGGTGACGGACGACGCCAGGCCGACGAGCTTCGTCTTCCGGGTGCACCCGAGCCTGCATCCCTCCATCGCCCTGAAGCTGCGGGACTGCGTGACGGGCTCCTGCAACGGGCCGATGACGCGGGACAGCTTCACCCTGGCGGACCGCAAGGTCGAGGGCGGGACGGTGCGCACCATCGACATCGGCCGGGTGAACGGGGAATACACCGCCACCTCCGAGACCCGCGACGCCAAGGGCGCGATCACAGAGGTGCTGACCGAGCGCGGCCACTGCGAAAAGGCCGAGACCACCCAACGGTTCTGACGGCGCGCGGCTTTCCAG
>Ga0182736_1000503_pt1 | contig 58136 bp, 55 predicted proteins | sample eDN5th30CKraftBY_FD_128882 | JGI IMG/M metagenome (GOLD analysis project Ga0182736, IMG submission 128882) | Enriched backyard soil microbial communities from Emeryville, California, USA - eDNA 5th pass 30_C Kraft BY (version 2) (version 2) | ecosystem: Environmental > Terrestrial > Soil >... | reverse complement strand
CGGCGCAGGCGGGCGCGCCTCGCGCAACCATGCCGAAGTGTCCCTGCTGATCGACAACGCCGATCGCCGCGCCCCCGCCCAGTTCAACGACCAGACCAGCCTTGAGGTGGTGCGCCGGATCGACCGGGGCGCAGGCTCCACCTACCGCATCAACGGCGCCGAGGTGCGCGCGCGCGATGTGCAGCTGCTGTTCGCGGACGCCTCCACCGGCGCCAACTCCCCGGCCCTGGTCCGTCAGGGGCAGATCTCCGAACTGATCGCCGCCAAGCCCTCCAACCGGCGCCGCATCCTGGAAGAAGCGGCGGGCGTTTCCGGCCTGCACACCCGCCGGCACGAGGCCGAGCTGCGGTTGCGGGCGGCCGAAGCCAACCTCGCCCGCCTCGACGACGTCATCCGCGAGCTGGAAAGCACCCTCGCCCGCCTGCGCCGCGAGGCCCGGCAGGCCGAGGCCTACAAGGTGGTCGCCGCCGAACTGCGCGCCCTGCAAGCCGCCGCCGTCTATGGCCGCTGGAACGAGGCGCGCATCGCCCACGAGGCGGCCGCCGCCGAACTCGCCCAGGCGGACGCCGCCGTGCAGGCGGGGACCAAGGACGCCGCCGCCGCGGTCGCCGCCGCCCTCACCGTCGGGGAAGGCATCAAGCCCCTGCGCGAAGAGGAGATGGTCGCCGCAGCCGTGCTGCAGCGGCTGAACCACGAGCGCGACCGGATCGAGCGCGAGGAAGCCGAGGCGCGGGCCGAGGCCGCCCGCCTGGAGGCCGAACTCGCCCGCATCGACGCCGACTTCACCCGCGAGGATCAGGCCCTGGACGATGCGGCGGGCGTGCTGCAGCGGCTGGAAAAGGATCTGGCGGAGGTCGAGGCGGCCATCGCCGCAGCCCCCGAGCGCGGCCCCGAACTGGCCGCCGCCCTCACCGCCGCCGAGGCCGCCCGCGCCGCGGCCGACGCCGAGGTCGAGCGACTGGCCGGCGAGGCCGCCAGCGAAGCGGCGCGGATGCGCGCAGCCGCCGAAAGGATCGATCAGGCCGCCGCCCTGGCCCGCGCCGCCGCGGGGCGCGCCGCCGACGCCGATGGCCGGGCGGCCCGCACCCGCCGCGCCCTCGACACCGCCCGCGCCGAACGCCAAGCCCTGCCCCAGGGGGAGAGCCCGGAGGCGGAGGCCGCCAAGGCGGACTTCGAGGCGGCGCTAACCACCCTGCGGGCCGTGCGGACCAATCTGGAGCAGGCCGAAGCCGCGCGGGCGGACGCGGCCAAGGCGGAGACCGCCGCACGCGAAGCCGCGAGGTCCGCCGACGACACCCTGCGCAGCCTGCGCAGCGAGGCCCAGGGTCTGCTGCAACTGGCCAACGCAGGCGGCAAGTCCAAGTACGCCCCGGCGCTGGATTCCGTCAGCCCGCAGCGGGGCTACGAAGCGGCCCTCGCCGCCGCCCTCGGCGACGATCTCGACGCCGCCCTCGACGCCCAAGCCCCGGCCTTCTGGGGCGGCGCGGACGCGGACGCGCCGGTGTGGCCGGACGGCGCCTCCCCCCTCGCCCCGCTGGTGGATGCGCCGCCCGCGCTGGCCGCCCGCCTCGCCTTCACCGCCCTGGTGGATCGCGCCGCCGGGCCGAGACTGCAGAAGCAGCTTCCCGCCGGGGGCCGCCTCGTCTCCCGCGAAGGCGACCTCTGGCGCTGGGACGGCTTCACCGCCAAGGCCGAGGCCCCCCGCCCCGCCGCCAAGCGCCTCGCCCAGAAGGCGCGGCTGACCGAGATCGAGGGCGACATCGCCGCCCGCGCCCCCGCCGCTGAAGCCGCGACCAAAGCGCACCGCGAGGCGACCACCGCCTTGCAGGCCGCCGAAGAGGCGTTGCGTGTCGCTCGCCGCGCCCCCGAAACGGCGGAACGGGCAGTGGGCAAGGCGCGTGAAGCGGTTGAGGGCCACGCCCGCGAGCAGGTCCGCCGCGACGCCCGCGCCCAGTCCCTTGACGAGACGGTGGCGCGGTTCGAGACCGAACTGACCGAAGCCGAAGCCGCGGCCGCGAGCGCGCGCGCGCAGGCCGACGAGGCCGAGGCCTCCCACGCCGCCCTGAAGGCCGCTACGCCCACCGCCTCGGACAACGGCCTCGCCGCGGCCCTGGCCGCCGGACGCGCCGCCTCCGCCGAGGCCCGTCAGGGGGAAGCCAACGCCCGCGCCGCACAGGAACTGGAGCGCCGCGAGCGCGAGACCCGTCTGCGCCGCCGGGACGCCATCTCCCGCGATCAGGCCGACTGGACCCGCCGGGCCCAGGCCGCCGAGGGCCGGCGCGCCGAACTGACCCGCGACCGCGGGCGCGTGGAAGCCGCCCATGCCGTCGCCCGCACCGCCCCGGCCGCCATCGCGGAGCGCCGGGAACGGCTGCTATCGGAGCTCGCCACCGCCGAGCAGCGGCGCACCGCCGCCGCCGACCGCCTCGCCGCCGCGGAGAGTCAGCAGGCGGAAGCCGAGCGCGCTCAACGCGCATCCGAAGCCTCGGCTGGTGCAGCACGCGAAGCCCGCGCCGCCGCCGCCGCCCGCAGCGAAGCCGCCGCCGAGCGACTGCTGGGAGCGGAGGAGCAGCTGCGCCAGACCACCCGGATGGAGCCTGCCGCCGTCGCCGCCAGTCTCGATGAAAAGACCCTGGCCCTGCTGGCCGATCCCGCCGGGGTCGATGCTCGCCTCGCCAAGCTGGAGCGGGAGCGGGACGGCATCGGCCTCGTCAACCTGCGGGCCGCCGAGGAGGCCGATGAGCATGGCCTGCGCCTCGCCGCCATGCGCAACGAGCGGGCCGACCTGCAGGGCGCCGTCACCCGCCTGCGCGCCGCCATCGAGGAACTGAACGAAGAGGGCCGCGAGCGGGTGCTGGCCGCCTTCGAGGTCATCCACGAAGGCTTCAAGGCCCTGTTCAACACCCTGTTCGAAGGGGGCGAGGCTGAACTTCGTCTGGTCGAATCCGACGACCCCCTGGAAGCCGGCCTGGAGATCTACGCCTGCCCGCCCGGCAAGCGGCTGGCGGCCATGTCGCTGATGTCGGGGGGAGAGCAGGCCCTGACGGCGGCGGCCCTGATCTTCGGGGTGTTCCTGGCCAATCCCGCCCCCATCTGCGTGCTGGACGAAGTGGACGCCCCCCTCGACGACGCCAACGTCGATCGGTTCTGCCGCATGCTGGACGAGATGCGCCGGCGCACAGGCACCCGCTTCATCGCCATCACCCACAACCCCGTGACCATGTCACGCATGGATCGCCTGTTCGGCGTGACCATGTCCGAACCCGGGGTGTCGCAACTGGTTTCGGTGGACCTGCGGCAGGCGGAGACCCTGGCGGCGCAATAGTCGCGCGCCCCTGACCGTCACTTTCGTGGCGCCGCAACAACAGTCGGAATCGAAACGGCCCTCCCGTGGGCGCCGACCGCGGCAGGGCCCCTGCCTACGCAATTGAGGCCGTGCAAATTCAATGACTTAACTTATGCTCGCAGCGCCTTGACGCCCCGCGTCGGCGTCTATAGGTTCCGCCGCCATTGGCCGTGGCGCTTTTTGGCGCCGCGGTGGTCAGCGCGTCTGGATTGCATGCCGGAGCCGGAAGACCTGCGCCAGGACGCGCTGGAGCGTCTCGACGAAAGGCTCGAGGCTTTCAAGTCGCGTCATGAGCGCAAGCCCTACCGGTGGGACGACTCGTCCAGTTCGGGATACCGCCTCGTGGCGGAGCTGATCGGTGGCGTACTTGCGGGCCTTGGTTTCGGCTGGCTGGCGGACCGGTTCCTGGGGACTTCTCCCTGGGGGCTGATCGTCGGCGTACTGCTGGGAGCCGGTATTTCCGTGTTCGCAGTGGTCCGTTCTGCGGGCCGCATGTCGGACGCGGCCAAAAATGGTGTCGTCGCCCCGTCGATTCCCGACGACGACGATGAGGATGAGCCCGGTGTGACCGGGCGGCTTTGAGAAGGTTGTTGGACGGCGATGGCCCAGATCGACCCGATGCACCAGTTCCAGATCCAAAAGATCGTGGAGCTGCCGACCATCGCAGGCGTCGACCTGTCGATCACCAATTCGGTGTTGGCGATGTTTATCGCCGTCGGTGCAATCTGCCTGTTCCTGACCCTGGCGACCGCCAAGGCGGCGGTGGTGCCCGGCCGCCTGCAGTCGGTGGGTGAGTCCCTCTATCTGCTGGTGCACGACCTCGCGGACGGCATCATCGGCCATGAAGGGAAGAAGTTCTTCCCCTTCGTCTTCACCCTGTTCGCCCTGATCATGACCATGAACCTGCTCGGCATGTTCATCGTCGTCTTCACGCCCACGTCGCAGCTCGCCGTCACCCTGACGCTCGCCCTGCTGACCATCGCCATCGTGATCATCGTCGGCTTCGCCCGGAACGGCCTCGGCTTCTTCAAGCTGTTCGTGCCGTCGGGCCTGCCCTGGTTCCTGGTGCCGCTGCTGTTCGTGATCGAGTTCATCTCGTTCCTGGTGCGCCCGCTGACCCTGGCGCTGCGGCTGTTCGGCAACATGATCGGCGGTCACGTGGTGCTGAACATCTTCGGCAGCTTCGTCGTCAGCCTCGCCGTGCTCGGCATGGCCGGCGGCATCGCCACCCTCGGCTGGGCCGGTTCGGGCCTGGCTCTGGGCAGCGTGGTCGCCCTGATCGCCCTCGAGTTCATCGTGGCCTTCCTGCAGGCCTTCGTGTTCGCAGCCTTGACCTGCGTCTACCTCAACGACGTGGTCAACCTGCACAGCCACTAACCATCCACACTTCCACCATCTATGGGGACTCATCCAATGGAAGCTGAAGCTGCAAAGTACATCGGGGCCGGTCTGGCCATGCTCGGCATGATCGGTGCGGGTATCGGTCTGGGCATCCTGTTCGGCAACTACCTGAACGGCGCCATGCGCAACCCGTCGGCCGCCGCCGGCGAGCGCCCGATGCTGTTCCTGGGCATGGCCCTCACGGAAGCCCTGGGCATCTTCGCCCTCGTGGTCGCCTTCCTGATCCTGTTCGGCTAAGCCGCAATGGCCGAAGAAGCCCCGCATACCCTCCCCGCGGAGGGCGCCCCTGCTGGCGTCGTCCAGGAAGGGACCACCCACGCGACGGGCGACGCCGGCCACGAAGGCGGGTTGCCGCAGCTCCGCTATGAATACTGGCCCGGACAGATCGTCTGGATGCTTATCGTATTCGCGGTGCTGTACGCCGTGCTGTCCAAGGTGTTCCTGCCCAAGGTCGGATCCACCATGGCCGCTCGGGCGGACCGTATCGCCAGCGATATGGACGCGGCCCGTGCGCTGAGAGACCAGGCCCAGGCCGAAGCCGAAGCCGCCAACGCGGATATCGCCGAAGCCAGGGCTCGGGCGCAGAAGACCGCCGCCGACGCCAAGGCCAAGGCCGCCGCCGAGGCCGCCGAACGTCAGGGCGCGCTGGAAGCGGACCTCAACGCCAAGCTGGCCGAGGCCGAGACCCGCATCCGGGCGTCGCGCGACGCCGCCATGTCCCAGGTCCGGGGCGTGGCCGCCGAGACCGCAGCCGCCATCGCCGAGAAGTTGACGGGCAAGCCCGCCGACGCGGCCGAGGTGGAAGCGGCCATGGCGACCGTTTCCGGTCAAGCGTAAGGAGCGACCGATGGAGCATCTGCTCGCCGAAGCCGAACTCTGGGTCGCCGTCGGCCTGGTGCTGTTCTTCGCCCTGCTCGTCGCCCTCAAGGTGCCGAACGCGGCGGCCAAGGCCCTGGACGCCCGTGCGGCCAAGATCCAGGCCGCCCTCGACGAGGCCCTGCGCCTGCGCGAGGAGGCGTCCGCCCTGCTCGACTCTCTGAAGGCCAAGCGCGAGGAGACCGAGCGTCAGGCCGCCGAAATGCTGAAGGAAGCCGCCGCCGAGGCCAAGCGTCTGGAAGCCGAAGCCAAGGTGCGTCTGGAGGAACAGATCCAGCGCCGTACCGAACTGGCTGACCGCCGTATCGCCCTGGCCGAGGCCCAGGCGACCGCCGAGGTCAAGTCCGCCGCCGCCGACCTCGCCGCCCAGGCGGCCGAGGCCCTGCTGGCCAAGCGGCTCGAAGGCGCCAAGTCCGATCCCCTGGTGGACCGGGCCATGGAGCAACTGGCGACCCGCCTGCAGTAGGCCGGTTCTTCAGCTCAAACATCGAAGCGCCGGTCGGCCCCCAGCCGCCGGCGTTTTTTGTTCTGGGGCGGAAGGCGCTTCAAAAAGACCGCTTGCTCGGGCCTGACCCGAGCATACAGACACGCGACAACCGTAAGGCCAGTCCTGTCGCCTCGGCGTTTCTGGATCTTCGGCGCAAGGCCGAAGAGGGCGGAGCGGCCTAAACCTACATCCGCTCCGGCACGTCGATGCCGAGCAGCTCCAGGCCGATCTCCAGTTGCCGCAGGGTGGTCTGCGACAGGGCCAGGCGCGAGCCGCGATGGGCCTCGGCCCCCGCCGCCAGCACCGGACAGGCGGCGTAGAACTTCGAGAACGATTGGGCGAGGCGGTAGACATGCTCGGCCAGCAGGTTGGGCGCGCGCTTGTCGTAGGCCTCGGCGAGGGCGTGGTCGAAGGCGTCAAGGGTCAGCACCAGATCGCGCTCGGCCGGCTCGGCGACGGCGATGGGGCCCGCCTCCGCGCCCTGGTCCGCCGCCTTGCGCAACAGGGATTTGATCCGCACAGCCTGGTACAGCATGTAGGGGCCGGTCCGCCCCTCGAAGCTGGTGAAGCGATCAAGGTCGAACACATAGGACGTGCCGCGGAAGTTGGAGAGGTCCGCGAACTTCAGCGCCGCCACTCCGACCATATGCGCCGTGGCCTCGAAGGCCTCCGGGCTCAGCTCCGCCCCTAGGCCCGCCTCCACCAGCCGCTCGCGCGCCTTGTCGCGGGCCATGGTGATCAGGTCGTGCAGCTTCAGCACCCCGCCCTCGCGGGTCTTGAAAGGCTTGCCGTCGGCGCCGTTCATGGTGCCGTTGGGCACATGCTCCAGCCCGCCAGGGACGGCGTAACCGGCCAGATAAGCGGCGCGGAACACCTGCTCGAAATGGTCCGCCTGACGCTGGTCGACGCAGTAGAGGATGAGCTGCGGATCGAAGCTCTCACGGCGGTCCAGGATGGTGGCGAGGTCGGTCGTGCCGTACATGGCCGAGCCTTCCGAGGACACCACCAGCAGGGGCGGCAGCTCCCGCTTGTCGCCCTCGCGGGCCACGCGGACGATCTGGGCGCCCTGGTCCTCGATCAGCAGGTGCTTGGCGCGCAGGTCGGCCACCATGCGAGGGATCAGGGGATCGGCGTCGCTCTCGCCCTTCCACAGGTCGAAATTGATGCCCAGCGCCCCGAACTCCCGTTCCAGGGCCGTGCGGCTGACCGCCACGAAATGTCGCCACAGGGCGCGGTAGCCCGGCCGGCCATTCTGCAGCTCCGCAGTCGCCTTGCGGGCGCGGTCCCGATACTCCGGCTCGGCCTTGGCGCGGGCGGCGGCCTGGGGATACAGCCGCTCCAGGTCCTCCAGGGTGACCGGGCTGGTCTCCGGGAAGGGCCCGTCGCCAGGGGTGAAAAAGGCAAGGTCAGGCTGCTCATCGCCCACCGCGGCGATCAGCAGGCCCATCTGGAAACCCCAGTCGCCGAAGTGGGCGTCGCCCAGCACCTCGTCGCCACGGAAGCGGAACAGCCGCTTGAGCGACTCGCCGATGATAGAGCCGCGCAAATGGCCGACGTGCATCGGCTTGGCGACGTTGGGGCCGCCGTAGTCGATCACCACCCGCCGGGGCTCGGCGGCGACGGCGGCGCCGGCGCGATCATCCCCCGCGATCTCCTGCCCGCGTTGCGCCAGGGCGGCGTCGGACAGCTTCAGATTGATGAAGCCAGGGCCGGCGATGTCGACGGCGGCCAGCCGGGGGTCCCCTGCGATGCGCGCGGCGATGCGGGTGGCGATATCGCGCGGGTTGGCCTTGGCCGCCTTGGCGGCGGCGAGCGCACCGTTGCACTGAAAATCGGCGAGGTCGGGACGGTCGGAGGCGGCGACCCGGCCGTAGTCGGCCGAAAGCCCCTCAGCGACAAAAGCGTCCGCCAGCGCCGCCGAGAGCGCGCCCTTCAGATCGGTCATGTCGGTCAGTCTATTGGGCGGCGGCCGCGGCGGTCGGGCCGACCACGTTCGGACGGAAGCGTTTGCCGAGACGGTTGAACTCGGCCATCTCCGGGGTCACGTCGAACCCGACCAGGACCTCGAAATTATCGCCGGACACCGTGGCGGTCGCGCGCGGGATGGTGATGCCGTCGATCTCTTCGACCACATTCACCCGGTCGGCTCCGGCGGGAAACTCCGCCTGCACCTGGAAGTTCTCCTTGGCCAGCACCGCCTGGTTCCGCGTCGTCACCGCCACCCAATAGCCATAGCTCTTGCTCGAGCTCTGCGCCTGCGGCCCACGGCCGAGGGAGAAGCCCACGTGCATCCTGAGGCGGATGGGATCGTCGCTCTTGTACTCGCAGGTGGCCACCACGCCCTGGATCTCGCCGGTGTAGCCGACCGAGCCGATGGCTTCGCGGCCGTCCTTGAACTCGGCGTAGCGGCTGGCGTCGTAGAGCACCTTCACGAACGGGCAGGGGCCGGCGTTCTTCACGGTCGGGAGCGGCGCCGGGTTCTGCTTCCAGTCCTTCTCCTTCTCCTTCTTGCGCTGCTCGGCCTCGGCCTGCTGCTTGCGACGGGACTCGTCCTCCTGATCGCGGCGGGAGGTCTGGGCCGAGGCGACGATGGGGGCGGCGGCGACGGCGAGGGACGCGAGGCCGAAGAGGATCAGGGAAGCTCGACGCATTGAAGGGTCCTGGAACGATGGACGCGGCGCCCGGCGGCGGCCCGCGCGCGTGTTCTCCACATGTACGCCTTAAGACGACCACTCGCAAACCGCCGCAGCTTGCACTACCTACCCAGAGGATGAACCTCACGCTCCCCGTCCGCCGCCCGCTCAGCGTGCGCCTCGCCAGCCCCCGCGGTTTTTGCGCCGGGGTCGACCGGGCGATCCAGATCGTCGAGCGCGCCCTGGAGCGCCACGGCGCCCCGGTCTATGTGCGCAACCAGATCGTCCACAACACCCATGTGGTGGAGCGCCTGACCGGCCTTGGCGCCGTGTTCGTAGACTCCCTCGACGACTGCCCCGACGACCGGCCGGTGATCTTCTCCGCCCACGGCGTCCCCAGGACCGTGCCCGCGGAAGCCAAGCGCCGCGAGATGCTGGTGTTCGACGCCACCTGCCCCCTGGTCTCCAAGGTGCATGTCGAGGCGCAGCGTCATTATGACGCCGGTCGCGAAGTGGTGCTCATCGGTCACGCGGGCCACCCGGAGGTGATCGGCACCATGGGCCAGCTTCCGCCCGGCGCCATCCGCCTGATCCAGACCCTGGAGGACGCGGCGGTCTTCATGCCGGAGGATCCCGCCAACGTCGCCTTCGTCACCCAGACCACCCTGTCGCTGGACGACACCGCCGAGATCGTCGAGACGCTGAAGGCGCGCTTCCCGGGCATCGCCACCCCGCACCGGGAGGACATCTGCTACGCCACCACCAACCGCCAGGAGGCGGTCAAGCGACTGGCGGCGGATTGCGACCTCGTGCTGGTGGTGGGATCGCGCCGGTCGTCCAACTCGGTGCGGCTGGTCGAAGTGGCGCTGAAATCAGGCGCCCGCGACGCGCGCCTGATCGACAACGCGAGCGAACTGGATTTCGACTGGCTGGAGTCCGTGTCGACGGTAGGGATCACCGCAGGCGCCTCGGCGCCGGAGATTCTGGTCGAGGGCGTCCTCGACACCCTCGCCGAGCGCTTTGACGTCTCCGTCGCCCAGGACAACGGGGTGACGGAGACGGTGATCTTCAAGCTGCCCGCAGGACTGCGAGCGACAGAGGCTTAGTGACGCCGGAAGGGCGGACGCGGCGGGCCGCCGGTGCGCGGCGGGCCTTCGGTCTTGTGGCGGAAGGTAATCCGTCCACGGTCCAGGTCGTACGGAGTCATCTCGACCGTCACGCGGTCTCCGACCAGCGAGCGGATCTTGTTCCGCTTCATACGTCCGGCGGTGTAGGCCAGGACCACGTGGTCGTTGTCTAGGCGGACGCGAAAACGGCCCTCTGGCAAGAGCTCGGTAATCACGCCCTCGAATTCGATGAATTCTTCCTTCGACATGCATCCTCAATCTGTTGAGCGCGCGCCGTGTCCACGGGAAGCGCGCCAAAATCGTCCGAATCCTACGGCCCGGCAGGTTGACCGCAGCTTCCTGACGAAACGGCGATCTCGATCAAGTTCGTAGGCGACTCGCCTGTCTCCGGCCAGGGCGCGGAAATCCGACGCTCCACCGCGGAGACGTGAACGGAGACGTCTTTACCTCCGTCTTCGGGCTGGATGAAGCCATAACCCTTAGTGGAGCGGCGCCATTTTTAAATTACCGTCGTTATTCGCGCCCGGTGCGTCTTTTCGTCCGCAGGGGAACGGTCTTCGCCGGTCTCCGATACGCTTCAGATAGGCGCCGTATCGCCATTGTCCACCCACGCTGCGCTGCGGCGCCTTGACCGGAACGCCCTCGCAGACGATCAACGCGCCGTGGCCGTTTACACCGACATCAACGATGCAGAGCTGGAAGCCTTCCTCGCCGAGTTCGATCTCGGGCGGCTGGTGTCCTTCAAGGGGATCGCCGAGGGAGTCTCCAACTCCAACTTCCTGCTGGAGACCGATCGCGCCCGTTTCATCCTGACCCTCTACGAGCATCGCTCGCGGGAGGAGGACCTGCCCTACTTCCTCGACCTGATGCTGTGGCTGGGGGAGCACGGCTACCCCTCCCCCTCCCCGCAGGCGGACCGGGAGGGGCGGATGCTGAAGCGGCTGGCCGGCAAGCCGGCGGCGCTGGTCAGCTTCCTCGCCGGCGTGTCCGTGAAGCGCCCCGGGCCCGCCCACTGTTTCGAGGCGGGGGAGGCGCTGGCCCGGCTGCATCTGGCCACCGCCGGCTTCACCGGTCACCGGGAGAACAACCTCGGCCAGCCCCACTGGGCCGAGATGTTCGATACCTGCCGCGACGCCGCCGAAGCCCTGCGTCCCGGGCTTGCGGCGGAGATCGACGCGGACCTCGATCTGCTCTCGGCCAACTGGCCGGCGGACCTGCCAGCCGGGGTAATCCATGCGGACTTCTTCCCCGACAACGTCTTCTTCCTCGGGGGGAAGTTCGCGGCGGCGATCGACTTCTATTTCGCGGCCAACGACGCCTTCGCCTACGATCTCGCCATCTGTCTCAACGCCTGGTGTTTCGAGCCGGACAGGTCGTTCAACGTCACCAAGGCGCGCAACCTCGTCGCCGGCTATCAGCAGCGCCGGCCCCTGTCGCCGGACGAGCGCCAGGCGCTGCCGACCCTGGCCCACGGGGCGGCCATGCGCTTCTTCCTGACCCGGATGATCGATTGGGGCGCGACGCCGGCGGGGGCGCTGGTCAAGCCGCACGATCCCCTCGACTACGTCGCCAAGCTGGCCTTCCACCGCGCGTCCCGCGGTCGGCTCGATCTGTTCGCCGCTGAAGAGTAGGCCCGCCTGTGACCCCCAAAGTGGTGATCTATACCGACGGCGCCTGCAGCGGGAATCCCGGTCCGGGCGGCTGGGGCGCCGTGCTGATGTCCGGCGACAAGGAGCGGGACATCTGGGGCGGCGAGCCCCAGACCACCAACAACCGCATGGAGCTGATGGCCGCGATCCAGGCCCTGGAGACGCTGACTCGTCCCTGCAAGGTCGAGTTGCATACCGACAGCCAGTATGTCCGCAACGGCATCACCGAATGGCTGCCGGGCTGGAAGGCCCGCGGCTGGAAGACCGCCGCCAAGGCGCCCGTGAAGAACGACGACCTCTGGAAGCGCCTCGACGCGGCCCGCGCCCGTCACGAGGTCGACTGGCGCTGGGTGAAGGGGCACAACGGCCACCCGCTCAACGACCGCGCCGACGCCCTAGCGCGAAAGGGCTGCGTTGAGGCTAAAGGATAGACCCCAACAGCGCCGCCTTGCCTGCGGCGAGATCGCCGAGCCGGTCCTGGGCCGCATGCGGGATGACGAAGTTGCGGAAGGCGTCCTTGGGAAACAGGGGCATCACCGCCTGTTCCACCGCGGCGCGATCCGGCCCGCTGTTGTCGAGCCCAGCCTCGACCACCTTGGCGCCGTCCAGACTTATCTCCAGACCGCTGCCGCGCCGGACGGCGGCGGCGAGGTCGTCGAGATAGGCCGGGTCGTCCAGCCGATTCATGTCGAACACGAGGTCGCAGTAGCTCAGGGCATGCAGGGCCGCCGTGGCCCACATGTAGAAGACGATGCCGTAGGACATCTCCGGCGACATGCGGTCGAGGGTCTCGCGATAGTAGTCCTTGGCCTTGCGCAGGAACTGGCGCGGCGACCCCCGCAGCGGCAGGCGGCGGGCCAGCGGGGCGAACAGGGGATGCTCGGCGTTCCGCTCCAGCACCATCATCCAGTAGGTGAAGAAGCTGTAGTTCCCCTTGTCCATCTGCCCCTTGTACGAGCGCCAGATGGCGTAGGGGTCGCGGTCGATGTGGATGTCGAAGGGGCGGAACCGCTCGCGCAGCCAGCCGATGCGGAAGATGGTGCGGTTGCAGCCCACCACGGCGGTCCTCTGCTCGGCCGCGGCGTGGTCGACCAGGGTGTCGACATAGCGCTCCAGCGATCCGTGGCTGTCGCCGGGCGCCAGGGCGAAACGGTCGAAGGCGAACTGGGCCGAATGCTTCTTCACCCCGCGGAACTGCAGCAGCGGCTCGAATTCGGCAAAATAGGGTTTGGACAGCGCCGGGTGGTGGTTGGCGCTGATGCTTTCCGGCGTGTCCCGGGCGATCCGCTCGCGGGTCAGCTTGGCGAGGCCGTGATGGAAGGGCTCGTAATAGGCGTAGGTGGCCGGCGCCGCCCGGAAACGCGACCACACGAAGGTCGTCCCGCTGCGCCACATGCCATGCAGGAATACCGGACGCCTAAGCAGCTCCTGAGGAGAGCTCGGACCAAGGATTGTTTCGCGCGCCCCCACGACCATCCGGCCAAGCTAGAGCGCCACCTTGGCGACAACATGTCGCAGCTGTTACAATCAAGATCACAAAGCGTAACGTAACGCGGATCGCCCTGGGGTGACGCGGCTGGGGAGCTTGGCTAACGTCTCGCCATGGCGGTGCTCGACTGGATCAATCCCGAGGCCGGCCTCACCCTGGAGGGTGAGACCGTCTGGCTGCGCCCGCCGCGGTCGTCGGATTTTCGCGCCTGGGCCGAACTGCGGCAGGAATCCCGCGCCTTCCTGCAGCCCTGGGAGCCGAGCTGGCCGGCGGACGACCTGACCCGCGCCGCCTTCCGCCGTCGCCTGTCGATCTATGGCCGCGACCAGGACCTGGGGCAGGGCTACGCCTTCTTCATCTTCCGCAAGGGGGACAACACCCTGCTCGGCGGGGTGAACCTGCGCGAGATCCGCCGCGGCGTCGCCCAGACCGGCGCCCTCGGCTATTGGATCGGCGCCCGGCACGCCCGCAACGGCTATACCCTGGGCGCCGTCAAGCAGATGATCCGCTTCGGGTTCGACCGCCTCGGCCTGCACCGGTTGGAAGCGGCCTGCCTGCCGGAGAACGAGCCTTCCCGCCGCCTGCTGTTCGCCGCGGGCTTCACCCAGGAGGGGCACGCCCGGGGTTATCTGAAGATCGACGGCCGCTGGCGCGACCACCTGCTGTTCGGGATCGTCAATCCGCGGGATTGAGGCCGGAGCGCGCCAAAGGCTCTAGGCGCTGCCGGACTGGGACGAGAGCTGATCGGCGCGCACGCCGATCTTGGCCAGCGCCCGGGACCATTTGGTGTTGTGGTCGTCGTCGAACACGATGTCCTCGTCCGGCTCGCAGATCAGCCAGACGTTCTCCTTCAACTCCCGTTCGAGCTGCCCCGGGCTCCATCCGGCGCAGCCCAGGGCCATGATGGCGCAGCGAGGCGCGCGCTCGGCGTCGCCGATCGCCTCCAGCACCTCCCGCGTCGCCGTGAGGGCGAGGCCGTCGGCGACGGCCAGGGTGGAGCCTGAGGTCGCGTAGTCGTCGGTATGGACCACGAAGCCGCGCTCCCGCTCCACAGGCCCGCCTGCCAGCACGGCGCGCGACGGCAGGTGGATCTGCGACTTGACCCCCAGCTTGTCGAGCAGGTCCGGCAGGGTGAGCCCGTCCACCGGCCGGTTGAGGGCGATGCCCATGGCGTGTTCGGGGGAGTGGGCGCACAGCAGGATCACCGCCCGCTCGAACCGCGGATCGCCGATACCCGGCATGGCCACCAGCAGGCGCCCCCCGAGGGAGTCCTGGTCGTCCTGTGGAGTGCTCGCCTGGTTCATGGTCAAAGGATTGGGTTCGCGAGGACCGAAGACAAGGGGTGCCGCTTGCGCCCCGGCCTGCAACATCCTTATCTGCTCGCGAATTCCATGAGAATCCCAAGGAGAGTCAGATGACCGTCAAAGTCGGTGATAAAGTCCCCCACGCGACCTTCATGACCAAGACGGCCGATGGTCCCGCCCCGGTGGACTCGGACACTCTGTTCAAGGGCCGCCGTGTCGCCCTGTTCGCGGTGCCGGGCGCCTTCACCCCCACCTGCTCGGCCCGCCACCTGCCCGGCTACCGGGACGAAGCCGAGGCGCTGAAGGCCAAGGGCATCGACCAGATCGCCTGCGTCTCCGTCAACGACGTGTTCGTCATGGGCGCCTGGGGCGAGGCCCAGAGCGTCTCCGACAAGGTGCTGATGCTGGCCGACGGCAACGCCGACTTCACCCGCAAGCTGGGCCTGGAGCTGGACGCCAGCAAGTTCGGCATGGGCACGCGCTCGCAGCGCTATTCGATGGTCGTCAACGACGGCGTGGTCGAAAAGCTGAACGTCGAAGAAGGCGGCGACTTCAAGGTCTCCTCCGCCGAGTACATGCTGGAGACGCTGTAGAACGCGTTGGGCGAAAGTGTGGGCGGTTCGCCTCGCAGACGCGCGCTAAACTTATGATTCCAGACCTCGATGCGATCAGGCGATCCGGCCTGATCGCATCGCAGTCTACACCTCAAGCCGTCGTCAGCGCCTCCGCGTCCAGCGCCGCCAGGGCCTCGGCCCCGGCGGTGAGGGACGCGACCAGCCCCTGCGCCCGCGAAAGCACCTGATCGGCATAGGCGCGGGCGAGGGTGGCCCCGCGAGGCCCAGGCCGTTTAGACGCCTGCCGCAGCAGCATCCAGCCGCCGACCACCTCTCCCATCAAGGTCAGATAGGACACCGCTCCGGCCAGCGCGTCCGGCGTGCCTCGACGGGCGGACATCCAGGCTGTGGCGTCTTCAAGCGCATCGACCGCCGTGGCGAGCTGACCCGCAACGCCGGCAAGTCCACCTGCAGACAGCTCCGAAACGGTCGCACGGATGTCGGCGATCAGGTCACGCACGGCCGCGCCGCCCTCCAGGCCGAGCTTGCGGCCGGCGAGGTCCATGGCCTGGATGCCGTTGGTACCCTCGTAGATCGAGGTGATGCGCACATCGCGGAAGTATTGCGCGACCCCCGTCTCCTCGATGAAGCCCGAGCCCCCGTGGATCTGTACGGCCAGGGAAGCGACCTCGTTGCCGATGTCGGTGGACCAGGCCTTGGCGATGGGGGTGAACAGCTCCTCGCGCAGCCGGTGCGCCTTGCGCTCTTCCTCGGTCGCCGCGTGGTGGGCGAGATCGGCCTCCACTGCAGTGGACAGGCAGATGGCCCGGGCCGCGTCGATCTTGGCCCGCATCAGCACCAGCATCCGCCGCACATCGGGGTGATCGAAGATCGGCGCCGCGGCCTCCCCCGTCCAGGCCGACTTGCCCTGGCGCCGCTCCAGCGCATAGGCGAGGGCCTGCTGGTAGGCCATCTCGGCCAGTCCCACCCCCTGGATGCCGACGTCGAGGCGCGCGGAGTTCATCATGATGAACATGGCGGCGAGGCCCCCGTGAGGCGGACCGACCAGTTCGGCCTTGGCGCCTTCGTAGAGCATGACGCAGGTGGGCGAACCGTGGATGCCCATCTTGTGCTCGATGCCGCCGGGGCGGAATTCGTTGCGGGCGCCCAACTTGCCGTCGTCGTCCACCTCATAGGTCGGGCAGACGAACAGGGAGACGCCCTTGGTGCCCTCCGGCGCGTCCGGCAACCTGGCCAGCACCAGATGGACGATGTTCTCGGCGCAGTCGTGGTCGCCCCAGGTGATGAAGATCTTCTGGCCGTAGAGGCGATACCCCCCCTGCCCGTCCGGCTCGGCCCGGGTGCGCAGCATGGCGAGGTCCGTCCCGGCCTGGGGTTCGGTCAGGTCCATCGCCGCCGACCATTCGCCGGACGTGAGCTTGGGCAGGAACAAGGTCTTCTGCCGCTCGGTGCCCATCTGGGAAATGGCCTTGATCGCCCCGGCGCTGACCGAGGGCAGCAGGCCGAAGGCGGTGTTGGCGGAAAACATCATCTCCGCGCAGGCGGCGGCGAGGGCGTGCGGCAGCCCCTGGCCGCCATAGGCCGGATCGACGGCGAGGCTGGTCCAGCCCCCTTCCGCATAGGCTTTGTAGGCTTCCGCAAAGCCCTTCGGCGCATAGACGCGGCCGTTCTCGAACCGCGCGCCTTCGATGTCGCCGGAGCGGTTGATCGGGGCCAGAACGTCCTCAGTCAGGGAGGCGCTCGCCTCCAGCACCGCCCCCATCAGGTCGAGGTCGAAGTCGGGATAGGCGCCGGTCGCCGTGAGCCGGTCGATGCCCGCAAGCTCCGTCAGCGCAAAGGCCAGATCGCGAACGGGGGCGCGGAAACTCATCCAATATCTCCTGGCGATAATTATTATGGGCCGACTTGTCTGCAACCACGCTTTAAGCCAACCACGACGTTCAGGGAAATGGCTAACCGTCGCAAGGGGACAAGCCAAAGATGCAGGCGCCGCATGCGGCCGTGACCAATGTCGCTGGAGCGGCGGCGATATTGCGCGCCGGCGGCCTCGTGATCATGCCGACCGAGACGGTCTACGGCCTCGCCGGCGATGCGGGCGATCCGGCGGCGGTGGCGCGCATCTTCGAGGCCAAGGGGCGCCCGCGCTTCAACCCCCTCATCGCCCATGTCGCAGATCGGGGGGACGCGGAGCGCATCGCCGCGCTGAACCCGCAGGCCCAGGCCCTGGCGGAAGCCTTCTGGCCCGGCCCCCTGACCATCGTGGCGCCGGCTCGCCCCGGCGGCGGCGTCTGCGATCTGGCGCGGGCGGGGCTGGAGACGGTGGCCGTGCGCCCGCCCGCCCACCCCGTGGCGCAGGCGCTCCTCGCGGCCTTCGGCGGCCCCATCGTCGCGCCCTCGGCGAACAGATCGGGGCGCCCCAGCCCGACCACCCTGGCCGACGCCCTGGAAGAGACCGGCGCGGCCGTCGGCGCCGCTCTTGACGGCGGCCCCTGCAACGTCGGCCTGGAATCGACGGTGGTCGCCTGCCTCGACGGCCAGGTGCGCCTGCTGCGTGCCGGGGGCCTGGAACGGGCGCGGATCGAGGCGGTGGTCGGTCCCCTCGCGGGCGAGGGGGGGCACGCGGGCCGTTCCCCCGGCCGGACTGTGCTGCACTATGCCCCAGACGCCCCGGTCCGCCTGGACGCGGCCGCGCCGCGCGCGGGGGAGGCCTATCTCGCCTTCGGGCCGGCGCCCCAAGGCGACCTCGTCTGGAACCTCAGCTCGGCAGGGGACGTGAGGGAAGCGGCGACCAACCTCTTCGCCATGCTGCGGGCCGCCGATCGAGCCCGGCCCGCGGCCATCGCCGTGGCGCCCATCCCCGAGACCGGCCTCGGCGAAGCGATCAACGACCGGCTGCGCCGCGCCGCAGGCTACATAGGCTAGGGGCTTCGGAGCTTAGGGCGCGCCGAACAGCCGCGTATACAGCCCCCGCAGCATCCAGGCGGTGGCCCCCCAGATCACCCGCTCCTCGTGCGGGATGGCGTAGAAGCGCCGGGTACGGCCGTCGCCGAAATCACGGACGTGGCGCTGGTGGTTCTCAGGGTCCATCAGATGCTGAAACGGGGTTTCGAACACCTCGGCCACTTCGCCGGGATCGGGGGTCAGGGTGAAGCCCGGGCTGACGAAGGCCACCACCAGGGTGACCGCGAAGCCGGTGCCGATCTCATAGGTGTCGCCGAGGCCGGCGATCCGCACGAAGCTGGGGTCGAGGCCGACCTCCTCCTGGGCCTCGCGCAGGGCGGTCTGCCAAGGGGTTTCGCCTGGCTCACTGCGGCCGCCCGGCAGGGCGATCTGGCCGGAATGGCGCTTCAGGGCGTCCGAGCGCCGGGTGAGCAGCACCGTCAGCCCATTCTCGCGCTCGATCAGGGGGGCCAGCACCGCCGCCGGGCGCAGCGGCCCTGGCGGGAATGGCCACTGGGTGTCCGCGCCGTTCAGCTCGTCGACCGCGCGGGGGCGGGCGCCGGGGTCATAGCTCTCAATGGGATAGAGGCGGGAGCGGATCCACGGCTCGAGCACCGCAACCGGCGAGGCCGGGGTCGCCGCCCGTTGCAGCCCCGCTTCGGAGGAAGCCTCCGCGCCGTCCATCTGGTTCCGCGTCCTGTCCACTCTCGCCACCTAGGTAGGCGCCGAGTCGGCAGAAGGTAAGCGGTTCAGGCGGAGGGCGGTATCCTCACATCGCCGCAGGCGCCTTCCGCCCCGCCCGGCGTGAGTTCGCGCCACAGCACCCGGCGCGGATCGACCGGCCCGGGCATGCGCACGCAGCCGGCAGGGACCTGGCTGAAGCCAAGCGGCCCGAAATAGGATTGGTCGCCGACCAGCAGGATCAGCCGCTCCCCCGCCGCCGTCGCCGCCTCGCACGCCTGGGCGATCAGTCGCCGGCCGAGCTTTTGCCGACGCCACACTGGATCGACCGCGAAGGGACCGAGGAAGATCGCCGGCGTATCGCCGATCAGCACCGGCCACTGGCGCACGGCCCCGGCCATCTGGGGGCCGCTCCAGGCGCAGAAGGACAGGTCGAGGCGCGGGTGGTTGCCCTCGCGCAGTCGTTCAGCGGTCTTGACGAAACGGCCCGGGCCGAAAGCCTGGTCGATCAACGCCTCCACGGCGACCGCGTCCTGCGGCCGCTCGGGCGCGAAGGCGAGATCGAGGAGCGGATCGGCGGAAATCGGCGAGCTGATGTTCATCGGTCCTTACATGCCGGGAATGGGGACCGGCGCCGCGCGATAGCGAAACGTCTTCCTAGGGTCAAAGTATTTCACCTGCATGCATATTCGCGGCGGATTGCGCGGAAAGGGCCGGCGGCTATGGTGCCCCCCTGCATGTCCGATCCTCTCGCCGACGCCCCGCGCCTGTTCCGGAACCGCCCCTACCTGCTGTTCTGGGCCTCGCGGATGCTGATGACCCTCGCCGTCATGTCCGAAAGCGTGACCATCGGCTGGCAGGTCTATGAGGTCGCGCGCCTCACCAACGGCGTGAAGGAAGCCGCCTTCCTGGTCGGCATGGTCGGTCTGGTGCAGTTCGCGCCCCTGTTCGCCCTGACCCTGACTGCGGGAGAGGTGGCCGACCGGCGCGACCGGAAGACGGTAGTGCTGATCTGCCTGGGGGCGGAGATCGTCTGCGTCGCGGGCCTCGCGGTGCTCGCCCTCCACCCCAGTCCATCCCTTGTCCCCATCTTCGCCATCGCCGCCCTGTTCGGGGCCGCCCGCGCCTTCCTGACCCCCGCCAGCAGCGCCATCGGGCCGATGCTGGTGCCGCGGGAGTTGCTGCCCCGGGCCATCGCCTGGAACTCCCTCGGCTGGCAGGGCGCCTCCGTACTCGGCCCGCTGGTGGGGGGGCTGCTGTGCGCCATCTCGCCGGCGGTTTCCTACGGCGTGTCGGGGGTGCTCTATCTCATCAGCGGGCTGCTGCTCCTGGGCATCGGCGTCAGCACCCGACCGCCCCCGCCCACCGCCGGATCGCGTGTCGCGGCGATCAAGGAGGGGCTGGCCTACGTCTGGAGCAACAAGATCGTGCTGGGGGCCACCTCCCTCGATCTGTTCGCGGTGCTGCTGGGGGGCGCCACCGCCCTGCTGCCGGCCTTCGCCCGCGACGTGCTGCAGGTGGGCTCCAGCGGCTTCGGCATCCTGCGGGCCTCCCCGGCCCTGGGCGCCGGGCTGGTGGCCTTCTTCCTCGCCCGCAACCCGATCCATCACCACGCCGGCAAGTGGCTGTTCGGCGGGGTGGCGGTGTTCGGCCTCGCCACCATCGTATTCGGCCTGTCGAAGTCGATGATGCTGTCGATCGCCGCCCTCGCCGTCCTGGGCGCCGCGGACATGATCTCCGTCTTCATCCGCACCAGCCTCGTGCAGATCGTCACCCCGAACCATATGCGCGGCCGGGTGTCGGCGGTCTCCAACCTCTTCATCGGCGCCTCCAACGAGCTGGGCGAATTCGAGAGCGGTGTGGTCGCCCGCCTGCTCGGCCCGGTCGGGGCGGCCCTGTTCGGCGGCATCGGCTCCCTCGTCGTCACCGGCGCGTGGGCCACGATGTTCCCCACCCTTCGCAAGACCAACAGCCTGATCAATCCGGAAGCCTGAGGACTCTATGGCCCGTTACGACTTCGCCTCCGACAACACTTCCGGCATGGCCCCGGAGGCCCTGGCGTCCCTGACCGAATTCAACGACGGCTTCATGGCCGGCTATGGCGCGGACCCGGTGAGCGCCAGGGCCGCCGACGCCATCCGCGCGCTGCTCGACGCCGATGTGGAGGTGCGCTTCATCTATTCGGGCACCGCGGCCAACGCCTTGTGCCTGTCCTGGCTCGTCCGCCCGCACGAGGCGGTGCTGGCCCACCAGTACGCCCATATCGTCGGCGACGAGGTCGGCGCGCCCGAGGCCTTCGGGGGCGGCCTGAAGATCGTGCCTGTGCCGGGCCCCTCCGGGAAAATCGACCCCAAGGCGTTGCAGGCGGTGCTCGACCAGCCCGAACAGGCGCGCTTCCATGCTCAAGCGGCCCTGTCGCTCACCAACGCCACCGAGTTCATCACCGTCTATTCGGCCGACGAGATCGCGGCGCTCACCGGCCCGGCCAAGGCCAAGGGGCTGAAGGTGCATCTCGACGGCGCGCGCCTCGCCTCCGCCGCCGCGGCCGGCTTCGAGATGAAGCGGCTGAAGGACCTCGACATCGACATGCTGGTGATGGGCGGGACCAAGGCCGGCATGCTGACCAGCGAGGCCGTGGTGATGTTCGACAAGTCCCTCGCCCGGCGCTTCGATACCCGCACCAAGCAGGTGGGGCAGCTCCCGTCCAAAGTGCGCTTCCTGTCGGCGCCCTGGGTCGGGATGCTGGAGAGCGGCGCCTGGATCAGCCGCGCCGCCCACGCCAACGCCATGGCCAAGAAGCTGGCGGATCTGTCGCCTTTCCCCGCCGCCCATCCGGTAGAGGGCAACGGGGTGTTCCTGAAGATGCCGGCGGAGGCGCTGTCGCGCCTCAACGCCGCCGGCTGGGCCGTCTATCCGTTCGTGGACGGATCGGCCCGCTTCCTCTGCTCCTGGGCGACCACCGAGGAGTCGGTCGAAGAGGTGGCGGCGCTGATGCGGACCTTGGTTTAACCTCAGCCCTGCGAGCGGCGGTCGCGCTTGGCCGCCACGCGCAGACGCAGGGCGTTCAGCTTGATGAAGCCGGCCGCGTCGCGGTGATCGTAGGCGACCTTGCCCTCTTCGAAGGTGACCAGCTCCTGATCGTACAACGAATAGGGGCTTTCGCGGCCGATAATGGTGACGTTGCCCTTGTAGAGCTTCACCGTCACCCGGCCGGTCACCAGCTCCTGCGACTTGTCGATCAGGGTCTGCAGCATCTCCCGCTCCGGGGAGAACCAGAAGCCGTTGTAGATGAGCGACGCATAGCGCGGCATCAGCTCGTCCTTCAGGTGGCCCGCGCCGCGATCCAGGGTGATGGACTCGATGCCTCGGTGGGCGCCCAGGAGGATGGTCCCGCCGGGGGTCTCATAGACGCCGCGGGACTTCATGCCGACGAAACGGTTCTCCACGAGGTCGAGACGGCCCACCCCGTTGTCGTGGCCGAGCTGGTTCAGCTTGGTCAGCAGGGCGGCGGGCGACAGGCGCTGGCCGTCGATGGCGACGGGATCACCCTTCTCGAAGTCCATGGTGAAGACCTGCGCCTTATCCGGCGCGTCCTCGGGGGCGATGGTGCGCTGGTAGACGAACTCGGGCGCCTCGACCGCCGGGTCCTCCAGCACCTTGCCCTCGGAGGAGGAGTGCAGAAGGTTGGCGTCGACGCTGAAGGGCGCCTCGCCGCGCTTGTCCTTGGCGATGGGGATCTGGTTCTGCTCGGCGAACTCCAGCAGCGCCTCACGGCTGGCGAACTTCCATTCCCGCCAGGGGGCGATCACGTTGATGTCCGGCTCCAGGGCGTAGTAGCCGAGCTCGAAACGGACCTGATCGTTGCCCTTGCCGGTGGCGCCGTGACAGACCGCATCCGCGCCGACCTTGCGGGCGATGTCGATCTGGGTCTTGGCGATCAGCGGCCGGGCGATGGAGGTGCCGAGGAGGTACTGGCCCTCATAGACCGTGTTGGCCCGGAACATCGGGAACACATAGTCGCGCACGAACTCCTCGCGCAGGTCCTCGATGAAGATGTTCTCCGGCTTGATCCCCAGCAGCAGCGCCTTCTGGCGCGCAGGCTCCAGTTCCTCGCCCTGGCCGAGGTCGGCGGTGAAGGTCACCACCTCGCAGCCGTAGGTCTGCTGCAGCCACTTCAGGATGATGGAGGTGTCGAGGCCGCCGGAATAGGCGAGCACGACCTTCTTCGGGGCGGCGGGAGCGGCCATCGGGTGTCCTTCGGTCAGATGTTGGCCGGGCTTTAGGGGACGGAGCGGCGCGGGGTCAATGGCTGGCGGCCGAGCGCGTCAGGCGAAAGTGCGAGCGGTTTCGCCGCCCGGACGCGCGTCAGCCTTAAACCGTGACCTGGGTGCCCATCTCCACCACCCGGCCGGGGGGGATTTTGAAGAAGTCCGTCGGATTAGCGGCGTTCTTCATCAGGAAGATGAACAGCTTGTCCTGCCATAGCGGCATGCCCGAATGGGCCGACGGCACGATGGAGCGCCGGCCGAGGAAGAAGGACGTCGCCATGATGTCGAACTTCAGCCCCTGCTTGCGGCACAGGGCGAGCGCCTTGGGCACGTTCGGCGTCTCCATGAAGCCATAGGACAGGACCACCTTCTTGAAGTCGTCGTCCACCGGTTCGATGCGGATGCGGTCGGCCTCGGAGACGCGCGGCGTTTCCGAGGTCTTCACCGTCAGGAGCACGTTCTTCTCGTGCAGCACCTTGTTGTGCTTGAGATTGTGCATCAGGGCGACGGGCGCCATGTCGGCGTCCGAGGTCAGGAAGATGGCCGTGCCGGACGCCCGGTGCGGCGGCCGCGCCTTCAAGATCTGGGCGAGGTCCACCAGGGGGACCGCCTCGCGTCGCGTCTTCTCGGACAGGATCTGGGCGCCCTTGGCCCAGGTCCACATGATGGTGACGAGCCCGCCGCCCAGCGCCAGAGGAAACCAGGCGCCCTGGGGGATCTTCAGCAGGTTCGAGCCCACGAACACGAGGTCGATCGCGCCGAAGCCCGCGACCGCCACGACCGCCTGCCACAGGGGCCGCTTCCACGTATAGCGGATGATGACGAAGAACAGCAGGGTGTCGACCAGCATCGCCCCGGTCACCGCGATCCCGTAGGCCGCCGCCAGATTGGACGAGGTTCGGAACATCACCAGCAGGACCAGCACGCCCACCATCAGCAGGGTGTTCACCTGGGGCACATAGATCTGCCCGGCCTGGGTCTCGCTGGTGCGGCGGATGTCGATGCGCGGCAACAGGCCGAGTTGCACCGCCTGCTGGGTGATGGAGAAGGCGCCGGTGATCACCGCCTGGCTGGCGATGACGGTCGCCGCCACCGACAGCAGGAACACCGGCCAATAGATGGCCGCCGGGATCATCTCGAAGAAGGGATTGTCGCCCTTGGCCGGGTTGGCCAGCACCATGGCCCCCTGGCCGAAATAGTTCAGCAGCAGGCAGGGCAGCACCAGGCCCGCCCAGGCGGCGCGGATCGGCCCTTTGCCGAAATGGCCCATGTCGGCATAGAGCGCCTCGGCCCCGGTGACGGCCAGGAAGACGCTGCCGAGAATGACGAAGCCGAGCAGGCCGTTGTTGATCAGGAACATGACGCCGTAGTGGGGCGACAGCCCGCGGAAGATGCTCACGTCGTCCCAGATGTGGATAAGCCCCAGCCCGCCGAGAACCAGGAACCAGACGGCGGTGACCGGCCCGAACAGGCTGGCCACCCGCGCCGTGCCCCGGGCCTGCACCAGGAAGAGAGCGATCAGCACCACCGCCGTGATCGGCAGGATGAAGGGCGTCAGCTTGGCGCCCATCCCCGGCACCTCCCTCAGACCTTCCACCGAGGCGAGCACGGACACCGCGGGGGTGATGATGCCGTCGGCGTAGAACAGGGACGCGCCCAGCACCCCCAGGAAGAACACCATGGTCGAGCGCCGCCCCAGCGACCGCTGCGCCAGGGCCATGAGGGCGAGGGTCCCGCCCTCCCCCTTATTGTCCGCCCGCATCAGGAAGATCACATATTTGATCGTCACGATCATGATCAGCGCCCAGGTGATCAGCGAGACCACCCCCAGCACCTCGATCTCCGACGTGCCGCCGCCCCGCGAATGATGCAGAGCTTCCTTCATGGCGTAGAGCGGGCTGGTGCCGATGTCCCCGAACACCACGCCGACGGAGCCGAGGGCCAGGGCCAGGAAGCCGTGGCCGTGCCCGCCGCCGTCGCCAGCCTGATCGGATTTACGCGGTTGAGCCGGGTCGCCCGGCGCCGAGGCTTGGGAGACGTCTTCCGTAGAAGCCGCCTCGGGCCCCGAGGCGTTCACAACCATCAAGCTCCTCCGACCCGACGGACAAGCCGCGGGACAAAGCCAAATGCGCAGGGCGCAAGGCCGCGCCGCGATTACTCTCTTTCACCGCGGGGTTCAATCGCCACAACAGCGCAGCCCCGCCGCAGGTTTCGCCCGGGCGATTCATCCAATGCAAACCGCTGTCCTCCAGAGTGGCTGCGAGGGGCGCAAAAGGCGCCCAGCGGTTCAGGGCGTATGCTGAAACACCTGTTCATCGTGACGGTGGCTGTGCTGGCGGCGTTGTGCGGGGTCCGTAGCGGCGCCACCCTCGCCCACGCCACCAACCGCGCCGCGCCTCCGGCCCTCGCCAAGGGTGCCGACGGGCACTACTGGGCGGAGGCTGAGGTCAACGGCCAGCCCGTGCGCTTCCTGGTCGACACCGGCGCCAGCGCCGTCACCCTGACCGCCGCGGACGCCGCGCGCCTGGGCTTCGATCCGGCCGCCCTCGACTTCGCCGGCAAGGTCCGCACCGGCGCCGGCGAAGCTCCCGCCGCCAAGGTGACCCTCGACCATGTGATCGTCGGCGGCGCGCGGGTGGACGGGGTGCAGGCCGTCGTCCTGCGCGACCGCCTCGCCACCTCGCTCCTGGGCATGAGCTACCTCGGCCGGCTATCGCGCTTCGAGGCCACCCAGGACACGCTGGTCCTGCATCCCTAACCCGCCAGCCGCGCCTGCGGCTCGCTCAGCGCGGCCAGCGCCCGGTCGAGCACCTCCAGCCCCGCGCCCGGCGCGTTGGCCTCAACCGTGAGGATACGTCGCCACGCCCGCGCGCCGGGGCGGCCGCCGAAGAGGCCGAGCATGTGGCGGGTCATGGACGCCATGCGCACGCCTTCGGCGAGGCGGGCGGCGAGGTAGGGGCGGTAGCGGTCCACCGCCTCGAACGCGCTCACCTCGGCCACGTCCTCGCCAAAGATGCGACGGTCGACTTCGCCCAGCAGGTCGGGGGAATGATAGGCGGCGCGGCCGAGCATGACGCCGTCCACCTCGCCGATATGCGCCTCCGCCTCGTCCAGGGAGCCGAGCCCGCCGTTGAGCACCACCGTCAGGCCCGGGCGCGCCTGCTTCAGCCGCTTCACCAGCGGATAGTCGAGCGGCGGGATGTCCCGGTTCTCCTTCGGCGACAGGCCCTGCAGCCAGGCCTTGCGGGCGTGTACGACGAAGCTCTTCACCCCCGCGTCAGCGCACAGGTCCACCAGCCGGAACAGGCTCTCCTCGGGGATCTGGTCGTCGACGCCAATGCGGCACTTAACCGTCGCCGGGATCCGCACCGCCGCGCCGATGGCGGCCATACACTCGGCCACCAGGTCCGGCTCGCGCATCAGGCAGGCGCCGAACCGGCCGCTCTTCACCCGGTCGGAGGGGCAGCCGACGTTCAGGTTGATCTCGTCGTAGCCATAGTCCTCGCCGATCTTCGCCGCCGCCGCGAGGTCGGCCGGCTCCGAACCGCCAAGTTGCAGCGCCACCGGATGCTCGGTCGCGTCATAGCCGAGCAGCCGCTCGCGATCCCCGTGCAGGATCGCCGGGGTGGTGATCATCTCAGTGTAGAGCAGCGCCCGCCGCGACAAGGTCCGGTGCAGCGCCCGGCAATGGCGGTCGCTCCAGTCCATCATGGGTGCGACGGACAGGCGATGGGAGGGGGACTCTTGCACCGTGCGTGGATCTCAAAGCCGCGTTTGCGGGCGGCTTGTAGCTGATCGGCGGCGGCTTTTCTTGCGTTAGTTCGGGCGCCGCCGTGGCCTCACTCCGGCGGGAAGGGCTGGCGGCGGTCGCGCAGCTTGTGGATCACGCCCTGGCGCATGACGAAGTCCACATGCTCCATGCGGGTCACGTCCTCCAGCGGGCTGCCGGCCACTGCGACGATGTCGGCGTATTTGCCGGGCTCGATGGTCCCCAGTTCCTTTTCGCGGCCCAGCACCTCCGCGGCGGCGATGGTGGCCGTGCGCAGGGCCTGGGCCGGGGTCATGCCGACCTTGACCAGGAGGGCGAACTCCTGGGCGTTCTCCCCATGCTTGGAGACGCCGGTGTCTGTGCCGAAGGCGAACTTCACCCCTGCCGCCAGAGCCTTGCGATAGCTCTCCATGGCCGCCCCCGTCGCCGCTTCCGCCTTGGGCGCGACCGCGACCGGAAGGGCGCCAGCCCGCGCCTGCGCCACCGAGGTCACCCCGGCTAGGACCGTCGGCACCAGATAGGCGCCGTTGGCCTTGAACAGGGCGATGGCCTCGTCGTCGAGGAAGGTCCCGTGCTCGATAGAATCGACGCCGGCCTCCAGGGCCGCCTTGGTGCCGTCCGCCGCGTGGCTGTGGGCGGCGGTCTTTCGGCCGAGACCATGGGCGGTCTCGATGATGGCCCGCATCTCCTCCGGGGTCATGGCGCGCCCCAGGCCGCCGGACACGTTGGAGAGCACGCCGCCGGTGGCCTTGAACTTGATGACCTCGGCGCCCCGCGCCACCTGCACCCGCACAGCGCGGCGGCAATCGTCCGGCCCGTCGCAGATGTGATACTGATGATTATGCACCGCCTCGGCGAAGTCCTTGGCGAGGCCGTTCTCGCCATCCCCGTGACCGCCCGAGACGGCGATGCCTTCCCCGGCGTTGACGATGGTCGGCCCGGCCACGTCGCCTCGCTGCACCGCCTCGCGCAGGGCGCGCATGCCGCGAGCGTCGCCGCCGAGGTCGCGGACGGTGGTGAAGCCGGCCTCCAGGGTCTTGCGGGCGTTGACCTCGGCGATGACCATGTCGTCGACATCGTCACGGTTCAATGCGGTGAGCCGGGACTGCACCGGATCCCCCCCGATGCCCCACAGGTGGACGTGCAGGTCGATCAGGCCCGGCATGACGAAGCGGTCCTTCAGATCGGCCACGGCCGCGCCCTTCTCGGGGGCCGCGAAGCCGTCGCGCACCTCGGCGATCTTGCCGTCGCGGACGATGATGGTGCTGGCCCCGCGCGGCGCGGAGCCAGGGCGATCCAGCAGGGCGCCGGCGTGGATGTAGGTGACTTTCGGCGCAGGCGCCGCGTGCGCGATCGCCGCCACAGAGCTCGCCAGCAGCAACGCCGCCATCCCCAACTTCGTCATCTCGGCCCCCTCGATCATGTCCGGTAGAGCTCAAGTCATAGAGCCTGCGCCGTAGCGAAGGTAGCCGTCGGCCTTGGCGGTGTTTGACGGTGCAGCCAACCTTCGCCAGCGGGGAACCAGCACGGCCCGCCAGCGCTTTGCAGAAGCCGCGCCGCCCTCGTACGGGCCCGCGAAATTCCAAGGAGCGCCTCCATGAGCCAGATGAGCCTGCCCGAGCTGTCGAAGAAGATGCGCGATATCGACTTCGTGATGCTGCAGACCCGCACCGAGGGCGGCGAGATCGCAGGCCGCCCCATGAGCAACAACGGCGACGTGGAGTACGATGGCGACTCCTACTTCTTCCTGATGGAGGAATCGCGGACCTTCGCCGACGTGCAGCGCGACCCGAAGGTCAGCCTGTCCCTGCAGGGGAACAAGAGCCTGCTCGGCAAGCCGCCGATCTTCATCGCCATCGAGGGCGAGGCCGAGATCATTCGCGACAAGGCCGCCTTCGCCGCCCACTGGACCTCCGACCTCGACCGCTGGGCCAGACAGGGCGCCGACACCCCCGGCCTCGCCATGATCAAGGTGCACGCCACCCGCATCCACTATTGGAACGGCGAGGACGAGGGCGAGATCGCGGTCTGACCAGGACCGCGCTAGCCAGCGCCGGGCTCGCTCAGTCTGGCTTCTGAGCGGCGGCGACCAGCGCCCGGATGGCCCACCGCTTCACGGCCCGTGCGTCGTCGTCGTCGAGTTGGAGCACGTCCTTGGCCGCCACTATACCCTCCGTGCCGATGAGCAAGGCCAGCGCCTTGGCCAAGGTTCCAAGGGCGGCGGGCTCGAACCTCTCCCGCGCCGGGGCGAGGGCCGCGTCGATCAGGGGCGAACGGCGGTTCTGCCGCGGCGGCACCGCCGTCTCGCCCTCCAGCGGCCGTTTCACCGAATGGGACAGCATGATCCGCATCTGCGGCTCGTTGGCCAGGATCAGGTCGTGCAGCACGGTGTCCACCCGCTCCAGCCGCGCCACAGGATCGGTGGACGGGTCGTCTCGGAACAGTTCCTCAGGCTCAGGCGACCCGATATGCAGCGCCGCCTCGCTCAGCAGCGCCTCGGCGTTGATAAAATAGCGGTAGGCGGTGGCGCGGGAGATCAGGGCCGCCTGGGCGACCTCGTCCAAACTGGGTTGGCGGCCCTGTTGCATCAGCCGGGCGGCCGCCAGCAACAATTCCTTGCGGGTGCGCAGGCGCTGGTTGGCTCGGCCGGACTTCTCGGTATTCGACACGTCAGTCCTGAGGCAGTTGTTGCAGGATGGAGGCGAAGTCGAGCCAGACGTTCTCCCGCTTTATGTCCCCGTTGGTGGCGAACTCGATCACGTGCAGCAGGCGGAACTCCAGCAAACGATCCCGGCCCTCCAACCCGAAAGGCCGGCCGGGCGCCCTGCCCCGCCACATCGACTCGTCGACCAGGAAGTGGTCGCCGTAGAGTCGCCGCAGTGACGTGACCGAACTATCCGACAGGTCGCCGAACATCCCTTCGTAGAAGCCCCGCGCACCCTCGCGGCCGTAGGTCGGCCCGATCGGAGAGCCGACGATGTCGTGCTCCACATCCTCGGCCAGCGTAGCTAACACCCCTTCAACATCGTCGCGGGCTTCGAAATCGAAATGCTGGTCGAGCCGGCGGTCCATTTCCTCAGGCGTCATCGCCCCCTCCATCGTCAGCTGTGGAGGGACTATAATGAGACAAAAATCTCATTTCAATATTATTGTCTCATCAAGTTGAGCGACTTCGACAACGGCGCGACGCAATAAATTCAACCGGCTGTCGGCTCCAGGCATAATCATTCGTCCTACGGCCGAACCAGGATCTGCCCCATGCTGTACGCCATCCTCTGCTACAATTCCGAAGACGTCGTGGGCGCCTGGACCAAGGAGGAGGATGAGGAGGTCATGGCCCGCCTCGCCGTCGTCCAGGGCCGGCTGCGCGAACAGGGGCGGCTGGGGCCGGTGGCCCGGCTGCTGCCGACCACGGCGGCCACCACCCTGCGCAAGGGCGGTGACGAGCCCCTGGTGATCGACGGCCCCTTCGCCGAGACCAAGGAGCAGTTGCTCGGCTTCTACATTGTCGACTGCGCCGACCTGGACGCCGCGCTGGACGTCGCGCGCGACCTCGCCGCCGCCAATCCTGGCACAGGGTCGTATGAGATCCGCCCCGTGGGCGCCTTCTTCCCGGCAGGGCGCGGCGCGTGACCGACCTCGCCTGGATCGACGCGGCGCTGTCGTCGGCCCGTCCCCAGGCTGTCGGCGCGCTGCTGCGCTATTTCCGCGACCTCGACACCGCCGAGGAGGCCTTCCAGGAGGCCTGCCTGCGGGCCTTGCGCAACTGGCCGCAAAACGGGCCGCCCCGCGACCCCGCCGCCTGGCTGATCATGGTCGGCCGCAACGCCGGCATCGACCAGGCGCGGCGGCGGACCCGCCAGCAAGCCCTGCCGCCGGAAGAGACCATCTCCGACCTCGACGACGTCGAGACGCCCCTGGCCGACCGCCTCGACAACGCCGACTACCGCGACGACGTGCTGCGGCTGCTGTTCATCTGCTGCCATCCCGACCTGCCGGCGACCCAGCAGATTCCCCTCGCCCTGCGGATCGTCTCTGGACTGACGGTCCGGCAGATCGCCCGCGCCTTCCTGGTCAAGGAGGCGGCGATGGAGCAGCGCATCACCCGCGCCAAGAACCGCATCGCCGCCGCCGACACCCCCTTCGAGACCCCAGGGCCGGTGGAGCGGGCCGAACGGATCGGGGTGGTCGCGGCCATGATCTATCTCGTGTTCAACGAGGGCTATTCGGCGGGGCCGGACAGCGACCGGGGCCAACTCTGCGCCGAGGCGATCCGGCTCGGCCGTCTGCTGCTGCGCCTGTTCCAGACCGAGCCGGAGATCATGGGCCTCGCTGCGCTGATGCTGCTGCAGCATGCCCGCTCGCCGGCGCGGTTCGACGCCAATGGCGAGGTGATCCTGCTCGACGATCAGGACCGCAGCCTGTGGAACGCCAGCATGATCGCCGAAGGGCTGGCTCTGATCGACAAGGCCATGCGCCACCGCCAGCCGGGCCCCTATCAGGCCCAGGCCGCCATCGCCGCCCTGCATGCCCGGGCGGCCCGGCCGGAGGATACGGACTGGGCCCAGATCGACCTGCTTTATTCGGCCCTGGAGCAGATGCAACCCTCCCCCGTCGTCACCCTTAACCGCGCGGTGGCCGTGTCGAAGGTTCGCGGGCCGCAAGCCGCCCTCGACATGATCGAGCCCCTGGCCGGCCGCCTCGCCGGCTATTTCCATTTCTTCGGCCTGAAGGGCGCATTGCTGCAGCAGATGGGACGCAGCAAGGAGGCCGCCGACGCCTTCGGCCACGCCATCGCCCTGGCCAACACCCCCGCTGAAGCTGCCCACATCCGCCAACACCTCGACCGCCTGCTGAAGGACAGCGCCGCCGACGCGGAACGCCGCGCCGCGGGCTGTTGAAAATTTCGTGCGAAGTCTGTCGGGAAGGCGACTCCATCGGCGTCTTCGAGCTAGCGTCCGCATCCGCGGGCGGTCCGCAATGTGCACTTCCGGAGACGCGTATGGAAACTCAACCCCAGGCCCCGCCGGCCATTGTCGGCGTCACGCCCCACATCAACGTCGTCGGCGCCAGCGACGCCTCGGCCCTCTATCAGCGGGCCTTCGACGCCAAGGAGGTCCACCGGCTGCCCGCCGAGGACGGCAAGCGGCTGATGCACTGCCATCTGATCATCAACGGCGGCGGCCTGCTGATGGCCGACTGCTTCCCCGAGTACGGCTATGGGCACGAGCCATCGAAGAGCTTCACGATGCACCTGCAGGTGACCGACCCCCAAGCCTGGTGGGACCGGGCCGTCGCCGCGGGCCTCGAAGTGGTCTCCCCGCTCCAGGTCATGTTCTGGGGCGACAAGTACGGGCTGCTGCGCGATGCTTTCAGCGTGCAATGGTCGATCGGCGGCCCACCGGACGCGGCCTGAGCTGAAGCCTGGGAGGAGGCCATGCTGAACCTGATCATCGCCGTTGTGATCGTCGCGGTTCTCGTGGTGCTCGCCCTCGCGTCGACCAAGCCGGCGGTCTTCGAGATCAGGCGGACGGCGCGTATGGCCGCTCCGCCGGAGCGGATCTTCCCGCTGATCGCCGACTTCAGGAACTGGACCCAGTGGTCCCCCTACGAAAAGCTCGATCCCGATCTGAAGCGCAGCTACAGCGGCGCCCAGAGCGGGGTCGGCGCCGCCTACGCTTGGGAAGGCGCCAAGGCGGGCTCGGGCGACATGACGATCACGGAGGCGACCCCGCCCTCCAGGATCGTGCTCGACCTGCGCTTCACCAAGCCCATGAAGGCCCACAACACCACCGAGTTCCTGATGGAGCCGGAGGACGGCGCCACCCTGGTCACCTGGCGGATGACCGGGCGCAACGGGCTCATGGCGAGGGTGATGGGTGTGTTCATCAACATCGACCGCATGGCCGGCAAGGCCTTCGAAGTCGGCCTCGCCAATCTAAGGGGCGTGGTCGAGCGATAGGCGGCTACGCCGGGCGATCCGCCTGATAGGCTTCGGCCAAAATCAGGAGGATGCGCATGTCGGGCGTCGAAGGCGAAAAGCTGACCGAAGAGCAGAACTGGTCCGGGCCGATGGGCCAGCGCTGGCTCGCCAACCTCGACCGGTTCGAGTCCATGATCGCGCCGGTAGGCGAGGCCCTGCTGGGCGCTGCAGCGTTCCAGCCCGGGGAACGGGTCGTCGAGATCGGCTGCGGCGGCGGAGCCAACAGCTTGCAGATCGCGGCCCAGGTGGCGCCGGGCGGCACGGTCCTCGGCCTCGACATATCCGAGCCGTTGATCGGCGCCAGCCGGTCGCGCGCGGCGGCGGCCGGCGTTCGCAACGCGAGGTTCATGGCGGGGGACGCCGCCACCGCCGCCCTGCCCGAAGCGAGCTTCGACCGCCTGTTCTCCCGCTTCGGCGTGATGTTCTTCTCCGACCCCCACGCCGCCTTCGCCCACATGCACGGCTTCCTGCGTCCCGGCGGCCGTCTGGACTTCGCCTGCTGGGGGCCGCCGGACGAGAATCCCGCCTTCAGCGACATCGGCAAGGTGATGCGCCGGTACGTCGACAGCCCGCCCCCCGCGCCCCGCACGCCGGGGCCCCTCGCCTTCGGGGAGCAGGACTATGTGCGGGACATCCTCACCCACGGCGGTTTTCGCGACATTGCGATCACCCCCTGGCGGGGCGAGGTGTATATGGGCGGCGCTGGCGCGACCCCCGAGGCGGCGGTCGCCTTCTCGACCGAATCCAGCACCTCCGCGGCGGCCTTCGCCGACCTTCCACCCGATATCCAGGCCGCCGCCCGCAAGGACCTGCTGGAGCTCTTCACCCGCCGCCACGGCCCCCGCGGGGTCGCCTTCGAGGCCATGGTCTGGCTGGTGGGCGCCGCGGCATGAGCCAGATCACCTTCGACACCGCCGAGGGCCGGGCGATGGAGGCGGTCTATCTGACCCCGGACCTGATCGCCCAGCGGGCCAGGGTGCTGGACCTACTCACCCCGCTTCCCGGCGAGCGCATCCTCGACATCGGCGTAGGGCCGGGCCTGCTCGCCTACGATCTCGCCCGGCTGGTCGGCGAGGGCGGGAAGGTGGTGGGGCTGGACGCTTCGGCGGACATGCTGGCCATGGCGCAGGCGCGGCTGTCGCCGTTTCCTCAAGCCGACTGCTTGGTAGGAGACGCGACCGGGCTAGATTTCCCCGACGCGGCGTTCGATGCGGCCGTCTCCACCCAGGTCTATGAATATGTCGCCGACATGCCGGCGGCGCTGGCCGAACTGCATCGGGTGCTGCGCCCCGGCGGCCGGGCGCTGATCCTCGACAGCGATTGGCGCAGCGTGGTCTGGCATTCCTCCGATAAGGCGCGGATGGAACGGGTGCTCGCCGCCTGGGACGACCATCTCGCCGATCCGCACCTGCCGGCGACCCTCGGCCCCTTGCTGGCGCGCGCGGGCTTCACCGTGCGGCGCGTCGAGATCCTGCCGATGTTCGCCCCCCACTGGCAGCCGACCGGTTATGCTGCGGGCATGCTGCGGTCGGTGTACGACTTCGTGCGCGCCCATGGGGCGAAGCACGGGGTGGCGCCCGAGGAGGTCGACGCCTGGCGCGCCGACCAGCGCCGCCTGATCGAGGCCGGGGAATTCTTCTTCAGCCTGAACCGCTACATCTTCGTGGCGACGCGCTGAGGGCCTGTCCTCCTAGAAGGCGAGGCGGCTGGAGAAGAAGGGCAGCACCTCGCTGACATAACGGCGGCGAATCCGGTTCTGGTGATCCCCGTCGTAGGTGGCGAACACATGGGCGACGCCGCGGGCGTTCAGGGCGTCGTGGAACTGCGTGTTCTCCGTCACGTCCGGATCGTGCGAGGCGAGATCGATGCCGATGGCGCGCAGCCGCCGCAGCCCGTCCAGATGCTCGTCGATGACCTTCAGCGGCGCGTTGTCGGCCCACCGCGCCATCACCTCCGGCCGGGCGACGCCGCCCTGGGTTGGAACATCGATGAAGAAGGGCGGATTATCCGGATTGGGCGACCACGCCGCGGCCGCCGCGAAGCCAGCGCGGGTGTAGAAGTCGGCCTTCAACGCCGCCGCCACGCTTGAGATCCCCTCGACCCCCTTCACCCCGGGATAGTCCACGGTGCGCGGGGCGAGGCAGCAGGCATTCATGGCGTAGATGGCCGAGAAGACGTCCGGACGCTTCATCCCGATCCGGACCGTCCCGTAGCCGCCCATGGAATGGCCCGCGAGTCCCCGGCTCTCGGCTCGCGCCAGGGTGCGATAGCGGGCGTCGATATGGGCGACGAGATCCTCCGCGATGAACTTTTCCCAGTCGCCGGTCACGGGGGAGTTCGAATACATGCTGCCACCGTGCAGGGTCATGGCGTCGGGCAACACCATGATCATCTCCCGGGCCTTGCCGCCTGCGAACGCGCGGTCGAGGGCGCCCGGCCACTTCAGATGGTCAGCCCAGTAACGCGCCGTCGCGGTGAAACCGTGCAGGTTATAGACGACGGGATAACGTCGCTCGGGATCGGTGCGGTAGCTCGCCGGCAGATAGACATAGACGGTGCGGTCGGCGGAATCGCCTTCAAGGGAGCCCTCCAGCGAGGCGCCGTGAACGGTGATCCGCTCCCACTTGCCGAACTTGTCGGCGGGCAGGCCCAGGCTGAGCAGCCACGCCAGTCCGGCCGCCACCACAACGCCCAACGCAGCCCCTGCCACCGCTCCGCTAAGTTTCGATCCAATCGCCGCCATCACGCCCCCGCCATTCGTCAGCGACGCTAAACGTGGGCGCGACTTTCAGGCAAGCGGGGACAACCTTCCGGGGCGCCCGCGCTCAGGCGCCGGCCTGTTGCACCACCTCCTCGGCGAGCCGGCCGTTGAGTTCGGTCAGATGGTCGATCTCGGCCTCGAAGCTGGCGAGGCCCTGGGTGATCGACCGTAACTCCAGGATCAGATCATGGCGTTCCGACTGGGGCAGGAACACCTCGATCCGGTCCCACCCGGGCCAGCCTTCACGCGCGTCGAAGCCCAGAATCTGGCCACGGCGGGCGGAGATGGCCGAGTTGATCCTGGCGGTGGCGCCCGACGGGGCGAGGATCGCCAGCTTCTCGATGGGCTCCAGCAGCACGGGCTGGCAGTTGGGCAGGGCCTCGTTGATCCCAAGGCGACCCGCCGCGCGGAAGGCGAACTCCGAGGAGTCGACCGCGTGGAACCCCCCGTCCACCAGCACCACCCCGACGTCCACCACCGGGAAGCCGAAGGAGCCCTTTTCCAGGGCGTCGCGGACCCCCTGCTCCACCGCTGGGATCCACTGTTTGGGCACCGCGCCGCCGGTGATGCGGTCGGAGAAGGCGAAACCCTCGCCCCGCTCCAGGGGTCGGATTTCCAGCACCACATCGCCGAACTGGCCATGGCCGCCGGTCTGCTTCTTGTGCCGGCCGCGCTGGGTGGCGGCCCTACGGATGGTTTCGCGATAGGGAGTCTTGGGCTTGGCGGTGGCCACCTCCAGGCCGTAGCGCCGCTTCAGCCTTTCGAGGGTGGTGCGCAGATGCGCCTCGCCCTGGCCCTTCAGCAGCACTTCGCGGGTCTCGGCGTCGTGCACCAGCTCCAACCCCGTGTCCTCTTCCACCAGCTTGGCGAGGGCGCCGGACAAACGAACATCGTCCTTCTGGTCACGGGCGGCGATGGCGAAGGCGTAGACGCAAGGCCGCCGGGCCGGCGCCACTCTGGCGGTGCGCGCCTTGCCGTCAGCGGAGAGCAGGTCCCCGGCGCGGGCGGCCTCCAGCTTGCCGATGGCCACCACCTCGCCCGCCTCGGCCGTGGCGAGCTTGCGGCTGGTCTTGCCCTGGACCACCGAGAGGCCGCTGACCCGGCCCTTCTCCCCGTCGCCGCGCACCAGTTCGGCGCCGTCGGCGATGCTCCCGGACAGCACCCGGGCGTAGGTCACCTTGCCGGCCTGCCCTGCGTGGCTGGTCTTGAGCACATAGGCGCACGGCCCATCCGCCCCCAGCCGTTCGGCCGCGGCGGTCACGTCGGGGGTCTCATGGCGGAGCGCCTTCAACAGGCGGCGGATACCGAAACCGTTCTGGGCCGAGCCGAAGAAGACCGGCGTGATCAGACCCTCGGCGGTTTCCCGCTCCAGATCGCCGAACACCAGCTTGGGCTCCGGGGTGAGATCGGACAGGAGCTGCTCCATCAGATCGTCGTCGAAGTCGGCCAGTTGCTCCAGCATATGGAAGCGGGCGTCGGCTTCGGCGGACCTCAGGTCCTCGGGGATGTCGATCCGCTCCGAGGGCTTGCCGCGGCGATAGACGAAGGCCCGCTCCAGGGCGAGGTCGACGAAGCCGGCGACGCGGTCGTTCTCGACGATAGGAATCTGCCGCGCCACCAGCGGCAGCTTGCTGACCGGCTGCAGGGCGGCGATCAGGTCCTGGATGCGCGCCTGCGCCTGGTCGATCTTGTTGACGAAGAGGGCGTGCGGAACGCCGGCGTCCTCGATGGCCTTAAGATAGGGCTGCAGCAGCAGCGCCTTGGCGGGGTCCGGGTCCACCACCACGATGGCGAGGTCGAGGGCCGGCACGGCGTAGTCGCCGTCGGCGGCGAACTCCACCGAGCCCGGGCAGTCGATGACGGCGTAGCGGTCGCCCATGAAATCGAAGCTGGCGAGATTGATCTCCACCGACTGGCCTCGGCTCTTGGCCTCCGGACTGAGATCGCCCACCTGACGTTCGGTCGAGCCCGCCGCCACCAGCAGCGCCTCGAGGAGGGCCGTCTTGCCGGAGCCGTTCGGGCCCAGCAGGCCGACGGCCCGCACACCTCCCTTTCGATTGAGCATTGGTCGTCCTCCACCTTTTCAGGCGGAGCCGGCGCGACTCCGCCGCGCGCGAGCCTCACACTCGGGCTCGGCCCTCGCATGCAACGCCCGTCGACCGGGCGGCGCAAGCGGAATGCGGCGATCAGCGCCCCAGGTCGCGCAAGATTTCGCGAGCGGCGTTGTGACCGGGCGCCCCCGTGACCCCGCCGCCGGGGTGGGTTCCGGACCCGCACATGTAGAGCCCCTTCACCGGCGCCCGGTAGTCGCCGTGGCCGAGGGTGGGCCGGGCCGAAAACATCTGATCCAGCGCCAGGGCGCCGTGGAAGATGTCGCCGCCGACCAGCCCGAAGGTGCGTTCGAGGTCGAGGGGCGTCAGCGCCTGCCGGCCGACTACGGAGGCCGCGAAGCCGGGGGCGAGCCGGTCGACCGTCGCGATCATCAGGTCCGCCACCGTGTCGCGATGATCGTCCCAGGCGGCGCCGTCCGGCAGTTCCGGCGCCACATGCTGGCAGAACAGGCTGGCCACATGCCGTCCGGGCGGGGCGAGGCTGTCGTCGAGGGTGGAGGGGATCAGCATCTCGACGATCGGGGCGCGGGACCAGCCGTGGGTGCGGGCGTCCATGAAGGCGCGGTCCATGTAGGCGAGGCTGGGGGCGATGATGATCCCGGCGGTCAGGTGGTCCCCGGCCTCGGGCAGGCAGGTGAAACGGGGCAGCTCCGACATCGCCACATTCATGCGGAAGGTCCCCGACCCGCAGCGCCACCGGTCCATTCGCTCAGTGAAGTCTTCGGGCAGCACCGCCCGGTCCACGAGCCGCCCGAACAGTAGCCTGGGATTGAGGTTCGAGGCGACCACGCGGGCGTCGATCCGCTCGCCGCTCTCCAGCACCACCCCCGTCGCGCGGCCTTTGGCGACGATTACCTCTGCGACCGCAGCGTCTGTGCGGATCTGCACCCCCTTGGCTTCGCAGGCGCGGGCCATGGCCTGGGTGATGGCGCCCATGCCGCCGATGGCATGGCCCCATGCGCCCTTCTTGCCGTTCACCTCGCCGAACACATGATGCAGCAGCACATAGGCCGAGCCCGGCGTGTAGGGGCTGGCGTAATTCCCCACCACCCCGTCGAAGCCAAAGGCGGCCTTGATCGGGTCGCTCTCGAACCAGCCGTCGAGGAAGTCCCCCGCCGACTGGCCGAACAGGGCCAGCAGATCGCGCCGGCCCGCCATGTCGAGCCCCGCCAGCCGCCGGCCCAGGCTGATGCTCTTGACGAGTTCGGGTAGGGCCGCGCGCCAGCCGCCCTTCACCAGATTGGGCGGGGTCTCCAGCACAAGGTCGCGCAGCACGTCGGCGAGGGCCTCCAGCCGGGCGCCATAGGGGCCGAACCTCTCCGCGTCGCGGGGGGAGAATTTGGCGATCTCCGCCTCGGTGCGCCCCGGCCCGAGGGACAGGCTGCGGCGGTCGTCCAGCGGCAGGAAGTTGGCCATCCGCCGTTCCACGACCTTCAGGCCGTGACCGGCGAGGTCCATGTCGCGAATGACTTTCGGGTTCAGCAGCGAGACGGTGTAGCTGGCGGTGGAATTGCGGAAGCCCGGATGGAATTCCTCGGTCACCGCCGCGCCGCCGACCACATGGCGGCGCTCCAGCACCGTGACCTTCAGACCGGCGGCGGCGAGATACCAGGCGCAGACAAGGCCGTTGTGCCCGCCGCCGATGACGACGACGTCTCTGGCGTCGGTCAGGCCAGCACCAGATCGAACTGGGTGGTCCAGGCGACGCCGGGGGTGGCGGCCTTGCGCAAGTCGGCGGTGACGAGGCGGCGCAGTTCGGGGCGCACCCGGCCGAGGATGCCGTCGCGGGCGTTGCCGGGCTCCCCCTCCACATGCATCTGGGTGGTGAGGGTGCGGCCCGTGGGGGGCTTCACCTTCACATGGATGTGTGGGGTGCGGAAATCGTAGGCGACCGGCCGGATGGTGCGGAAGCGATAAAGCCCCTGCGCGTCCACCTGGGTCCGGCCGAAGCCTTGGAAGTTGGCGTCACGGTTCCCGGCGGCATAGTCGCCGCTGTGCAGGTAGTGGCCCTCGGCGTCGACCTGCCAAATCTCGACCACGGCCCCCCGGATGGGATTGCCGTCCAGGCCCAGCACCCGCCCGCTCATGCTCAACACCTCGCCGGCCGACTGTCCCGACTTGCCCGCGATCCGGGTCAGGTCCGCATCGAGATCAGACGGCAGCACGTCGGGATAGAAGGGCCCCTCCGTGAGCTGGGGCGTAGCCGTCAGCGGCGCCGCCGCACGGGCGCACGCGCCGTAAAAGAAGCTCGCGCCGCTGGCGAGCACCAGTCCACGGCGGGTCAGGGCCTGCATGATCGGCCTCCTTTGGCCAAGAATGTGCGGGCGCCGGCGGCGGTTCACAACCCCCGCAACATCGGTGCAACGCGGGTTTGCTCGACAAGGGGGACATCACGGGGCATCAATCGTCCCGACTTCCGGTCATTTTCGGCCGGAGAGCCCAATCATCAGCTCCGGGCGCGGCCACTACGCCGCCAGCCGGAGCCGTGAGTGCGTCTAGGAGGGAAAGTGGCGAACACCGCGAATGGCGGCAACGTGGTCGACGTCGGCCAGATCATCGATGCCGGCCGCTGGAGCAGCTATCAGAAGGCCGCGCTCGTCGTCGCCGCCCTGGCGGTGATCCTCGATGGCTTCGACAACCAGATCCTGTCTCTGGCCATCCCCGTGTTGGTGAAGGCCTGGAACGTCACCCGCGACGACTTCAAATGGGTGCTGGTGGTCGGGTTCGCGGGCATGGCGGTCGGGACGGCCGCCATCGGCACCCTGGGCGACAAGTTCGGGCGACGCCCCACCCTGATCGCCTGCGTGCTGCTGTTCGCGGTGGTCACCATCGCTATCTCCTTCGTCAACAGCATCCCCCCGCTCTATCCGCTGCGCTTCCTGGGGGGCATGGGCCTCGGCGGCGCCATGCCCAATGCGGCGGCCCTGCTGGCCGAGCTGACCCCCGCCCGGCGGCGCAGCATCGGTGTGACCTGCGGCATCGTCGGCATCCCAATCGGCGGCACCATCGGCGGGTTCGTCGCGGCCGAGCTGCTGCCCACCTACGGCTGGCAGTCCCTGTTCCTGGTGGGCGGGATCATGCCCCTGGTGGTGGCGGCGGTGATGCTGGTCATGCTGCCGGAATCCCCGCGCTTCCTGGTCAAGCATCCGCACCGCCGCAAGGACCTGGTCAAGGTGCTCGGCCGCATGGGCTACACCGTCGATGCGGACGCCAACTTCATCGATACCGGCGAGAAGAAGGTCGAGAAGGCGTCCGTGGGCGCCCTGCTCGGTCCCGACTATTTGCGCGACACCCTGGGCCTCTGGGGGGCGATGTTCTTCACCCTGCTCAGCGTCTACGGAGTGGTGAACTGGCTGCCGGCCATGCTGGGCGAGGCGGGCTACGCCCCGTCCATGACCTCCACCGGCCTGATGGTGTTCAACCTCGGAGGGGTTGTCGCGGCCCTCGGCGGCGCCCTCTGCTTCTCCCGGTTCGGCTCACGCAAGTCGCTGCTGGTGATGGCCGCGGGCGCCGTTGTCTCCAGCATCGTGCTCGGCCTGCTGCCGCTGGATCCGACCGTGAGCAAGGTGCCGCTGCTGGTCACCCTGGCCTTCCAGGGCGGCTTCCTGAACGGGGTGCAGACGACCATGTACGCCCTCGGGGCCTACATCTACGTGACCGAACTGCGCGGTTCGGGCGTCGGCTGGGCGGTGGGCCTCGGGCGGCTGGGGGCCATCATCAGCCCGTTGGTCGGCGCGGCCCTGCTGGCCGACCTCGGCAGCCGGGGCTTCTTCTTCGGCATCGGCCTGACCATGGCCTTGAGCTTCGCCTCGCTGGTGGTCATCCGCCGCCACGTGCCGAAAAACTGACGCGGCAAGGCGGCGGCGACCCCGCCGCCTTGAGCCGTCGTCCCCCGTCGCCATATGGCATGGGCGGCAGCCCACGCCGGCCGATGCGCGCCGCGGTCCGACGACCCGCCCCGAACGAAAGCGCCCTGGGAGTAAGAGTTCGATGAGGAAAGCCCTGTTCGCTCGCACCGCAGCCTTGGCCGGCCTTCTCGGCGTTCTGGGACTCGCCGGTTGCGGCCAGCGTGAGGCCCCCGCCGAGGCGCCGGCGAGCCAGCCGCAGGCCGCCCCCTCAGGCGGCTTCCTCGTCTATGTGACCAACGAGGAATCCGGCGACCTGACCATCATCGATGGCGCCACCAATCAGGTGGTGACCACAGCGGCCCTGGGCAAACGGCCCCGCGGCGTGCGCATCACCCCGGACGGCAAGACCCTCTATATCGCCCTCAGCGGCTCCCCCTCGGCCCCTCCCGGGGTGGACGAGAGCAAGCTGCCGCCTCCGGACAAGAGCGCCGACGGCATCGGCGTGTTCGACGCCGCCCAGCGCAAGGTGGTGCGCACCCTCAAGGGCGTGTCCGATCCCGAGCAGCTCGCCATCGGCCCCGACGGCAAGCTCTACGTCGCCAGCGAGGACACCGGCACGGCGGTGATCCTCAACGCCGCCGACGGCGCCCTGGTGAAGAACCTGAAGGTGGGCGACGAGCCCGAGGGCGTCGGCGCCACCCCCGACGGCCGCTTCATCTACATGACCTCGGAAGAGGACCATCAGGTGTCGGTGATCGACACCCGCACCGACACGGTGGTGAAGACCCTCACCGTGGGCCAGCGCCCGCGGGACGCCGCCTTCTCCCCCGATGGCTCGCGCGGCTACATCACCAACGAGTTCGACGGCACGGTCAGCCTCGTCAACGCCCGCACCCATCAGGTGCAGAAGACCCAGAAGCTGGAGGGCGAGGACATCCTGCCGATGGGGGCGGTGGTCTCCCCCGACGGCAGCCGCGTCTATGTGACGACCGGCCGGGGCGGCCTGTTGGTCGCCCTGGACGGCGCCACTCTGGCGGTGGTCGGCCAGGTGAAGGTAGGCCGGCGCCCCTGGGGCCTCGCCATCAGCCCGGACGGCCGCTTCGTCTACACCGCCAACGGCCCCTCCAACGACGTCTCTGTGGTCGACGCCAAGACCATGACGGTGGTGGCCACCGTGCCCGTGGGCAAGCGGCCCTGGGGCGTGGCGATCGGCGCCAAGCCTTAGCCCCTCGCCCGGCTTGGCCGTAAACGCCGCCCTAACCTCGGCCATGGCCTAGTGGGCGCCACCTTGTCGCCGCGGTGGCGGCGTAAAGGCGCGCGACCCAGGCGGATCGGGGCTGAACCATGGAACTGCAGAGAGCGACAGCGGCGCCGTCGTCCGAGATCGGATTGGCCAAGCATCCCGCCGCACGGCGCTTCCCGAACCCCAATCTCGAGCTCTATTTCCTGCGCGGCCTGCTCTCGGCCGAGGTCTGCAACGACATCATCCGGAAGATCGACGCCGGTTGCCGGCCTTCCACCATCGCCGACGACAACGGCCTCGACACCGCCTTCCGCACCAGCTCCACCTGCGACCTCGACGGGCGCGACCCCTTCGTCGCCGCCCTCGACCGGCGCCTGTGCGCCCTGATGGGGATCGGCGACATGTACGGCGAGCCGATCCAGGGACAGCGCTATCTGGTGGGGCAGGAGTTCAAGGCCCACACCGACTATTTCGAGCCGAACGGCCCCGACTTCGAGACCTTCTGCAGCGTCGCCGGCCAACGCACCTGGACGGCGATGATCTATCTCAACGCGCCCGAGGCCGGCGGCGCCACCGCCTTCCCGCACCTGAAGGCCAAGGTGGCGCCCGAACAGGGGGCCCTGCTCGCCTGGAACAACCTCGACGCCACCGGCAATCCCAACCCCTGGACCCTGCACCACGGCACGCAGGTCGAGGCGGGCTCCAAATATGTCATCACCAAGTGGTTCCGCGAGCGCCCCTGGGGCTGAGAACTGTGGATCAGCGGCCGGGCGGATCCGCCCTCGGCGGGATGGCGCCGCTGGCCCGCGCGGCGCGGAAGGCGCTCAGCTCCGCCACCGTCACCTTGCCGTCCTTGTCCGTGTCCATCAGGGCGAAGCCGTCGGCGTGATTGCCCACCGCCAGCCATTCCTTGAGGTTGGCCGCGCCGTCCTTGTCGGTGTCGATACGGGCAATGGTGGCCTGAGGGTCCGCAAGCGGCGGCGCGGGCGCCGGTGTCTGGGTCGCCGTAGCGGCGGCCAGCATCAGGGCGGTCAGGATCATGCCACTTCCTCCCTCAGGCTCGCTTCAGGTCGATATTCTTCAAGGGCAACCGACGCACCCGCTTGCCGGTCGCCGCGAAGATAGCGTTGCAGACGGCCGGCGCGACCGGCGCCACCGAAGGCTCGCCGATGCCGCCCCACTTCGGGCCGCCGGAGAGTGAGAGATAGGTCTCGATCTTCGGCGTCTCGCTCATGCGCAGCACGCGGTAGGTGTTGAAGTTGCCCTGCACCATGCCGCCGTCCTTGACTGTGGACTCGCCGTAGAGGGCGGCCGACAGACCCCAGACCACCCCGCCTTCGATCTGCTGCTCGATCGTGTTGGGGTTGGCGGCATGGTAGCAGTCCATCACCGCCACGATCCGGTCCACAACTACCTTGCCGTCGTTGCTGACGGTCACCTCCGCCACCTGTCCAGTGACGGAGCCGTAAGTTTCGATGATGGCCATGCCCCGGCCACGGCCGGGGGCCAGCGGCGTGCCCCAGCCGCTCTTGGCCGCCATCATGTCGAGCACGCCGAGGTAGTCGGGGCGGTGCTGCAGCATGGCGCGGCGGAACTGATACGGGTCCTGGCCCGCCGCCAGGGCCAGTTCGTCGATGAAGCTTTCGATGAAGAAGGTGTTCTGCGACGCACCGACGCTGCGCCAGAAGCCCACCGGCACGTGGGCGTTCTTCAACATCACCCCCACCTGCACGTTGGGGATCTGGTACTGCATCGAGGCGATGCCCTCGACCGCCATGGGCTCCAGCCCGGTGGGCAGGGGCACGCCGCGGGCGCGCAGGAGCGAGCCCACCACGACCTTGGAATCGAAGGCCTGACATTTGCCCCCCTGATCCAGCGCCGCCTTGAAGCGGACGGCGGCCTGGGGCCTGTACTGGTCGCGGCGCATGTCCTGCTCGCGGGACCAGACCACCTTCACCGGCTTGCCGACCACCTTGGCGATGGCGATGGCGTGCAGCACCTCCTCCTGGATCGAGCGCCGGCCGAAGCCGCCGCCGATGAACTGGTTGTGCACATAGACCTGTTCCTGCTGCAGGCCCGCCGCCGTCGCCGCAGCCGCCAGCACGATCATCGGCGACTGGGTGCCGACCCAAACGTCCAGCCGGTCCGGCTGCAATCGCACCGTGGCGTTCATCGGCTCCATGCAGGCGTGGGCGAGGTAGGGGACCTCGTACGTCGCCTCCACCAGCTTGGCGCCCGAGGCGGAAAGCGCCGTCGCCGCGTCGCCGGTCTTGCGCGCTTCCACCATCGGCCCGTCGAGGGCGTCGCGGTAGGCCTGATCGAGCTGAGCGCTGTCCACCTTGGCGTTGGCGCCGGGGGCCCATTCGATCTTCAGCTTGTCCAGCGCCGACTTGGCGCGCCAGTAGCGGTCGGCCACCACCGCCACCGCGTCGTCCAGCTTGACCACCTGGATGACGCCCCGCCGGCCGGCGATGGCGCTTTCGTCCACCGAGGCGAGCTTGGCCCCGAATTCCGGGACGGTGATCACCGCCGCGTACACCATGTCCGGCACGCGCACGTCGATGCCGTACATCGCCGAACCGTCCAGCTTGGGCGGGGTGTCGAGGCGGGCGGTGGACTTGCCGACGAGCTTGAACTGGTCCGGCGTCTTGATCGCGGGTTCAGCCGCTAGGGTCACGGCCGCCGCCTCCCCCGCCAGGGCGCCGTAGGCGGCCGAGCGCTTGGACGCCTTGTGCAGCACCCGGCCCTTGTCCACCGAACACTCCGACGCGGGGACCTTCCAGCGCTTGGCCGCCACGGCGATCAGCCGCTCGCGAGCGCTGGCGCCGGCCTGCTGCATCACCTGCACCGAGCTGCGCAGGCCCTGGCTGCCGACCGTGTTCATGGCCTTGTAGACGTTCTTTTCCCGCACGTTGCGGTTGGCCGAGGCGTGCTCGCAGCGCACCTTGGTCCAGTCGCAATCCAGCTCCTCGGCCACCAGCATGGCGAGGGCGGTGGAGGTCCCCTGCCCCATCTCGGCGTGGCCGAGGCGCACCAGCACGCTGTTGTCCGGCTCGATCAGCAGCCAGGCGCTGACTTCTCGCGGATTGGGGGCGTCGGCGCCCGCCGGCGAGGCGGCCTTGGCCGGAAGGGCGACGCCGATGGAAAGGCCCCCCGCCGCCGACAGGCCGGCGACCAGCAGGGTGCGGCGGTCGAGCGCGGCCGCGGTCATGCCTTGCTCCCGGCGGCGAGCTTGGCGGCGCGGTGGATCGCCTTGCGGATACGCGGATAGGTGCCGCAGCGGCAGAGGTTGGTCAGGCCGGCGTCGATCTCGGCGTCGGTGGGCTCCGGCTTGGTCTTGAGGAAGGCGGCGGCGGCCATGATCTGACCGGATTGGCAGTAGCCGCACTGGGGCACGTCCTCGGCGAGCCAGGCCTGCTGCACCGGGTGCTTGCCGTCCTTGGACAGGCCCTCGATGGTCAGCACGTCCTTGCCCGCCACGCTGCTGACGGGGGCGATGCAGGACCGCACGGCCGCGCCGGCCACCTGCACCGTGCAGGCGCCGCATTGGGCGATGCCGCAACCGAATTTGGTGCCGGTCAGGCCGAGTTCGTCCCGTAGAACCCACAGCAGCGGCGTCTCCGGCTCGATGTCGAGCTGGTGCGACTTGCCGTTCACCTTGAGCGTTATCAACCGCCCCTCCCTCGTCCGACGCGACACTTACGATCGGACCATCCCACATCGGCGGGCAGAAAGGAAAGCGGCGCGTCGGGGGCGGCCGTGCACCGTCCCCGCGCGAGCCACCACAAATAATTCCCGTCATCCCTTGTGCCTAGGATGACGGGGGTGGTGGAGGCGCTCGCCGGCGGAGGAACACTACCGCTTGGCCAGCCTCGTCTCGCCCGCGATCGCGGCCCGCGCCTGGGCCAGCGCCTTGGCGGTGTCGAGCTTCCCATCGGCGATGTCGTCGGCGAGCCCCATCAGCTTGGGCCCGATGACGGTGCCGTTGTCGGCCTCCTCGGTGACCTTCACCCCGTGGTTCCTGGCGATGGCCTGGTCCCAGGCGGCGCGCACAGCGGCCCAATAGGCCTTGGTCTTGCCCCAGTAGGCGTCGGCGGCGGCGACCTGGAAGCGGTCGGATCTGGCGTAGGTGTTGAGCACCACCTCATGCACGAAGGTCACCGTCTTGCCGTCCCGCACGCCCACCTTGGCGTTGTCCTGCTCGTGCACCCAGCCCTCGGGGGTCAGGGCGTGGCGGTTGGTCCCCATGTACCAGCCATAGGGGGGCTTGCGCACCGCGTCGCGGCGGGCCAGCGGACGGCGGGTCTCGTTGCTGGTCCAGCGGGCCACGCCGTCGGTGTAGACCCAGCGGCCGACGCCGCCATAGCGGGGGGAATCGTCGGTCTGCCACACGGTCTGCGACCAGGCGCCCTTGCGGTCGGCGGCGGCCACCGGGTGCAGCTTCCAGTGATTGGCGGTGTCGTAGACCAGCACGTCGGCGGGCTCATAGACCCAGTCCTGGCGCCAGTGCTTGATCACCATCGGCTTGCCGTTGTCGTCGACCACCAGGAGATGCTGCAAGACGATGCGGCCGGGCTTGTCCTCCACCACCCGCACCGCCTCGAAGCCGGCGCTGACCTTGCTCTCGATCGGGTTGTAGTCGTCGACGAAGGGCGTGGTCTCGCGGAAGTCGAACCGCACCCGGTAGTTCCCCGCCATGGCCAGGATCGACTGGCGGTCCCGCTCGGCCGGACTGGCCGCGCGCGCCGCAGGCCGCTCGGCCGCCTGCACCGCCGGGCCGACAGCGGCGAGGCCGAGGATGGTGGAGGCGACCAACGCCTTGATCAGGATCTTCATCGCGTCATCTCCTCGCATCACAGCTTGAGGCTCACGGAAACGGAAAGGTTGCGTCCCGGCTGGGTGTAGGCGTCGCGCACGACAGAGGTGGAAGATAGGCCGCGCACGTCGTTCCACCACCAGTACTTGGCGTCCGTCAGGTTGAAGACGCCCACGTTCAGGCGCGCCCGGTCGGTGATGTTCCAGTAGGCCGTCAGGTCGAGGGTGGTGAAGCCCGGCGGCAGGAAGCAGCCCCCCGTGCAGGCCTGGGCCACCCGATCAGCGCTTTTGCCCGCCGAATGGATGACGATGAACTGGCCCCCGAACCTGCCGCCCGGATCGCGGTAGTTCAGCACGGCCGTCAGCTTGAGCGGATCGATACTGTCGAGGGGCGCACGCAGGCCGGCGTTGCGGGTGGTCCCGGTAGACCGCGACAGGCCGAAGACGCCGCCGAAGCCGCTGTCGTGGCGCAGCTCCGCCTTGGCCTCAACGCCGGTGATCTTCACCCCGCCGAGGTTGACCACCTGGAACACGCCGGGATTGGTGGGGGTGAAGGCGCCCGAGACCTGCACCTGGTCGATGAAATCGTCGTACCAGCCGGCGTAGCCGGTGACGTTGAAGGCCCAGTTCGTCCTGCCGGCTTCGCCCTTCACACGGACGCCGCCCTCGATCGTCTCGCTGGTTTCCGGCTTCAGGTCGGGGTTGGAAATGGAACGGTAGTTCTGGATCGGATTGAGAAAGGCGTTGTTCACCTGGCTGGGCGTCGGCGCCTTGAAACCCCGCGCATAGTTGGCGAACAGGCTGACCGCCTCGCTCGCCTTCATCACCGCCCCCAGCTTGGGCGACAGGTGGCCGTCGCTTTGGCTGGCCGCCGCGAACGACGCCAGCGCCGGGTCCGCCTTGGGGTCGATGCTGTACCAGTCGTATCGGATGGCCGGGTACAGGGTCAGCCGGGCGTTCCAGAGGGCGACCTCGTCCTGGACGAAGACGCCGGCCAGCAGGAAATCGGACCGGGGAAAGGCGCGCGCCGGGAAGGTCTCGCCCGCCGGGGGCACGGTCCCGTCCCGCAGGCCTTCCTGGCGGGTGGTGGAGATGTCGCCGCCGTAGATCAGCCGGTGGGCGACGCCCGCGCCCTCGAAACGGCTCTCCAGTTCGAGGCCGCCGCCGATCACCCGGTTGTCGAAGGTGTTGCGCCGGGTGCGGTCGGCGGCCGTGTTGCGGTCCTCGGTGGTGAACTGCACCGTCGTAGCGCTCTGGATGTAGGCGTTCAGGGCCGCGCGGGCGATCAGGCCGGTTCCGTCGGTGAAGCGGTAGTCGAAACTGCCCCGGTCGCGCCGGGTGGTGTCCGCGGCGAGGAGGCCGATCACGCTGGTGGAGGCCAGCGGGGGCTTGGCGATCCCGCTCAGCACGTCGGTAGAGACCTTCCGGTCGAAATGCTCGTACGTGAGGCGGAAGCGCTGGCGGGCGCTGGCCTCGAACACCCCCTTGGCCAGGATGGCGTTGGAATACCAGTCCTGCGGGTTGGCGCTTGTCCGGTCGGTGTTGGCGGCGTCGTTTTCGCCCTGGGTCTTCTGCGCCTCCCCGTCGCGCCGGTTATAGGCCAGCATGCCGGACCAGCGTCCCTCGCGGCCCGCCGCCACGACGCCGAACTGCCGGCTGTCGTCGGCGGAGGCGTAGCCGGCCTTGCCCTGGACACCCCACGCCCTGCCGGTGCGGATCAGGTCCGAAGGATCCTTGGTGGTGAAGCTCACCGCCCCCGCGACCCCGTCGCTGCCGTACAAGGCCGAGGCGGGACCGCGCAGGATCTCCGCCGACTTGAGCAGGTCGAGGTCGCCGTAGTCGCCCCGCCCGACGCTCTGGGCTCCGAACACGAAGGCGTCGGGCTGGCGCACGCCATCGACCTGGATCAGAACCCGGTTGCCTTCGAGCCCTCGAATATTGAATCCGGCGTTGCCGTCCCGTCCCGTCGTTCCCAATGCCGCGCCGAACCGGGCGGGACTGTTGCGGACGCTGATCCCCGGTTCGAGGCGGATCAGATCCTTGATATCGGTGACGAGATTGGCCTCGATGTCCTCGGCGGTGATCACGCTCACCGTCGCCGGCGCCAGGCTCAGCGGGGTGGCGCTGCGGGTGGCGATCACGGTCAGCGGATCGAGGGCGGCGACCGTCATCACCTCCGCCGCCTGCGCGCTCGCCGCAAAGCCGAGACAGGCCAGCGCCGTGGTCCCGAGAAGCCAAATCCGCATCGCTCAAATCCCCAACTGCAAAGGTCGAGGGGAGCATTATTGCGAATGACTCGCAGAATCAATCTCATTGTTGGTTGGCGGGAGGGGGACGCCGCCTTGGAGGTCTCGCCCGAACTGCTAGGTTGCCCCTGATGAACCGCTCCTTCCGCCAAGCACTCGCCTGGGCCGGCCTGCTGATGCTGGTGTCGCTGGTGGCGATGGGGGTGGCGCTGGGGGTTGGCCTGAAGAGGGCGGACCACCTGCTCGACCGCCTCGGCCGGTCGCAGGACCAGCTCGCCCGGGTCACGCGCATCGAGGCCGACATCAACGCCCTGCTGGTCGATATCAGCCTCGGCGTCGGCCGCGGCGGCAGCCGGGACGAGGCGGTGGCCGACATCGAACGCCAGTTGCGCGAGTACCAGCGCTCCATCCTGGCCGAGCAGCAGGTGCTGGGCGCCGGCGCGGAGGCCGCCGCCCAGGCCGGAGAGGCTCGCAACGCCGAGACCCTGGCCGCCCTGTTCCAGGCCTTGAAGACGGACCTGCCCCTCGCGCAAGGCGTTCCCGCCGGGCCGCCCAATCTGCTGCAGAACGACCTGCGCCGCTTCTACGGCCTCGCCCAGGCGCTGGAGGCGGGGGAGCGGCAGGAGGCGGTGGAGGCCATCGAGGCCATGCGGCGGCTGCGCCTGACCACCACCTGGGTGGGCGTGGGGGTGCCCTTGATCGTGGCGGTGCTGGGCGCCGCGGGGGCGTGGCTGATGCTGGCCGGCATGGTCAGACCGCTACGGGCCCTGGAGGCCGCGGCGGCGCGGGCAGGCCGGGGGGAGCGCCCCGCGCCGGTGAACGTGCGGGGCTTCGCCGAGTTCGAAGGTTTCGCCCGCGCCTTCACCCGCATGGACGAGCAGATCGCCGCCCAGCGCTTGGCCCTGTCGCAGGCCAATGAAGGCCTGGAGCAGCAGGTGCAGGCGCGCACCCGCGAGATCGAGGCCAGCCACGCCCGTCTGGCCGAGATCGACCGCACCCGCCGGCTGTTCTTCTCCAAGATCAGCCACGAGCTGCGCACCCCCGCCACCGTCATCCGAGGCGAGGCGGAGGTGGCGCTGCGGGACTCCAAGGCCCCTCCGGAACGGTTGCGCGAAGCCCTGGAGCATGTGGTGGCCAACGGAGCCTTCCTGCAGCGTCGGCTGGACGACCTCTTGGCCCTCGCCCGCGCCGAGGACGGCCGTGTGGCCATGCGCCGGGAGGCGGTGGACCTCGTCAAGCTGGTGCAGGACGCGGTGGATCTCGCCGAACCCTACGCTCGCTCCAGCGGGGTCGAGCTGGTCGCCGAGCTGCCGGCGGGGGTGCGGCCTGTCGTGACCGGTGACGCGAGCTGGCTGCAGCAGGCCTTGCTGGCGCTGGTGGACAATGCGGCCAAGTTCTCCGGCGGCGCCGAGGCGATCCGTTTTTCCCTGCGTATGGACGAGGGGGTCGCCCGCATCGCCGTGGCCGACGGCGGCCCAGGCGCCGACCCGTCCGACCTGCCCTTCCTGTTCGAAAGCTATTATCAGGCGCCGGCTGGCGCCGCTCGTGGAGGCGCGGGCCTGGGCCTGTCCATCGCCCGCTGGGTGGCCGAACAGCATGGCGGGGAAATCTCCGCGCAAAACATCCCCGGTAGCGGACTGGTGGTGGAGATGAGGCTGCCGGTGGCCGCATGAACATACTGCTTGTCGAGGACGACCCCGGGATCGGCCGCTTCGTCAGCCGCGGCCTCGCCGCGGAGGGCCATGCGGTGGACTGGCTGCGCGCCGGCCGCGACGTGGCCGCCAGCCTGAAACGCGACGCCTACGCCGCCGCCATCCTCGACCTCGGGCTGCCCGACGTGGATGGGCTGGAGCTGTGCCGGGCCCTGCGCGAGGCGGGGGTGGAGACCCCGATCCTGATGCTGACCGCCCGCGACAGCCTGGACGACAAGCTGGACGGCTTCCGCTCGGGCGCCGACGACTATCTGTCCAAGCCCTTCGCCTTCGAGGAGTTGCTGGCCCGGCTCAACGCCGTGGCGCGCCGCGGCGACCGCGGCGTGGTGCTGACCGTGGGGTCGTTGCGGGTGGATGCGCGGGCGCGCACCGCCGCCGTGGGCGGGACCGCCCTCGCCCTCCCCCGCCGCGAACTCGACGTGCTGATCAGCCTCGCCCGCCGTGCCGGCGAGGCGGTGAGCCGGGAGCAGATCCTGGACGAGGCCTGGGGCGAGGGCGAGGACATCGCCGCCAACACGGTTGACGTCTATGTCGGCTACCTGCGCCGGCGCCTCGTCGCCTTCGACGGGGCGCCGACCATCGAAACGGTGCGCGGGCTGGGGTTCCGGATACTGGAATAGAGTCCGGTCAACGGCGCGTCTGGATGTTCAAGTCAGGCCCGAGCAAGGCGGGAGGGCGCCCCTAACCTGAAAGCCACCCTCCCGATCGACCGCTACTGGAACGACAGCCTCATGCCCACCCAGAAGGTCCGGGGTGCGCCCGGGGCGTAGAAGGTGGCGTGGCGCAGGGGCCGCTCGCCGTCGATCACCGGCGCCGAAAACGGCCGCGCGATGAAGGCGCCCGTGTCGGTGAAACCGGTGGCCGCCAACTGAGCCGCGGTCTCGTAGTTCTTGTCGAACAGGTTGTTGACCTGCACGAAGAACTTCAGGTTCTGCGTCGGGCGGTAGTTGGCCCCAAGGTTGAACACCGCATAGCCCTTGGTCTTGCCCGGACCGAGGTAGTAGGTCCCGTCCGGCTTGTGCAGGTTGTTCTCGTTGCCGCGGGCGTAGACCCCGCCGATGGCGATCATGTCGGCGCCCACCTGCAGTGTCTGGGTGACATCCCACTGGGCGTTGGCCTTGAAGATATGGCGGGGGATCAGCGGGATACGGTCGCCGCGTTCGATGTCGATCTCGCCCTCGAAGCCCGGGGCAGGACCATTGTTGCTGCTGTTCCCTTCGCCATTCACCTCTTCCGCGCTGCGGAAGGTGGCGTCGAGGAAGGTGTAGTTGGCGCCGAAGCTGACCGGGCCATACTTGGCCGTACCGCTCACCTCGATCCCCTGGCGGCGGGTCTTGCCGAAGTTCTTGAAGTAGCCGAACCCGGCCTGATCGTCGGCCACGAACAGGATGTCGTCGTGGTTGTCCGCCCGGAACACCCCGGCGTTCCAGCTTACGTTGGCGCCCAGCTTGCCGCGCACGCCGGCCTCGATCGTGCGGGTCACCACCTGCTTCAGCGGCGGGTCGCCGGCCATGGCGTTGGGCAGGCGGCAGGGGTTTTCCGGATCCGCGCAGCCAAGCTCGATGGCCGACGGGGCGCGGCTGCCCTGGTTGAAGCCGACGTAAGCGCCGAAGGCCTGGCTGGGATTGTAGGTCAGCCCCACCGCCGGATTGAAGCGGTTGAAGGTGTGGTCTCCGCTGAGCGTGCCGGCGCCGGAGGGCGTGATGGCGTCGCGGTTCTTCACCAAGGTGCGGTCGAAACGCCCGGACACGGTCAGGTCCAAGGCCGGCGCGAGACTGAAGGTGTCGGTGGCGTAGGCGCTCCACACCTTGGTGCGGCCGGTCAGGTTCACCCGTGCGTCGAAGGCGTTCTCGGAATCCTGGGAGCCGTCGGCGAAGGCGCCCCGCCCGTTGATGCCGACCACACCTCGATCCGGCGTGAGGTAGGCGAATTGAGACGACTGGATGAAGTGCGAGCGGCTGCCGATAAAGGCCGCCCCCACGGTGAGCTGGTTACGACGCTCGGCGATGTCCGAGGTGAAGGTGAACTGGCCCGAAACGCCCACGTCCCTCTGGCTGGCGGCGGTGCGGTTGATCAGGCCGTTGCACTTCTCGTTCGGTTCCGTGTTGAGCAGGCCGTTGGCCACGCAGCGCCAGAAGGGGAAGGGCGTATTGGTGGCGGTTTCGCCGGCGAGAGGGAAACCAGTGTAGCCGGCGGCGGCCAGGGCCGTGCGCTCCCCCGCGCTGGGCTGGTAGATGTTCTCCTCCAGCGCCTCTTCGTTGATGTCCCCGTTGTAGGTCTTGGTCTCGACCTTCCGGTAGTAGGCGTTTCCGGAGAAGGACAGCTTGTCGGAAAACTTGTGGGTTCCCGCGAAGTTCAGGACGCCGGAGCGGTTCTTGGTGTTGTCCGGCTTGGTGTAGACGCTGGACCGGTCGCGGGCGAGGAAACGCTGCTCCTGCAGGCCGTTGCCGTTGAGGTCGGTGTCGGCCAGCGACAGGCTGAGCGACAGGTCGGTGGTGGCGTTGCTCCAGCCCAGCTTTCCGAACAACTGCAATGCGTCGGTGGGGGAGTCGACCCTCCAACCGTCCTCCTGCAATTTGTTGGCGGTCAGATACCAGTGCAGGCCGTTGGAGGCTTGCCCGCCGGTCTCGATCTCCACCTGCCCGCGCTTGTAGGAGCCGTATCCCAGCTGGATCGCCGTGCCCGGCGCGGTGCGGCCGTCCTTGGTGCGGATGGAGACCGCGCCGCCGAGGGTGTTGAGCCCGAACAGCGGGTTGGAGCCCGGCACAAGGGTCATCTCGGCGATGGCCGCGCGGGGGATCAGGTCCCAGCTCACCACATCGCCGAACGGCTGGTTGAGGCGAACCCCGTCCATATAGACCGACAGCCCCTGGGGCGTGCCCAGCAGCGGCGAGGCGGTATAGCCCCGGTAGTTCAGGTCCGGCTGCAGCGGGTTGTTCTGGATGTCGTTGATGTAGACGCCGGCCAGGGTGCGGTTCATGTAGGCGGTGAGATCGACGGCGTTGCTGCGGGCGATGTCCGCCGCGCGCACGGTCTGCACCGGCGCCGCCACCCGCTCCCGCTCAAGGCCAGGGTCGGCGAGCGGCGTGGTCACCACGACGGCGGAGACGTCGTTAGGGGCGGCCGTGGTCGTCTCGGCGGCCAACGCGGGCGCACTGACGCTGGCCAGCAGGATGGCCGCGTACGCAAATTTCATGATCTCAATCCCTGTTACTAGGCGGCCGCGTTCACTCACGGCGCATTTGGCGGCGCGACACTAGGCGCCGCAGGCAGGGAAGTCCTGAGAGTTTCCTCAGACTTGGGACGGACGCGATCACCCCGCGCGGGGAACCGGATTCACTTCCACCGTGACATGGCTGAGGCCGGGCAGACCGGCCAGCCGCGCCTTGCAGGCGGCGGGGGTCACGGGCCGATGCGACTGGATCGACACCACCAGAGCCTGATGCCCCGGGCCGAGGCGCCAGACGTGCAGGTCCGTCACCCGGTCGCCGCCCACCTCCAGCCGCCGGCGGATCGCCTTGGGCAGCTTGGGATTGAGCGAGATGTCGAGGAGGGAGCCCCCCGCGACCTTGGCCAGCGACCAGGACCACTGGGCGATCACCAGACCGCCGACAATACCGATCACGGGATCCATCCAGGTCCAGCCCAGGAACCACCCCGCCAGCAGGCCGACGATGGCCAAGACCGAGGTCAGAGCGTCGGCCACCACGTGCAGATAGGCGGCACGCAGGTTGTTGTCGTGGTGATGCTGATTATGGTGGTCGTGATCCGCCTCATGAGCGTGGGCGTGCTCATGGTGCTCGTGATCGTCGTGACCATGGTCGCGGTGCTCGTGATGGTCATGGTCATGGTCATGGTCATCGTGATCGTGACCATCGCCGCCGTGCGCATGGGCATGGGCATGGGCATGGGCATGGCCGTGATCGTGGTCGCCCTGATGCAGCAGCCAGGCGCTGACGAGGTTCACCAACAGGCCGATCACCGCGATAACGGTCGCTTCGCTGAAGTGGATGGCGCGCGGATTGAGCAGCCGCGTCACCGACTCCCAGCCGATCAGCACGGCGATCACGCCGAGCACGATGGCGCTGGCGAAGCCGGCCAGCTCGCCGACCTTGCCAGTTCCGAACGCGAAACGCGGGTCGGCGGCGTGAACCCGCGCATAGCGATAAGCCAGGGCCGCCACCGTCAGCGCCCCCGCGTGGGTCGACATGTGCCATCCGTCGGCGACCAGGGCCATCGAGCCGTAGATCGAGCCGCCGATGATCTCGGCGACCATCATCACGGAGGCGACACCGACCACCAGCCAGGTGCGCCGCTCATTGCGGTCATGGTGAGCGCCCAGGAAGCCGCCGTGGTCGCAGATGCGCGCGCCATCGGCCCCTTCCGGCGCATGGGCGTGGATCGGCGCGGTGTGGGAGTGCTCCATGCCGATCTCTTTAATCCGATAGATGCAGATCGAACAACAGAGCCCGCCCCGCCCGGGGACAGCGGGCCGGACCTAGATGCGATGTGACGGAATGGGCGGCAAAAGCGCCCCGACGGAGAGCGTCAGGACTGAACGGGCAGAAGGTCAGTTCCGTCCGTTAGCGGCGCTGTCCTGGGCCAGGACGGCGGTCAGATTGACGAGGGCGGCCCGGACCGCCGGCGACGAAATGCCCGCGAACGCTTTCAGCAGCCCCTCCGCCAGCGGCGTCACCGCAACCTGAGCCTCGATCTCGGAGACCTTGCCCTCTTCAAATCCGGAGAGCAGCTCCACCGAGGAGACTTCCAGCGCGTTGGCGATGGACACCAGAGTCGAGGCCGAGATGCGATTGGCGCCGCGCTCGTATTTCTGAACCTGTTGAAAGCTGACGCCGAGACGCTCGCCCAATTCGGCCTGGCTCATCTGACGAGCGAGACGCAGGCGTCGCACGCGGGCGCCCAGAATGGAGTCGATCTCCTCCGAAGGCGTCATCGGTTTAGCATCTCGCGGCATAGCGTTCATGCAAATCTTCTCGAGCGGAGCGCCGGAGCGCCGGACCATAAGGATAGGGCGGCTCGACAGCGGCGCAGTTTCACCACCTGATCGTCGAGACGACGGAGGCGAAAACATATTTGAGTTATTCTCGCGGAGCTACCCCCCCGCAAATTCTGCAGCCTGCGGCTGAGTGACATATACAGCAGGTCGCAAAGCAACGATTAAATTGGGGCTTGCTTGATTTAGGGCTGGGATGTGACCGCCCAGTGCGACTATCGTTCAGGTTGATCCGGCGAGCGGCGACGGGGGAAGCGTCGCCGGCCGAGCTGCGACGGAGCGCCCCATGAAACCGGACGAATGTTCGTATATGAAGAAACAAATCGGCGGGGTTTCGAGTTGGAGCTCGAACGTCGAGAGGGTCGCATGATCAACTTGGACAACAAGGCCAGTGCAGCCATCGAGGAAGGAGCCCGGCTCTTTCTCCTCAATCGCAGCTCGAACTACGTCGAAGCGGCGTTCCGCATGCGTGCGCTGCAGGAAATCAGCGCCAACGTCACCACCGAATGCCTGCTTTTGCTGGTGCAGGTTTGCGCCGATGCAAAGCGGGCCGGCGCGCTGCGGGAAACCCTGGAGCAGAAGATCGGCGGTGCGGACCTGCCCTTCGCGCCCGGAGCCGCCACCGCCAAGTGATGGTCGCCTCCGCCCTATACGCTCGCCTGCTGCGTGTGCGCATGATGCGATTCAGCGCGCAACTGTAAGATGCGCACCCTCAAGTTCGTGCTAGTGATTGCTTCGTAGAGATGATGACGCTGGACCCCGGCCAGACCGCCTCGAATCGCTCCCCACCCTCGCCCGGCCGCCCCGCGACGGGGAGCGTGCGGTTGTGAGCGACGAAAATGCCGACCTGAGCCTGGCGATCCGTGAGTGCATGCAATTGTTTTTGCAGAACTTCACGACGAATCCCATCGAAACCACCCTGCGCATCCGCGCCTTGCAGGATCTGTCCGAAGGGATGGATACCGACCTTCTGATGCTGCTCGCCAAAGCCACGACCCGGGCCAAGTCTGCGGGTCAGCTTGAGGAGAATCTCAGGGCGATCCTGTCGTCCGGCAAGGGAGGCGGAGGCGGCAAGGCCGCCTGATCGTCAAGTATTCCAGGACGCGTAAAAGGACTCGACCGACATCTTGAGCGCTTCCGCCATGGCCAGAAGCCGCTCGGCGTCCAGGCGGAACTGTCCCTCTTCGTAGAGAGCCAGTATTTTCGGCGTCATTCCCACGCGAAAGGCGAGTTCATCCAAGGACACGCCCTTGTCGATACGCAAAGCGCGCAGCGTATAGCCCATCAACGCATCGAACGAATCGACGACACGTTCGTCGTCGTTCGCGGCCGATAGTCGGACAGGAGAAACGCGCATCAGAGTCTTTCAGGCCCGGTTTAAACCTACCTGAGGATGTATTGGCGTATATGAACAACCGCCGTCAAGTCCGCCTGATTGGGGACAAGCGAACAACCATGCTTCAAAGAGTCACAGGGGAAGAACTGGTGAAATGTTCGAATTCGCCTGGCAGGCGAACAATCCACTAGATCTTGGCGGCGATCCGTCACCTCTCCCGTATCTTGCAAAGAAACGTCCGGTGAGAGGTCCGGCTATTGGCCGATCTGCAACCGGGTCGGATTGTTGGTGATGCGGGTTCCGTCGGCAAGCACGATGTCGATGAGAGCGCCGCCATTGCGGCCATCCCTGAGCGGATGGGTGCGGATCGTGATCTTGTCACCGGGCTTGAGGCGCTCGGGGGTGATCCCCTGGGCCTTCATCCGCGCCGCGGTGCTGCCTTCGATGTCCCAGCGCGCCACCGCCCCCTTGCCGTCGCGGGCGGCGACCACAGAGATCCAGCTATGGGGTGCGATGAACTGG
>Ga0182736_1000502_pt1 | contig 58182 bp, 49 predicted proteins | sample eDN5th30CKraftBY_FD_128882 | JGI IMG/M metagenome (GOLD analysis project Ga0182736, IMG submission 128882) | Enriched backyard soil microbial communities from Emeryville, California, USA - eDNA 5th pass 30_C Kraft BY (version 2) (version 2) | ecosystem: Environmental > Terrestrial > Soil >... | reverse complement strand
TACCCGCAGCTGCTGAGCGCGATCGCCGGCGGCGCGCTGGCGCCGGGCGAGCTGGTGGCCAAGACGATCGGGCTCGAGGAGTTGTCGGCGGAGCTCGACGCGATGGGCCGCTTCGCCCAGGAGGGCGTGACCGTCGTCGAGCTCTAGGTGAACGACGCCTGCCCGGTGATCGCCTGGCCGAGGATCAGCGTGTGCATCTCGTGCGTGCCCTCGTAGGTGAGCACGGACTCGAGGTTGTTGGCGTGCCGCAGCACCGGGTACTCGAGCGTGATCCCGTTCGCGCCCAGGATCGTGCGCGCGCTGCGCGCGACCTCCAGCGCCGCGCGCACGTTGTGGTACTTGCCGAACGACACCTGCTCGGGCCGCAGCGTCCCCGCGTCCTTCATCCGCCCCAGGTGCCTCGCCAGCAGCGTCGACTGCCCGACCTGGACCGCCATCTCGACCAGCTTGCCCTGCGTGAGCTGGTAGCCGGCGATCGGCTTGCCGAACTGCTCGCGTGACTTCGCGTAGCCGAGCGCGGCCTCGTAGCACGCGCGGGCCGCGCCGGCGGCGCCCCAGACGATCCCGTAGCGCGCCTCGTTGAGGCAGGAGAGCGGCGCGCGCAGCGACTTCGCCTCCGGGAGCCGGTTGGCCTCCGGCACCTCGACGCCGTCCAGCACCAGCTCCGAGGTGACGCTGGCGCGCAGTGAGAGCTTGCCGTGCATCACCGGCGCCGAGAACCCGGGCGTGCCCCGCTCGACCAGGAAGCCGTTGACGTCGCCGTCCTCGGTGCGGGCCCAGACGACCGCGACGTCGGCCAGCGAGCCGTTGGTGATCCACATCTTCGAGCCGTTGAGGACCCACGCCTCACCGCGCCGCCGCGCGCGGGTGCGCATCGCCGACGGGTTGGACCCGGCGTCCGGCTCGGTCAGCCCGAAGCACCCGATCGTCCGGCCCGCCGCCATGTCCGGCAGCCAGCGCCGCTTCTGCTCCTCGCTGCCCCAGCGGTGGATCGCGAACATCGCCAGCGACCCCTGCACCGAGCAGAACGAGCGCAGCCCGGAGTCCCCCGCTTCCAGCTCCAGGCACGTGATCCCGTACGCCGTCGCCGACGCGCCCGCGCAGCCGTAGCCGTGCAGGTGCATGCCCAGCAGCCCGAGCTCGCCCAGCTCACGGCCCGTGCGCTCGGGCAGCTCACCGCGCTCGAAGTAGCCCGCGACGTGCGGCAGGAACTTCTCGCGCACGTACCGGCGGACCGTGTCGCGGATCAGCCGCTCCTCCTCGTCCAGCGACGGGTCGAGCGCGAGCGGATCGAGAGGATCGAACGACGGCAGCTCGGACATGCCGGGAGACTAGAGCGCGCGGGCCGGAGCCCGCGCGCTCGAATCGCCTACGGCGTCGTGGTGCTCAGCGTGAACGTGAGCGTCTTGCTGTACGACCCCGTGCGCAGGGCGTCGTTCGCCCCGATCGGCTGCGTGAACGTGACCGTCGCGGTGTCGTTGGACACCGGCCCGGCGTACGTCTTGACCGTGCCGAGGCCCTGCAGCGGCTGCGGCAGCGCGAACGTCCCGTTGACCAGGTGGCCCGGGTGGTCCGAGCTCGGGTCCGTGACGGTCAGCGCCGCGTCACCGGCGGTGGAGATCACGGTCGCGGTCGTCGACGCGGCGTACTCGCGGCCCAGGCCCGGGGTGAACACGCCGAAGCTCGCCGGCGCGCCCAGCGTCAGCGCCAGCGTCGCCGGCACCGTGCCGCCCACCGGCAGCTCCTGCAGGTCGCCGCCGGTCGCGGTCGAGAGCGCCTTGGCGCCGCCGACGATCGGGAGCGTGAACGAGCTGCCGGCCAGGTCGAGCGTCAGCTCGGTGCCCGCGGGCGGGCGGACCGTGAACTCGCGGTCGCTGGAGAGCACCAGCAGGCCGATCTTGCGGCCGGCCGGGATCACCGTGTCCTTGGGCTGCAGGTCGATCCCGAGCTTGTAGAACGTGCCCGGGACGATCGGCTCGGAGACGAAGTCGCTCGTCCGGTTCTCGGGATCGCGCCAGCCGCGGGTCAGGATCGTGCCGTTGCCGGTCTCCGGCAGGCTGACCAGGATCGCCGTGACGTTCGCCTTGGTGCGGCTGAACGCCGCGTTGAGCGTCACGCGCGGCGTGCCGCTGATGCGCACCGGCTCGGTCAGCGTGTTGGTGACGTAGAGCAGGCGCGAGTCCTCGGTCGCCGCGTTCATCAGCGTCGCCGCGGTCACGCCGGCGTCGTCGGACAGCGTCTCGCGCGCGTCGCTGGGCGCCGCGACCGTCAGGCCGCCGCGGGCCAGGCCGCCGCTGGTGAGGTTGAGCGTCACGTCGCCCGTCGCCGGGTCGGGCCACTCGGCGTACGGCGTCGGGTTGGCCGTGTTGCAGACCAGGCTCACGGTCGCGCCGTTGACGACGCGCTGGCCGGCGGCGGTCGCGACCGCGCTCGCGAGCGTGAGCGTCGTGGCGGTCTTGTTGGTGATCACCCGCGTGGTCGAGGTGGTCGTGCCGCTGCTGTTGGTCTGCGGGATCGTCAGCGTCTCGCCGACGCGGAACGCCGCCGTGCCGGCCACGTTGAGCGTGGTCGTGTTGGACTGGTCGCCGGTGACCGTGGTCTCACGCGGCGGGCAGCTCGCCGCCTCGCGCACCACCCAGGACTTCGGCAGGCTCTCGACGCCGTTGTCCTGGCCCCACAGGTACTTCGTGAACCACAGGTTCAGCAGGTAGTCCGGCGGCGCGCCGCCGTGGCCGCCCTGGTGGAAGTAGAACGCGTGCGGCGTGCCCTGCGCCTTGAGCGCGTCGTAGAACTGCGCCGCGTTCTTGGTCATGACGTTGAAGTCGTTGCCGCCGTGCGCGACCAGCACCGCGGCCTTGACGTTCTGCACGTCCTTCATGTAGTTGCGCTCCTGCCAGAACGCGCTGCGGTTGCCGGTGGCGCGGTCCTGGTTGGCGCGGATGTCCTCGACCGTGGGGCGGCACTTCATGCGCGGCGCCGGCGGCGTGGCGTTCTCGTCGTTGCGCGAGTAGACGTACTCGGTGAGGACGTCGAGGTCCTCGCCCTGGTAGCCGCCCGGCGCGCGCACCATGCCGTTGGCGCGGTAGTAGTCGTACCAGTCCGAGATCGCCGAGATCGGCACGATCGCCTTCAGGCCCTCGACGCCGGTCGTGGCGGCCGCGATCGGCAGCGTGCCGTTGTAGGACGTGCCCATCATCGCCGTGTTGCCGTTGTGCCAGCTGGCCGGCGGCGCCTCGACGTCCCCGCTGCGGGTCGTGTAGCCCTTGCGCCGCCCGTTGAGCCAGTCGATGACGGCGGTGGCGCCGAGCGTCTCGATCGGCGCGCCCGAGTTCGGGCAGCCGGTGGAGTTGCCGGTGCCCGGCGACTCGGAGTGCACGACCGCGTACCCGCGCGGCAGCCAGGTCGACTCGTAGATCGTGCTGATCGACGGGCTGGTGCTGCTGGCGTTGAACGGCGGCGCGAAGGCCTTGGTCGCCGGCGGCTGGCCGATCTCGTGGTCGACGGGCCAGTTGTCGACGTTCGAGCCGCCCGCGTAGTACGGGCTGTCCTCGTAGATGACCGGGACCTTCAGGCCGTCGGTGTCGGTCTCCTTCGGGCGCGACACGTCGACGTGCACGCGGTCCTTGACGCCGTCGTAGTCCGAGTCGACGTCGAGCTCGACCCACAGCTCGTGGTTGACGTAGTTCGCGGTGCCGCTGGCGAACACCGCCTGCGACATGCCGTTGACGAACGTCGGCACGGCGGGCGCCGGCTCGGGCGCGGGTGCCGCCACGCCCGGGAACTGCGCCCCCTTGGGCGGAATCGGCGCCGCGGTGGCGGCACCGGCTCCGACGACGCCCGCGAGCGCCGTGATCGCGCCCGCGAGAGCGAGGCGCACTCCTACCTGCATACGTTGACCCCTTGAGTTGAGCTTCCGGGGCCCCAGTTTGCTGGTGAAGCGGGCGTGAGGCAAATGTGAGAGAGCGGAGGTCTCTCCACGCGGGAGAGACCTCCGCCCCTCGGCTTACGGCGTCGTGGTGCTCAGCGTGAACGTGAGCGTCTTGCTGTACGACCCCGTGCGGAGCGCGTCGTTGGCGCCGATCTGCTGCGTGAACGTGATCGTCGCCGCGTCGTTGGTGACCGGGCCGTCGTACGTCTTGACGGCGCCGAGGCCCTGCAGCGGCTGCGGCAGCGCGAACGCGCCGTTGACCAGGTGGCCCGGGTGGTCCGAGCTCGGGTCGCTGACGGTCAGCGTCGCGTCACCGGCGGTCGAGGTGACCGTCGCGGTGGTCGAGGCCGTGTACGGCTTGGCGACGCCCGGCGTGAACGCGCCGAAGCTCGCCGGCGCGCCGAGCGTCAGCGCCAGCGTCGCCGGCACCGTGCCGCCCACCGGCAGCTCCTGCAGGTCGCCGCCGGTCGCGGTCGCCAGCGTCTTCGCGCCGCCGACGATCGGGATCGTGAACGAGCTGCCCGCCAGGTCGAGCGACACCTCGGTGCCGGCCGCCGGGCGGATCGTGTACTGGCGGTCGCTCGAGAACACCATCAGCGCCAGGCGCCGGCCGGCCGGGACGATCGCGTCCTTGGCCTGCATGTCGAACGAGACGTCGTAGAACGTGCCCGGCGTGATCGGGTCCGAGACGAAGTCCGAGTTGCGGTTCTCCGGGTCGACCCAGCCGCGCGTGAGGATCGTGCCCGCGCCGGACGGCGGGTAGCTGATCAGCGCCGCCGACAGGTTCGCCTTCGGCTTGCTGAACGCGACCTTGAGCGTGACCTTCGGCGTGCCCGAGATGCGCACGTCCTGCGTGAGCGGGTTCGTCTGGTAGATCAGGCGGTTCGGGCTCGACGCCGCGTCGCGCAGCGTCGTGTCCTCGATCGAGGCGTCGTCGGTCAGCGTCTCGGTGCCCGAGCCCGCGGCGAACGAGAGGCCGCCGCGCGTCGCACCGCCGGGCAGCAGGCTCTGCGTGACGGGCGCCGACGCCGGATCGGGCCACTCCGCGTACGGCGTCGGGTTGCTCGTGTTGCACAGCAGCTCGGCGGTCGAGCCGTCGGCGACCTTCGAGCCCGCGGTCGTCGCGACCGCGGAGGCGAGCACCAGGTGCGTCGCGTCCGGGATGTCGGTGATCGTGCGCGCCACCGTGCTCGTCGTGCCGCTGGCCGCGGTCTGGGTGACCGTCAGCGACTGGCCGACCATGAACGGCGCCGTGCTGGCCACGGTCAGCGTGGCCGTGTTCGACTGGTCGCCGGCGACGGTCGTCTGACGCGGCGGGCAGGTCGCGGCCTCACGCACCACCCAGGACTTCGGCAGGTTCTGGACGCCGTTGTCCTGGCCCCACAGGTACTTCGTGAACCAGCGGTTGATCATCGCGTCCGGCGGCGAGCCGCCGTGGCCGCCCTGGTGGAAGTAGAACTCGTGCGGCACGTTCTGCGCCTTCAGCGCGGCGTAGAACTGCGCGGCGTTCTTGGTCATGACGTTGAAGTCGTTGTTGCCGTGGGCCAGCAGGACCGCGGCGTGGACGTTCTGGACGTCCTTCATGTAGTTGCGCTCCTGCCAGAACGCGTTGCGGTTGCCCGTCAGCCGGTCCTCCTGGATCCCCGTGTCGGTGATCTCGGGGCGGCAGATCGTGCGGATGCCGGCGGCGTTCTCGTCACGGCGCGAGTACACGTCGTCGATCAGGACGTCGAGGTCCTCGCCGTCGTAGGAGTTGCTGCCGGTGCCGCCGGCGCGCGAGTGCGGGGCGCGCACCATGCCGTTGGCGCGGTAGTAGTCGTACCAGTCCGAGATCGCCGAGATCGGCACGATCGCGTCCAGGCCCCGGACGCCGGTCGTGGCGGCCGCGATCGGCAGCGTGCCGTTGTAGGACGTGCCCATCATCGCCGTGTGGCCGTTGTGCCAGTTCACGGGCGCGGCCTCGACGTCGCCCGTGCGGGTCGTGTACGCCTTCTTGCGGCCGTTGAGCCAGTCGATGATCGCGGTGGCGCCGAGCGTCTCGTTGCGGCCACCGGACGACGGGCAGCCGTCGCTGTAGCCGGAGCCCGGGGACTCGGAGTGCACGACCGCGAAGCCGCGCGGGAGCCAGGTCGACTCGTAGATCGAGCTGATCGTCGGGCTCGTGTTGGTGCCGTTGAAGAACGCCGCGAACGGGCGGTCCGGCGGCTGGGCGCCGAGCTCGTGGTCGACGACCCAGTTGCTGTAGCGCGACGCGGTGCCGCCGTAGTACGGGCTGTCCTCGAAGATGACCGGGACCTTCAGGCCGTCGGTCGAGGTCTCCTTGGGAAGCGTGTAGTCCGCGTGCAGACGGTCGGGCTTGCCGTCGCCGTCGGAGTCGAAGTCGGACTCGACCCAGACCTCGCCGCTGATCCAGTCGGCCGAGCTGCTGCTGAAGACGTTCTGGGCCATGCCGTTGACGAACGTCGGGACCGCGCCGTCCGGCGCGGGCGCGGCCGCGCTCATGGCGCCGGGCGCGGCCGCTTCGGCGTTCGGCGGAAGCGGGTTCGCGTTCGCGGTACCGACGATCGTCGCGAGCGCGACCGTCGCCGTCAGCGCGCTCGCCTTCGCGAGGCGCTTGCCAAACTCCATCCTTAGACCCCTCTCTTCGACCACTGGCGTGAGTGAGTGTGTTCCCGGTTCGCGCTCGTCGCAAGTTGCGGTGGACGTCTCGCACGCTGAGATCTCTCCACACGTGTGGGGAACGTGAAGTGAAGGTGAGAACGGGGTGGCGGCGGTCCCTCGGTGCCGCCGGAGGCGAGGCCGTGGAGAGGACCGGCAGGCTGCGTGGAATGGGCGGTGCGCGGTTCGAACGCGCGACCTCCTGCTTGTAAGGCAGGCGCTCTGACCAACTGAGCTAACCGCCCGAGCGGTGAGCCATGCTAGTGCGCGCGCCGAGGCGCGTGGCATGATGGACGGCATGGAAGGATCCGTGCTCTGGCGCGCGGCGCTGCTGCAGGCGCTTTCGCTCGTGGTGGTCGCGCTCGTGCTCGGGACGCTGCTCGACAAGGAGTTCTTCCGCTCCTGGGGCTGGCTCGCCGGGCCGGGGGCGTGGGCCGCGTGCGCGCTGTTCACCGGCGCCGTGCTGCGGCTGCCGGCCGGCCCCGTGCTGCTCGGCGCGGCGCTCGCGGGGCTGCCGAGCCTGGTCAGCGTGTTCATCGGCGTGCACTGGCTCGGCGCGCCGTTCGGGGTCGCGCTCTTCGCCCTGTGGTGCGCGCGGCTGCGGCCTCGGAGCGTGGCGGTGGCCTGATGCACCTCGGGATCGAAGGGAAGGTCGCGCTCGTCACCGGCGGGTCGAAGGGGATCGGGCGCGGGATCGCCGAGGCCCTGCGGGCCGAGGGCGCGGAGGTGGCGCTGACGTCGCGCTCGGCCGAGCGGGCGCGGGACGCGGCGGCCGCGATCGGCGCGCGCGGGTACGCGTTCGACGCCGGCGACCTGGACGCGGTCGGGCCGCTGCTGGACGCCGTCGAAGCCGGCCTCGGCCCGATCGACATCTATATCGCCAACACGGGCGGGCCGCCGGCCGGCGATCCACTCGGCTTCACGCGCGAGCAGTGGGAGGCGGCGCAGCGGACGCTCCTGCTGTCGCCGATGGCGATCCTGGCGCGGCTGCTGCCCGGGATGCGCGAGCGCGGGTTCGGGCGGGTGGTGGCGATCGGCTCGATGGCCGTCCGGGAGCCGATCGACGCGCTGCAGCTCTCCAACGCCCACCGGCCGGGGCTCGTGACCGCGTTCAAGGTGCTCGCGCGCCAGGCGGCGCGCGACGGCGTCACGCTCAATCACGTGCATCCGGGCCGGATCGCGACCGACCGGATGATCGACATGGCCGGCTCGCTGGCGGCGGCCGAGGCCGAGGCGCAGGAGACGATTCCGGCCGGGCGACTCGGGACGGTCGAGGAGCTCGCGGCCGCCGCCGTCTTCCTCTGCTCGCGGCAGGCGGGCTACGTCAACGGGACCTCGCTGTTGGTCGACGGCGCGCTGACCCGCAGCGCCTAGACTGTCCGGCGCGCCCCCATGGTGTAACGGTTAGCACGCGAGATTTTCAATCTCGTAGCGCGAGTTCGACTCTCGCTGGGGGTACTCAGTTCGCCTCGTCGGGCCAATGGCCGTGCACATCGAAGTACTCGCGGGCCTGCTCCTCGCGCTCCCGGTCGTGACGGTCCGTGAACAGGAAGTAGAGGATCGCCCCGCACATGGCGAGGCTGAGAATGACGGCGATGGCCGCCCAGATCTCCTGGATCATCGCCGCCCATACTGACGGATCCGCGCGCCGCGCTCGTCGTGGCCTATGCCGCCGGCAGGGATCGAACCTGCGCACATCGGATTAAAAGTCCGTTGCTCTACCGCTGAGCTACGGCGGCCCGGTGGGTTCGACTCTAGCGTGCACGCAGTACGCTAGCGCGAGGTGAGTGCTGGTGGAGTCGAGACGGGTGGCCGCCGGCGCCGGCGGACGCCCGAGGTGGCCGAGGCCGAGATCGTCGCGGCGGCGGAGTCGCTGCTGCGGGAGCGACCGTTCCGCGAGTTGACGGTCGACGAGGTCATGCGCCGGACGGATCTGTCGCGGCCGTCGTTCTACGTCTACTTCCGCGACCGGCACCACCTGATCCTGCGCGTGGTCGAGCACCTGGGCGCGGAGCTGCGGACGATGTCGCAGCGCTGGTACACGGGCGCGGGTGACGGGCCGGCGCTCGCGCGTGAGGCGATGGAGGGCATCGTCGAGGTCTACGGCGAGCACGGGCCGGTGCTGCGCGCGCTCGCCGACGCCGCCAGCGACGACCGCGAGGTGGAGCGCGTGTACGGCGCGCTCGTGCAGTCGTTCATCGACGTGACCACGCACCACATCGAGGCCGAGATCGCCGCGGGGCGGGTGCTGCCGCTGGACCCGGCGGAGACCGCCCGGGCGCTCGTGTGGATGATGGAGCGCTACCTCAACCGCACGCTCGGACATTTGGGCGCCGAGACGCCGCGCGAGACCGTCACCGAAACGCTGACGACGATCTGGACGCGCGTGCTCTACGGGTCGGGCTGAGCCGGGGGCCGCCGCAGCGAACGGTCACGTTCTCGCCGCCAGCGCCAGAAAGTGACCACTCGCCGCGCACACGGGACGCGACGTCAAGCGTGCGGCGACACGCGAGACGCGCAACCGCGTGCCACGCGCAACCGGGCGCGCCACCGCGACGAAACCCGCGGCACGGACGCGTCCGCGGCGACCGGGGCGGCGAACGGTCACGTTCTCGCCGCCGGCGCCAGAAAGTGACCACTCGCCGCGCCCGCGGGACGCGACGTAGAACGTGGCGGCGACACGCGACACGCGCAACCGGGCGCGTCGCCACGACGGAGCCCGCGGCGCGAACGCACCCGCGGCTGCGCCGCGCAGCGAACGGTCACGTTCTCGCCGCCAACGCCAGAAAGTGACCACTCGCCGCGCACGCGCACGGGACGCGCGGACATGAGCGCAGCGACGCGCGGGACGCACGGACACGCGCCACGACGCGCGGGGCGCGCGGACCCGAGCGCGGCAACGCGCGGCGCGGCGACGCGCGGGCGTTGCGGCGCTCGGCGTGGCCGCGCGGGTCTAGTGCTTGAAGTGCCGGCGGCGGGTGAAGACCATGCTGATGCCCGCCTCGTCGGCCGCCGCGACGACCGCCGGATCGGCCTTGGAGCCGCCCGGCTGGATGATCGTGGTGATGCCCGCGTCGACCGCGAGCTGTGGGCCGTCGGTGAACGGGAAGAACGCGTCCGACGCCATCGCCGCGCCGTGCAGGGAGGAGCCGGCGTCGCGGGCCTTCTCGATCGCCAGGCGGACGGAGTCCACGCGGCTCATCTGGCCCGCGCCGATCCCGACCGAGGCGAGGTCGTTGGCCAGCACGATCGCGTTCGAGCGCACGTGCTTGCACACCTTCCAGGCGAAGAGCATCTCGCCCCACTCGGCCTCGGTCGGCTTGCGCTCGGTGACGACCTGCATCTCCGTGCGGTCCTCGAGCCCGAGGTCGCGGTCCTGCACCAGCAGGCCGCCCATGACGCGCTTGACGTCGCGCTCGGCGACGTTGAGCTTGCGGCGCTCGCCGTCCTCGAGGATGCGCATGTTCGGCTTGGTCGAGAGCCGCTCGACCGCCTCGTCGGTGTAGGACGGAGCGATGATGACCTCGCAGAACTGCTTGAGCAGCGCCTCCGCGAACGCGGCGTCGATCTCCCGGTTGACGCAGATCACGCCGCCGAACGCCGACAGCGGGTCGCACGCGAAGGCCGCGGTGTAGGCCTCCAGCACCGAGCCGCCGACGGCCACGCCGCACGGGTTGTTGTGCTTGATGATCGCGCAGGCCGGCAGCTCGAACTCGCCCACCAGCAACCGAGCGGAGTTCAGGTCCATGACGTTGTTGAACGACAGCTCCTTGCCGCCCAGCTGGCGCACCATCGAGAGCACGTGCATGCGCACGCCCGACTGCGAGTAGTACGCGGCGCGCTGGTGCGGGTTCTCGCCGTACGCGAGGTCGGTGACCTTCTCGTAGGCGTGCAGCAGCAGCGGCGGGAAATCGTCCTGCTTCTCGATGAACCAGCGCGAGATCGCGCTGTCGTAGCGGGCCGTGTAGGAGAACGCCTCGGCGGCGAGCGACTCGCGGGTGCCGAGCGACAGCCGCCCGTCGGTGTCCTTGAGCTCCTGCAGGACGGCGTCGTAGCTCGCCGGGTTGACCACGACCGCGCTGAACGCGAAGTTCTTCGCCGCCGCGCGGATCATCGTCGGGCCGCCGATGTCGATGTTCTCGATCACCTCGTGCTCGGTCGCCCCGCGGCGGGCGGCGGTCGCCTCGAACGGGTAGAGGTTCACGCAGACGAGGTCGACGAACTCGACGTCGTGCGCGGCCGCGGCCTCCATGTGCGCGGGGTTGTCGCGCAGCGCCAGCAGGCCCGCGTAGAGCTTCGGGTGCAGCGTCTTGACGCGCCCGTCCATGATCTCCGGGAACCCGGTGAAGTCCTCGATCGCGCGCACTTCGAGCCCGGCGTCGCGCAGGGCGGCCGCGGTGCCGCCGGTCGACACCAGCTCGATCCCGAGGCCGGCCAGGCCGCGCGCGAAGTCGACGATGCCGATCTTGTCCGACACCGACAGCAGCGCGCGCCGCACCTTCACTTCGCCCGGCTGCACCATCGTCTCCATCGAGCCGCTGACGATACTCACCTTCACGAGCCTCCGACCAGAACGCGCCGCGGGTGGGATGGATCCGGACGGACGGCCCCGCCGGCGATCAGCCGTACCGCTCCGGTCAATAGGTCGTGCTCGATCGGCCGCAGCGCCGCGCGCACCGTCTCGGCGTCCGTCGCCTCGGGCAGCTCGACCGCGCGCTGCGCGATGATCGGGCCGGAGTCGACACCTTCGTCGACGAAGTGGACGGTGACGCCGAACACCTTCACACCGTAGTCCAGCGCCTGCTCGACGGCGCGCACGCCCGGGAACGCGGGCAACAGCGCCGGGTGGACGTTGATGACGCGCAGCGGGAACGCCGCCAGGAACGCGGGGCTGACGAGCTGCATGTAGCCCGCGAGCACGACGAGCTCCACGTCCTGCTCGGTGAGCCAGGCGGCCATGGCGGCGTCGCGCGCCGTGCGGTCGGCGTAGTCGGCGGCGGGGAACGCGTGCGTGGCGAGGCCGAGCGCGCGACCGCGCGCCAGCGCCTGGGCGGCGGGCTTGTCCGAGCCGACGGCGACCACGTCGGCCTCGCGCCCGTGGACGCGCTCGAGGATCGCCTGCAGGTTGGTGCCCGCGCCCGAAGCGAGCACGCCGACGCGGAGCCGGGAGGAGGTCACGGTGCCTCCGCGTGGGTGGGCGCGGAGACGCGCGCGGCGCCGCGCCGCGAAGCCGCGGGGTCGGACGACGAGGCCGCGCGGGCAGGCGGCGACGCTGCGGGGGCGGGCGACGCGGACGCGGACGGGTGCGACGACGCCGGGGCGGGCGCGACGGTGAGGCGCGCGAAGCGGCCGCCGCTCGAGACCAGGCGGCCGGAGGCGAGCAGCGCGTCGACAGCCGCGAGCAGCGCCTCTGGGCGCTCGTCGCGGTACGCGCCGTAGTGCGGGAGCCCGTCGTAGGAGTGCTCGAGGATCGGCTTCGAGCGCGCGCCGCGCAGGACCTCGACCACGCGCGTGCGCCCGATGCCGGGCAGCGCGCGCGCCACGATCTCGACGATCGCGCCCTCCAGACCGATCTCCGGGGCCAGTGCCGCCTGACGGACCTCGGCCTCCTCCGGCACGGGCACCGGATCGCAGACGTCGCAGCACGGGCCGCTCGGGGCCGGAGACGAGCGGTCGCCGAAGTGGCGCAGGATCCCGCGCCGGCGGCAGCCGTCCCCCTCCACCCACGCCCACACCGACCGGTACTGGCGCCAGCGCACGCGCGTGCCCTCCTGCGCCGCCGCGCGGCAGACCGCCAGCGACCGCGCGCCCCAGGTGCCGAGGTAGCGGCCGACGAAGCGGTCCGGCGGCGACGGGTCCGGCTGCACGACGCCGGCGCGCGCCAGGAAGCCGAAGACGGCGCGCACCGCGTCCTCCTCCCCCTCCGCCGCCAGCGCGCTCAGGTGCAGGTTGAAGTGCGGGTCGGCGGCCTTCACGATCGCCCGCGCGACGCGCTTGAGCAGGTCCTCCCCGACCTCCGAGCGCTCGATGAAGAACACGTGCAGCCCCTTGTCCCGCGCCGTCGGGAACAGCAGGCAGCGAGCGGGGAGCCCGTCGCGCCCCGCGCGGCCGGCCTCCTGGTAGTAGGCCTCCAGCGAGCTCGGCACCGACTCGTGGCAGACCGTCCGCACGTCCGGCTTGTCGACGCCCATCCCGAACGCGTTCGTGGCCACGACGACCTGCGCCGCGCCCGACATGAAGCGCCGCTGGACGCTCGCGCGGGCGTCGCGCGCGAGCCCCGCGTGGTACGGGAGCGCCTCGACCCCCAGCTCGACGCCGAGCCGCTCCGCCAGCCGCTCGGACTCCGAGCGCGTGCCGGTGTAGACGATCGCCGGCAGCGCGCCGGCCTCCGACAGGGCGCCCGCGATCCGCCGCGCCACCACGTCCTTGCTCGGGCAGGGCACGACCGAGAACGTCAGGTTCGGCCGGTCGAACCCTGTCGCCACGTGCAGCGGCTCCCGCAGCCCGAGCCGCGACACGATGTCGGCCGCCACCTCCGGCGTGGCGGTCGCCGTCGAAGCCAGGATCGCCTCCGCGCCGAGCCAGCGCGCCGCGTCCGCGAGCCGGAAGTACTCGGGCCGGAAGTCGTGCCCCCACTGCGAGACACAGTGCGCCTCGTCGACCACGAACAGGCCGACGTCCACCCCGCGCAGACGCTCCATGAACCCCGGCGACGCGAACCGCTCCGGCGCCACGTAGAGCAGCCGCACCTGTCCGGACAGCGCGTGGTCGACCGCCAGCCGGTTCGCGCGCGCCGTCTGCAGCCCGTTGACCAGCGCCACGCGCCCGGGCGCCACGGCCTCCAGCGACGCCACCTGGTCCTGCATCAGCGAGACCAGCGGCGAGACCACCAGCGTCAGGTCCGTCCGCATCAGGGCCGGCAGCTGGTAGCAGAGCGACTTGCCCGAGCCGGTGGGCATCACCACCAGCACGTCGCGCCCGGCCCGGGCGGCCTCGACCGCCTCCCGCTGCCCCGGGCGAAACCCCGGGAAGCCGAACAGCTCGTGCAACGCCCCGTCGACGTCGGCGGACGACGCGACGGGCACGCGCGGTACGCGCCCGTCGGCCTCTCCCAGATCCAACGACGTCTGTTCCTCGAAGGCGAGCGACACGGGCTGGCGACCTTATCGCCAGGCCCGGTCGCAACGCCGGTTTTCAACAGTTAAGTTGCAGTTCAGCGCAGGGACGTGAACGCGAAGTCCCAGACGCCCAGTCCGTCGTTGACCACGGCGTCGACGTCCGCCGACGAGGCCATCGGCGTCTTGTCCCACACCAGCGGCACCGCCGGCGCCTGCGCGACGATCTCGCGGTCGGCCGCGCCCCACGCGTCCGCGCGCGCCTGCGGGTCGCTCTCCAGCACGGCCTTCTCGATCGCCGAGTTGACCGACGGCGCGTTGAGCTGCGAGACGTTCGAGTTCCCGACCGGCGCGATGTGCGCGCCGTTGAACGTCGGGTCCAGGTACGTCTGGCCGTCCGCGAAGTCCCGCACCCAGCCGACGTTCGGGCAGACCGCGACCGCCGCGGCCGGCACCGTGCAGTACTTGGTCATCACCGTCTGCTGGGACAGCAGACGCAGCTTGACGTCGAACCCGAGCTTCTCGAGCGCGCCCTTGGCGATCTCCGAGAGCTGGCGGCCGTTGCCGTCCAGCGGGCCGACCATCAGCACCGGCGCGCCCGAGTAGCGCCCCGACGCGTAGCCGGCGCGCTTGAGGTACGACGCGGCGACCGCGGGATCGCCCGACGGCTGCTTGAGGTAGTCGACGCCCGTGCCGGCGGCGCCGCCGGCCTGCTCGAAGCCCGGCGTCCCCGGCGGCAGGAAGTGCGTCGCGACCGTGCCGACGCGCTTGCCGCCGAGCGCCAGCAGCGCCGCCTGGCGGTCGAATCCGGCCAGCACGGCCTTGCGCACGTCGACGTTGTCGAACGGCGCCACGGTCGTGTTCAGCGCCGCCCAGCGGCCGCCGCCGGAGTCCACCAGCTGCAGCTGCTTCGGGTACTTGGTCATCGCCTCCTTGAGCGCCGCCGGCGGGATCAGCCAGTCGCCGCTGACCATGTGCGAGCCGGTCAGCACCTGGCGCGCCGCCAGCCCGGCGTCCTCGTTGCCCTGCGGCATCTCGATCCGGTCCAGGTACGCGGGCCGGTAGTCCGTGGCGGCGTCCCAGCTCGGGTTGCGCACGAGGGTGATCGTCGTCCCCGGCTTGTACTCGTCGACCATGTACGGCCCGGTCGCGACCTGCTTGAGCCCGTAGCCCGACACCTTCTCGCGGTCCAGCGGCAGCGCGTAGTCGCGCGGCACCGGCGCGGCGAGCGGCAGGACCAGCGCCGCGGCCAGCGTCCCGCCGGTCGGCCGGCGCAGCTGGAAGACCACGGTGTGCTCGTCCGGGGTCGTGATCCCGCGGATCCGCGTGCCGGCGGCGACGCCCGGCTTGGCGCCGACCACGTCGCCGAAGTACGCCGGCGCGTACGGGTTGTTGACCGTCTTGAAGAACCCGCGCTCGATCGCGTACTTGACGTCCGCCGCGACCGCCTCACGGGCGACCGGCGGTGAGAAGCGCACGCCGGAGCGCAGCTTGAGGGTCACGGTCCTCGCGTCGGCCGAGACCTCCGGCAGCGCGGTCGCGAGGTCCGGCTGGGCCTCGCTCTTGCCCGGGATGTACGAGATCGGCGTGCGCTGCGTGACGCCGGCGACCATGTAGCCGCCCGAGTAGTAGGTGATGCCGGGGTCGATCGAGTCGACGTCCCCGGACCACGGCACCGTCAACGTTCCGCCGCGCTTGGCGTGCGGCGTGGACGCCGTCTTGGTGTCCGTGGAGCCGCACGCAGCGAGCGCGAACGCCGCCAGCGACACGGAAGCAACGGTTTTCAGTGGGAGCATCGCTCCCAGCCATCGGCCAGGAACGCCAACACTTAACCCCGGACCAGCGGCAACGCGTGCTCGAACGCGTCCTTGGCGGACGTACCGGTCAGTGGGTAGGTACCACTGAAGCACGCGTCGCAGTGCGTCTCGCGCGTGCCGCCGATCGCCTCGTAGACGCCATCGAGCGACAGGTACGCCAGCGAGTCCGCGCCCAGCTCGGCGGCCACCTCGGCCTCCGTGCGGTTGTGGGCGATCATCTCCTCGCGCGTCGACATGTCGATGCCGTAGTGGCAGGGATGGCGGATCGGCGGCGCGGAGATCCGCATGTGGACTTCGCTCGCGCCGGCGTCGCGCAGCATCTGGACGATCTGGCGCGTCGTGTTCCCGCGCACGATCGAGTCGTCCACCACGACGATCCGCTTGCCCGCGACGACTTCCGGCAGCGGGTTGAACTTCAGCCGCAGGCCGTGCTTGCGCAGCTCCTGGCCCGGCTGGATGAACGTGCGCGCGACGTAGCGGTTCTTGATCAGGCCGTCGTCCTGCGGGAGCCCGGAGGCGCGCGCGTAGCCGCGCGCGGCGGGGTTGCCGGAGTCCGGCACCGGGATCACGAGGTCGGCGTCCACCGGGGCCTCGCGGGCGAGGATCTCGCCCATCCGGCCGCGCGCCACCTGGATGACCTGGCCGCCGAGGCGCGAGTCCGGCCGCGCGAAGTAGATGTGCTCGAAGACGCACAGCGCCGAGCGCGGCGACGGCACCGCCTGGCGCGTCCGCAGGCCCTGCGGCGTGATCGAGACGATCTCGCCGGGCTGGACGTCGCGCAGGAAGCGGGCGCCGATGATGTCGAACGCGCACGTCTCCGAGGCGACGCAGTACGTGTCGCCGATCATCCCGATCGACAGCGGCCGCAGGCCCAGCGGGTCGCGGAACGCGACCACGCGGTCCTCGGTCATCACGACCGTGCTGTACGCGCCCTCGACACGCTGCATGACGTCCGCCAGCGCGTCCTCGATCGTGTCCGCCTCGTGGGTGGAGACGAGCGCGGCGATGATCTCGGAGTCCGACGTCGAGCGGAACGTCACGCCGGCCTCGCGCAGCTGCGTGTGCAGCTCGACCACGTTGACCAGGTTGCCGTTGTGGGCGAGCGCGACCGCGCGCCGGTCGGCGCGGTAGACCGGCTGCGAGTTCTCCCACGAGTTCGCGCCCGTGGTGCTGTAGCGGACGTGGCCGACCGCCATGTCCCCCTGCAGTGCGCGCAGCTTCTGCTCGTCGAAGACCTGGTTGACCAGGCCCTGGTCGCGCACGGCCAGGATGTGGCCGTTCTGGGACGTGGCGATGCCCGCCGACTCCTGGCCGCGGTGCTGCAGCGCGTACAGCGCGAAGTACGTCAGCCGTGCGACTTCGCGCCCGGGAGCGACGATGCCGAAGACCCCGCACTCGTCGCGCGGTCCATCGCGGTCATCGAGGATGGGAGCTGGAGCAGACAAGGCGACCCGGCGTCGGGACGACCGGCTCGAAGGAGGCTAGCAAGGGCGAAAGACGCCTTCCCGGAGCAGCCCGCGCCGCGCGATCCGCCGCCGCGGCACCCGCGCGAGGACTACGCTGCAGAGAACTTCGCCGTTCGGCACGGCCACGCCCGACGGCCCAGTCCGACATACAGGAACGGGATACATATGGCCACCGACGCACCTGTCCAGATTCCCCGCCAGCGCATCGCGGAGCTGATCGAGCGCGAGGAGCAGCAGCTCAACACCCGCACCGAGCGCTCACGGCAGACGTACGAGCGCGCGCAGGTCCACCTCTCCGGTGGTGTCGCCTCGTCCTACCAGCTGCGGGACCCGTGGCCGATCTACCTCGAGCGCGGTGCCGGGCCGCGCGTCTGGGACGTCGACGGCAACGAGATGTGGGACTTCCACAACGGCTTCGGCTCGATGGTCCAGGGCCACGCCCACCCGGCGATCGGCGCGGCGATCAGCGCCCGCTACGGCTCCGGCACGCACTTCGCGGCGCCAACCGAGGACGCGATCGTCGTCGGCGACGAGCTCGCGCGCCGCTGGGGGCTGCCGAAGTGGCGCTTCACCAACAGCGGCAGCGAGTCCACGATGGACGCGATCCGGATCGCCCGCGGCACCACCGGCCGCGAGACGATCGTCAAGATCTTTGGCTCCTACCACGGCCACCACGACGGCGTGATGGTCTCGATCGGCGTCGAGTACGACCAGATCGGCGATCGCGAGAACCTCGCCTCGCTGGCCTACGGCGCGGGCATCCCGCAGGCCGTCGTCGACCTCACGATCCCGGTCCCGTTCAACGACGCGGGCGCGATGGAGCGCCGCATCCAGCGGTTGACCGAGGAGGGCCGCAAGCCCGCCTGCGTGATCATGGAGCCGGCGATGATGAACCTCGGCGTCGTGCTGCCGGAGCCGGGGTACCTGGAGGCGGTCCGCGACATCACGCGCCGCCACGGCATTTTGCTGATCTTCGACGAGGTCAAGACCGGGCTGACGATCGCGGCCGGCGGCGCGACCGAGCGCTTCGGCGTGACGCCCGACCTCGTGACGCTGGCCAAGGCGCTCGGCGGCGGCACGCCGATCGGCGCGATCGGCGGCACCGAGGAGGCGATGGCCGCGGTGCAGGACGGCTCCGTCTACCAGGTCGGCACCTACAACGGGAACCCGCTCGGCATGGCCGCGACGCGGGCGAACCTGCTCGAGGTGCTGACGCCCGCCGCCTACGAGCACCTAGATCGGCTGAACGACCGGATCCTGAGCGGCTGCGAGGCCGTCATCCGCAAGCACAACCTGCCCGGCTACTCGGTCGGCATCGGCTCGAAGGGCTGCGTCACGTTCTCGCCGTCGAAGATCGTCGACTACGAGTCCTTCAAGGCTAACCAGGACAAGGACCTGTCCGAGCTGGCGTGGCTCTACAACATGAACCGCGGGATCTTCATGACCCCGGGGCGCGAGGAGGAGTGGACGCTCTCGGTCACCCACGACGACGCGTCGGTCGACGCGTACGTGCAGGTGTTCGAGGCGATGGCCGACGACCTGATGGCCTGAGCCGTTCCACGGCGCTCCTGGAGCCGACTGCTCGTCGAGCCACGGCGCCCGGAGCGCGTTCGGACGTCGCCGAGAGCACCGTCGTTCATCGTGGCGACGGTGTGCATCGGCGCCTTCATGGGTCAGCTCGACGCCAGCATCGTCACGCTCGCGTTCCCGACCCTGACGCGGACGTTCGACGCCTCGCTCGGCAGCGTCCAGTGGGTCGGGCTGTCGTACCTGCTCGTCCTCGTCTCGCTCCTGACGGCGATCGGCCGGGCCGCCGACATGCTCGGGCGCAAGCTGCTCTACACGTACGGCTTCGTCATCTTCATCGTCGGCTCGGCGCTCTGCGGGCTGGCGCCGAGCCTCGGCGCGCTCGTCGCCTTCCGGGCGCTTCAGGGACTCGGGGCGGCGATGCTCCAGGCCAACAGCGTCGCCATCATCGTCAACGCCGTGCCCCGTGAGCGGCTCGGGCGGGCGATCGGCGTGCAGGGAGCGGCGCAGGCGCTCGGGCTCGCGCTCGGGCCCGCCGTGGGCGGACTCCTGATCGGGCTCGGCGGGTGGCGCCTGATCTTCCTGGTGAACGTGCCCGCCGGGATCGCCGGCGCGGTCCTCGGCTGGTTTCTGCTGCCGAGAAGCCGTCAGCTCGCCGAGCGCACCCGCTTCGACTGGCTGGGGCTCGGGCTGTTCATCCCGGCCGCCTCGGCGCTCCTGCTGGCGATCTCCTACGGGAACCAGCTGGGGTGGCTCTCGCCGGCGACGCTCGGGCTGCTCGCGGCGTCGCTCGGGCTCGCGGTCGCGTTCGTCGGGCGCGAGCGCGGGGCCGCGGCGCCCATGCTCGACCTCGGGCTCTTCCGGCGTGCGCAGTTCAGCGCCGGCATCGCGAGCGGCCTGCTCTCCTACCTCGTGCTCTTCGGCGTGCTGCTGATCGTCCCGTTCCTCCTGCAGGACGCGCAACACCGCAGTCCCGGGGCGACGGGCGTCGAGCTCATGCTGATGCCGCTCAGCCTCGGCATCGTCGCCGCCGTCTCGGGGCGGCTGGCCGAACGCCTCGGCGTGCGCGCGCTCACGGTGACCGGCATGGTGCTCGTCGCGCTCGTCCTCGTCCTGCTCGGCCTGGCCGACGCCGACCACGCCGTCTTTCTGATCGGGCTCGGGCTCATCGGGGCCGGTCTCGGCGCCTTCACCCCGCCGAACAACGCCGCGATCATGGGCTCGGTCCCCGGCCACCAGACGGGGATGGCCAGCGGCGTCCTGAACATGACCAGGGGCTTCGGCACCGCCCTCGGGCTCGCGCTGACCGGGCTCGTCTTCACGCTCGCCGCGGGTCCCCACGCCATCGACCGGGGCTTCACGGCCGCGGCGATCTTCCTCGCGGCGGTGGCACTCGCCGCCGCCGGGCTCTCGGCGCTGCGCGGGCGGGCCGCGCTGAGCCGCGATCCCACGCTGACCGCCGAATGACGGCGGCCAGGCTGAGGCGCGAGCCTCCTCAGCCTGGCCAGCGTGCGACTAGTGCAGCAGCGCCGCGAGGCCCGTGTCGAACGCGTGGCCGAGCTCGGCCAGCTCGACGTTGAGCACGCCCTCGATCTTGACCGCGCTGCCGCCGACGCGGCCGATGATCCGCGCCGCCCCGCCGAACGCGTGCAGCGCCTCCTCGGGGCCGCTGACCACGAACGCGCCCGGGCCCTCGCCGAACAGCTCCGCCTCGGTCTCCAGCCCGGCGACGATCGCGCCCAGGCCGGACGCGAGCGCGCACTCGGCCAGCGCCACCGCGACGCCGCCCTCCGCCACGTCGTGCGCGGAGTGCAGCGCGCTGGACCGCACGGCCTGGCGGATCGCGGCGTGCAGCGCGTGGATCGCGCCCAGGTCGGCGGTCGGCAGCGGGCCGGCGATCGGCTCGCCGCGCAGCTTGGCCAGCTCGGACGCGGCCAGCGACGGCGCCCAGCCGGCGGTGACGAGCGCGATCGCGTCCCCCTCGACGGCGAAGCCGAGCCGGCCGGCGCGGCGCGCGTCCGGCAGCTCGCCGACCAGGCCGACGACCGGGGTCGGGTAGATCGGGCCCTCGCCGCCCTCGTTGTAGAGCGAGACGTTGCCGCCGACGACGGGGATCCCGAACGCCCGGCACGCGTCGCCGAGGCCGGCGATCGCGCGCGTGAGCTGCCACGCGATGTGCGGCTTCTCCGGGTTGCCGAAGTTCAGGCAGTTGGTGAGGCCGAGCGGCTCGGCGCCCACGCAGGCGAGGTTCGCGCTGCACTCCAGCACGGCCTCGACCGCGCCGCGGTACGGGTCGGCGGCCACGCGCCGGCCGTTGCCGTCGATCGCGACCGCCAGCGCGCGCCGCGCGGCGCCGTTGCCGGTCTGGTCGAGCAGCAGCACGGCGGCGTCCGCGGCCTCGGGCCGGCGCACCGTGCGCGAGCCGACGATCGCGTCGTACTGCTCGAACGCCCACTTGCGCGACGCGACGTTGGACGAGCCGAGCAGCGCGACCAGCGTCTCGCCGGGGTCGTCGGTGTGCAGCGTCGCGGGCGGCGCCGGGTACAGCGGCGTCGCCGGCTCGGCGGGCTCCAGCGCGTACGTCGGGCACTCGTCGACGAGCGCGCCGACCGGCATGTCGCCGACCAACTCGTCGCCGTCGAACACGCGCAGGCGGCGGGTGTCGGTGACCTCACCGATCGCGGTCCCGTCGACCTCCCAGCGCGCGCAGACCTCCAGGACGGCGTCGAGCTGCTCCGGCTCGACGACGCAGAGCATCCGCTCCTGCGACTCGCTGACCATGATCTCGAACGGCTCCATGTCCGCCTCGCGCAGCGGGACGCGGCGCACGTCGAGGTCGAGCCCGACCTCGCCCTTGGCCGCCATCTCCGCCGAGGAGGACGTCAGGCCGGCCGCGCCGAGGTCCTGCAGCGCCACCAGCAGCCCGCGGTCGAGCAGCTCCAGCGAGCACTCCAGCAGCTTCTTCTCCGTGAACGGGTCGCCGATCTGGACGCTCGGCCGCTTGTCCTCGGAGTCGTCGAGCTCGGCCGACGCCAGCACCGACGCGCCGCCGATGCCGTCGCGCCCGGTCTTGGCCCCGAACAGCACCACGACGTTGCCGACGCCGGCGGCCGCGCTGCGGATCAGCTTCTCGGTCTCGATCAGCCCGAGCGCCATCGCGTTGACCAGGCAGTTCTGCTCGTACGGGCCCTCGAAGTAGATCTCGCCGCCGACGGTCGCGATCCCGATCGAGTTGCCGTAATGGCCGATGCCCGCGACCGCGCGCTCGAGCAGGTAGCGCGAGCGGGCGCTCGTCGCCACCTCGCCGAAGCGCAGCGAGTCCAGGATCGCGATCGGCCGGGCACCGATGGCGAAGATGTCGCGCAGGATCCCGCCGACGCCGGTCGCGGCGCCCTCGAACGGCTCGACCGCGCTCGGGTGGTTGTGGGACTCGACCTTGAACGCGCACGCCAGGCCGTCGCCGACGTCCACGGCGCCGGCGTTCTCGCCCGGCCCGAGCACCAGCCGCGGGCCTTCGGTGGGCAGGGTCTTCAGCAGCCGCCGCGAGTGCTTGTAGCCGCAGTGCTCGGACCACATGAGGCTGAACACGGCCAGCTCGACCTCGTTCGGCTCGCGGCCCAGCTTCTCGACGATCAGGTCGTACTCGTAGTCGGTGAGCCCGAGCTCACGATGCTTGGACATGCGCCTACTTAAGGTCGGATGATCGGGGCGGGGTGGAGGGGCTGCATCGCCTTAAGCCGGAACTCGTGCCGCGGACTCGAACAGCTTCAGGCCGTCCGCGGACCCGGTCAACGCGTCGACGGCGTGCTCCGGGTGCGGCATCAGCCCGACGACGTTGCCGGCCGCGTTGGACACGCCCGCGATCGCCCGTGAGGAGCCGTTGAAGTTCTCGCGGTAGCGCAGGACGACCTGGCCGTTGGCCTCCAGCTCGTCGAGCGTTTCGTCCGGCGCCCAGAAGCGCCCGGTCGTGTGCTTGGCGGGGATCGACAGCGTCTCCCCCTCCGTGCACGCGCCGGTCCACGCCGTGCGCGCGTTGACGACCTCGAGGTCGACCTGGCGGCAGGTGAACTTCAGCGACGTGTTCGGCAGCAGCGCGCCCGGCAGCAGCCCGGCCTCGCACAGCACCTGGAAGCCGTTGCAGATGCCGAGCACGAGCCCGCCCTCGCGGGCGAAGCGCTCGACCTCGCTCATCACGGGGGCGAAGCGGGCGATCGCGCCGACGCGCAGGTAGTCGCCGTAGGAGAAGCCGCCGGGGACGATCACGGCGTCGACGTCCTTGAGGTCGGCGTCGCCGTGCCAGAGCAGCTCGGCGTCGCCGACGCGGCGCGCCGCGAGCAGCGCGTCGACGTCGTCGCAGGAGCCCGGGAAGCGGACGATCCCGAACCTGAGGCCGGACGATCGGGGCGGGGCGGAGGGGCTGCCGGCCTCACTCATTGGATCTCGTAGTCCTCGATCAACGGGTTCGACAGCAGCTTCTCGCACATCTCCGGCACCCGGGACGCGTCCGGCACGTCGAGCTCCACCAGCCGGCCGATGTGCACGTTCTCGACGCCGTCGAAGCCCAGCGCGGGCAGCGCGCGCTCGACGGCCTGACCCTGCGGGTCGAGGATTCCGGCCTTGGGGCGGATCAGCACGCGGACGCGGGTCATGGCGCGACCCGGTCCAGCCAGGCGCCGAACGGCTCGCCCGCCAGGCGCTCGTAGGCGGTGATGTAGCGCTCGCGCGTCTGCGCGACCACGTCGTCGGGGATCGCCGGCGCGGGCGGGAGCTTGTCCCAGCCGGTCGACGTCGCCCAGTCGCGCACGTACTGCTTGTCGAACGACGGCTGGCCGTGGCCGACCTCGTACGTGTCCGCGGGCCAGAAGCGCGAGGAGTCCGGCGTGCAGACCTCGTCGCCCAGCGTCAGCACGCCGGCGGCGTCGAGGCCGAACTCGAACTTCGTGTCGGCCAGGATCACGCCCCGCTCGCGCGCGTGCTCCGCGACCGCCTTGTAGACCGCCATCGACACGTCGCGCAGCTGCGCGGCCAGCTCCTCCGAGCCGACCAGCTTCACGGTCTCGGCGAAGTCGATCGCCTCGTCGTGGCCCTCCTCGGCCTTGGTCGACGGCGTGTAGATCGGCTCCGGCAGCTGCTCGGACTCCTGCAGCCCGGCCGGCAGCTCGATGCCCGACACCGTGCCGGTCGCCTGGTAGTCCTTCCAGCCCGAGCCGGTGATGTAGCCGCGCACGATGCACTCGACCGGCAGCATCTTCAGCCGCCGGACGCGCAGGCCGCGGCCGCGGTACTCGGCCGGCACCCCGTCGGTGGCGGACACGAAGTGGTTCGGGACGATGTCGCGCGTCAGCCCGAACCACAGCACCGAGAGGCCGGTGAGCACGCGGCCCTTGTCCGGGATCGGCGTCGGGTGGACGGCGTCGTAGGTGGAGATGCGGTCGGAGGCGACCATGAGCAGATCGCCTCCGAGGTCGTACAGCTCACGGACCTTGCCGGAGTGCAGCAGCGGGAGGGTTGACGTCACGTCGCCCCAGGATATGTCACAGGTCGTACGGGAAATCCGTCAGGAGCTCGAAACCGTCGTCCGTGACCAGCACGAGGTCCTCCAGCCGACAGCCGCCGAACCCGCGCCGGTAGCAGCCCGGCTCGACCGTGACGACGTCGCCGGCGAGCAGATCGTCGCCCAGCCGGCCCATGTGCGGGCGCTCGTGGACCTCAAGCCCGACGCCGTGGCCGAGCCCGTGGAAGTAGCCGTCCTCGAGCACCGTGCCCGGCGCCTTGGAGAGCTGCGTCGGGCGGCCGGCCTCGATGTAGGGCTCGCACGAGCGCTCGTACAGCGCGCGGCCGTTGGCGCCGGCGCGCAGGTCGGCGTAGACGCGCCGCAGGGACTCGCGCGTGAGCGTCCAGTACTCCTCCAGCTCGGCGGGCGGCTCGCCGCCGCCGGCCACGAACGTGCGCGTCATGTCCGCCCAGCAGCGCGACGCGCGGTCGCGCGGCCAGATGTCGACCACGACGGGCTCGCCGCGGCCGATCGCGCCCGACCCGGAGTCGTGCCCGATCGCCGACTGCGGGCCGTGGCTGACGATCACGTCGTCGGGCAGGTCACAGCCGTGGTCGTCGCAGACCGACTGCATGGCACGGCGCACGTCCTCGGAGGTGAGCCCGTCGGCCAGCCCGTGGATCAGGTCGCGGGCGACGAACATCGCGGCGTCGGCGGCCTTCTGGGCGCGGCGGATGCCGTCCAGCTCCAGCGCGGACTTGACGCGGCGGCGGCTGGCGAACGCGTCCTCGTCCACCTGCAGCTCGATCCCGTTCGCGCGCAGGTGGTCGGCGACGAAGAGCGGGAACTCGGGCGGGACCTGCGCGGACTCGATGCCGAGCTCGCGGGCGCCGCGCAGGCAGACCTCGGCCTCGATCCCCAGCGGGTCGAGCCCGGACGCCATCAGCTCGTCCTGGCCGAGCGTGATCGGGTCGATCGCCTCGACGCCGGCCGCGACGACCTTGTCCGCGTCGAGCACCGAGATCAGCGCGACGCGGCGGCCGTCGTGCTCGAGGTAGAGGAACGGGTCCGTGATCCCCGCGGGGATCTCGTGGAAGAGCGTCGCCGAGAGCTCCGGCGAGCCATGGATCAGGACGGCGATGGGATCACCTCCAGCCGGTCGAGGATCTGGGGCACGTGACGAACGTAGTACCCGTAGTCGAACGTGGCGTCGAGGTCGATGTCGACGTGCTCGCGCTCGAGCAGGGTGCGCAGCGGCGTGCTCGTGTCCCACGCCTGCTGGCCGAGCCGCTGGACGATCCGGTAGGCGTCGTCGCGCTGCATCCCGCTCTGCACCAGCGCCAGCAGGACGCGCTGGGAGAACAGCGCGCCGGACGTCAGCTCGAGGTTGGCCAGCATGCGATCCGCGTGCACGGTCATGCCGCGGACCAGGCGCAGCGCGAGCGCGAGCAGCTGGTCGAGCAGGATCGTCGAGTCCGGCAGCACGATCCGCTCGGCGCTGGAGTGGCTGATGTCGCGCTCGTGCCAGAGCGCGACGTTCTCCAGGCCGACCTGCGCGTTGCCGCGCAGCACGCGGGCGAGGCCGCAGATGCGCTCGGACACGACCGGGTTGCGCTTGTGCGGCATCGCGCTCGAGCCCTTCTGGCCCTTGCGGAACGGCTCCTCGACCTCGCGCACCTCGGTCCGCTGGAGGTGGCGGATCTCGGTGGCGAAGCGCTCCAGGCCGGCGCCGGTCAGGGCGATGGCGCTCAGGACCTCCGCGTGGCGGTCTCTCGGCACGACCTGGGTGGAGACCGGCTCGGGGGTCAGACCGAGCCGCTCCAGGACCTTGGCCTCGTAGTCGGGGCCGAGCGTGGCGTACGTGCCGACGGCGCCGCTGATCGCCGCCGTGACCTGGTCGAAGGCGCGCTGCAGGCGTTCGGCGTTGCGGTGCGTCTCGAGCGCGTAGCCGGCGAGCTTGAGGCCGAACGACGTCGGCTCGGCGTGCACGCCGTGCGTGCGGCCGACGCACAGCGTGTCTGCGTGCTCGCGGGCCTTCTCGGCCAGCTCGTGGGCGAGCGTGCGGGCGGCGGGGAGCAGGATCGCGCCGGCGCGCTTGAGCTGCAGCGCCATGCCCGTGTCGACCACGTCGGAGGACGTCAGGCCGTAGTGGATCCAGCGGCCCGCCGGGCCGGCGGACGCCGCGAGCACGTCCACGAACGCCGCCGTGTCGTGGTCGAGCACCTTCTCGCGCTCGTCGATCGCCTCGACCGTGAACGTCGCCGCGCGGATCGCGTCGAGCTCCTCCGGCGTCGGGCCGTCGAGCGCCTCGGCGGCGGCCACCTCCACGTCGCGCATCGCGCCGAAGCGCGCCTCGTCGGTCCAGACGGCCCCGATCTCGGGCCTCGTGTAGCGAGCGATCACGGCGTCGATGCTAGGAGACGATGCGGACCGGCGTGCCCGGCGGCGCCTCGCGGTACAGGCGCTCCAGCGCGCCGCTCGGGACGCGGACGCAGCCGGCGCTGAAGCGCTTGGACTTCGCGGCCGGCGGGACGCCGTGGATGGCGACCCGCGACGTGCGCGTCCGATCGCCGTAGGCGGAGAGGACGAGGACGCGGGCGCCGTAGACGCCGCCGAAGCGGGCGCCGTCGATGCGATCGGTGACCTGGAACGTCCCGCTCGGCGTGGGCGTGCGCGTCCCGCCGATGACCACCCGCGTGCTCCAGCGCTTCGCGCCGCGCACGGTGAGCCGCTTGCGCGAGCGGTCGATCTCGATCCACCGGCGCAGGGTCGCCGCGGGACGGGTCGCGCTCGCGCGCACCCAGCCGGTACCGCCGTCCGCCACCGCCACTTTCAGCCAGGCGCCGCGGCGCTCCCGCACCCACAGGCGCTGCGGACCGCCGTAGGGCGTCCGCGGCCGCAGCCGGACGACCGCGCGCCCGCCGGGCGCGGCGTGGACCACCACGCCGGACGCGTGCGCCGGGGCGACCGTCTCGATCGCGCCCGTGGGCAGCGCGAGCGCGGCCGCCGACGCAAGAGCCACGACACCGGAATCGAGCGGCAGCACGACCCGGGGAACTATGGCGCATCGAGTGGTCGCGTTCGGGCCCGGACGGCCCGTTCGCGACCACTCGCCGCAGCTCGATCAGGCGTTGAGGATGCGCGCCGCGAGCACCGCGGCGTTGCGCGCGTTGTCCACGCCCACGCAGGCGACCGGGACGCCCGGCGGCATCTGTGCGACTGAGAGCAGCGCGTCGAGCCCGCCCCCGACCGAGGTCTTGGACGTCAGCGGCACGCCGATGACGGGCAGGTCCGTGTGCGCCGCGACCACGCCCGGCAGCGCGGCGGAGAGCCCCGCGCCGGCGATGACCACGCGCAGGCCGCGCGAGCGGGCGGTGCGCGCGTAGTCGGCGACCTTCTCCGGGTCGCGATGCGCGGACATCACGTTGACCTCGTGTGCGATGCCGCGCTCGGCCAGCTCGGCGGCGGCCTTCTCCATCGCGGGCAGGTCGGACTTCGAGCCCATGACGATGCCGACGAGGGGTGTTTCGGTGGGTGCGTTCATGCAGCGATGTCCCGGCGGTAGGTCTTGCCATCGAAGGTGATCACGTCCGCGGCAGCATAGGCGGCGTCCCGGGCGGCGTCCCGGTCGACCCCGAGCGCCGTCACGTTCAGGACGCGGCCGCCCGCGGTGACGACGTCGCCGTCGCGCAGCGCCGTGCCCGCGTGGGTGACCTCGCCGCCCGCGTCGCCGAGCCCTTCGATCACGTCGCCCGAGCTGGAGGTGACCGGATAGCCGGCCGACGCGAGCACGATCGTGACCGCGGCCCGCGGGTCCCACTCGAGCGTCGCGCCCGCCAGCCCGCCGGGCACGACCGCCCGCTGCAGCAGCGCCAGCAGGTCCGACCGCAGCCGCGGCAGCACCGCCTGCGTCTCCGGATCGCCGAAGCGGACGTTGAACTCGATCACCTTCGGCCCGTCCGCGGTCAGCATCAGCCCGGCGTAGAGCACGCCGTGAAACGGCGTCCCGCGGCGCGCGAGCTCGTCCACGACCGGCTGGCAGATCTCGGCGCGCACGCGCTCGATCAGCGCGTCGTCGACCCCGTCGACCGGCGAGAACGCGCCCATGCCGCCCGTGTTGGGCCCGGTGTCGCCTTCGCCGATGCGCTTGAAGTCGCGCGCCGGCGCCAGCGGCAGCGCGCTCACGCCGTCGCAGAGCGCGAGCACCGACAGCTCGACGCCCTCCAGGAACTCCTCGACCACCACGGGCGCCTCGCCGAAGCGGTGCGCGACGAGCATCTCCTCCAGCGCCGCGCGCGCCTCGGCCTCGGAGGTCGCGATCACGACGCCCTTGCCCGCGGCCAGCCCGTCGGCCTTCAACGCCACGGGGTAGGCCGCGATCGCCGCCAGCCCCGCCTCGACGTCGTGGACGACGGTGTGGCCCGCGGTCGGCACGCCGGCCGCGGCCATCACCTCCTTGGCGTACGCCTTGGAGCCCTCCAGGCGCGCGGCCGCGGCGACCGGGCCGAACGCGGCCACGCCCGCCGCCGCGCAGGCGTCCACGAAGCCGGCCACCAGCGGCGCCTCCGGCCCGACCACGACCAGGTCGATTCCGGCGGCGGCGATCGCCGCCGGGTCGCCGGCGCCCTCGAACGGCGCCGCGTCGCGCACGATCCCCGCGTTGCCGGGCGAGCACAGCACCTCGGGCCGCTGCGGGGAGCGCAGCAGCGCACGCACGATCGCGTGCTCGCGGCCGCCGCCGCCGATGACGAGTACGCGCGTCAAAGCGCCGCGATGAAGTCGTCGATGGGAATCGCGATCAGCGTCTCGTAGTGGCCCGTGCCGCGCGAGCCGAGCTCGAGCGAGATGCGGGCCATCGTCTTGTCGTCGGGCGCCTCGATCACGTTGACGAAGTCGAACGAGCCGAGCGTCGCCCACTGCGCCTTGACTTCGGCGCCGAGCTGCTCGACTTCCTGGTTGACCTCACGGATGCGCTGCGGGTTGTTGCGGACGGTCTGGATTCCTTCGGGTGTCAGGGTCGAGAGCATGATGTATGTCGGCACGGCGTCCTCCTCGCTGGAAGTTCTCCGTGTCCTTCTACCGAACCATCGCCGCCGATGCGGTGTTACGAGAGACGATGCTGCTTCGCCTGACCCTGCCCACCCTCGCCTTGACGGCCCTGGCCGCCGCCCCCGCGCACGCCGGGCCGATCCTCAATCCGGTCAAGCCGTGCTACGTCGCGGCCACCGAGGACCAGCGCGAGCCGGTCGCGATCGACGGCTGGAACTTCACGCCGTTCGCGACCGTCAGCGTCTACGTCGACGACATCGAGGTGCAGCTCGATCCCCCGCCGCAGGCGGACTTCGACGGCACGCTGCACGGCACCGTGGCCGCGCCCTACATCGACGGCGACCAGCGGCGGTTCACCGTCCGCGTCGTCGAGCAGGCCAACCAGGGCAACACCGCCGCGGTCAGCGCGCTGGTCACGCGGCTGATGGTCGAGCAGACGCCGGAACGGGCGTCGACCAAGCAGAAGGTCCGCTTCCGCGGGCGCGGGTTCACGAACCTCACCGAGCCGGTCTACGCCCACTACGTGTACGCCGGCCGGTCGCGCAAGACGATCAAGATCGGCCTGCCGACCGGCGACTGCGGGCGGTTCTCGATCAAGCGCAAGCAGTTCCCGTTCAAGAGCAGCCCGCGGGTCGGCCTGTGGACGATCCAGTTCGATCAGACGGCCAAGTACGACCCCAAGGCCTCCCCGCGGGTCCCGCTCACGATCCGGGTCAGCAAGCAGGTCAAGCGGCCGCGGGCGCAGGCTCGCTAGCCCGCGTCCGCTCGAACCGCAGCGCCCCGTCGTCGGCGTCGACCTCGATCCGGTCGCCGCTCGCGAACTCGCCCTTGAGCAGGGCCAGCGCCAGCGGGTCGACCAGCTGCTTGGAGATGATCCGCTTCAGCGGCCGGGCGCCGTACGTCGGGTCGTAGCCCATGTCGCCCAGCAGGTCGCGCGCCGCGTTGGACAGGTGCACCTCGACGCCGCGCTCGGCGACGCGGCCGATCAGCCGGGCCACCTGCAGGTCGACGATCTGACGCAGCTGCTCGCGGGTCAGCGGGTCGAACTCGACGATGTCGTCCAGGCGGTTGATGAACTCGGGCTTGAACGTCGCCTCGGCGCCGGCCCGGCCGCCCGGAATGTTCGAGGTCATGATCAGCACCGTGTTCTTGAAGTCCACGGTGTGGCCCTGGCCGTCGGTCAGCCGCCCGTCGTCCATCACCTGCAGGAGCACGTTGAAGACGTCGTTGTGCGCCTTCTCGATCTCGTCGAGAAGGACGACGCTGTATGGCCGCCGGCGCACCGCCTCGGTGAGCTGGCCGCCCTCCTCGTAGCCGACGTAGCCGGGAGGCGCGCCGACCAGCCGCGCGACCGAGTGCTTCTCCATGTACTCGGACATGTCGATGCGGACCATCGCGTCCTGGGAGTCGAACATGAACTCGGCCAGCGCGCGCGCCAGCTCGGTCTTGCCGACGCCGGTCGGGCCGAGGAACAGGAACGTCCCGATCGGGCGGTCCGGGTCGCTCAGGCCGGCGCGCGAGCGGCGCAGGGCGTCCGAGACGGCGGTGACCGCCTCGTCCTGACCGATCACGCGCTGGTGCAGCCGCTCCTCCATGTGGATGAGCTTCTCGACCTCGCCCTCGACCAGCCGGCTGACCGGGATCCCGGTCCACTTGGCGACGACCTCGGCGATCTCGTCGACGTCGACGCGCTCGGACAGGTAGACCGGCGGCTCGTGCGTCTCCGGCCGTTCCTCGGCCTGCTGGAGCCGCGCCTCGAGCTGCGGGATCTCGCCGTGGCGCAGCTCGGCCGCGCGCTGGTAGTCGAGCTCGCGCTCGGCGCGCTCGAGCTCGCGGCGCGCCTCGTCGAGCCGCTCGCGCAGCTTGCCGTGGCCCTCCGCCTGCTCCTTCTCGCGCTCCCACTGGGCGCGCATGCCCGCCGCGGTCTCGCGCAGCTCGGCCAGCTCGCGCTCGATCTCCGCCTTGCGCTCGGCCGCGGTCTCGTCCTTGCCGACCGCCACCAGCTCGATCTCGAGCTGCTTGATGCGGCGCTCCACCTCGTCGATCTCGGTGGGGACGGAGGACAGCTCGATGCTCACGCGGCTGGCCGCCTCGTCCACGAGGTCGATCGCCTTGTCGGGCAGGAAGCGGTCCGCGATGTAGCGGTCGCTCAGCGTCGCGGCCGCGATCAGCGCGGCGTCGGTGATGGTGACGCCGTGGTGGGCCTCGTAGCGCTCCTTGAGGCCGCGCAGGATCGCGATCGTGCCTTCGAGCGTCGGCTCGCCGACGTAGATCGGCTGGAAGCGGCGCTCGAGCGCGGCGTCCTTCTCCACGTGCTTCTTGTACTCGTCGAGCGTGGTCGCGCCGACGGCGCGCAGCTCGCCGCGGGCGAGCATCGGCTTGAGCAGGTTGGACGCGTCGACCGCGCCCTCGGCCGCGCCGGCGCCGACGATCGTGTGCAGCTCGTCCATGAACAGGATGACCTGGCCCTCGGCGTCCTGGATCTCCTTCAGGACGGCCTTCAGGCGCTCCTCGAACTCGCCGCGGTACTTGGACCCGGCGAGCAGGGAGCCGATGTCGAGGCTGATGACCTTGCGGTCGCGCAGCGACTCGGGGACGTCGCCGGAGACGATCCGCTGGGCGAGGCCTTCGACGATCGCGGTCTTGCCGACGCCGGGCTCGCCGATCAGCACGGGGTTGTTCTTGGTGCGGCGGGACAGGACCTGGATGACGCGGCGGATCTCGTCGTCGCGCCCGATCACCGGGTCGAGCTTGCCCTCCTCGGCGGCCTGCGTGAGGTCGCGGCCGAAGCGCTGCAGCGCCTGGTACTTCTCCTCCGGGCTCTGGTCGGTGACCCGGTGCGGACCGCGCACGGCCTCGATCGCCGCCAGCGTGTTCTCGTGGTTGGCGCCGTTGCGGTTGAGGATCTGCGCGACCTCGCCCGACTGGGCGGCGGTCAGCGCGAGCAGGATGTGCTCGGTCGAGATGTACTCGTCGTTGAGCTTGCCGGCCTCGCGCTCGGCGAGGCGCAGGACGTCCATCAGCTCGCGGCTGGTGCCGGGCTCGCGGGCGCCGGCGGTGATCGTCGGCAGCGCGTCGAGCGCGGCCTCGGCCTCGGCGCGGATCGACTCCGGACGGGCGCCGAGCTTGCGCAGCACGGGCCCGACGACGCTGTCGGGCTGGTCGATCAACGCGACCAGCAGGTGCGCGGGCTGCGTCTCGGTGTGGTTGTGCGAGGCGGCGACCGCGATGGCGGCCTGCAGCGCCTCCTGGGACTTGATCGTGAAGCGGTCGGCTTGCATGTGGTCCTAAATCTTAGTCGGAGAGACTGAGATATTAGCTTGCTTGCGCGCGCGGATCAACCGCACGGCGAAACGCTCGCCGCGCGGTCGTGGAGCGTCCGCCGGCTAGCGGCGCTCGGGCGGCGGGACCAGGCCGGCGTCGACCGCCAGCCGGACCAGCTCGAAGCGCTTGCGGTACGGCGCGGAGGCCTGCAGGCTGAACGCGTCGAAGAGCGCGCGCATGTGCGTCTTGACCGTGTCGATCGACACGGTCAGCGCCTCGGCGATCTCCTCGTTGGAGGCCGGGCCGGACGCCGGGCGGCAGAGCGCGACCAGCACGCGCAGCTGCGCGGGCGTGAGCACCGGGATCGCCGCCTGGGAGGCGACCTCGGTCAGCTTGGAGTCCGTCGTCGCCGAGGGGTCGTGGAAGCGCAGGCGGGTCGCGCCGACGCGGATCACGTCCAGGTGGCGCAGCGTCCGCCGCCCCTGCACGCGCTCCTCGTTGACGAACGTGCCGTTGGTGGAGCGCCCGTCGTCGAGCACGGTCCAGACGCCGTCGATCGCTTCGATCGACGCGTGCGAGCGCGACACCTGCGCGTCCCAGACCAGCGCCAGGCCGGACGCCGGGGACCGCCCGACGGTCAGGCCCTCGCCCGCCAGCGTGACCAGCCGCTGGATGCCGTCGCCGTCGCGCAGCTCGACGAACGCCGCCTCGCCGCGCTCGGCGGCCAGCCGCTCCTGCAGCTCGCTCGGCGACGACGCGTGACGTTCAGGCCAGTCCTGCACGAACGATCACTCTAGGGGTCCGTACCCAAGAGGGCCAGCAAACCCCGTAGAGTCGGCCGAATGAGCGCAATCTCCCCCCGCGAACCGTGGCCTGGATACGCCAAGCTCGACGAATCCGAGCGTGAGGCGCTGCTGGCGAAGAAGTACGAGCAGGCCAAGGACCAGAACGACCAGGACTACGCGCTGGCGCTGGCCGCCGCCGTCGCCAACTACGAGCTGGTGCTGGAGCTGCAGCCGGACGCGACCGCCGCGGAGCCGGTGGCCAAGACCGCGCGCGACCTGCACGACGACGCCGGGTCGTGGATGGCGAGCTGAGCCGGTGACCGGCGAGCCGCCGCTGTCCGCGATCCCCGCCGCCCGCCGCTCGCGGGCCCCGGCCGACGACTACGACGTCGCGAAGGCGCACACCGACGGCGCGGTCGGCGAGGCCGCGCTCCCGGAGGTCGTGGACCTTCGGCGCCCGTGGCACCGCGTGCCCGATCAGGGGCACACCGCGTCGTGCGTCGGCTGGGCGGTCGCGGACTCGGTGGTCCGCTGGCAGCTCGTCGAGGAGGGGCGGCTCGACCCCGATCAGCCGCTGTCGGCCCGCCACGTGTGGATGGCGGCCAAGGAGACCGACGCCCGGGAGACGTATCCGTCCACGTTCCTCGAGACCGACGGCACCAGCCTGAAGGCCGGGCTGGACGTGGTCCGGAAGTTCGGCGCGGTCCTGGAGTCCGAGCTGCCGTGGTCCGGGGGCCTCGCCTCGACCGCGCCGGACGCGTTCAACGCGTCGGCGCGCCGCCGGCGCATCGTGGCCTACTTCAACCTCGGCGACGACAGCGTCCCCGACCGGACGGTGCACTTCGCCGAGTGGCGGCGCTGGCTGCACGAGCGCGGCCCCATCCTGGTGCTGCTCGCGCTGGACGCGAACATGCGCACGCCCGGCGCCGAGCTCGAGACCTTCGACGCCGAGTCCGCCGAGGGGAGCCACGCCGCCGCGCTGTTCGGCTACGGGCCGGACCACTTCCTCCTGCGCTCGAGCTGGGGACCGTCCTGGCGCGACGGCGGCTACGCGCGCATGAGCCTCGACTACACCGCGCACGCGGTGATCGAGAGCTACGGCGTGTGGGTCTGACGCGCTACCAGGTGATCGTGTTCGCGTCGTCGGCGATGCGCGCCGCGACGTCCGGGAGACCGAGCTCGCGCGCCAGCCCGAGGCCGCGGTCGACGAGCGCGCCGCGGTCGGCCGCGGGAATCCCCGTCGCCAGCCAGTCGCCGATCGTGCGCAGCGCCCAGCCCGGTGCGCGCCACTGCGTCGCCAGCCGCAGCGCCTCATCGAAGTGGACCGCGGCGGCGTCCGGGCGGTTGTCGGCGGCGGCCAGCAGGCCGAGCACGCGCGCCACGGGCCCCCAGAGCGCCCACAGGTTGATCAGGACGGGATTGGCGGCGGCGTGCGGGAGCAGCAGCTCGTAAAGGCGCTCGACCTGCTCCGGCTCGCCCGTCCGGGCGACGGCCTCGGCGAGGCAGACGGCGGCGGGCAGGAAGTCCGGTGACCCGACGACCGACGCGAACCCGTCGCGCGCGCACACGGCGACGCTGCGCTGCGCCGCCTCCACGTCGCCCAGCTCGCACTCGAGGGACGCCAGCATCGCCTCCCACACCGGGAGCTGCGGGTAGCGGGCGGCGAACCCGCGCAGGTCGGCGAGCCCCGCCTCGCGCGGGCGCCAGCGCAGCCGGGCGATCACCAGCCGGGCGACCGTGTACTCCTGCAGGCAGTCCTCGCCGTGCCGGCGGTTGATCGTCAGCGCGTCCTCCGACATGCGGTCGGCCTCGTCCAGCCGCCCCGCGAACGCCGCCCGCCCCGCCTCATAGACCATCAAGAACCACCGCAGATGGCTGCGCGACGAGCCGTGGGCGACGGAGCGCGCCCGGTCGAGGTCGGCGTCGGCGCGCGCGATGTCGCCCTCCTGCATGGCGTCGCGCATCCGGTGCAGGTACGCCCACACGAGCGCGACGCGATCGGCGTGCCGAGCGGCGACGCGCACCACCTCCTCGGCGGCCTGCGCGCGCGAGGCCGCGCGCTCCGGCCGCCACTCGACGACCAGGGCGACCGGGTAGAGGGACCCGAGCGTGACCTCGTCGTTGAGCCGCCGCGCCATGTCGATCGCTTCGTCGATCAGCGCCTCGCGCCGTTCCTGGACGGACTCGAGGACCGCGAGCAGCGCCAGCGCGCGCGCCCGCAGCGGCCCGTCGCTCGCCGGCAGCGCCTCCAGCGCCTGCGTGAGCAGGGTCACGCCCTCGGTGTCGGCCGCGCCGTACGGATGCACCTGCGTGAACCCGAGCGCGGCCTGGGCGAGGCCGTCGGCGTCGCCGTCGCGGCGCGCGGCCGCCGCGGCCTGCGCGTAGCGGCGGCGGCCCTCCTCGATGTCGCCGGCCGCGAAGGTCGCCTCGGCGAGCGCGAGCAGCGTCGCGCGCCGCTCCGACGCGGGCACCTCCGCGCCGAGCGCGACCGCCTCCAGCGCCTGGGCGTAGTGCGCGGCGGCCTCGGCGTGGCCGAGCGCGGCGGCGGCCTCTCGCGCGGCTTCGCGCGCCGCTTCCCAGGCCGGCTGCGGGTCCGCCCCGGCGCGGGCGGCGGCCAGCGCGTGGTGGGCGATCTGCGCGGCGGGGACGTCGGCGCCGGCGTCGCGGCGGACGGTCAGTGCGCCCGCGACCGCCTCGTGCAGCGCGCCGCGGCGCTGCTCCGGGAGCGCGTCGCGCACCGCGTCGCGCACGATCCCGTGGACGAACGCGAACCGGCCCGGCGCCTCGCTCGCCACCAGGCCCGCGGCCACCCCGCGGTCGAGCGCCGCGGCGGCGGCCGCGCGCGGGACGCCGGCGGCGCGCACGAGGTCGGCGATCGTGAAGCGCCCGGCGACCGCGCCGACCTCGAGCACCGCGCACACCTCGTCGCCGAGCCGCTCGACGCGGCGTCGCACCGCCTCGCGTACGCGCGCGGGCACGAGCGTCGTGCTGGACTCCGACGTCTGGTCGGACGCCTCCAGCAGCCGCACCAGCTCGGCCACGTAGAACGGGTTGCCGCGCGTGCGCCGGTGCACGGCCTCGGCGGTCGGGACCGGCGCCTCGGGCGGCAGCAGCGCCCGGACCGCGTCCGGGCCGAGGCCGGTCAGCTCGACGCGCTCGATCCGCGGGTCGCCCTCCAGGGCGCGCGTGGCCGGCTCGCCGCTCGGGTAGGCGACGGCGATCAGCAGCCGCGCGTTCGGGACGGCGTCGGTGACGTGGGTCAGCAGCCGCAGCGAGGACGCGTCCGCCCAGTGCAGGTCGTCGAGCAGGATCAGCAGCGGGCGGTCCGCGGACGCGGCGGCGAGCAGGTCCGCGACCGCGTCGAAGAGCTGCAGCCGCTGCTCCTCCCCGCCCGAGCCCGCGGCGCCCAGCAGCGGGCCGAGCGCGGGGTTCGGCTCGCCGGGCGCGAGGGCGGTCAGCGCCTTCACGACCGGGCGCCAGGCGCCGTACGCGTGGCCTTCGAGCTCACCGCGCCCGCGCGCGACGACGCCGCCGCGCCGGGACGCCTCGGCGGCCAGCGCGCCGAGCAGCGTCGTCTTGCCGATGCCCGGCTCGCCCGCGATCGCGACCGTGCGGGCGGCGCCCGTCCACGCGGTCACCAGCGTCCCGCGCAGGCGCTCGAGCTCCGGGCCGCGGCCGACCACGCCCGCCGGCGCGGCGACCGGCTCGCCCGGGCGGACGATCAGGCGGTCCAGCTCGCGCGCGACCACGGCCGCGTCGGCCGGGCGCTGCGCGGGGTCGTGAGCGACGAGCGCCAGGACCAGGCCGTCGAGCGCTTCCGGGACGCCCGGGACGAGCGTCGAGGGCGGCGCGGGCGGGCGCACGCGGAAGACGTCCTTGGCGTCGAACGGGCGCGCGCCGCACACCAGCTCGTAGAGCGTGACGCCGAGCGCGAACAGGTCCGCGCGCGCGGTCGCCGGGTCGCCCAGCGTCTGCTCGGGCGCGGCGTAGCGCGGCGTCCCCGCGGACGGCGCGTGCTCGCCCTGGGCGATCGCGACGCCGAAGTCGCCGAGCGCGGCCTCGCCCTCGGCGTCGATCCACACGTTGTCCGGCTTGACGTCGCGGTGCACGACCCCGTGCGCGTGGGCGTGCGCGAGCGCGAGCGCGATCTCGCGCGCGGCCGCGATCGCCTCCTGCGGCGCCAGCCGCCCGGTCGGCGAGCGGGCCAGCCGGTCGGCCAGCGAGCCGCCGGTCATGTGGCGCGCGACCAGGCACGGCGTGCCCTGGTCCTCGAAGACGTCGTGGACGGTGACGATGTGGCGGTGGCCGCCGAGCCGGGCGGTCAGCCGGGCCTCGCGCCGCAGCCGCTCCCACGCGCCCGTGCCGGACACGCGCGCGAGCGCCACCGCGCGGTCGAGCGTGAGGTCGTGCGCGAGCCACACGTCCTTGCTGGCGCCGCGCCCGAGCCGGCGCTGCAGCAGGTAGCGCCCGGCGACCAGGTCCGGCTCGGCGGCCACCCCGGGCGCCGCCTCGACTTCGGGCGACGCGAGCGTGCAGGCCGAGCAGACGCCGTCGGCGGGAAGGTCGCGACCGCAGTTCGGGCAGGACGGGCTCAGTGTCCCGAGTCTAATTGGCCGCGAACTGGCGGTTCGGGCGGGGGCGGCGCCGGGCGGGGCGCGGTAGGGTCGCGCCATGTCGAGCCGGGCCTGGCTGACGGCGCTGCTGGTGGTGGCGATCGCGCTCGGCGCCGGCACGCCGGCACGCGCCGGGCAGCTGGTCTTCGAGAGGGATTCGTCGATCTGGGCCGCGGCTGACGATGGCTCCGGCGCGCACCCGCTGATCGACGTGCTGAACGTGCCCGGGATGCAGCGGCTGAGCGCCCCGTACGCGTCCGCCGACGGGCGCGTGGTCGTCTTCTCCGGGCGCTGGGCGGGCGCGGTCGCGGAGCAGCGGCGCTCGAGCGCGCCGGGTGCGATCGGCGGCAACGCCGACGGCGTGTACCGCTGGACCGCCGGCACCGTCACCCGGCTCACCGCCGCTCCGGTCCCCTGCCCGCTGGAGCCGTGCTACTCCGCCACCACGCAGCCGGAGCTCGCCGGCGACCAGATCGTCGCGGGCACCGAGCTGGCGAGCTGGGAGCCGTGCGCGTCGGTCGGCTGGTGCGTCAAACGGTCCGGCGGCGACGTCCTCACGGTGCCGCAGGGCACCAGCATCGGGCCGGCGTGCGGCGGCATCGGCGTCGGCGAGCCGAGCGCGAACCCGGTGCGCCCGGCGGCGATCGCGTACGTCGGCTGCTCGGTGGCGGTCGACGGCAACCTCTACCCCGCGCTGTTCGTCGAGGAGGGCGGGACGAACCAGGCGATCGCGTACGACGATGCGACCCAGGCGGACCCGTCCTGGTCGCTCGACGGCACCCGGATCGTGGCCGTCGAAGGCGGCACGAACCCCGGCCTGTGGACCTACGCGCCCGGCGCCTACGTGCTCGCCGGGACCGGGTTCGCGTCGCCGCGGTTCGTGCCCGGGGACCGGATCGCGTTCGTGGCCCAGGGCGACGTCTGGACCGTGCCCGCGAGCTGCCGCGCCTGCACGTTCCCGGCCGACGCGACGCGGCTGACCGCGCTCGGCGGCGTGGTGTCCGTGGCCTGGACGCCGGCCGCGCAGCTCGGCGAGCCGCCGGCGGCGCCGCCCGCGGCTCCCGCGCCGGCGGCCCACGCCGCGCTGACGCTGCCCGGCGGGCGCCACCGCGCGTCGCACGGCGGCCGCGTCAAGCTCCGGCTCGCCTGCGCGCCGGGGGCGGCGTGCGCCGGCCGGCTGAAGCTCACCGCGGGCAAGCACGCGCTCGGCTCCGCGCGGTTCGCGATCGCGGCCGGGCACCGGCGCACCGTGACCGTACGGCTGACCGCGTCCGGCCGCGCGCTGCTGCGGCACCGTCACCACCTGAAGGTGATCCTGACCGCGCCCGGCGCGGCCCGCGCGAGTGTGACACTGTTGGCGCCGACGTAGCCGCCGGGCGCCGGACTAAACTGTGTGCGGCATGCACACTTTGCCCGGCCGGACCGAGAACCTGCTCGCCACCTGCTCGCTGGCGCTGACCGAGCGGGTCGCGGGCGCCGCCGAGCAGGCGACCGGGCTGGGCGCGGGGGCGCCGGCGGCGCTGGTGGCGGTCAGCGGGTTCCTGGGCGGGCAGAGCGTGACCGCGCTCGCGAACGTCCTCGGGCTCTCGCACGCGGGGACGGTGCGGCTCGTCGACCGCCTCCAGGCGCAGGGGCTGATCGAGCGCCGGCGCGGCGACGCGGACGCACGCGAGGTGCGCCTGGTCGCCACCCGTGCCGGGCGCGCGGCGGCGCAGCGCGTGCTCGACGGGCGCCGCGACGCGATGGCGGCGGTGCTGGCGGCGCTCTCCGAGGAGGAGGTCGCGACGCTCGTGCCGCTGCTGGAGCGGATGCTGGCGGCGATCACCGCCGGGCCGGACTCGCCCGGGCACATCTGCCGCCTCTGCGACGCCGACGCGTGCGGGCACCCCGAGATCTGCCCGGTCACGCTCGCCGCCCACGGCTGACCGTTCCTCATCCAAGGGGTGGAAACCGGTCACACCGTGTGTGGGGAAGGTTCACCCCCGCCGCTCATGGTCGTACGACCCCCCGTCGGAAAGGGTTCCGGGTATGGCCGCTCCCTCCCAACTCTTCCCGCCTTCCGAGGCCCCCGGCAGCACGCGGGACTTTGCCGCGGAGGCGCGCCTGCAGTCCGTCCGTGCCGCCGCCACGGTGGCGCGTGACCGCATCGCCGAGCTCGAGGGCGTCCGCGTCCTCGGCCCCGAGGTCAAGCGCGACAGCGACAGCGTCCGCCTGGCGATCGACCTGCGCGACACCGGCCGCGACGCCTGGCAGGTGGCGTGCGCGATGGCCGGGCGCGGGTTCACGCTCGACGCCGCGTCGCACCGCGTGATCGTGGTGCGCCTCAACGAGGACGACATCCGCGACGCGTCGCACCACCGCCTGGCGTCCGCGCTGCAGCTCGCGCTGTGGTCGGCGCCCGCCGTGGCGGTGTAGGACGCGCGCGCCGCCGCACCCGCGCCGCGCGTCGCGGCGCCCCTCACCCGTACCGCGCGTCGCGGCGCCCCACTACCCGCGCGGGATCGGCAGCGTCGCGCGGATCACCGTCCCGCCGCCCGGCGGGCTCTCGACCACCAGCTCGCCGTTGACCGCCGCCGCGCGGTCCTCGAGCCCGAGCAGCCCGGACCGCTCGTCGCCGTGCGCCCCGCCGACCCCGTCGTCGCGCACCTCCACGCGCAGCGCCCCGTTCTCGCGCGCGGCGGACACGCGCGCCCGCTGGGCGTGCGCGTGCTTGAGCGTGTTCGTCAGCGCTTCGGCGACGACGAAGTAGGCGGTCGCCTCGAGTGCCGGCGGGAAACGCTCGTCGGTCACGTCCACGGTCACCGGGATCCGCAGGCGCGGGACGAGCGTCTCGACGCCCGCGCGCAGGCCGCCGTGGCTGAGCGCCGCGGGCAGGATGCCGTGCGCGAGGTCGCGCAGCTCCGCGGTCGCGCGCTCGGCCTGCTCGAGCGCCTCGGCCACCAGCTCCTGCCCCGGCTCGCCGTCGCCGAGCTCGCGCAGCGCGAGCTTGAGCGTGATCAGCGTGTGGACGAGCCGCTGCTGCGCGCCGTCGTGCAGGTCGCGCTCGATCCGCCGGCGCGTCTCGTCGGCGGTGGCCACGACCCGCGCGCGGGAGGCGGCGAGCGCCGCGCGGCTCTCGGCGTTCGCGACCGCGGTCGCGACCAGGTCCGTGAACTGGCCCATGCGCTCCTCGCTGTCGACCGCCGGCACCGCGGCGCTCCACGTCGCGACCATCACGCCCCACAGGTGGTCCTCGACGACGATCGGCGTCGCGACCGCGGCGCCCGTGCGCGCGGGCCGCCCGTCGCGGCGCACGGCGGCGACGATCGCCGCCGCCGGGCCGCCGGCGCGCGCGTCGCCGTCCAGGCGCCCGTCACCCTCCGCCGCCGCGTCGCCGCCGCGCCGCCCGACGGTCGTCACGCCCCCATCCGGATCGAAGCGCACGAGCCGGGTGGCGTCCGCGTCGAGCAGCCGCCGCACCTCGCCGGCGACCGCGTCGAAGACCTCCGGCGCCGGCACCGCGCGTGCGACCAGCGTCGCCACGCGCCGCAGCGCCGCCTGCTCGTCGGCCAGCGCGCGCAGCCCGTCGCGGCTCGTCTCCAGCGAGCCGGCCATCGAGTTGAACGCGCGCTCGAGCGTCGCCACCTCGCCGGCGCCGGTCTCCGGCAGCCGGGTGGAGAGGTCACCGGCCGCGAGCCGCTTCGCCATCCCCGCCGCGCGCCGGACCGGCAGCGCGATCGTGCGCGTCACGTAGGTGCCGAACCCGAGCACGAGCAGCATCGAGCCCGCCAGCCCGGCGGTGGCGATCGCCAGCGCGCGCCGCGAGTCGTCGTCGGCGCGGTCCTGGCGCTGCCGGAACGCCGTCCGCTGCGCGGCCAGGAAGCCGTCGAACTCGCGCCGGATGTCGTCCACGCGGCGCCGCCCCTCGTCCAGCCGCGCGGCCCGCCGCGCCGACCCTTCGCCGCGCCGCGCCGCCACCACCAGCGGAATCGAGTACCCGTGCACGTAGCCGTCGACCGCCCGCGTGATCGCGCGCGAGCGCGCGTCGCCCTCGGCCGCGTCCAGCAGCGCGCGGCTGGCGCGCGGGTACTGCACCATCGCCCGCCGCCACGGCTCCAGGAAGCGCTCGTCGCGCTCGATCAGGTAGCCGCTCTGCCCGGTCTCCAGGTCGAGCACGACCCGCTCGAGGTCGGTCCCCGCCGCGATCGCCTCGAGCGAACGCGTCGCCTGGTCGGTGGCCGCGCGGGCGTCGCCGACCGCGCGGACCAGCAGGGCGAACGTGGCGCCCACCACGAGCGCCAGGAGCGCACTGGAAACGATCGTGCGGCGGGTCAGCCCTCCGCTCACATCGCCACTGTACGTGCACCGTTACATGTTGAGCGGATGGTGGCACGCCGCCCGGTGCCCGGGCGCGTGCTCGACCAGCGGCGGCTCGACCGTGCGGCAGACCTCCGTCGCGCGCGGGCAGCGCGGATGGAAGCGGCAGCCGGGCGGCGGCGAGACCGGATCAGGCGGCTCGCCGCGCACGACCGTGCGCGCGCGGGCGCGGTTCTCGCGCGGGTCCGGCACCGGGATCGCCGACAGCAGCGCCGCCGTGTACGGGTGGATCGGCCGCACGTAGAGCTCCTCCGCGGGCGAGAGCTCGACCACCTTGCCGAGGTACATGACCGCGATCCGCTGCGAGACGTGGCGGACCACCGAGAGGTCGTGCGCGACGAACAGATAGCTCAGCCCGAGCTCGTCCTGGAGGTCGTCGAGCAGGTTCACGACCTGCGCCTGGATCGAGACGTCCAGCGCCGACACCGGCTCGTCGAGCACGATCAGCCGCGGCCCCATCGCGAGCGCGCGGGCGATCCCGATGCGCTGGCGCTGGCCGCCCGAGAACTCGTGCGGGAAGCGGTTGAGGTGCTCGGGGTTCAGGCCGACGCGGTGCAGCAGCTCGCGCGAGCGCTGCTCGGCCTCGCGCCCGCGCACGCCGCGCTGCGCGAGCGGCACGCCGAGGATCTGGCCGACGCGCTTGCGCGGGTTCAGCGACGCCTGCGGGTCCTGGAAGACCATCTGCAGCTGCGGGCGCAGCGGCCGCAGCTCGCGCGGCTTGGCGGTCGTGATCTCGCGCCCCGCGAAGCGGATCCGCCCCGCCGTCGGGCGCAGCAGGCGGACGACGCTGCGCGCGAGCGTGCTCTTGCCGCAGCCGGACTCGCCGACGACCCCCAGCGTCTCGCCCTCGGTGACCACCAGCGACACGCCGTCGACCGCGTGCACCTCGCCCGCTTTGCGGTTGAACAGCAGCCCACCGCGGACCGCGAAACGCACCACGAGGTCCTCGACCTCCAGCAGCGGTACCGCGCTCACGCCGCCAGCCCGATCTGGCCGGCGACCATGCGCCGCCGCCGTTTCTCGGCCAGCTCGAGCCAGCAGCGGTCGAGGTGCCCCGGCGCGTCGGCCGCGTTCGCCGTCAGCGGCGGCGGCAGCTGGCAGCGGTCGAAGCGGTGCGGGCAGCGCGGGTGAAAGCGGCAGCCGCTCGGCGGGTTCACCGGCGAGGGCGGCGCGCCCGGGATCGCCGGCAGCCGCTCCGGCCGCTCGCGGTCCACGCGCGCGATCGAGCCCAGCAGCCCCCAGGTGTAGGGATGGCGCGGGTCGTAGAAGAGCTCGTCGACCGTGCCCTGCTCGACGACCTGGCCGGAGTAGACGACCACGACCCGGTCGGCGATGTCGGCCACGACGCCGAGGTTGTGGGTCACGAGCACGATCCCCGTGTCGCCGGCCGCCGCGATCTCGCGCAGGTGCGTGAGGATCTGCGCCTGGATCGTGACGTCGAGCGCGGTCGTCGGCTCGTCGGCGATCAGCACGCGCGGGCCGCACGACAACGCCATCGCCAGCATCACGCGCTGGCGCATCCCGCCGGAGAACTCGTGCGGGTACGCGCGCACGCGCTCCCGCGCCCGCGGGATGCCCATCCGCTCCATCAGCTCGATCGCCCGCTCCCGGGCCTGCGCGCGCGTGACGTCCGGCTCGTGCGCACGGATCTGCTCGACGATCTGGTCGCCGACGCGCTGGACCGGGTTCAGCGACGACATCGGGTCCTGGAAGACCATCCCCATCTGCACGCCCCGGATCCGCCGCAGCTCGGCGTCGCTCGCGGTCAGCAGCTCGGTGCCGTCGAGCCGCGCCGAGCCGCGCACGGTCGTGCCCGGCCCGCGCGTGAGCCCGAGCAGCGTCATCACCGTCACCGACTTGCCCGAGCCGGACTCGCCGACCACCGCCAGCACCTCGCCCGCGTCGAGCGTGAACGAGACGCCGTCGACCGCCTGCACGAGCCCGTCCTCGGTGGCGAAGGTGACGCGCAGGTCCTCGACGTCGAGCAGCCTCATGACAGCCGCACCCGCGGGTCCAGCAGCGCGTACCCGACGTCGGTGAGCGCGCTCAGCAGCACCACGAAGAACGCGCCGAACATCACGATCACGAGCACCGGCGGCACGTCCAGCTGCCCGATCGAGGTGGCCGCGTACTGGCCGACGCCGTGCAGGTTGAAGACCGACTCGGTCAGGATCGCGCCGCCGCCGACCACCGCCGCGAAGTCCAGGCCCCAGAGCGCGACGATCGGGATCATCGACGTGCGCAGGACGTGGCGGATCAGCACGCGCCGCCGGCTGAGCCCCTTGGCCTCCGCGGTGCGCACGTAGTCCTCGTGGATCGTGTCGAGCACGTTCGAGCGCAGCACGCGCGAGTAGACGCCGATGAACAGCGTGGACAGCGCCAGCCAGGGCAGGATCATGTGGCTCAGCCAGCTGAGCGGATCGGTCGTGATGCCGACGTAGCCGCCGTCCGGGAACAGCGCGAAGCGGTAGGCGAGCACGTACAGCATCACCGCTCCGAGCAGGAACACCGGCGTCGAGATCCCGACCAGCGCCACCACGGTCAGCCCCCGGTCCAGCAGCCCGCCGGCCCGGACCGCGCTCAGCAGCCCGAGCGCGGTGCCGAGCCCCATCCAGATGATCGCCGCGCCGACCGCCAGCGAGATCGTCGGCGGCAGGTCCTGCTTGATCTGCGCCTCGACGTTGACCTGCTGCGTGTAGGAGATCACCTTGCCGGTCAGGATCTGCTTCATCGTCAGCAGGTACTGGTCGTAGACCGGCTTGTCGAAGCCCCAGGTGCGGCGGATCGCCGCGACCGTCTCCGGCGTCGACGTGCGCCCGGCCAGCCGCTGCGCGGGGTCGCCGTTCGGGATCTTCTGGAAGATCAGGAACGTCAGCACCGAGATCGCGAACAGCACGAGCGCCATCGAGATCGTGCGGCGGATGACGAACCGGGCCATCAGTGCGAGACGCGCACCGCGGCGCGCGGGTCGAGGGCGTCGCGGACACCGTCGCCGAACACGTTGATCCCGAGCACGGCGAGCACGAGCATCGCGCCCGGCACGAGCGTCATGTGGATCGACGTCGGCAGCAGGTTGATGCCGTCGCCGATCATCGTGCCCCAGGACGGGCTCGGCGGCTGCACGCCGGCGCCGAGGTAGGAGAGCCCGGCCTCCAGCAGGATCGCGTTCGCGACCATCAGGGGCGCGAAGACGATCAGCGTCGACGCGACGTTCGGGAGCACCTCGGACACCAGGATCCGCGTGTTGCCGAGGCCGAGCATGCGCGCGGCGTCGACGAACTCACGCTCGCGCAGCGTCAGCACCTGGCCGCGGATCGGCTTGGCCACGTACGGCACGTAGACGAAGCCGATGATCAGCGCGGGCACGAACAGCGAGCGGTTGGAGACCGTGAACAGGCCGAGGTTGAGCCCGCCCAGCGCCAGCGACGTGCCGAGCGCGATCCCGAGCAGCACCACCGGGTACGCCCAGATCAGGTCGAGGATGCGGCTCAGCACGCCGTCGACGGGGCCGCGGAAGTACCCGGCGGTGATACCCACGGCGGTGGCCAGCACCATCGTGATCGTGGTCGCGATGAACCCGATCTCGAGCGAGTTGCGCCCGCCGTAGAGGAGCCGCACCGCGACGTCCTCGCCGGTCTGGTCGGCGCCGAGCAGGAAGCGGCTGTGCCAGGTCGGGCCGATCGGCAGCCCGTCGGTGCCGACCACGTCCTCGACCTTGCCGCCGACCGTCACCGTGTCGGTCACGTGCGTGTCGTTGGGCCCGGTGTGCGCGACGTCGTGGGCGTAGACCGGGGCCGCCAGGCAGAGCGCCACGATCACCAGGAACATGGCGCCGAAGGCCAGCGCCGTGCGGTTGCGCCGCAGCCGGCGCAGCGCCAGCCGGTAGGGCCCGACGCCCGGCGGCGGCGTTCCGTCGCCGGCGCCGGGCTCACTCGGTACCGCCAGTTGCAGGTCGGCGGCCATGGCGGGCTACTTGAGCAGCTGCCAGCTCGAGTAGTCGTTCAGGTACAGCGGGTGGAAGATCGCCGTCTTGAAGTCCAGCCGGTCGGAGAAGAACTTCGGGACCTCCTCGGACCCGTACGCGGCGATGTACGCCTTCTGCGCGACGTACTCGTCGAGCTGCTGCCACTCCTTGGCGACCGTCGCGAGCTTCGTGGCCGGGACCGCGTCGAGCTTGGCCAGCTCGGACTGGATGTGCGGGTCGTTGACCTGGCTGAAGTTCTCGTTGTTGGTCGGCTGGATCGACTTGGCGTCGAGCAGCAGGTAGAAGTCCGACGGGTTCGGGAAGTCCTGCAGCCAGTCCGCGAAGCCGGTCTGCGGGTTGGTCTTGGTGTTGCCGATCGTCGGGAAGTAGATGCTGTCGGAGATGATCTTCGGCGTCGCCTTGAAGCCGATCGCGTTCAGCACGCTCGCGTAGTACTCGACGTACTGGCGGCGCGGGCTGCGCTCCTGGCCCCAGACGGTCACCTTCGTGCCCTCCAGGCCGGCCTGCTGGACGAGCTGCTTCGCCTTGGCGACGTTGGGCGCCGAGTTCGGGTCGCCGTACGGACAGGGCGACGTCGGGTGGCCGACGATGCCCTCGGGCAGGAAGTAGCAGCCGGGCTGCAGGAAGCCGCTCGCGAGCCGCGCCATGGCGCGCCGGTCGAGCGCGAGGTTGACGGCTTCGCGCGCCTTCGGGTTGTTGAAGGGCTTCGTCGTCGTGTTCAGGAAGAAGTAGAACGTCGACGGGATCGGCTCGCGCGCGAAGCGGTTGCCGGCCTTGGCCTCGATCTGCGGCACCAGCGCGGGCGGAAGCGTGTCCCCCGGGTCGAACGCGTCGGCCTGGTTGGACAGGACCTGCTGGGCTTCGGACTGCGTGTTCGAGGTGATGTTGATCGTGATCTTGTCCAGGTGCCCGACCGGGATCCCCGGGATGTGCAGCGACGCGAAGCGCGGGTTCTTGACCACGCTGTAGCTGCGGTTCGGGGAGACGTCCTTGATCATGTACGGCCCGACGCCGGGCGGCGGGTCGTTGGAGAGGTTCGTCATCGCGGTGCCGGACGGGACGAGCCCGGCGGCCGGGAACGCGAGCACGTTCGCGAACGCGCCGTACGGCGACACCAGGTGGATCGTGATCGTGCCGGTGGCGTCGTCGGCGGTGATCCCGGAGATCGACTTCGCCTTGCCGGTGTCGTACGCGGACGCGCCGTCGATGTAGTTGGTGAAGAACGACTTGCCGCCCCAGTTGAGCTTGATCGCCCGCTCGATCGTGTACGGGAAGTCGGTCGCCTTGACCGCGGTGCCGTTGGAGAACTCCAGGTGCGGGCGCAGCTTGAGCGTGTAGGTGCGCCCGTCGGCCGAGATCTTCGGCAGGCCCGCCGCGAGCCCGGGGATCAGCTCGGTGCCGGCCTGGCCGTCCGCGTGCTTGTAGGTCAGCAGCGGCGTGTAGGTGATCCACGTCGCCTCGGCGGACTGCGTCGTGTATCCCTCCTGCGGGTCGAGGAAGTCCGGCGCGGTCCCCTGCAGCACCGTCGCCGTGCCGCCGTTCGTCGTCGCGGCGGTGCTCTCGCTCTTGCTGCTGTTCGAGCCGCCGCACGAGGCGACGCCGACGGCGGCGGCACCGACGAGGACGGCGGTTGCGATTGCTGCTCTGGTCACTGAGGCCTCCTGAGCCGTTCGAGGCTCGATGGTCGCTCCGCCGCGCGCGCTTGTCGTCGGCCCGCGGACGGGTCTTGCGCGTACCGCGCGGGGCGTACGCGCGGCGCGAGCCTGCGTCCGCGGGCGTACTACGCGCCGCCGAGCAGGCGGGTGAGCGCGGCGTTCGGGAGCTGGTCCTTGGGCACGAACGCGGCCGCGCCGCTGCGGCGGACGTCGGCGGGGCTGGCCGCGTCGGCGTCGCTGGAGGTGAGCACGACGCGCGGGTGCCACGGCAACGCGGTCAGCTCGCCGGCGAGCGCGATCCCGTCCCGATCGGGCAGGCCGACGTCGACGAGCACGGCGTCCGGCCGCAGCGCGCCGGCGGCGGCCAGCGCGGCCGCGGCCGTGCCCGCCTCCCCCGCCGGCACCAGCCCGAACGCGATCAGCAGGCGGCACGCGAGGCCCCGGAACGCCGGGTCGTCGTCGACTACGAGGACCGACGGAGCCACGCGCGCAATCATCGCAAGCGCCCGTGAGCCCCCGCGATCGGGCCGGCCCGACCCGCGCCGGGGGTTGGCCAGACACCGGAATCGGGCGCATGGACATGGACGCGCGCACTCGGGCGCGCGACAGTGCCCGGTATGGAACACCGCGTCCTGATCGCCGAGGGGGAACGGCTCGTCAGCGCGGGGCTGCGGGCGCTGCTCGAGCGCCAGGGTGACCTGCTCGTGACGGCCGAGGTCGCGACCGCCGAGGCGGCCCTGGCGACGGCGCAGGCGACCCGGCCGGACGTCGTCCTGCTCGACGCCGATCTGCACGGTGCGCTCGAGACCGCGCGCCGGCTCACGGACGTGCCGGTGGCGATGCTGCTGTCCTGCGACGCGGAGGAGGCCGTGCTCGGCGCGCTGCGCGCCGGCGCGACCGGGCTGCTGCTCAAGGACGCCGAGCCGGACGAGCTCGTCGCCGCCGTGCGCGCGGTCGCCGGCGGCCAGACGCTGCTCGCGCCCGTGCTCGCGCGGCGCGTCGTCGCCGAGCTGCTGGCGCGGCCGGAGCGCCTGCGCGCCGCGCCCGAGGGGCTGGCCGAGCTGACCGCGCGCGAGCGCGAGGTCATGACGCTCGTCGCGTGCGGGCTCAGCAACGCCGAGATCGCCGAGCGGCTCGTCGTCACGCGCGCGACCGCCAAGACGCACGTCAGCCGGGCGCTCTGCAAGCTGCACGCGCACGACCGTGCGCAGCTCGTCGTGCTCGCGTACGAGGCGGGCCTGGTGCGTCCCGGCGACGCGCACGCGTTCCGCCGCGCCGCACCCGTGCGCGTGCTTGCCGCAGCCGCGTAGGCCAGCGAGTACGGTGGAGGGGTGCCCGATCGCGTCCGCGTGATCATCGGCGAGGACGACGTGCTGCTCCGCGAGGGGATGGCGCGCCTGCTCGTGGAAGCCGGGTTCGACGTGCCGGCGCAGGCCGGCGACGCGGACGCGTTCCTGCGCAAGGCGATCGCGCACAAGGCGGACGTCGCGGTCGTGGACGTGCGGATGCCGCCGGGCCACGCCGACGACGGGCTGCGCGCGGCGGTCGCGCTGCGCCAGCGGCGCCCGGAGGCGGGCGTGCTCGTGCTCTCGCAGTACTACGAGCCGAGCTTCGCGCTCGATCTGATCGGCGAGCGCGCCGACGGCGTCGGCTACCTGCTCAAGGAGCGCGTCGGCGACGTGGACACGTTCGTCGAGGCGGTCAACCGGGTCGCCGCGGGCGGCACCGCGCTGGACCCCGAGGTGGTCGGCCGGATGCTCGGGCGCCACGCGCCGGACAGCCCGGTCGAGCGGCTGAGCGCGCGCGAGCGCGAGGTGCTCGCGGCGATGGCCGAGGGCAAGTCCAACCACGGCATCGCCGCCGCGCTGTTCGTGACCGACGCGGCGGTCGAGAAGCACGTCACCGCGATCTTCCAGAAGCTCGGCCTGGCGCCGACGCCGACCGGCCACCGGCGCGTCCAGGCCGTGCTCGCGTTCCTGCGCGAGACGCAGTCCTAGGGGCGCTTGATGTGGCGGATCGGGATCAGCGACGTCCCGGGTGCCGCCTCGTAGCGCACGATCTCGGCCTTGACCGACTCGCGCTTGGCCTCCAGGCGCACGATCTCCTCCTGCAGCTGCTCGGCCCGCCGCTCCAGCGTGGCGACCTTGCGCTGCATACGGTCGAGCTGCTCCTCGAGCTCGAAGACCCGCTCGACGCCGGCGAGGTTCATCCCCCACTCGGTCGTCATCTCCTGGATCCGGCGCAGCCGCTCCACGTCCGCCTGCGAGTACAGGCGGGTGCCCTTGGGGGAGCGCTTGGGCTCGATCAGCCCGCGCGCCTCGTACATCCGCAGCGTCTGCGGGTGCATCTCGGCCAGCTCGGCGGCGACCGAGATCATGAACACCCCGCGGTCGTGGTCGACGCGGGCCGTGATGCGCGTGCGGCGGGTCGCCATCAGGAGCGACTCGCCGCCCGCAGGATCCGCTCGCGCGGATTGCCGTTCATCACCTTCGACAGCTGGTCGACCGCGGCCTGCTGCTCCGCGTTGAGCGTCTTCGGCATCTCGATCACGAACCGATAGTGCAGGTCCGCCCGGCCGGAACCGCCGAGCTTCGGCGGGCCCTCGCCGCGCAGGCGCTGCACCGTGCCGTGCGTGGTGCCCGGCGCGACCCGCAGCTTCTTGGTCCCGTGCAGCGTCGGCACCTCGACCTCGGCGCCGCCGAGCGCCTCGGCCGCCGTGATCGGCACCTCGACCTCGTAGTTGTCGCCCTTGGGCTTGAACACCGGGGACTCCGTCACGTGCGTGACCACGTACAGATCGCCCGGCGGGCCGCCGCGCAGGCCGGCCTCGCCCTTGCCCGCGAGCCGGATGCGCGAGCCCTCGCGCACGCCGGCGGGGATGTTCACGCGGTAGCGCTTGACCTCGCGCAGGCGGCCCTCGCCGCCGCACGTCGGGCACGGGTCCTCGATCACGGTGCCGGTGCCGTTGCAGCGGCTGCACGGGCGGGTGATCGAGAAGACGCCCTGGCCCTGGGCCTCGACGCCGCGGCCGTTGCAGACCGGGCAGACCTTGGGCGACGTGCCCGGGCGCGCGCCCGAGCCCTGGCAGGTGGTGCAGGCCGCGTGGGTCGCGACCGACACCGGGACCTGCGCGCCCTCGATCGCCTGCGCGAACGACAGCGTCACCGTGGTCTCGAGGTCGCGGCCGCGCTCGGACGCCGGCTTCGTGCGCGTGCGCCCGCCGCCGGAGTTGAAGATGCCCGACAGGATGTCCGAGAACGAGCCGAAGTCGGTCGCGCCGCCGCCCTGGGTCCCGCCGCCGGCGCTGCCGCCGAACGGGTTCCCGCCCGCGAACACGGAGCCGCCGCGGTCGTACTTCTTGCGCTTCTCGGGATCGCCCAGCACGTCGTAGGCCTCGGAGATCGCCTTGAAGCGCTCCTCCGCCCCCGGGTCGGAGTTCGTGTCCGGGTGGTACTTGCGGGCGAGCTTGCGGTAGGCCTTCTTGATGTCCTCTTGCGACGCCTTCTTGTCGACCCCCAGGGTCTTGTAGTGATCAGGAGCCTTGGCCATCGCTACGCCGCCCTCGGAGTCGCCGCGGCGCGGGAGCGAGCCGCCAGGCGAGTTCCCGCCGAAGCATGTGAGCGCGCAGCGCGAGTCATGCGGCCACCACCACGCGCGCGGGACGCAGGACGGACCCGTTGATCCGGTAGCCGGACTGGTAGACCTCGACCACGGTGCCGGACGCGGCGCCCTCGAACGGCTGCTGGGCCATCGCCTCGTGCTCGTTCGGGTCAAACGGCTCGCCGGCCGGCCGGAAGGCCTGGATGCCGACGCGCGCGAGCGCGGCCTGCAGCTCGTCGGCGACCATGCCGAAGCCCTTCACGATCTCCTCGTGCCCCTCGGCCGCCTTGAGCGCGAGCTCGAGGTGGTCGAGCGCCGGCAGCAGCTCCTTGGCCAGCTTCGCCATCCCGCGGTCGATCGCGGCCGCGTTCTCACGCGCCATCCGCTTGCGGAAGTTCTCGAAGTCGGCCTGGGTGCGCTTGGCCAGGTCGAGGTAGCTGTCGCGCTCGGCCGTGAGGTCGTCGAGGTCCTTGCGGACCGCGGCGAGCTCGGACGCCGCCGGCGCGTCGGCGTCGGCGAACGACGTCTCGCCGGCGCCGGCCCCTGCGGGATGCGGCGGCGCCGCCGCGGAGAAGTCCTCCTCCTCCGCGACGGTGTTGCGGGTGTCGTCGGTCATCACTTCTGCTCGTCGACGACCTCGGCGTCGACGACCTCCTCCTCGTCGGAGGACGCCGCCGAGCCGTTGCTGCTCGGCTCGGCCTCCCGCTGGGCGGCCTGGGCACGCTCGTACATCTGCTCGGAGACGCGGTGGAACGCGGTCTGCAGCGTCTCGGTCTTGGCGCGGATGTCCTCCGCGTCCTCGCCCTTGACGGCCTCGTTGACGGCCTTGATCGCGTCCTGGATCTCGGTCTTGGACGCGTCGTCGATCTGCTCGGCGAGGTCCTTGAGCTGCTTCTCGGCGGAGTACGCGGCCGACTCGCCCTGGTTGCGGGCCTCGGCCAGCTCGCGCAGGCGCTTGTCCTCGTCGGCGTGCGACTCGGCGTCGGTGACCATGCGCTTGATCTCGTCGTCGGAGAGCCCCGAGCCGGACTTGATCTCGATCTGCTGCTCCTTGCCCGTGCCGAGGTCCTTCGCCGACACCTTCACGATGCCGTCGGCGTTGATGTCGAACCCGACCTCGATCTGCGGGATGCCGCGCGGCGCCGGCGGGATGCCCGTCAGCTGGAACTTGCCGAGCGACTTGTTGTAGGTCGCCATCTCGCGCTCGCCCTGCAGGACGTGGATCTCGACGCTCGGCTGGTTGTCCTCGGCGGTCGAGAACACCTCCGACTTGCGCGTCGGGATCGTCGTGTTGCGCTCGATCAGCTTGGTCATCACGCCGCCCTTGGTCTCGATGCCGAGCGTGAGCGGGGTGACGTCGAGCAGCAGGACGTCCTTGACGTCCTTGGAGAAGATGCCGGCCTGGATCGCGGCGCCCATGGCCACGACCTCGTCCGGGTTGACGCCGCGGTGCGGCTCCTTGCCCGTGAGCTCCTTGACCTTGTCCTGGACCGCCGGCATGCGGGTCATGCCGCCGACGAGGACGACGTGGTCGATGTTCTTGACGCCCTTGTCCTTGGCGTCGTCCATCGCCTGGCGGACCGGGCCGACGACGCGCTCGATCAGGCTCGCGGCCAGCTCGTTGAGCTTGGCGCGCGTGAGGCGCACGTCGAGGTGCTTGGGGCCGGACGCGTCGGCGGTGACGAACGGCAGGTTGATCTGCGTCTCCTGCGCGGAGGACAGCTCGATCTTGGCCTTCTCGGCGGCCTCGTAGAGGCGCTGCAGGGCCATCTTGTCCTGCGTCAGGTCGATGCCCTGGTCGCGCTTGAACTCGGCCGCGAGCCAGTCGACGATCGCCTTGTCGAAGTTGTCGCCGCCGAGGTGGTTGTCGCCCGCGGTGGCCTTGACCTCGAAGACGCCGTCGCCGATCTCCAGGACGGACACGTCGAACGTGCCGCCGCCGAGGTCGAAGACGAGGATCGTCTGGTCGGTCTCCTTGTCGAGCCCGTACGCCAGCGAGGCGGCGGTCGGCTCGTTGATGATGCGCTTGACCTCGAGGCCGGCGATCTTGCCGGCGTCCTTGGTCGCCTGGCGCTGATCGTCGTTGAAGTACGCGGGGACGGTGATGACCGCGGAGTCCACGGTCTCGCCCAGGTAGGCCTCGGCGTCCGCCTTGAGCTTCTGCAGGATCATCGCCGAGATCTCCGGCGGCGAGTACTGCTTGCCGGCGGCCTCGACGCGCACGTCGCCGCCGGGGCCGGCCACGACCTGGTACGGGACGATCGACTCCTCCTCGCGCACCTCGGCCTCCTTGCGGCCCATGAAGCGCTTGATGGAGAAGATCGTGTTGGTGGGGTTCGTGACCGCCTGGCGCTTGGCGACGGTCCCGACGAGGCGGTCGCCGCCCTGCGTGAACGCGACCACGGATGGCGTGGTGCGACCGCCTTCGGAGTTCTCGATCACCGTGGGCTCGCCGCCCTCGAACACCGCCATGCAGCTGTTGGTGGTGCCGAGATCGATCCCGATCGTCTTTGCCATGTGGTGTGCTCCTCTACAAGATCTCAGTCTGCTTGGCGCAGATTGTAGCCGGTCGGGCAGAGGCGGAGGAGTCCACATTCGTCACACTGGGGCCGCCGCGCGTGACACGTCCGGCGGCCGTGGCGGAGCAGGTTCACGTGGAGCTCCAGCTCCTGCCCCTTCGGGGTGATCGCGAGCATCGCGTCGTGGAGCTCCTCGAAGGGCGCGTTGGGGCGGAAGAGGCCGAGGCGGGTGCCGACGCGGGAGACGTGCGTGTCGACGGGGATGTCGCGCATGCCGTAGGCGAAAAGGAGGACGCAGGCGGCGGTCTTGCGGCCGACGCCGGGGAGGGCGACGAGCTCGTCGCGGGCCTCGTCGACGGTCTTGGTCGCCAGCTCGCGGTCGAAGGTGGGGATGTCGATCTCGCGCAGGATCTGCTGGATCCGGACCGACTTGACCTTCGAGATGCCGCCGGGGCGGATGGATTTCTCGACGTCCCCGTTGGGAGCGTCGCGGACGGCCTCCCAGTCTTCGAAGTCGCGCCGGAGCGCGAGGAACGCGACGTCGCGGTTGCGGTCGTTGGTCGACTGGCTGAGGACCGTGAGGATCAGCTCGTCGAGCGCGTGGCCGTGCGGGGGCGCGAACGGCCGCCCGTAGATCTCGCGCAGGCGGTCGCGAATGCGGCGGACGCGGGCGCGGGACGGCGGGGCGAACATGGCGCGAGACGCTAGCGGCGCGGGGCGTCGGCGCGCCGCGCCGCCGGGGGGCCACTCGCCCCGCGAGTGGTCACTTTCTGGCGCTCTCCGCCGATACTCGCCCGCTCGCCGCGCCGCGGGGGCGCCGGCGATGAGGGGGGAACGGCGGCGCGCGACCGCGCCCATCGTCCGCGGAACCGCGCGACCGCGCCGGCGAACACCGCCGATAAGGGGGGAGCGGCGATGCGCGACCGCGCCCATCGTCCGCGGAACCGCGCGGGGGCGCCGGCGAACACCGCCGGCGAGGGGGAAGCGGCCGTGCGCGACCGCGCCCATCGTCCGCGAAGCCGCGCGACCGCGCCAACGAACACCACCGGTAAGAGGGGAGCGGCCCCACACGCCGCGCCATCGTCCGCGGAGCCGCGCGGGGGCGCCGGCGAACACGGCCCGGTGAGGGGGAGCGGCGGCGCGCGACCGCGCCCATCGTCCGGCGCCGGACGACACGCGACGATCCATGTCGGGCTCGCGGCGCGCGACTTGGCGCGTTGCCACTCTCGAGGCGCGGCGAGTGGTCACTTTCTGGCGGTAGACGCCGGAAAGTGACCACTCGGCGCGGAATGTGGCGCGTTGGCGCTCGCCATGGCGACCGCGGACGGGCGGTGGCGCCGCGAGCGGGCGCTCCCCTCGATGCGCCGTTCGCCGGTGCGACGGCGGCGCCGACGGACGCCGGGCATGGCCGCGAAGTGGGGCACCTCGCCGCACCGGGGCGCGCCGGACGAGGGCAGGCCGCGCCGCGCCCCGGGCGCGGCGGATCAAGGCGCGCCGCACCGGGGCGCGCCGCCCGAGGACGCCGGACGACGGCGCGCCTCGCCGCCGGTCACCGAGCGTTGACGGGGGGCGTCCCCGATTCGGGGGAACCGGCGGCCAGAACGGTTCGTTTGCTGACTGAATGGCCACGCTGTAGCCTGAATGCGCCCGTTGAGGTTTAGGTTGCGGGCCTCGCGCAAGGAGGCGCGGGTCGGTCGGGAGCGACGGAGCGCGGTTGAGACTCTTCGTGCGTCTTTGGTCAGGCGCGCGGTTTCCAGGAGAGCCCCATTTTGTCTGTCACTGCGCTGCGGCGAGCGTTGCTCGTCGCGACGATCATGTTCGGATGCGTCGCGGTCCCCACCGCGAACGCGTCCTCCCGCCACGACGCCACCGAGGCGCAGATCATCCGCGCCCTCAATCAGGCGCGCGCAAGCCACGGGCTGCCGAAGCTGTCGAGCAGCCGCCCGCTGGCGCGCGCCGCGCACGCGCACTCGCGTGCGATGCGCAGGGCGAACGCGATCCAGCACGGCGACTACGCCGCCCGCCTGCGCCGCTACGTGCGCTCGCGCAAGGTCGGCGAGAACGTCGCCTGGCGCGAGGGCTGCAGCCCGAGCGAGATCGTGCGGATGTGGCTCAACAGCGCGCCGCACCGCAAGGTCATGCTGTCGCGGTCGTTCCGCCGGATCGGCGTCGGGCGCAGCGGCTCGCAGACATGCTTCGTGACCGCTGACTTCGCGTCAGCGCGCTGAAGCCTCATGCCGCGGCGCTAGGGTTTCCGGCGCCATGCGGCGCGCGTTCGAGCACCCCCTCGCGCCGGCACTGGGTTGCGCTCTGTTCTGCGTGGGCTACCTGCTGGTGTCGCCGGCGACCGCCGACATGGCGGCGCACTCCTACCGCGCCTGGCTCTTCCAGCACGAGGGCCTGACGGTCTGGAACGCGCAGTGGTACGGCGGGCACCACGTGCTCGGGTACTCGCTGCTGTTCGCGCCGCTGGCGGCGACGCTCGGCCCGGCGATCGTCGGCGTCGTCTCCGCCCTGGCCGCCGTCCTGCTGTTCGTCCCGCTCGCGCGCACGGCGGCGCCGAGCCCGCAGGCGGCCGCCGCCGCGTCCTGGCTGTTCACCGCCGGCGTGCTGTCCAACGTGCTGATCGGGCGGATGCCGTTCCTGCTCGGCATCGCGCTCGCCGTCGCCGCCTGCAGCGCGGCCCGCGCGCGCCGGCACGTCCTGTCCGGGATCGTGGCGCTGGCCGCGATGCTGGCCAGCCCCGTCGCCGGCGTGTTCCTCCTGCTCGCGGCCGCGGCGAAGCTGCTGGCCGGGGGACGGTCGGCGCTCACGACCGCGCTCTGGGTCGGCCTGCCCGCGCTGGCGGGCGGGATCGCGCTCTACCAGCTGTTCCCGGAGGGCGGGACGGACCGCTTCACCGCGACCGCGTTCTGGCCGATGCTCGTGATCAGCGCCGCCGGCGTGGCCCTGCTGACCCCCGGCAAGCGCACGCTCTGGGCGGGCGGGCTGCTGTACCTGGTCGTGCTGATCGGCGCGTTCGCGATCCCGACGCCGTTCGGCCAGAACGCGCTCCGCCTCGGCGTCCTGGTCGGTCCCAGCGCGCTCGCGCTCGCGCACCGCAAGCGCGTGCCGGTGCTGCCGCTGGCGCTCGTCGGCGTCGGCCTGCTGTACCTGCAGTGGCTGCCCGCGGTGCGCGCCGTGGCCGAGGCGCACGGGGACCCGAGCACGCGGCTCGCGTTCCAGGCCGAGGCGCGCGACTTCCTGACGAAGGTCGCCAAGCCGGGCGAGCGCGTCGAGGTCCCGCTGACGATGAACCACTGGGAGGCCGCCGACCTGGCCAAGGTCGTCCCGCTCGCGCGCGGCTGGGAGCGCCAGCTCGACCAGAAGGCCAACCCGATCTTCTACGACGGCAAGCCGCTGACCGCGTCCGCCTACCGCGACTGGCTCAACGAGAACGCCGTCCGCTGGGTCGCGCTGCCGAACGCGCCGCTGGACTACTCCGCGCAGGCCGAGAAGCGCGTGCTCGAGCACGGCGCGAAGTTCCTCCAGCTCGTCTACCACTCGCCGCGCTGGCGCATCTGGGAGGTCCAGGGGACCGACCCGCCGGCGTCCAACGGCGCCCAGCTGCTGGCCGCCGGACCGAACTGGTTCATGGTCGACGCGCCGCGCGCGACCACCGTGCGCTACCGCTACACGAAGTACTGGTCCTCCGTCGACGCGTGCCTGAGCCGCGCCGCCGACGGCTGGACGCAGATCGAGCCGCGCCCCGGCAGCCGGGTGATCCTGGTGCAGGCGCGGTTCGAGCTCGAGCCTGGGCGGCGCGCAAAGGGGTGTTAGCCCCCGTGGAGCATCGCGTCCACTCGGTCTAGCCTGCGTGGCGATGGTGCGCAGACTGCTCCCCCGCGGCCCAGGCGACCTCGTATGGCAGATCGTGTTGTTCTGTGGGGCCTACTGGCTTTACCGCCTCGTGCGCGGGCAGGTGTTCGACCAGTCGGCGGCGGCGTTCGAACACGCGCGTGACATCGTGTCGCTGGAGCGCTCGCTGCACGTCTTCGCCGAGCCCGCGATCCAGCACTGGGCGGCGGGCACCGGGTTCCTCGACGACGCCGCCAGCTGGATGTACCTCAACACGCACTTCGTCGTGACGTCGTGCACGCTGGCGTTCATCTACCTGTTCCGCAACGAGCACTTCTACTGGATCCGGAACATGTTCATGGTCGCGATGGGCCTCGCCCTGGTCGGCTACGTCGCCTTCCCGACGGCGCCGCCGCGGCTGCTGCCGGAGCTCGGCTTCGTCGACTCGGTCGCCGACTTCACGGGCGTCAGCTCCGACGCGAGCGTGAACGCGCTCTTCAACCCGTACGCCGCG